>VFQP010000461.1_pt1 | contig 79672 bp, 92 predicted proteins | sample 3512351 | NCBI WGS metagenome assembly VFQP01 (sample SAMN10412372, study PRJNA504923) | tailings metagenome | isolation source: Relicate 1 Philex TSF1 revegetated site | place: Philippines: Tuba, Benguet | collected 2017-08-29
GATCGTCCCGATGTTGCAATGCGGCTTGTTGCGTTCGAACTTTTCCTTGGCCATCGGTCGTGGTCCTTCGGCTGCCAAATGGCGGGCGATCCCGCGGTGCGCGGTCGGTTACGGGTTTTCTCTGGACTGTTCAAGTCCGAAGTTCACGTCACCGCTCCTGAAAATGCAGGTTTTCTGAAGCGGGAGCGCGGACTGGAGCGGGTAGCGGGAATCGAACCCGCGTATTCAGCTTGGAAGGCTGCTGCTCTACCATTGAGCTATACCCGCGCCGGTCGGCGAGTGACCACATTTGGCCCGCGCGATCAAGCCCTTCGCCGACCGCCGCGGTGACGCCGGCGCCAGGACCGCAACCCGCGACGCTGGCCAGCCCTGCGGCGGCATGTGTTGCGCAAAGCCCGCGGGACGCTTTGATACGCGGCCCTCCCGCGACGGATCAGCGCACCGATTCCGCCCGAACAATGCCCGACCCTTCGCTTCTCAAGCCGGACAGCATCCGCCTCGCGCCCCTCGCCGCCCCGCTGGCGGTGACGCAGATCACCGGCTGGGGCACGACCTACTGGCTGCCGGCCATGCTCGCGGGCCCGCTCCAGCGCGATATCGGCCTGCCTTCGGAAGCGGCCTTCGGCGGCGTCACCGTCATGCTGCTGGTTTCCGCCGTCGTCGCCCCGCGCTTCGGCCGCCTGATCGACGCGCACGGCTCGCGCTGGCCGATGGTCGCGGGCTCCCTGCTCTTCGCCCTCGCATTGCTGATCATCTCGCAGGCGACCGGCACGGTCAGCTACCTTGCGGGGTGGGCGCTGATTGGTATCGGCACGCCGCTGGCGCTGACGCAGGCCGCCGCGGCCGCCATGGCCCAGCTCGCCGGCCCGAAGGCACGGCAGGCGATCGGTCTTCTGATGATGATCGGCGGGCTCTCCTCCACCGTGTTCTGGCCGCTATCCGCATTCCTCGAGGCCAGCATCGGCTGGCGGCCGATGTGCCTCATCTTCGCGCTCGCCCACGTCGTGGTCTGCGCTCCCATCCATTTCCTGGCGCTCAGGCGGATGCAGGCGCCCAGTAACCGCAGCGCCGAGCCCGCCGGGCAGGCGCCCGCTCCATCCCGCCTCTCGCCGCCGGAGCGGCGCGCTGCCTTCATCCTCATGGCAACCGCCTTCTCGCTGACCGGCTTCATCTCGTGGGGCCTGCCGCTGCAACTGGTGGAGATCCTGAAGTCCTACGGCCACCCGGTCGCCTTCGCGGTCTTCGCCGGCACGCTGATGGGGCCGGCGCAGGTCATCGCCCGTTTCGCCGAGATGGTTTTCGGCGGCAGGGTCGGCATCCTGACCGTCGGCGTTATCTCAGCGGCGCTGATGCCGCTCGCCGTGCTCCTGCCGGTTCTCGGGCCGCCTTCGTCCGCCATCGCGATCGGCTTCGCCGTCGGCTACGGCATGGCGGCCGGTGCCATCACCATCGTCCGCAATGTCGCCCCGCTCGCCCTGTTCGGCAAGGAAACCTACGCGACCATGACGGGCTGGCTGAGCCTGCCGCAGAACATCGTCTTCGCGCTCTCGCCGCTGATCTACGCAGCCACCATGCGCCATTCCGGCCCGACAGCGACGCTGGTCATGACCTTCGGCGCGGCGCTTGCCGCCCTCGGCGTCATGGCCATGCTGGAGCGCCGGTTCCGCGGCCGCGCCACGGCCTGAGCCGGACGCCGGCCGCTACGCGCTCAGCTCACCACCGGCAGGTCGACAACGTCATAGGCGTGCGTGATCGTCCGCTTCCGAACCGGATCGATCAGCTCCATCTCGAACCGCGCGGCGGGCCGGATGCCGCCGATGGCGCCGAGCGTGCCGCCGAACATCAGCGTCGCGGGCGACAGCGTGTCCTCGCCGGTCCACTTGCCGATCAGGTCGAGCGGCTGCCGCAGCGCCGAGAGCTTGCCCTCCTGGTAGAGCACCCGTTCGCCGCCGATGACGGCATGGGCGCGCAGTTCGAGTTCGTCCCAGTGCGGCGCGACCTCCTCGTATTTCCACAGCACCGTGCCCACAGGCTTGGCGCACATCTGCTTGGACAGCGCGATGCCGTAGGTCTCGGCCTTGCGGTCGGTGTGATCGGAACCGACCGTCACCCAGAGCCCGTCGGCCAGCGAGACGATGACGGGCTCGATCTCGCCCGAGGAATCCGGCCCCAGAACCTCGACCCGTTCGGCCTGCGTCACCAGCGCCGCGCCGCCCCGGTAGAAGACCGGCACGGACGAGGGCGGCGGCACGCCGATGGCGGCGAGTTCGTGGATATGGTGCTCGATGGCCGCCGCGTCGCGGCCGGCCCAGCCGGCGATGACGAGCGTCTCCAGGTCGAGGGAGATGCGGTCGGTGCGGTCGCCGGCATGGCGGGTGAAGGTCAGCATGGAATGGGCCCTTGGTCGAGGAACCCGAGCCATAGCCCGGCTGGCGCGGCGCCGCCATCCTTGCCGGCGCCGGGCATCCATGAGCAACCGCCGGCCCGCTAAGCTTAACTGCCGACGCCGGTTGCGGGCCTCCCGCCGTTCGGCTTTGATCCGGCCGCTAGAGCGTTTTCGAGCGAAGTGGATACCGGTTCGCGTGAAGAAAACGCGATAAGACAATGAGAAGGAGCGTTTCCGCGGTTCGAAGAAAAGCGGAAATGCTCTAGGATCGAGGGGGATTATCATGCAGCCGATGACTGCGGGCGTGACCAAGGCCGGAACCGGCATGGACGGGATCGTCTGGAACATTCTGGGCCAGACCTACGTACCGAAGCAGGTCAGCGAGAGCTCCATGTCCTGGCACGCGACCTTCCCGCCCGGCACCTTCGTCCCACCGCACATCCACCCGACGCAGGACGAGTTCATCTACATGCTGGAAGGACGGCTCGACCTCGTCCTCGAAGGCCGCGAATTCGTCGCGACCGCCGGCGACGTGATCCGCCTGCCCATGGGCCTCGCCCACGGCATCTTCAACAAGTCCGACCAGACCGTGAAATGCTTCTTCTGGGTCTCGCCGACCCGCCGGCTCTACGACCTGTTCTGGGGCATCCACTCCATGACCGAGCAGACGCCGGATGCCGTCGTCGCCCTCTCGGCGAAGCACGAGGTCGTGTTCCTGCCGCCGCCTCCGGCAGCCTAGCCGTCGGACAATTCACCTCTCTCGGTCCGCTGTCGTTCAGGCATGTCCGGTCAATGCGCCTTGGCGCTGCGGATCACGATTCTTCGCCTGACCTCACTCTGAGCGGGACTTCATCCACGGTAGCGCAGCGCTTCGACCAGCGTGACAAAGGCGGGCGACGATTGGCGCCTGCTCGGGTAGTAGAGATGATAGCCGTCCCAGTAGGGCGACCAGCCCGCGAGGGCGCGCCGAAGCCGCCCATCCTCGATGTACGGAAGGGCTATCTCCTCCGGCACGTAGCCGAGACCGCACCCCGCCAGGCTGGCATCGAGCACATGAAAGATGTTGTTGAAGACGAGTTGGCCGTCGACGCGCACCTTGATCTCGCGGCCCCTGTCCTCGAACTCCCACACGTAGAGGGCGCCTGAACTCGGAAATCGATAGTTGATGCAATCGTGCTGAGGGAGGTCCTGGGGCTTCTCGGGAACCGGGTGTCTGGTGAAATAGGAGGCCGAGCCAACCACGGCGAAGCGGAAGTCCGGCCCGATGCGGGCAGAGATCATGTCCTTCGCCAACTGCTCGCCCATGCGAACGCCCGCGTCATAGCGTTCAGTGACGATATCGCTCAGGCCGTTGTCGAGGAGGAGTTCGACCTTGATGTCGGGGAACCTCGGAAGAAAATCCCTGAGCTTCGGCCAGAGGATGTTGTTGATCGCGTAGTCCGGCGCCACGATCCGGACGGTGCCGGCAGGCTTATCCCGGAGTTCGTTCAGGGCATCGATTTCCAGTTCGATCTGATCGAAGTGCGGGCCAATCCTTTCGAGAAGCCTCTCGCCCGCTTCGGTGGGTGAAACGGCACGCGTGGTGCGCATCAGCAACCGCACGCCAAGCCGTGCCTCGAGCTGGCGGACAGTGTGGCTCAGCGCGGACTGAGAGATGCCAAATCTTGCGGCGGCCCTGGTGAAACTGCGTTCACGTGCGACGGCCAGGAACGCAAGGAGGTCGTTGACGTTCTGGCGTGCCACTCATGAATCCTTCTCATGATCAGGCGCGACTATACTGGGAAGCTGAAGCGAAGACAGCAACTCGCGACGACGGCGGCGCGGCGTTCACCACGGTCCCGCTGCGCCATCCTCCACCGCGCCGAACACATCTAGTCCGCGCGTTCGAGGCGCACGGTCACCGGACCCGGCCGATCGAAGATCGAGACATCGCCCGAGACCTGCCCGAGCACGATGATGCCCGGCATTGGAACCCGGCCGGAGCGATAGTAGATGACGAAATGATTGGAACTCCACAGACCGAGCGTGCCGGTCGAGAAGCCTTGTTGCCGCGCCATTTCCGGCAGCGCGGCCGGCAGATGGCCGGTCTTCTCCTGCCGAAGATGGTCGCGCATCTCGATCGTGAGCGGGAGCATCCGCGCCAGGGATCTTGCCGCTTGGTTGTCAGCGAGTTCGGCCGTGACGTCGCCCCAGTCGGAGGAGATGCGAATGCGATCCTGAGCCATAACCGGTCCGATCGTTCCGAGGGTGACGAGGGCAGCGCTCAGCAGGGCTTTCCGCATGGATCCGTTCCTCCTCTTGCCTACCGGAGACGGAGCCCGCGCGCTGGCCCGGGCTCCGGTCCGTCCCTACGCGGCGAGATGCTGATTGAAGAAGCCGGTCAGCTTGTCGAACGGGATCACGTCCACCTTGTCGTAGAGATCGACATGGGTTGCGCCCGGGATGATCATCAGCTCCTTCGGCTCGGCAGCAGCCGCATAGGCGGTTTCGCTGAAGTAGCGGGAATGGGCCTTCTCACCGTGGATCAGCAGCACCGGACGAGGTGCGATCTCCTTGATGTAGCTCAGGATCGGCATGTTCATGAACGACATCGGCGTCGTCCGCGTCCATGAATTGCCGGAGTTGACCGCGCGCGCATGGTACCCCCGCGGGGTCATGTAATAGTCGTGGTAGTCGACCAGGAACTGCGCTTCGCCACCCTTCAGTTCATTGTAGGGCGGCTGATAGGCCGGCGCTCCCTTTTCGGCGTCCTCCCAACGCTGCCGGCTCAACTGCTCCAGCATCTGCGTGCGCTGATCGGGGGTGACGCTGTCGTTGTAGCCGCGGGACATGACGCGCGTCATGTCGTACATGGTGCTGGCGGCAACGGCCTTGACGCGCTTGTCAGCGGCTACCGCATTCAATGCCATGCCGCCCCAACCGCAGATGCCGATAATGCCGATCCGCTCGCGGTCCACGGCAGCGTGCAGGCCGAGAAAGTCCACCGCTGCACTGAAATCCTCGGTGTTGATGTCCGGCGAGGCGACATTGCGCGGCTCACCGCCGCTTTCTCCCGTATAGGACGGATCGAAAGCCAGGGTGGCAAAGCCGCGCTCCGCCATGGTCTGCGCATAGAGGCCCGAGGACTGCTCCTTCACCGCCCCGAACGGGCCGCCCACGGCAAGCGCCGCCAGCCGCCTGCCGGCCCGGTTCCTGGGCAGGTACAGGTCGCCTGCCAGGGTGATGCCGTAGCGGTTCCTGAAGGTGACTTTCTGGTGGTCGACCCTCTCGCTCCGGGGAAAGACCTTGTCCCATTCTGACGACATTCTCTGAGCCTCCGCATTGGACGTGTTGGCGACCGAGCCAGCTCCGAGGGCGGCGATGCCGACGCCGGACAGTTTCAGCAAGTCGCGGCGTCCGATGCGTGCTTTATCCTGATGCGTGACCCCACTGTTGGTTTCACTGCGCTCGGCCATGGCCGTGCCTCCGTTCGAACTCGATTGTCCCGATACGGCCAAAGTAGATGACGGGCGATGCGCCGATTAGGCGGCTCGTTTCGCTTGTGGTCATGAGTTTGATTCATGAATGCGAACGAGGCCGGGCCTACCGCCCTGCCCGCGCCTGCGACCACGTCACCAGCGCGACCCCCGCCACCACCACCATCGCGCCCGCCCAGGTCGCCGTCGGATAGCGCTCGCCCAGCATCAGCGTGCCGGAGACGAGCCCGACTGCCGCCGCCACGTAGCCGATCTGGCTGAGATAGACGGGGCCGCCCACCTGCTGGAGGCGGAAGAACATCGACAGCATGATGGCGGTGGCCAGAACCTGCGCACCGATCAGCGCCGGCACCGATGCGACAAGCTTGAGGCCACCAATCCCCTCCCCGGCCGCGAAGACGGCCGCGAACAGCATGCCGGCCGCAGCAATGTTCGTCGCCGCCGCCAGCGCCAGCGGGTCGGCGCCGTCAGGCCATTTCAGGCTGCGGTAGATATTGCCGCAGGCGAGAAACAGCGGGATCAGCAACCCCAGAGCCACCCAGCCGAGCGCGGTCGACTGCCCCGGCGCCCCCTCCCCGCGAAACGCGATGATGATCAGCGCGCCGATCAGCCCGAGGCCGAGCCCCGCCGCGCCCGCCACATCCGGCAGGCGGCGGTTGATCAGGCTCGCCAGCGACAGGGTCATGATCGGCGACAGCGCGAACATCACCGCCGTCAGCCCGGCGCCGATGCGCGGGATGGAGATGAACACCAGCAGGTTCGGCACGACGAAGGAGATCAGCGCCGCGACGGCATAATAGGTCAGGTGCTCGCCGTTCAGAGCCGGGCGCTTGCGCGCGATCACCGCCCGCACGAGCAGGAACAGGCTCGCGCCGAAGGTCATGGCGAAAACCCACGAAGCCGGCGGCACGCCGGCCTGCGCCGCCATCTTCTGCAGGGGAAACGTCGCGCCCAGGAAGACGCCGCATCCGACCAGAAGGAGCGCGGCCTCGCGCATCGTGGAATGTGCCATGACCAGAACCGCGACCGGTCAGAGCGCTTGCAGGAAGGCGTCAGGCACCCGGCGCCGCGAAGGGCGTGCTCTCCTCGCCGAATGTGATCCTGTTGCCGTCCGGGTCGCGCAGCGACATCTCGCGCATGCCATAGAAAAAGTCCTCCGGCGGCACCTCGATGGGGCATCCGCGCGCAACGTGGTCACGATGCAGCCCGTCGACGTCGCGCACATAGACATAGATGCTCGACAGCCCGAGCGCGGCAGCAGACTGGCTTGCAGGCATCAGGTGCAGCGAAATCGGGCCGCTCTCGATGATCGCATAGCTCGGCGGCTCGCCCATCTGGAACTGCACCGCGAAACCGAGGTGCTCCCGGTAGAAGTCGAGGCTCGCGCCCACGTCGCGGACGGTGAAGACGGCGCTGAAGCCGCGCAGCCGGTCGTCGCCCTCGCTCATGGTTCCCTCTCGACTACGCCGCCTTCCGGTTGACCTTCTCCTGCGAGAAGCCGGCCGTCGAGGCATAGCCGCGGACGATGGCGCGGCGCTCCTCGAAGGTCAGCACCTTGTCGATGTCGGTGAAGCCGTCCGGCGCGCGCTCCTCGACGGCGTCGATGACGCCTTCCGGCCCGCCCTTGCGGTTCATGCGGACGATCTCAGCGGTCATCGGCAGACGCTCCTGCTCATAGGCCCAGAGCGCCTGAACCGGATGATCGGCGTTCTTCAGCAGGTCCGCGAGGCAGCGGGCGTCGAGAATCGCCTGCGAAGCCCCGTTCGAGCCGACGGGGTACATGGGATGGGCGGCATCCCCCAAGAGCGTCACGCGGCCATGGCTCCAGCGCGGCAGCGCATCGCGGTCGCACATCGGATATTCCCAGAATTCCGGCGTCGCCTCGATCATCCGCTGCGCGTCCAGATAGGGCACGCTGAAGCGCTTCAGGTAGGGCATGATGTCCTCGAACCGGCCGGGCCGCGACCAGTCCTCGCGCCTCGGCGGCGCACCGCCCTCGCCCACCTTCGCGAGGATCGCCCAGTTGGTCAGCTTGCGGCCCGGCGCCAGTCCCTCCGCGATCGGATAGACCACGAGCTTGGCGCTCATCCCGCCGGCGATCACCATCGACCGCCCTGTGAGGAATTCCGGCCAGTCGACCGCGCCGCGCCAGAGCATGGCGCCGTTCCAGGCCGGCGGCCCCTCGTTCGGGAACAGCCTGCTTCGCACCGTCGAGTGGATGCCGTCCGCGCCGATCAGCACGTCGCCCGTGGCGGTGCGGATGTGACGGCCCTCGCGGTCGAAGAAATACGCTGTCACCCCCGCCTCGTCCTCGCGCCACGATCCGAGCCTGTGGCCGGTGAAGATGCGGCTCTCGCCCAGGCGCGCGCGGACGGCCTGATAGATGACCGATTGCAGCCGGCCGCGATGGATCGAGAATTGCGGCACGTCGAAGCCGGCCTCCAGCCCGCGCGGCTCGCGCCAGATCTCCTGCCCGAAACGGTTCGTGTAGATCAGTTCGTGGGTGCGGATCGCCACATCGTCGAGGCGCGGCAGGAGGCCGAGCAGGCCGAGTTCCTTGATCGCATGCGGCAGCGTGTTGATGCCGACGCCCAGCTCGCGGATTTCCGGGGCCTGCTCGTAGACCTCGCAGTCGATGCCGCGCGCCTGCAGCATGAGGGCGGCGGTCAGTCCCCCGACGCCTCCGCCGACGATGATGGCCTTCATGGAACGCTCCTACGCGAAGGCAAAAAAGATCAGCGATCATCTTGGCTTGGCACGGGTCGGCAGGCAAGACCGGCCCCACCGGGAAGCTGCGGATTCGGCCATGGGCGGCCCGGTCATCTGCCGCGAGGGTTAAGCCGGCTCGCCCCGGCCCGGACTCAGCTTGCCTTGGCGGTCGAGAGGTGCTCGCCCTCGATCTCGGCGCGCCGCTTGCCGATTTCCGCGGCGACATGGTCCATGAACACGCGCACGCGCGCGGTCGCGCGCAGGTCCGGATGCGTCAGCAACCACAGCCCACCCGAAAAATCCTGCTTCGGTTCAGACAGCGGCACGAGGTTCGGGAAGGTCTGAGCGATGAAGCATGGCAACAGACCGAGCCCCGCCCCTTCCGCCACCGCCTCGGCGAGGCCGAGGACTGTGTTGATCTTCCAGCCTATCCGATCCTCGCCGACATTCTGGACCAGCCAGCGGCCCGGCTCCAGGTTCGCGAGGTTGTCGCCGAGCCCGATCCAGGAGTGCGATCGGTAGTCGACCGGATCGAGCGTTGTGATGCCGAGGCTGGACGCGGCATAAATCACCCATGGAATACCCGCCAGCCGCCTGCCGACCAGCGTCTCCGGTGGATGGTTGGTCGCTCGGATGGCGACGTCCGCGTCTCGCTTCGACAGGTTCAGCGACTGGTTGCCGACGACCACATCGAGTGTGATCTCCGGATATTTTTTCCGGAACGACGCAAGGATCGGCGTCAGCAGGTGGACGATCAGCGTGTCGTTGGTGGTGACCCGCAGTTCGCCCTGCGGCCGCAGGTCCTGGCCCGTCAGCCGCCGTTCGAAGTCCGTGATCTCCTCGGCCATCTTCTCGGCGAGCTTGACCATGCCCTCGCCCGCCGCGGTGAGCGAATAGCCGGTACGGCTGCGCTCGAACAGACGCGCGCCGAGGCGCTCCTCCATGGCTCCAAGACGGCGGAAGACGGTCGACTGGTTGACGCCGAGCTGCTCGGCGGCACCTGCGAGCGAGCGGGCGACGGAAACCGCCAGCACCGTCCGGTAGTCGTCCCAGGAAACGAGCGGCGTCATGCGGTGGCCGAGGGCATCTGGCGATCTTTCCGTCCGTGTCAAATTGCAATCATGCAATCAAATACTTGCGAACAAGTCAATTTACTTGCGCAAAACGGCAACCCATTTTGCACCGCAACGGCCATCGCGCCGTGCCTCTCGTCCTCGCCCTTGAACCGACGGATCACGACCATGTCCCCCTCGCCCGACACCAGCACCAGCCCCTACGGCCTCTTCGTCCTGCGCGCCTCGCTCGGCATCATGTGGATCGCTCACGCGCTCATGAAGCTCCTCGTCTTCGGCGTCGCCGGATTCGCCGGCTTCCTTGGCCAGCTCGGCCATCCGACCTTCCTCGCCGGACCCGTCATCGCGGCCGAGCTGATCGGCGGCGTCCTCATCCTCGCCGGCATCTATGGCCGCCAGGTCTCCATCCTGCTCATTCCCGTCATGGCCGCCGCCATGCTTGTCCACGTGCCCAACGGCTGGCTGTTCTCGGCCCCGAACGGCGGCTGGGAATATCCCGCCTTCCTGATCGCCGCCTCGGTCGCCCATGCGTTGGCCGGCGACGGTGCCTTCGCTCTGCGCTTGCGGCCGCTGCTGTTCTGGCAGTCCGCCCGGCCCGCCGGCCTGCGCGCGGCCTGAAGCCTCTCCAATCCCCTCACAGGACATCGAACCATGGCCAAAGTGCTCTATCTCGAAGCCAGCCCGCGCGGCGAGCGCTCCTATTCCAGCCAGGCCGCCACGGCCTTCCTCGACGCCTACAAGGCCGCCCATCCCGGCGACACGGTGGAAGTGCTCGACCTTTGGGCGGCCGACCTGCCCGCCTTCAACGGCGCGACGCTCGACGCGAAATATGCCGTCATGGGCGGCAAGGACTTCACGGCAGAGCAGGCGAATGCCTGGGGCCGCGTGGTCGCGGCAGCCGATCACTTTAAGGCGGCGGACAAGATCGTCATCTCGACGCCGATGTGGAACTTCTCGGTTCCCTATGTCCTGAAGCACTATATCGACGTTATCGCCCAGCCGGGCCTGACCTTCGGCTGGTCGCCCGAGCAGGGCTATTTCGGTCTCGTGAAGGGCAAGCCGGCTCTCGTCGTGACCGCCTCCATGGGCGCCTATGGCCCCGGCACCGGCGCGGAAGCCATCGACTTCCAGAAGCCGTATGTCGAGTGGATGCTGAAGTTCTTCGGCTTCGAGACCATCCACTCGGTGCAGGTGACCAACACGGCCATGCCCGATGCCGCCGCCGCCTCGCTCGCCGAGGCCAGGGCGAAGGCCGTGGAACTCGCCAGGACCTTCTGAGCATGCCTGCTCCACGAACCGCACGGGCGCTCCCTCATGGGGCGCCCGTTGCATTTTAGGACGCGCCGGTCGTGCTCCCCCGCACCACCAGCGTCGGCGGAATGATGATGCGGGTGGCAGGCAAGGCGGGATTGACGGTGCGCACCAGCACCCGCTCGCAGGCCCGCCGCCCCATTTCCGTCTGGTGATTGCTGACGGTCGTCAGGCCCGGTGCCCAGAGCGCGGCCTCGCTGACATCGTCCGCCCCGACCACCGAAAAGTCGCGGCCGGCCTCCCGGCCCCGGTGCCTGAGACCCATCATGACGCCGAAGGCGATCAGGTCGTTCATGCAGATGCAGGCGGTCGGCGGCGCCTTCAGGTCGAGCAGGTGCTGGATCGCCCTGAACCCCGTATCGCGGGTGCCGAGCCCGACGACCATGGCCTCAGGGTCGACGGCCAGCCCCTTCTCCTGCATCCAGGCCCGATAGGCGGTGCGACGGTTGCGGCCGGTCGACATCTCGTCCGTGCCGCCGACGATGGCGATCCGCCGGTGGCCGAGATCGTAGAGGTGGTCGAGCGCGAGGCGCGTCGCCGCAACATCGTCGGAGGCCACCACGTCGAGCCCGACGCCCTCGATCTCGCGCGTGATCTGCACGATCGGGATGCCGGCCAGCGCGATGCCGGTCAGCGCCTCCCCCGTCGAGCCATTGGCCGGGCACAGGATCATGCCGTCGGGGCGATATTCCTTCAGCGTCGCCAGAACCCGGTCCTGCTTGACCGGATCGTCGGAATAGGTGCCGAGAAGCACCGTATGGCCCGAACCCGCCAGCGTCTCCTCGATAGCCGCGAGAATCTCGCCGAAATAGGGGTTCACCACGTCATTGACGCCGACCGCCACCATGTGGGTGCGCGCGGTGCGCAGGCTCGCCGCCGAGCGGTTGTAGACATAGCCGAGCTTGCGGGCGAGCGCCTGCACCTTGTCGCGCGTCGCCTCCGCCACCAGCGGGCTGGAGCGCAGTGCCAGCGAGACGGTGGCCGTCGACACGCCGAGCTCACCGGCGATCTGCTGCAGCGTCACCCGCCCCGGCCGGGCCTGTTCGTTGATGGCGTCGTTCATCGCGCCCCCCTTTAATCCTGGCCGCAGATTAAAACCCGATTTCAAATTTTGAAAGGCAAATTCAATCGTTTCACCTCTCGTCCCCACAGCCGGTTGCCGTCTAGACTGCCGAAAAATGGCGCTCAGGGAGGATGACATGAGCAAGGAACGGATCGGCTTCATCGGGGTCGGGCTGATGGGTCACGGCATGGCCGCCAACATCGTCGACAAGGGCTACCCCTTGACCGTCATGGCCAACCGCAACCGCGAGCCGGTCGAGGATTTGATCAGGCGCGGCGCGAACGAGGCGAAGAGCCCGAAGGCCGTGGCCGAAGCCTCTGACATCGTGTTCCTGTGCGTCACCGGCGCACCGCAGGTCGAGGCCATCGTCAGCGGGCCGGACGGCCTGAAGGCCGGCGCGCACAAGGGCCTGACCATCATCGACTGCTCGACATCCGAGCCGACGCTCACCCGTCGCCTCGCCGAGGAACTCGGCGCTCTCGGCATCACCTTCCTCGACGCGCCGCTCTCGCGCACGCCGAAGGAGGCTTGGGAGGGCAAGCTCGATGTCATGGCCGGCGGTTCGGATGCCGACCTCGCCCGCGTGAGGCCCGTCATCGACTGCTTCGCCGGCCGCGTCATCCATGTCGGGCCGACGGGCGCCGGCCACACCATGAAGATCGTCAACAACTTCGTCTCGATGGGCTATGCGGCGCTCTATGCCGAAGCCCTCGCCGTCGCCAAGGCCAACGGCGTCGCGCCGAAGGCGGTGAATGCGGTCATGGGTGGCGGGCGCATGGATTGCGGCTTCTTCCAGACCTTCTTCAAATATGTCGTCGAGCGCGACGAGAACGCCCACCGCTTCACACTGTCCAACGCCCACAAGGACATGCGCTATTGCGCGAACATGGCGCAGGCCTCCGGCATCGCCAATCCGCTCGGCAATGCCGTGAAGAACTACTTCGCCATGGCCGAGGCGCAGGGTAACGGTGGCAAATACGTTCCCATGCTTTCCGACGAGGTGGCGCGCTGGAACGGCGTGAACCTGCTGGACTGATCGCAGGCCAAGCCGCCGCCACGCTGCCCTGCCCGCGCAAACCTTGCGCGGGCACGCAATTTGCTTATTTTTCCCGCAGATTTCCGACAGGGGCAGAGCCTCCGCCCCACGCCGCTTTTCGAGGACATTGCCCTTGGTTTCCTACGTCGATGCCGGCACCGCGCCGCTGCGCAAGAACGGCCAGATCAAGCTCTACGGACCGGAAGCCTTTGCCGGCATGCGCAAGGCGGGCCGGCTTGTGGCCGAATGCCTCGACATGCTGGTCGACGAGGTGAAGGAAGGCATCCCCACCGAGCGCATCGACCGTCTCGTCTTCGAGTTCGCGCTCGATCACGGCGCCCTGCCCGCGACGCTCGGCTATCGCGGCTACGAATTCTCCTGCTGCACCTCGATCAACCACGTCGTCTGCCACGGCATGCCGAACGAGAAGCCGTTCCGCGACGGCGACATCGTCAATGTCGACGTGACCTTCATCCTCGACGGATGGCACGGCGATTCCTCGCGCATGTACGCCATCGGCGACATCCCGCGCCGCGCCGAGCGGCTGATCGACGTGACCTACGAGTCGCTGATGCTGGGCGTCGCGGCGGTGAAGCCGGGCAACACGGTCGGCGATATCGGCCACGCCATCCAGAGCTTCGTCGAGCCGCAGCACATGAGCGTGGTGCGCGACTTCTGCGGCCATGGCCTCGGCCGCATGTTCCACGACGAGCCGAACATCGTCCATCTGGGCCGCCCTGGCGAAGGCAGCCTGCTGAAGCCCGGCATGTTCTTCACCATCGAGCCGATGATCAATCTCGGCCGCCCGCATGTGAAGGTCCTGTCGGACGGCTGGACCGCGGTGACGCGCGACCGCTCGCTTTCGGCGCAATTCGAGCACACGGTGGCGGTCACCGACACGGGCGTCGAGGTCTTCACCCTCTCGCCGAAGGGCCTCGACAAGCCGCCCTATCGCCGCAGCGTCTGATCAAAGGCGCCGGTCTGCCGGCGTGTCCTGCTCGGCCTCGCGGATCATGCCGCGCAGGCGCCGCCAGATGCGCTCGGCGAGCGACAGGGCACGATCGACCTCCGCATCGCTCGGCAGGCTCAGGCCCTGGTCGCCGGGCTGGCCGGGGCGGGCCAGTGCGGTTGCCCCGCCGCGCCTCAGCGCCTCGTTCTCCGCGCGCAGCCGCTCAATCTCCTGATCGAGCGCCGTCCGGTCGTCGGCCGCCATCCGGCACGTGAAGGCACCGGACGCCTGCGTGCAGGTGGAAATCTGCCCCGTGCGCGTATCCATCCGCAGGAAGCCGCCGGAAATGTCGCGCAGCACGAAGCGGCCGCCCTCGCTGTCGCGCGCGGACGGCGGGTTGATCGGCACGATGGGCGGAGTGGTCTGCGCAATGGCGATGCCCGCCGCCATGGCAAGGCCGAGCGTGGGGCCGACGAGGACGAGAGTCAGAAAGCGGGCCATGGCAGCCTCCGGTCAGGTTTGTCGATCATAGCGCCCTTCATGTCCCGACAATGGCCGCCGGATGAATGGCGGCTGCACGGCCAGATGCGTCAGGGCACTGAGCGCGCAGCCTCAACGCGCCGCCTTCCATTCGGTTCGCCGCGCGCCTAAATCCTCTAGGGACTGGAGCATCGGGCGTTCGCCGTGAAATCTTCTCCCATAAGCAAACCTCTTCCCATCGGCACGTTGGCCAAGACCGCCGGCGTCAAGGTGCCGACGATCCGCTACTACGAGCAGATCGGCCTGATGAACGCCGCGCCGCGCACCGATTCGAACCGCCGCACCTATGGCGCGAGCGACGTGCGGCGGCTGAAGTTCATCCGCCATGCCCGCGACCTCGGCTTCGAGATCGATGAAATCCGCCAGCTTCTCGCGCTGGCCGGCGACCCGGAGCGGCCCTGCGCCGATGCCGACGCGATCGCGCGCCGCCATCTCGCCGATATCGAGGACCGCATCGCGCGCCTGACCGCGCTGCGCGGGGAGATCGCCCGCATGGTCGATTGCGGCGGCCACGGCTCGATCGGCGAATGCCGGGTGATCGAGGTGCTCGCCGACCACGACCTCTGCGACCACCCGCATCATTGAGGCCGTCATGACCGACGTTCCAGACACCGCGAAGCCGCGCATCGCCATCACCTACTGCACGCAGTGCCAGTGGCTGCTGCGCTCGGCCTGGATGGCGCAGGAACTGCTCTCGACCTTCGGCACGGAACTGGGCGAGGTCTCGCTCAGGCCCGGCACCGGCGGCATCTTCGAGATCGCCTATGACGGCGAGGTCATCTGGGAGCGCAAACGCGACGGCGGTTTCCCCGATTCCAAGGCACTGAAGCAGCGCGTCCGCGACCGGCTCGATCCTGGCCGCGACCTCGGTCACGTCGACAAACATGGGACCGCCTGAACCCTCCCCCGCACGGCCGCGTTGACGCCGGCCGCCCGCGCACGCTCCCCTGCCGCCCAACCGCGGCACAGGAACGAGCGAGCACTTCATGGCCAATCCCTTCAATCTCACCGGCCGCGTCGCCGTCGTCACCGGCGGCAATGGCGGCATCGGGCTCGGCATGGCCGAGGCGCTGGCGGGCGCCGGCTGCGCCATCTCGGTCTGGGGCCGGAACGCGGCGAAGAACGCCGAGGCGGTAGCGAAGCTCGCCGCCCTCGGCGTTCGCGCCGAGGCGCAGAGCGTCGATGTGGTGGACCGCACATCGGTCGAGGCCGCCTTCGCCGCCACGCTGAAGGCTTTCGGCCGCGTCGACGGCATGATCGCCAATGCCGGCGTCACCGGGGCGAGCAAGGGCCCCTTCGTCGACCGTCCCGTCGAGGACTTCCACCGCGTCATGGCCGCCAATGTCGAGGGCGTCATGCACTGCTTCCAAGTCGCCGCGAAGCATATGATCGAGCGCGCGAAGGCCGGCGACCCCTTCGGCCGGCTGATCGGCACATCCTCCGTCGCCTCCATCGACGGCGCGGCCTTCAACGAGCATTACGGCGCGTCCAAGGGCGCGGTGAACGCCATGGTGCGGGCGCTGGCCGTGGAACTCGCCCGCTACGGCGTCACCGCCAACACGATCCTGCCCGGCTGGATTTCGACCGACATGACCGAGGCGACCTTCGCCAATCCGAAATTCGCCGCAGCGGTCACTCCCCGCATTCCCGTGCGGCGGTTCGGCCAGCCGTCCGATTTCGGCGGCATCGCGGTCTATCTGATGAGCGGCGCGTCCAGCTACCACACCGCCCAGACGCTGGTCATCGACGGCGGCTACACGGTGTTCTAGACCGCCCTGCCCCTGCGAGACGCGGCGCCGAAATCGTCGCGTTCCGCTCCCAAGCAAGTGATCAGCCCTCTCCTCCTCCGATGTGACTGCACGGAACCTTCCCGGCTGCGGCGGGTTATTTCCGCAATCACAGTCAGGGAGTCGGACAAATGCTTGCTCGACGAGCCAGGAAAACGCACGCCGTCTTGACGACGACACTCCTCGCCGGCGCCTTTGCAGCGCTCGGCATGATTTCGGCCAATCCGTCGGCTGCCGCGGAAACCCGCCGCTGCTTCGTCGGGGCCTCGCCGGCCCAGCAGTTCGAGGGCGGCCAGCGCCAGTCGGCGTCGAACCGCGTGCTCTCGCTGGTGGCGCGCAATCTCGGCGACTTCACCGTCGACCTCGTCTTCGAGGGCCCGCTGGAATCCAATGCCGTCGACCGTCAGATCGAGATCATGAAGTCGGTCGCGAGCGAACTCCAGCTGCCTGGCGCGCCCGACGCCGAGTAAGCCTTAGGCACAAGCCACGCCTCCCGCGCCGGGCGGCCCTGCGCGGGCCGCGTTGACCGGCGGCCCCTCGTCAGCCTCTATCCCGTGAACCGTCCTGACCGAGGCGGAAACGTTGCGCGGGCATCCTGATCCCCGCGGGAGGATGATGCCGTGACGACCGCCACCGCCGGTGACCGGCGGCCCGCCGAAGCGACGACCTTCGGCATCCTTGCAGCCCTCAGCCTCTGCCATTTCTTCAACGACGTGATGCAGTCGCTGATCACGGCGATCTATCCGCTGCTGAAGGACAATTACGCGCTCGATTTCGGCCAGATCGGGCTGCTGACCCTCGTCTTCAACGGCACCGCCTCGCTGCTTCAGCCACTGATCGGCAGCTACACGGACAGGCGGCCGCAGCCCTATTCGCTGGTCTTCGGAATGGGAACGTCGCTCGCCGGCCTTCTCGTCCTCGCCTATGCCCATAGCTACAGCCTGCTTCTGGCCGGCGCGGCGCTGGTCGGCCTCGGCTCGGCGATCTTTCATCCGGAATCCTCGCGCATGGCGCGGCTCGCCTCCGGCGGCCGGCACGGCCTCGCCCAGTCCCTGTTTCAGGTCGGCGGCAATGTCGGCACTGCCGCAGGCCCGCTCTTCGCGGCTTTCATCATCCTGCCGCGCGGCCAGGAAAGCCTCGCCTGGTTCGCGGCTCTCGCGCTTGCCGGCATGATCGTGCTGGCGCGCGTCGGCGCCTGGTACGCCGGGCGGCGCGCAGCGGCGGCCAAATCGGCGGCGCCGGCCATCCTGCCGCCTGCTCTGCCGCGCGGGCTGGTGCTGCGGACGCTGACCGTTCTCGCGCTGCTGATCTTCTCGAAATACATCTACATCGCCAGCCTCTCGAGCTACTACACGTTCTACGCCATCGATCGCTTCGGCGTGTCGGTCTCCACCGCGCAGTTGCTTCTGTTCCTGTTCCTCGGCGGCCTTGCCGCCGGCACGCTGCTCGGTGGCCCCATCGGCGACCGCTTCGGCCGCAAACTGGTCATCTGGGGCTCGATCCTCGGGGCGCTGCCCTTCACGCTGGCCCTGCCCTATGCGGGCCTCGTCGGCACGGCCATCCTGACCGTCGTGATCGGCCTGATCATGGCCTCGGCCTTCTCGGCCATCCTGGTCTTCGCGCAGGAACTGGTGCCCGGGAAGGTCGGCATGATCTCCGGTCTCTTCTTCGGCTTCGCCTTCGGCATGGGCGGCATCGGCGCGGCGGTGCTCGGCCACGTCGCCGATGCACGCGGCATCGGCTTCGTCTTCGCCGCCTGCTCGTACCTGCCGCTGATCGGGCTCCTGACGATCTTCCTGCCTGACATCGAAGCGGAGCGCCGCAAGGCTGCCGCGTGACGCGGGCGGCCATATCCGCGCCTGTCGGGCTCGGGTAAAAACGGCGCGTGAACGACCGCGCCGCCAAATCGCCGCCCGAGAATCCGCGTCCATGGACACGCGGCGAGATGCTGGCCGTTGCCGCAGCGATCCTCACCTTCTGGGCCGGCACGGTTCTGGCCTATTCGCTGGAAGCGGTGACCATTCCCTGGGACGCCAAGTCCCAGTTCTACAATTTCTTCCGCTTCGTCGGCCGGGCGCTCTCGCAAGGCGAGCTGCCGCTCTGGAACCCCTACCACTTCTCCGGTTTTCCGTCGGTCGCCGACCCGCAATCCCTGCTGTTCTCGCCGACCTTCCTAACCGCCGCGTGGCTCGCGCCCAAGGCATCAATGGGCGCTTTCGACGCCATTGCCCTCGCCCATCTCGCTGGCGCCGCAGCGGCAACCGCCGCGCTCTGCGCCCGAAGGGGCTTCGCGCCGCAGGCGGCCGTGCTCGCCGCGGCGGTCGTCTTCCTCGGCGGCCCGGCCATGGGCCGGCTCCAGCATATCGGCCTCGTCGTCTCCTATGCCTGGCTGCCGGTCTGCCTCCTGTTGCTCGAACTCGCCCTCGACCGCCGCTCCTGGCGCTGGTCCGTCGCCTTCGGCATCGCCGCAGCCGTCATGGCGCTCGGGCGCGACCAGATCGCCTTCCTGAATTGTCTGGTGCTGATCGCCTTCGCGGCCACGCATGCCGGCACGCATCGCCCGCTCATCGGCTGGCTGCGCAGGCGCGGGCCGCTGATCCTCCTGATGGGAGCTGTCGGGGCGGCCATACTCGCCGTGCCGCTGCTGCTGACGCTCCAGTTCGCGGCTTTCTCCAACCGGCCGATGGTCGCCTTCCAGACCGCCGCCTACGGCTCGCTCGACCCGTTCAACCTGATCGGCCTGTTCGCCGCGGATGTCTTTGGCGGATTGCAGCGCACCGACCTCTATTTCGGACCCGGCACACCGCATTGGCCGAATTTCGACTGGACCGACCGGTCCGTGAACTTCCTGCATGTTGGCATGGTCGCCACCCTTCTGGTCGGCGGCATCGGTCTTGCCGGCGGTGCGGCCCTGCGCCCCGGCCTTCAGTTTTTCCTCGGCCTCGGTGCGGCAAGCCTCGTCTATGCCCTCGGGGCGCACACGCCCCTTTTCCGCGTCTTGTTCGATCTCATTCCCGGCATTTCGCTCTATCGACGGCCGGCGGATGCAACCTTCATCCTCGTTCTCGCCATCGCGATGATCGCGGGCGGCAGCCTCGACGCCGTCATGCGCGGCAAGATGCGCATCAACCGCATCCTCGCCGGCAGCCTCGCGGCGCTTGCCGCCGCCGGGATCGGCATTGCCCTCTCGCGCGCCCCCTCTTCAACTCACCTCGTCGTCGCCCTGACCGCGCTCGGCAGCGCAGCGGTCGTCGGCATCGTCGCGTTCTGGCTTCTGCGCCTGCTGGCCGATCCCGCGAAAGCCTCGCTCGCCGCGACCGCTTTGGCCAGCCTCGCCATGCTGGAGCTCGGCCTTCACAACGTCACGACGCCGATCAATGCCGAGGCCAAAAGCGTCTATGCCGTGTTCCGGGACGAGCCCTCCCCCGACCGCGCCGCGCTTTCTATCCTGTTGGACGCGCTGAGGGCCGATCACGCCGCCGGCCGCCGGCCGCGCGTCGAAATCCTCGGGCCGGAGAATGGCTGGCAGAATGCCGGCATGACCTACGGCATCGAGGCGACGCTCGGCTACAATCCGCTGCGCTTCGCGCTCTACGAACGCGCCACCGGCGCGGCGGAGACCGCCCACGAGCCGCGCCTGCGCCCCTTCCCGCAGACTTTCCGCGGCTATCGTTCGCTGCTGGCGCGTCTGCTCGGTATCGAACTCGTCATGTTCGACAAGCCGATGGGCGAGATGCCGGCGGGCCTGCCCCGGCCGCGCCTCGAGGCACTGCTGCAGGGACCGCCCTACTGGATCTACCGCCTGCCGCGGACGGCTCCGCGCGCGCTGCTCGCCGCCCGGCACCGCGCCATCGATGTCGAAGCGGTACTCGTGGCTGGCGAAATCCCCGCCTTCGATATCGAATCCGAAGTGCTGGTCGCCCGCGACGATCCGGTCGAGGCCGTGCCGCCCGCAACCGACGATCCCGGCCGTCCGACGCCCGGCCGCGTCGCCATTGCCGACTACCGGCTCGATTCCGTGCGGCTGGTGGCGGAGACCGAGGTCGCCAGCATCCTCGTCCTGCACGATCTCGACTATCCCGGCTGGGAGGTCACGGTGAACGGCGAGCGCCGGCCTCTCCTGCGCGCCAACGTGCTGTTCCGCGGCGTCGAGCTGACGCCGGGCCGCCACGAGATCGTCTTCCGCTTCCGGCCGTTCAGCCTGGAAAACCTGTCCGCCGCTCTGGCGGTCGCACGCGGCAAACGCTGAGTTCAGGCGCGCACGGGCGCCTGCGAGTCGAGCCATGCCCGCGCCCAGCCCAAGGCCTGCGCGATCTCGTCCTTGCTCATCTCAGCTGCCACTTCCTGCCGCTGGACCGCCGCGTCGCGGTCGCCGCGGAGCGCGGCGATGTTGAACCACATATGCGCGGCGACCAGATCGCGCGGCACCACCCGGCCCGCCGCATAGAGCGTTCCAAGCTCGCGGGGTGCGCGGTTCTCCAGTTCCATCGGCACGATGGACGGTGCATCAGCCTCGGCGAGGACCATCACCATGGCACGACCTCCGATCGGGCGGCGGCATATCGAACAAAGACCAGACGGCCGCCGGCTACCTCTTGGCCGGCAGTGTTGCTTCCCACAGGTCAACGATCGATTAACGCTACGTCAGCCTTAAAGCTCCGTGCCCGGCCGGCACTGGACGGCCGGCGCGGGCCGCGCAACATTGGCCTCAAGGCGCGCTTGCTACCGACGCGCCGCGGAGGAAACCCATGAAGACCATCGCCCTTGCCGGCGCGGCGCTCGCCCTTGCCCTCACCGCCGCTCCCGCCCTCGCGCAGAGCCCCATCGGCACCTTCGTCAGCCAGACCGGCGACACCCGGGTTCGCTTCGCCGATTGCGGCGGCCAGATCTGCGGCACCATCGTCTCGGTTCGCGGACAGACGACCGACGAGAAGAACGAGAACGCCTCGCTGCGCTCGCGCGCGCTCGCGGGCGTGCGCATGATCACCATGCGTTCGAACGGCCCCAATGCCTGGCAGGGCACGCTCTACAATTTCCAGGACGGCAAGACCTATAACGGCCGCATGACCATGCCGTCGGCCAATTCCATGTCGCTGTCCGGCTGCGTGCTCGGCGGGATGATCTGCCGCTCGCAGACCTGGACGCGGGCGAACTGAACCCTGACACGACAAGGGCGGCCCGCGGCCGCCCTTTCTCTTAAAGCCCAACGGTCGGATTCAGCGTGCCTTCTGCCCGAACAGCACCGCCTGCGCGGCGGGGTCGTCGCGCAGCTGGTTCGGGTTGCGGTCGGCCTTGTTGACCATCAGGCCCCGCTGCACGGCCGGCCGCGCGAGCATGCGCTCGATCCACGCCTTCACGTTCGGGAAATCGTTGATGTCCTGCCCCTGCCGCTCCCAGGCCTTGGCCCAGCCGATGCAGGCCATGTCGGCGATCGTGTACTCGTCGCAGATGTAATCGCGGCCCTCGAGGCGGCGGTTGAGCACGCCGTAGAGGCGGTTCGCCTCGTTGGTGTAGCGGCTGATGGCGTATTCGACCTTCTCCGGCGCATAGATGCGGAAATGGTGGGTCTGGCCGAGCATGGGTCCGAAACCGGACATCTGCCACATCAGCCATTCCTCGACCGCGACGCGCTTCCTCTCGTCGTGCGGGTAGAATTGGCCGGTCTTGCGGCCGAGATACATGAGGATGGCGCCCGACTCGAAGACCGAGATCGGCTCGCCGCCCGGCCCGTCATGATCGACGATGGCCGGCATGCGGTTGTTGGGCGCGATCTTCAGGAAATCCGGCTTGAACTGGTCGCCCTTGCCGATGTTCACCGTGATCACGTTGTAGGGCAGCCCGCATTCCTCCAGCATGATCGTGATCTTCCAGCCGTTCGGCGTCGGCCAGTAGTGAAGATCGATAGGGCGCTGCGACATGGAGGCTCTCCGGGCGTTCCTTCCGCGATTGTCCGGCCTGGATGCCGGCGGGCCGCGGGAACGGGAAGCTATCACGCCCGGCGGCCCGGCCAAGCCCTCCGCCCTTCCATCCGTGCAATGCCTCATTTGCAGGCGGCAGGGGACGGGACAGACTGCAACCCTCCGGCGTTCATCGCCCGTTCGGCAACCGGGCGAGACACTGGCGGGAATCGAGGGAGGATCGACTCATGAAACTGCACTGGCTCGCGGCGGCTGCCGCACTCATTCTGACCATCGACGTGGCTGCGGCCCAGTCGACCACCCAGACACGCACGCGCTCCGGCAGCGGCTCGTCGGCATCGACATCGCAGACCACGCCGGCGGCGGGCTCGACCACGACGCGCCGGCCACGCTCGGCGGCGCAGCTGCGCAACGACCAGTTGATGCGCGACTGCGGCACGGAATGGCGCGGCAACCGGGCGGCGCTTCAGGCTCAGGGCAAGACCTGGCGCAGCTTCCTGCCCGAATGCCGGGCGCGCCGCGCGCGCGGCTGACGCCAGCCTCGAGCCGCTAGTCGAGCACCATCTTGAAGCCCTCGTGGCTTCTGGCAAAGCCGAGCCGTTCGTAGAAGCGGTGCGCGTCCGTACGGTTCTTGTTGGACGACAGTTCCAGCAGCCCGATGCCGAGCACCCGTGCCTCGGCGATGGCGTGGCGCATCATCGCCGCGCCCACGCCCGAACCGCGAAGCGAGGGATCGACATGGACGCTCTCGATCTTCCCGCGCGTGCGGCCGCGTTCGGCCAGCCCCGGCAGGACCGAAAGCTGGTAGGTGCCGACCACCCTGCCCGCCTGCTCGGCGACGAAGAGGTGATTGGCACCGGACGCTGTGATGCGCTCGAAGGCTTCAGCATAGGCGGGATGACGGCCCTCCGTCTCGGCCGCCGCCGCATCCATGGGCGCGGAGGCATGGCCCATGGCGATCAGCGCGGCGATGCGTGGCACGTCGGCCGCCGTCGCCGCGCGGACGGAAACCACTGGGATCACGGCCTGCTCGCCTGCGGCAGCAAGGTCGTCACGGGCCCGAAGCCCGGCAGCGCCTCGATGCGCTTCATCCAGGCCGCGATGGCCGGATATCCGTCCAGCCCAAAGCCAGCCTGCGGCGCATAGGCGACGACGCCGTAGACGTCGATGTCGGCGACGGTCGGCTCCTTGCCCGCCAGCCAGCCGGAACTGGCCAGCGCGCCTTCCACCGTCTTCAGCGCGGCCGTGCCGTCGGCGAAATACATCTCCATGATCGACTGGCTGTAATTGCGGATGCCGAAGCGCTGGGCGCGCGAGCGGTAGATCGGCGGTGCGAGGCGGTCGAAATCCCAGAACATCCATTCGCGCGCGCGGATCAGGTCGAGCTTGCCGTCGCCCTGGAACTTGCCGAGCTCGACGGCGAGATATTCGAGGATCGACGCGGACTGGCAGAGCGCAATGCCGGCCTTGCCGTCTTCCAGCGCCGGCACCTGCCCGAAGCGGTTCTTGGCGAGATAGGCCTCCGCCTTGTGCTCCATCGCGCGCAGGTTGATGGAGGTATACGCGAAGTCCTCCCCGCACAGGCTCAGCATGAGCGCGACCTTGTAGGTCGGTCCCGAAGCCCAGAAACCGTTCAGCGTGAAGCGCTTCGCCATCATCGTCCTCCCCAAGGCCATCGCTCTGGATGGTCCGTCATTATCGCGCACATGGAAGACGGTTGTTCTCCGAAACCGCAACGGCAGAAAACGCCGTTGCTGCCATTCCGCCTACAGGGGAGCGCCGGCCGCCCGCCGCGACCCCGGTTCCGCGGAACAAATTACCGTTGGCCTCGTTGGCTTCGTGGCAGCGACAACTACAGGCAGGAGGCCGAAATGGCAGACGGTGGCGGAGCAAGCGGCGTGCTGGGCGTCCTGGTGGGTGCGCTGCTCGTGATCTTTGTCGGAGCGGCGGTCCTTTATGGAACCGGCCGGCTCGGCGGCAATTCCGGCCCGACCCTGACGATCAGAATGCCGGACGCCCGATAACCCAAATTCAGGAGACCACCAATGAACGGTATCATCTATCTCGTCGGGCTGATCGTCGTCGTCATGGCGATCCTGTCGCTCCTCGGACTGCGGTGATCGCCATGGCCGCTATCGTCCACGATTCCGGAACGATTTCCGCCCCCCCCATCGAGTGGGGACCTGTGGTGGCGGGCGCGCTCGTTGCGGCCGCGCTGGGATCGGTTGCCATCGCCTTCGGCGCCGCAGTCGGCCTGTCGCTGACCTCGCCATGGCCCGGAAGCGGCATCTCGCTGTGGGCTACGCTCATCTTCGTCACCTACTGGTCCGTTCTGGTCCAGATTCTCGCTTTCGCTGCAGGCGGCTATCTCGCGGCCCGGCTGCGCGCCCGGACGGTTTCCGTGGCTGCCGGGGATCGCCAGTTCAGCGATGGTGTCCACGGCCTGCTCATGTGGGCGGTCGGCGTCCTCATGATGGCGCTTCTGGTAGCATTCGGCAGCGCAACAGCGGCCGGCACGGCAAGCCGCCTGGCAGCGGGAACGGCCGCCGGAGCCGGTGCGGCCATGAGTGGCGGCAGTGGCCCGGCCGCCGCCGTCAATCCCGCCGACTTTGCGGTGGCAAGCCTGCTGCGGCCTGTGCCGGGCGCGACGCCGCCCGCAACGGGCGGCGCGTCGGGTGCCGACGACACCCTGCTGCGGGCGGATCTCGCGCGCACCTTCGGATCGGTCATCCGCAACCGCGAACTCACCGTCCGCGACCGCGACTATCTCGCGCAGGTCGTCTCGTCCCGTACCGGCGCCTCGCAGGAGGACGCCCGCAGGCGCGTGACCGATGCGGTCAACGAGGCCCGAGACCTGGAGATCAGGGCGCGCGCGGCCGCCGACACGGCGCGGAAATCGGCCGTTCTGGCGGGCTTCACGACCGCGGCAGCCTTGCTGATCGGGCTTGCGGCGGCCTGTGCGGCCGGTGTGTGCGGGGGCAGGCACCGGGACGAGAACGTGCCGGTGAACGTCTGGGGCCGGCCCATCTGGTAAGCCCGCTCGTCTGGCGGACGGCGACAAGAAGGGCGGCCGGTGGCCGCCCTTCTCATTCGATTCCGAGCTTGGCCTTGAGGATGTCGTTGACCGCGCCGGGATTGGCCCTGCCGCCGGACGCCTTCATCACCTGCCCGACGAACCAGCCGAGCATGGTGGGCTTGGCCTTGGCCTGCTCGACCTTGTCGGGATTGGCCGCGATCACCTCGTCGATCACCTTTTCGATGGCGCCGGTATCGGTGACCTGCTTCATGCCGCGGGCCTCGACGATCTCGGCGGGGTCGCCCCCCTCGGTGAAGACGATCTCGAACAGGTCCTTGGCGAGCTTGCCGGAAATCGTACCGGACTGGATGAGGTCGATGATCCCGCCGATCTGGTCGGGCGTCACCGGCGACAAGGTCACGTCCCTGCCTTCCTTGTTCAGGCGGCCGAACAGTTCGTTGATCACCCAGTTGGCGGCCGTCTTGCCGTCGCGACCGGGTTTTCCAACGGGACTTGCGACCGCCTCGAAATAGTCGGCGCTCTCCTTCTCCAGCACGAGGATGGAGGCGTCGTAGGGTGTGAGGCCGTACTGCGCGATCAGGCGCGCCTTCTTCGCGTCCGGCAATTCCGGCAAATGCTTCGCGAGGTCGTCGACATAGGCCTGGTCGAATTCGAGCGGCAACAGGTCGGGATCGGGGAAATAGCGGTAGTCGTGCGCCTCTTCCTTCGAGCGCATGGAGCGCGTCTCGCCCTTGCCGGCGTCGAACAGCCGCGTCTCCTGGGCGATCGTGCCGCCATCCTCGATAATGCCGATCTGGCGGCGGGCCTCGTAGTCGACGGCCTGGCCGATGAAGCGGATCGAGTTGACGTTCTTGATCTCGCAGCGCGTGCCGAAGGCGTCGCCCGGCTTGCGGACGGAGACGTTCACGTCGGCGCGAAGGTTGCCCTTCTCCATGTCGCCGTCGCAGGTGCCGAGATAGCGCAGGATGGTGCGCAGCTTGGTGACGTAGGCTTTCGCCTCGTCTGCGGAGCGCATGTCGGGCTTGGAGACGATCTCCATGAGCGCCGTGCCCGAGCGATTGAGGTCGATATAGGACAGCGTCGGGCTCTGGTCGTGGATCGACTTGCCTGCATCCTGTTCAAGATGCAGGCGCTCGATGCCGACCGTGAAGCTTTCGGTCGGCGACAGGTCCACCGTCACCTCGCCCTCGCCGACGATCGGGCTCTTGTACTGGCTGATCTGGTAGCCCTGCGGCAGGTCCGGGTAGAAATAGTTCTTCCGGTCGAAGACCGAGCGGTAGTTGATCTTCGCCTTCAGCCCGAGGCCGGTGCGGATCGCCTGCCGCACGCATTCCTCGTTGATCACGGGCAGCATGCCGGGCATGGCCGCGTCCACGAGGCTCACCTGGCTGTTTTCCGGCGCGCCGAAGCCGACGGCCGCCCCCGAGAACAGCTTGGCGTTGGACGCCACCTGCGCATGGATTTCGAGGCCGATCACCACCTCCCAGTCGCCGGTGGCGCCGGGGATGAGGTTCTTCGGATTGGCATGAGCGGTCATGGGCAGGCCCGGCAATCGAAAAGGGATTGCCGTGGGTAGCCAATGAGGCGCGATACGGCAAGGGCGGGTGGCCGATGGCCGCTGCCCTGCGCCACCTTACAGCGGCGCGCTCCCCCTTCCGACATAGAGGATCGGCCCTGTCGGCCGTCCGGTCGGCGAGCCGCCGGCAGGCTCCAGCGTGATCTCATAGAGCTGCTGGTCGGCCGGCCGCGGCATGCCGCTCGTCCGGTAGTCGATCTGCCGCGCGACCGGCATCAGGCCGACGGAGCGGGGGCCGACCTGCCGGTCCCACAGGGTCCAGACCTGCAGCGTGCGTCCCTCGGGAACCGGAATCGCCCGCAGCGGCACGACGCGGATACGGCCATCCGCATAGGCCTCCACGATGGCGCCGGCCTCGCTGGTATTCGGCGCATTGAGAACGGCGACGACCACCGGCTGCTGCGCCGTGCCGAACAGCCCGGTGACCAGAACGACCGCCATCAGCACCGCGGCGGCAGCGCCCGCCAGCGTCGCGAGCCGGAGCGCCGAGACATCCGCCCAGATGCGCTGGAGCCAGCCCTGACGGTCGGCGGCGGCAGGCAAGGCCTTGCCGACCGCCGCCTCGATCCGCGGCCAGAGGCTCTCCGAGGGAGCAACGGGCGCGACCGTCTCGTCGAGCGCGAGCAGCTTCTCACGCCAGTCGGCAACGGCGCGGCGCGCCTCGGCATCGGTGGCGATCCGCCGCTCGAATGCTTCCAGCTCCTCCGGCGACATCAGGCCGGCGACATATTCCCCGGCCGTCGCGATCAGGTCGTGCGTCATCCCATGCACTCCTTCAGAGCCACGAGCGACCGGCGTATCCACGCCTTGACGGTGCCCAGTGGCACGGCGAGCCGGCCGGCGATCTCGCCGTGGGAGAAGCCGTCGACATAGGCCATGACGAGGCTGGTGCGCCGGCGCGGCTCCAGCCCCTCGAGGCAGCGCCGGAGCGCGCTGGCGTCGGGCAGCCGCTCGATCGCCTGATAGGCCTCGATGGCGGAGCCCATATCCTCCGGCATCTCGTCGACAAGGTCCTCGCGCCGGCCGTCGCGCAGCACGTTCAGCGCCTGGTTGCGGACGATGGCATAAAGCCAGGCCTTGGGGGGGCCGAGGCCCGGATCGTAGCGGTGGGCGTTCCGCCAGATCTTCACATAGGCCTCCTGCACGACCTCCTCGGCGAGTTCGCGGCGCTTCACGATGCGCAGCGCGACGCCGATCATTGCCGGGCATTCGGACTCGTAGATCACCCGCAGGGCCTCTTTTTCGCCCCGGCCGCAGCGGGCCAGGGCGTCCTTCAGATCGATGGCGACAGATGCCATGGAGCCTCCCGAGACCATGCTGTCCTTCAGCCCTACACGGGCGAATGCGAGTTTGGATGCAGGCTAGAACGGCCCAGACGCGTGCGATACCGCAGATGCAGGCTGTCGCTGCGTCCGAATGGTCGCACCCCGTGTATCGGATTTGGGCGGACGCCCCCTCCGCCCGGGGGCCGGAAGACTGCGCCTCCCGTCGTGTGACGGCCCCGGGGGACGGCCTCTGCGCAAATGCGGAGGCCGTTTCCGCGCTCAGACGCCCTCGATCCGCCGCGCGAGATAGCGGCAGAGGAAACCGCCCGCGAAGAAGCCCGCCGCCATGACCGCGAGATAGGTCAGCTTGAAGTTCGGGTCGCCCGACCGCCAGCCCATGGCGAGATAGACGATCAGCAGCACGGTCAACGCCCAGAGCAGCCACCCGAACACCGTCAGGCACGCAATGGCGACGGCGCGGGAGACCAGCATGGCGCTTCTTATCCCCACCAGCGCTCGGTGACGGGGAAGCGGCCCTTCTCCTTCTCGATGACGCTGGCAAGCGAGAACAGCGTCTCTTCGTCGAAGGCGCGCCCGATAAGCTGGAGACCGAGGGGCAGGCCCTGCGGGTCGAGCCCGGCCGGCACGGCGATGCCCGGCAGGCCCGCCATGTTCACGGTCACCGTGAACACATCCTGGAGATACATCTCGACCGGATCGGCCAGCCCCTTCTCGCCGATGCCGAAGGCGGCCGACGGCGTCGAGGGGGTCAGGATCGCATCGACGCCCGAGGCATAGGCCTGCTCGAAATCCTGCTTGATCAGGGTCCGTATCTGCTGCGCCCGCACGTAATAGGCGTCGTAATAGCCGGCCGAGAGTACGTAGGTGCCGATCATGATGCGCCGCCGAACCTCCTTGCCGAAGCCCTTCGCGCGGGTCTTCTCGTAGAGGTCGACGATGTCCTTGCCCGGCTCGCGCAGGCCGTAGCGCACGCCGTCATAGCGCGCGAGGTTCGAGGAGGCCTCGGCCGGCGCGACGATGTAATAGGCCGGCAGGGCATACTTCGTATGCGGCAGGGAGATTTCGACGATATTGGCGCCGGCCTCCTTCAGGACGCGGGCGCCCTCCTCCCACAGCTTCTCGATCTCGGGCGGCATGCCGTCGATCCGATACTCCTTCGGGATGCCGATGGTCATGTCGCGCACCGACTTGCCGACCGCCGCGACATAGTCCGGCACGGGACGATCGACGCAGGTCGTGTCCTTGGCGTCGGGACCGGCGAAGGAGCGCAGCAGCATGGCCGCATCCGTCACATCGCGGGCGATCGGGCCGGCCTGATCGAGCGACGAGGCGAAGGCGACGATGCCCCAGCGGGAAACGCGGCCATAGGTCGGCTTGATGCCGACCGTGCCGGTGAGCGCCGCTGGCTGGCGGATCGAGCCGCCGGTATCGGTCGCCGTCGCGCCGGCGCAGAGCATGGCCGCGACCGCCGCGGACGAGCCGCCCGAGGAGCCGCCCGGCACAAGGTAGGTGCCCTCGACGCCGCCGGAACCCGCGCCGACATTCGAGCCCTGACGCCGCCACGGATTGATCGGGCCGGGAAAGCAGCTCGTCTCGTTGGACGAGCCCATGGCGAACTCGTCGTTGTTGAGCTTGCCGAGCATGACCGCGCCGTCGCGCCACAGGTTCGACGTGACGGTCGACTCATAGGGCGGCACGAAATTGCCGAGAATGTTGGAACAGGCCGTGGTCCGCGTGCCCTTGGTGCAGAACAGGTCCTTGACCCCGATCGGGATGCCTTCCAGCGGGCCTATCTCGCCTTTCGCGATGCGCGCGTCGGAGGCAGCCGCCATCTCGAGTGCCTTCTCGGGCGTCTCCAGCACATAGGCGTTGAGCTTGCGGCCCTTTTCCATGGCCGCGAGATAGGATTTGGCGAGATCGGTGGCCGAGAAGGATTTCTTCGTCAGGCCCTCATGGGCCTGGGCGATGGTCAGGGTTGTCAGGTCGGCAGATGCAGGCTTGGTCATGGCGGTCACTCCACGACCTTGGGAACGGCGAAGAAATGCCCCTCGTGCTGGGGCGCGTTGGCGACGATCTCGTCGGCAATGCCGCCGTCGCTCACCACGTCCTGACGCTTCTTCATGGCCATGGGCGTGACCGAGGTCATCGGCTCGACGCCGGACACGTCGACCTCGTTGAGCTGCTCGACGAAGGCGAGGATCGCGTTGAGCTCGCCCTGGAGGTGCGGCACCTCCTCCTCGGTCACGGCAATGCGCGCGAGATGCGCGATGCGCCGGACGGTCGCCTGGTCGACGGACATGCGGAATTTACCCGGAGTGAAAAAGTAAGACCGGGCCTCTTAGCATCCGCCGCTTTTGCGCCGCAACCGGATCAGGTGAAACGGTCGGTGTCGCGGCCGGGCTGGAGCAGTTTCGGCAGGTCGCTGAGCCTTATCTTCAGGATCGACGCCTTGGGAACGCCGCCGCCGAAGCGCTGCGCCGCCTCCACCACCACGGCGCGGTGCTCCGCCACCAGACGCTGGCGCACCGCCTGGGCAGCCGCGGCCCCGCCCTGCGGGATAACGCGCGGCCGGGCGGTCACGATCTCAGGTTCCGCGACAACGGGGGCGGAGGCCGCCTCCCGCGCCGCATAGAGGGCTGCATGGGCCTTCAGCTCGGCCTGGTCCGGCACTGCGGAAGCCGCGAAAAAGTCGCGCTGGCGGCTGTCGGTCGCTTCGCTCATGGGGCCTCCGAACGAAAGGGGCGACATGATTATCGCGCCGGCTAGAGGCCGGGCGAGCGGAAGGTTTCGTTAACCTTGACGTGGCGGTGGCGGGACACTTCCACCCTTTGGCTTCGTCGGCGCCGCGGGTTAGAAGGCTTGACACGTCCGATGCCAGGAAAGACGCCATGTGCGCCGAATGCCCCCCGACCTTCCCCCCTCCCGGAACCAAGGCGGACCTTGAGGAAGGCGGCATTCTGTCGCCCCGCTTCGGCGCTGACGGCCTGATCACCGCGGTCACCAGCGATGCGGAGAGCGGCGACCTCCTGATGGTTGCCCACATGAATTCCGACGCCCTGTGGAAAACCATCGAGACCGGCGAGGCGCACTATTGGTCGCGCTCCCGCAAGGCGCTCTGGCACAAGGGCGACACGTCCGGCCAGATCCAGACGGTGGTCGAGATGCGCATCGACTGCGATCAGGATGCCGTCTGGCTCAAGGTGAAGGTCGGCGGCGACGGCGGCTCCTGCCATACAGGCCGGAAGACGTGCTTCTACCGCGCAATCCCCACCGGCGGCGCGCCGGGCGCAGTGCGGCTGGAGCCGCGCGATGCCGAGCGCCTGCGCCCGGCCTTCGGCTAGCGCGATGCTGAGGCTGAAGCGCAGGCGCGTGGCGGAACCGGAGACGGCGGAGGGCGAACGGCCCGCGCCCGCCCCTCCCCCACGTCCGACCATCGGCCTCGCCCTTGGCGGCGGCGCCGCGCGCGGCCTCGCCCATATCGGCGTGCTCAGGGCCCTGATCCGCGCGGGCTACGAGCCCGACATCATCGCCGGCACGTCCATCGGCGCCCTTGTCGGCGGCCTCTATGCCGCGGGGCGCTTCGACACGCTGGCCGACTGGGCACTGTCGCTGAAGCGCCGCGACGTCATCTCGCTGGTGGACATCGCCATTTCCGGCGGCGGGCTGATGGGCGGCTCGCGGGTCGCGCAACTGCTGGAGCGCGAAGTCGGCGAGACCCGGATCGAGGACCTGCCCATCGCCTTCGCCGCAGTCGCGACCGAGATCGGCACGGGCCACGAGGTCTGGCTGACCCGCGGCCGGCTGATGACGGCGCTGCGCGCCTCCTACGCCCTGCCGGGCATCCTGCCGCCGGTCCGCATCGGCGGCCGCTGGCTGATGGACGGCGCTCTGTCGAATCCGGTGCCGGTCTCGGTCACGCGCGCGCTCGGCGCGCGCCTGGTGATCGCTGTGAGCCTCAACGCCGATGCGCTCGGCCGCGCTACCGTCATCCAGGACCACGGCACCAGCCCGGAAGACGAGGAGCTGCCGCTGGTCGAGCGCCGCCCGCGCGTCAGCGCCGTCGTCAATCTCGGCAAGGGCATCGGGCGCGGCATCGGGCGGGGACTGGGACGCGGCATCGGGCGGGCGCTGCGGCGCGCCGCGCCGGATGCCCTGTCTCAGCTCGGCGCCATCGATCCGCGTATCGCCATCGCCCGCTCGCCCGGCATTCCGACCGTCATGGCCAAGGCGTTCAATGCCACGCAGGAGCGGATCGCACGCACGCGCCTTGCCGGCGACCCGCCCAACGTGCTGATCGGCCCGCGCCTGTCGCGGCTCGGCCTGTTCGAATTCCACCGCGCGGCCGATGCCATCGCGCTTGGCGAGGAGGCGACCGAGCGCCTCCTGCCGGAAATCGCCGAGGCGATAAAGGCTGTCGCCTGACGTCTGTTCCGGACGCCCGAAGCGTCAGGAATTCATGATGTAGCCCTTGAGCGCCTCGTGCTCGCTCTCGATCTCGGCGAGCCGCCACTTCACCACGTCGCCGATCGAGACGATGCCGACCAGCCGGCCGCCCTCGACCACGGGCAGGTGGCGGAACTTGCCGGACGTCATGCGCTCCATCAGCTGACCGATCGAATCGGCCTCCGTGCAGGTGACGACCTTCGTGGTCATGGTCTCGCCAACCGTGCGGTCGAGCGCGCCCGCGCCGCGCTCCGACACCTGGCGGACGATGTCGCGCTCGGACAGGATTCCGGCGACGCCATAGCCCTCTCCCGTCACGACAATGGCGCCGATCTTCTTGTCCGCGAGCATGTGGGCCGCATCGGCAAGCGACGCGTCCGCGGCGATCGTCGCGACCGCCCTGCCCTTGATGTCCAGAATGCTCTTCACGTTCATCGCGCGCGCCTCCAGCTGCATGGCGGGCGCGCCCCGAGCCGACACGCCCTCGTCAAGCCTGTCCGGTCTCCCGGACGGCGAGTATTTCCGACGAAGGGCATTGGTGACAAGACCCCCTGCGCGTAAATGCAGCAGGAACTGTCCTATCGTGCGGCGATGGAGCTGGCCGGCACGGGATCGAAAAGGCGGAACAGCAGAAGCCCCGCCGCGAAACCGCCAAGATGGGCCTGCCAGGCGATCTGACCTTCGAAGCCCGGCATCGGCAGGTTGATCGCGCCGAAGGCGACGTTGAGGACGATCCACACCGCCGTCATGCCCATGATCGGGCCGTTACGGACCATTTCGGCAAGGCTGAGCGCCGGCTGGCGGTAAGCCTCTTCCGGCGCGGCGCGCATCGCCCCCAGCGGACCGCCCATCTGGAACACGAAGCGCAGCGCCGCGGCGGTGAAACCCGAAACGGCGGCGGAAGCGCCGATCACCGGCACGAAGGCCGTGCCGACGGCCACGAGATGGGCAAGCGCCCCGGCAGCCGCCGTCGCCGCGAAGAACAGGATGCTGCGCAGCGTGCCGAAGCGGCGCGCCACAGCCGAGCCGAAAACCAGGAACCACAGGACGTTGACGCCGAGATGCGTCCAGTCCGCATGCAGGAAAGCATAGGTGACGAAGGTCCAGATGTCGGCGCCGACGCCGCCCGGAAACCCCCAGGAAGCAGCAAGCGAGCGCTCGAACCGGGCCGGGATGAAGGCGAAAGTCAGCAGAACCTGCCGGTCGGCGTCCTCGCCGATGAGCCAGTCCCGGGTCGCATGGACCAGGATCATGGCTCCGGTCAGCGCCGTGACGACACCGGGAATGTTGAGGATCGGTTCGCGGTCGGACAAGGGAATGGATGCGCTTTCGCCAACAGGAGGCCCTCTCTAGGCCGAGGCGCGCCCTCGAGTCGAGGCTGGCCGCGGCGCGGCTCAGGCTTGCAGAGCCGGAAAGGGCGCAAAATCCGGCGCCATCGGGCGCATGGACAAAAAAAGGGGAGAGATCTTGCGATCCCTCCCCGGCTGGAGCGTCGGAACCGGCGAACCGGTCCCGTTGTCACGTCTCCCTCTCCTCTGTCCCCGGAGAAAGCCCTTGAAGTTGCGCGGTCCGGAGGCGGAGTCGACACCGCCGGCCCGAATTCGTGGAACGCCCTTGAAGAACCATGCCCGCCGGCCCACCGCAATCGAAACCCTTTCTTAACCTTACCCCGTTGACGGATCGTTAACCCTGGGCCCCGTCGGCCGCCATGGCACGCCCGGTGCTGCACCTCTCCCCAAGCCGCCCGGACAGTCCCTTTCTGTCCCGAACCGGCACAGACGAGGCTCGCCATGCACCATACCGAAAGCCGGACGCTCTTCGCTTACTGGAACGCCCTGCGCGCCGGGCGCCCGGCGCCGGATCGCGCGGAGATCGAGCCGCGCGAGATCGCCTCCGTGCTCGGCGACACCTTCATTCTGGAGCGCGACCGCACGGGGCAGATTTTCTATCGCCTCGCCGGCTCGCGCATCTGCCAGATATTCGCCCGCGACATGAAGGGCGCGGATTTCCTCGGCGGCCTCGGCCCCGACGACCGGCGGCAGGTCGCCCGCACGCTGTCCGACGCCCATGCGGCGCAGGCCGGCCTGCTCACGTCCCTGTCCGGGGCAACGGCCGAAGGCCGCACCGTGGCGCTTGAGGCCGTCGTGCTGCCGCTGGTCCATCGCGGCCGCATCGGCGCACGCATGATTGGCTGCCTCTCCGCCGCCGAGCAGCCCTACTGGATGGGCCGCGACCAGATCGTCCGCCTTGTCCTCGGCAGCACCCGCCTGCTCTGGCCGAGTTGGCAGGCGGCTCCCGCCCCCGCAATTGCTCCCGTCACCGTCGTCCTCGGCGGCCGGCCGGCATTCCGGGTGATCCAGGGCGGGAATGCGGCTTGATCGTGCGATAGATTCCGGTAATGGCAACGGCGCGTTAACGCCCGATCCTTAATCTTCGGCAGGTCGATGCTCGAACATTGCCGAATATGTCAGCGCTAGCGAAAATCCTGTCCGCGCCCTCGTCGGAAGAAAATCGCCGCTTCCAGCGCGTGCGCGTGGACGTGCTCGGCCGCTTCATGCTGTCCGACCGCCGCGAATTTCCCTGCCAGGTCGTGGACATGTCCCCCGGCGGGGCGGCGATTGTCGCGCCCATCGTCGGCAAGCTTGGCGAACGGGTCATCGCCTATCTCGACCATATCGGTCGTATCGAGGGCATGATCGTCCGTGTCAACGAGACGGGGTTCTCGATGACCATCGAGGCCTCGCTCCGGAAGCGCGACAAACTGGCCGACCAGCTGACCTGGCTGGCCAACCGCCAGATTCTCGGCCTGCCGGAGGACCGGCGGCACGAGCGCGTCATTCCGCGCAACCCCTTCACCACCATCACCACGCCGGTCGGCGAGAAGGTGCCAGTGCGCGTTCTCGACATTTCTCTGTCCGGCGCGGCCATCGGCGGTGCCGACGAACTGAAGCCCGGCGACATCGTGCAGATCTCACGCACCATGGCCCGTGTCGTCCGCATTCTCGACAAGGGCGTGGCGGTGGAATTCTCCCGCCAGCAGCCGATCGAGACGATCATCGCGCTCGGCCAGGAACTCGGCGCGGACCTGAAGGCCGATCCCGAGCCCGTCCTGTTCCCGAACTGACCGGCCCGACGCAGCCTCCCCAAGCCTCTTCCGCAGACCTCGCCCGAAGATCTGGCGAACGCGAGATCGCGACGTGCTGAAGCACGGGTAAACCGCGCTGGCCGATCTGCGTTCCGCCGTTAACAGGTCGCGGTCCCCTGCCGGTGCGGAGCTAACGCCGCGCACACCAAGGGCGGCCGGCTTCGGCCCGTTTCCACAAATATCCCAGTACTTTACGCGACTTCGCTGAATCATCCTGCTATCCGCCGTGGTGAATCCACGCCCCGTCAACCTGAACGAACCCTGACCCAAACCGTTCGCCTTTCACCGATCGGTTTCAGCGCCCTGCAAAAGCCGCCTGCCAGTGTCCGGCCATCGACGGAGGGACACGTCAATGCAGGGTGGGGCGGCCGGCTGGCCGGCACGGGGACTGCCGCGATGGGGCATGGCGGGCGCTATGGCGCTCGGGTTTCTCGTGTCGGTATCGGTTTCGGAAGGTGTGGCGCAGCAGCGCCAGGCAGCCTTCCTCGGGGAATTGGGCGCGACATCCGCGCCGATCGGCTGGCGGCAGTTCTGCCGCGACTTTCCGGCCGATTGCCGGGCGCGCCCGGCACAGATCGAACTGGTGCGGGCCGACCGCGCCAACTGGGCGGCGCTGACCCGCATCAACGCCCATGTGAACACGGCCATCGAACCGGTGACCGACATGGACCAGTACGGCGTCGAGGAACACTGGACCTATCCCATTTCGGGGCGCGGCGACTGCGAGGACTACGTGCTGCTCAAGAAGCAGATGCTGATCCGCGCCGGCTTTCCGGCCAGCGCGCTCTTGATCACCGTCGTCCGCGACCGCAAGGGCGAGGGCCACGCCATTCTCACCGTCCGCACCGACCGCGGCGACTACATCCTGGACAATGAGACGGACGAGATCCGCCTCTGGAGCCAGACCGGCTACCGCTTCGTCAAGCGCCAGTCCGAGGCCGACCCCGACCGCTGGGTCACCATCGGCCCGGCACCGGCTCCCGCCGCGGTCGCCACGCAGTAACGCATTTCAGGAATTCGCGTCCTCGGTCACGTCCCACCCCTCCCCGTCCCCAGACCGGGTTCGCGATAGACGGCCGGTACCTCAGAACGAGGGCCGGCCGTCACCTTTTGCAGGGAACGTCAGACGTGGGCTTTGGCCCACGCCACCGCCTGTTCGACACGGTCATTGCCCCAGAACAGTTCGCCATCAGCCGTGACGATACTGGGCGCGCCGAACAGGCCCTTCGCTTTGGCCTCGTCGGTGGTCGCCCGCAGGGCCTGTTTGTTGGCTTCCGACCCGGCCGCGACGATCAGCGGTGCCGGCTCGATGCCCTGCCGCTTCAGGATCGCGCCAAGGACTTCCGGATCGGCAATGGACCGCCCCTCCCCGAACTCGGCCCGATAGACCTCCTTCGAGAAGGCCGCCCGCCTGCCGTCATCCGGCAGCGCCGTCGCGATGCGAGCAGCGAGGAGGCTGTTCTGCGGGAACGGGTCGGGCCGGCGGAACGGCAGGCCCATGGCCTTCGTCGTCCGCTCGAGGTCGCGCCACATATTCCGCCCCTTGGCGGGAATGAGGTTGAACGGCGAGGTCGTCCAGCCCGCCTCCGCGAAGATCGGCCCGAGCAGGAACGGCCGCCACCTGACGGCGACGCCGGCCGCTTCCGCCACCGCCTCGATCCGCATGGCCGCCGGATAGGAATAGGTCGAGGCGAACTCGTAGAAGAAATCGACGGAGGGCATCGCAGCCTTACCCGACCGGCGTCAGGCCCTTCTTGAACCGATAGGCGTTCTGCACGTAGTGCGCCGCCGAGACCTTGAGGCGGGCGATGGCCGCCTCGTCCAGCGTGCGCACGGCGCGCGCGGGAGCGCCGACGATCAGCGAATTGTCCGGAAATTCCTTGCCCTCGGTGACCAGCGAATTCGCCCCGACGAGGCAGTTGTTGCCGATCCGGGCGCGGTTGAGGATGGTCGAGCCCATGCCGATCAGCGTCGATGAGCCGATGACGCAGCCGTGCAGGATCACCTTGTGGCCGATCGTGCAGTCCGCGCCGATGGTCATGGGCGCGCCGGGATCGGTGTGCAGCATGCACATTTCCTGGATGTTGGTGCGCTCGCCGATCTCGATGGGCTCGTTGTCGCCGCGGATCACCGCGCCGAACCAGATGCCGACATCCGCGCCGAGGCGGACATTGCCGATCACATGGGCGTCGGGGGCGACGAAATAGCGGTCTTCGGCAGGCAGGACCGGCTTGATGCCGTCGATCGCATAGATGGGCATGGGTTTCCTCCGCTTGGCCGCGAGCTATCGCACGGCCACCGTCCCGTGAGAAGCCGGCCGAAAGCACGGCCTCCCCTCAGGCCGCGCGGCGGAAATCCATGATCCAGTTGACCTCCCAGGTCGCGCCGCCGTCGCCCGAGAAGGCCTGCTCCCAGCGCGCCGATTGCGGGGTGATGTCCGACCAGAGGAAGCGCACCCTGATCGGCCGCCCCTCCAGAACATCGTCAGCGAAGAAAGTCCCCACGTCCCCCTCGAACGTGCCGCGCATGGCCGTATCGATTTCGGTCCTGCGCGCATCCAGCCACCAGATCGACCAGCAGCGCTCCTCGACGTGGTAGGCGCGCAGCGTCGCGGCGCGGTAGGGACCGTCCGGCAGGTTGATCAGGTTGTCGTCGAGATTGCCGAGGCCGCCGAGGATGGGGAGCGCCGCGCAGGTGCCGTCGAACAGGTCCCAGGCCTTGTCGCCCCTGAGGCGCGTCCTGAGCCGGCGGTGCCGCACGGTCCAGGCTCCCAGCAGGAAGTCGAAATCGTGCCGGCCGTCGCGGGTCGCGGGACGGTCATCGAGATGGGCGGCGCTGATCGGCATGGGAACTCCCCCGTGATGGACGGGAGCAGTCTGCGCCTGCCCCACTGACAGGGGGTGTCAGGTGCCTCTACGCCGGCTTACAGTCCGAAGGAGCGGACCATCATCGTCACGACTCGGCCCGACATCAGGCTCCAGAACAGCGCGAGCGTGGTGGCGAGGAAGACGAATTCGAAGCGGCGGTTCTCGATGCGGCGGCCGCGGATCGTGTTGCGCACGATGATCGCCGGGGCCGCGAAGGCGAGGAACGGCACGGCCAGCACCGCGCCGAAGCCGCCGGCCTGCAGCAGGCGGAAGCTCGCCGGCTTGTCGGCGAGCGTCCGGTAGAGCGCGACGAGCAGTCCGGACACGGCGAAGCCGAGGGCGAGCGAGTGAAACAGCTGCAGGCTTTGCGCGGACATGACGCGGTACTCGACTGGCGGAACGACAAGCCGCATGGCGGCGTCCCAATCGGTAGCGCGTCGGTAAGGTTCTGTTAAGGGCCGGGGCGGATTTCCTTAAGAAGCGGTTAACGCCCGCCCCTCAGTCTCAACCCTCTTCGAGGTCGATGTCGAGGATCGAGATGGTCACAGTGTAGGAGGTCTCGCCCTCGTCCACGTCCTTGTAGAGCGTGCCGATCTGCTCGTCGCCGATCATTACCTCGACCATTTCCTTGCGCCGCATGTTGGGCTGCAGCTTGATGGTGTCGTTGCCGAACTTGCGGCGCAGATAGTCCTGCAGCTTCGTGATCTCGGTCCTGTCCACGGCCCGTCTCCAAATCCTGTCGGTGAGCGGGCCGTGTGCCACGGCGAAGGGCTCCAAGTCAAAGGCTGCACGTCGAAGGCGAATGGCCGCCTGCCGCGCACTCATCCACCCGTCGTGGCGCGCGCGGGAACGACGATCTCCGGCGTCTCGCACAGGTTCTGCCGGGCGATGGTCGCCGTCTGCGTTTCCTGCGGGTTGAAGCCGATCCGGATGTCGTAGAGGCAGCGGCCGCCGCGGGCGACGCGCCCGGTATAGTGGTCGCCCTTCATCATCACCCATTGGCCGAGCAGGTCCGGGCCCGGCCGGCCGGCGCCCGAGGGCGTGACGCGCAGCACCGAGACGACCCGATCGGTCGGGTTGACCACACGGTAAAGCGCAACCCCGTCACGGGCGGGCATGGCAGCCTCCGGCGCGTCGATGGCGGTGATCTCGATCTTTTCCTGCGCGCAGAAATCATGGTCGAGGCGGACGAACTCGTTGCCCTCCTCGAAGGTGATGCGCACGTCGTAGCGGCAGTCCGGGCCGTTGACGCGCCAGCGCATGGTCGCGCCGGCATTGAACCGCTCGTTGACGAGGCGGTTGGCGCCCCAGTCCGGCCGGCCGACCTGCGTGAACTGGATCACCAGCGCCTTGTGCGGCGTGCGGTTGGTGAAGGCGACCGCGACCTGCCGTGCCGCCGCCGGGCGGCCGGCGCGCGCGCCGCTGATCATCGCGTCGACCTCGGCGCCGACCGAGGGGGCGCCGGCCCGGCCGCGCGCGGAGCCCGGCACCTGCGACAGCGCCCGGTCGATTTCCTGCCCGACGGACGGCGGAATACCAGGCGGCAGGCCCTGCTGCGCGGACGCCGGCGCAAAGGAAAACAGGACGAGAGCGGGAACGAGGGCGAGGCGGGTGGCGGTCATTGGCGGTCTCCCTATGGGTCGCCGCCCGTCTAGCGGTGCAGAATTACCCTGCCGTGCCGCGCCGCCGCTCTTCTGTTTCCACTGCTTCGCGCTTCGTTTCAGGCGCGGCCGAACTGCGCCGCCAGCCGCTGGAGCTTGTCGGGGTTGCGCACCACATAAATCGCCGCGATGCGGCCATCCTCGATGCCGAGGGCCGTGACCTGTATGCCGTCCGCCTCTTCCGTCACATAGCCGGGCAGCCCGTCGATCAGGCCGAGATGCAGCACTGGCGGGCGACGATAGCCGGCCTTCCCCGCCCAGTGAGCGAAGAACTTCGCAACCACCGCCGCGCCGACCACCGGCTTCTGCGCCGCGACACGCTTGCCGCCACCATCGGCGTGCACGACGACATCGGCCGCCAGCAGCCCCTTCAGTGCAGCGACATCCCCGGATCGCGATGCGTCGAAGAACGCTTTCGCGATGGCGAGGCCCTTCTCCTTCTCGACGCGATAGCGCGGTCGCTCGCCCCGCACATGGGTCCGAGCCCTCGCCGCAAGTTGCCGGCAAGCCGCCGTATCGCGGTCGATGGCGACCGCCACCTCCTCGAACGGCATGCCGAACACGTCATGCAGCAGGAAGGCGGCGCGCTCCAGCGGCGACAGCCGCTCCAGCGCCATCATCAGCGTCAGCGTCACGTCGTCCTCGGGCTCCTCCTCCGTGACGAGGATCGGCTCGGGCAGCCACGGGCCGATATAGGCCTCCCGCCTCACCCGCGCCGATTTCAGCACGTCGAGCGACAGGCGCGACACCGTGCGGGCGAGAAAGGCGGCGGGGTCGCGCACGCTCGCGCGGTCCGCCTGATGCCAGCGCAGCCAGGCGTCCTGCACGACATCCTCGGCCTCGGCGAGCGATCCGAGCATGCGGTAGGCGATGCGCATCAGCCGTGGCCGCTGCGCGTCGAAGACCGCCGCCGCGTCGCTCTCCGCGCCCATGTCAGGCGGCCGCCCGGCTCACCGGATGCGGCACCTGGAAGCCGACATTGATCCGGTTCCATGTGTTGATCGCGCCGATGATCACGGTCAGCTTCACCTGCTCGTCCGGCGTGAAATGGGCCTTCACCTGCTCATAGACATCATCCGGGACGACCGAGCCGGGGAGTCTGGTCAGCGCCTCGGTCCAGGCCAGCGCCGCCCGCTCGCGGTCGGTGAACAGTGGCGATTCGCGCCAGCCGTCGAGCAGGAAGATACGCTCGGCGCTCTCGCCCTGCTTCAGCGCGTCGCGCGTGTGCATGTGCAGGCAGAAGCCGCAGCCGTTGATCTGCGAGGCGCGGATCTTCACCAGTTCCTGGAGGCTGTGCTCGATATCGAGCGCGGTGACGGCCGCCGAGAAATCCATCATCGCCTTCATGGCGGCCGGCGAGGCGGTAAACGTGTTCAGGCGGGCTTTCATGCGGGGCCTCTCCGTGACTTTGCCGGCCTCCCGCCGGCTGTTCGACGCCAGGACGAGACGGGCATGGGCGAGTGTGACACGGCATGCGAAAATTTCTCCAGCGCAGGCACCTCACGCCCCCGGCGGAATCTGAATCGGAACATGAGGACAGCGGCCGGCAGGCGGAATCGGATTGTCACTACGCGCAGGCATTCCCACGCGATGTCAGTGACTTGCAGCGATTTTCGGAATCAGCCGAGGAAGTCGATGATCGCCGCGGCGAAGACGTCGTTCTTGTCGCCGGCAACCATGTGGCCTGCGCCGCCGACATCGATGAGGCGGGCGTGCGGCACGATGTCGAGGAAGGCCTTCGCAGCTTCCGGCGAGACGATGTCGGAGGACCCGCCGCGCACCAGCAGCGTCGGCACGGTGAGGCTCCGCGCTGCGGCCTCCATCGTCTCGACCACCTGCCGGCGATCGGAGCCGGGCGTGCGCTCGCCCTCCACGAAGGCCGGGTCCCAGTGCCAGTACCAGCGCCCGTCCGGTTTCTGCCGGAGGTTCTTGCGCAGACCGTCGGCGGAAGGCGGCCGCGCCCGGTTCGGCAGATAGGCGGCGACCTCGCCGGCGGCTTCCTCGATCGAGCCAAAACCCTCTTTCATCCGCGCCCTCATGAACGCGTGGACGTGCTTGACCCCCTCCTCCTCCATGCGCGGCACGATGTCGACGAGGACCAGCGCCGAGAAGCACGGCTCCCGCCCGATGGCCGCGAGCGAGGCCATGCCGCCCAGCGAAGCGCCGATCGCGACCGGCTTGGCGCCGATGCGCTCCTCGATCTGCCGGCCGAGCGCGACGGCATCGTCGGCATAGTCGAGAAAGCTGTAATGGCCGCTCTTCACCCATTCGCTGTCGCCGTGGCCGCGCTGGTCGACCGGAACAGCGGTAAAGCCGCGCTCGGCCAGCTTGCGCGCCGCCCCACGCCAGGCATGGCGGGTCTGGCCGCCGCCGTGCAGCAGCAGCGCCGCCCGCTCACCATGGCCGTAGATGTCGGCTTCGAGCCGGTTGCCGGCGGCTCCCGTGAAGGTCGCATGGCGGGGATGGATGGACATGCGCGTTCGGGTCCCTGTCAGGGCTGGAGATCAGGCCCCGGTGCGTCCGAGAAAATCGAGAACGCCCGCCTTGAACACCTTGTCGCCCACCGCCGGCATATGATCGCGGTCGGGGATGGAAAGCGCCTCCCCCTTTGGGATGATCGCCGCGAGCGGCTCCGGCTCGCCGGCAATGGCGTCCTTCGTGCCCACCGCGATCAGCACCGGGCAGCTGATGGTGGCCGCGTCTTCGGCGCTCATCAGGTTGCGCGAGCCGCGGATGCAGGCTGCGAGCGCCCGCCGGTCGGACCTGGTCTGCATGGCGAATGCGCGGAACATGCGGCCCTGCGGGTCGGTGACATCCTCCAGCGTCTCCGCTTCCAGCGCCTCGGCGATGCTCTCCGGCAGGCCGACGCCGTCGACCAGCTTGATGCCGAGCCCGCCCATGATCGCCGCGCTCACCCTGTCAGGATGGCGCTGGGCGAGGAAGGCGGTGATGCGCGAGCCCATCGAATAGCCGAGCACCACGGTCTGTTCGATGCCGAGATGGTCGAGCAGGGCGCGGGCGTCCTCGGCCATCAGCGTCGTGTGGTACTGGGCGGGATCGTAAAGCTTCGCCGAGCCGCCATGGCCGCGGTTGTCGAGCGCGATGACCCGGCGGCCCGCCTTGGTCAGGGTCTCGACCCAGCCCGGATAGGTCCAGTTGATATGCGCGGTCGAGGCGAAACCGTGGATGCACAGGACGGGATCGCCCTCGCCCGTGTCGAAATAGGCGATGTCGACGCCGGAGGACGGGAAGGTCTGCATCGGCAGGGGCGAAGGAAGGGCTGGCATCCGGTCTCCTTAACGCCGGCTTTCCGCTTACGGAAGCCGGCCCGCGCAATGCCGCATTGCGGAGCGTCGGGCTCCACGGCTAGGAAGATGCAGCCTTGAGGGGAGCCTTGCCCGTCCGATGATCCGTTTCCTGCGCCGCATTCCGGCGACGCTCGCCCTCGCGCCCTCCGCATTCGCAGTGCTTCTGGCGGCGATTCCCGCCGCTGCCCAGCCGGCCCATCCGCCGCATCTTGCCTGGAAGACCGGCGAGGAGGCGGAGCGGATCGAGCAGCGTGTCGACGAGTTGCTCGGCCGCATGACGCTCGCCGAGAAGATCGGCCAGCTCAACCTCTGGGGCCGTGGCGACGAGTTCCGCATGGAATGGCTGCGCGAGGGGCGCACGGGCGCGGTGATGAACTTCACAGAACCCGCGCAAATCCGCGAGGTTCAGGAAAACGCCGCGCGCTCGCGCCTGAAAATCCCTGCCATCATCGCCCTCGACGCCATCAATGGCTTCGCGACCTATTTCCCCCAGCCGATCGGCCAGGCCGCGACGTTCAACATGCGACTCGTGGAGCTTGCCTCCTACTGGTCCGCCCGCGAGGCCCGCGCCGCCGGCATCAACTGGACCTTCGCGCCGATGATCGACATGACGCGCGATGCCCGCTGGGGCCGCGTCATGGAAGGCGCCGGCGAGGACGTGCATCTGGCGACGCTGGTCGCCGCCGCGCGTGTCGCCGGCTATCACCGGGGCGGCCTTGCCACCTCCTCCAAGCATTTCATCGGCTATGGCGAGGCCGAGGGCGGGCGCGACTACAACAGCGTCTGGATTCCCGTCTCCAAGCTCTGGGACTACCACATGCCGCCGTTCCGGGCGGCGATCGACGCCGGCACGTTCACGATCATGACCTCGCTCAGCGCCATGAACGGCGTGGCATCGACGGTGGATCAGGGCCTCGTCACCGAAATCCTCAAAGGCCGGTTCGGCTTTCGCGGCTTCGTCGTCTCGGATTTCGAGTCGGTGCGCGAGCTGATGAACCACGGCACGGCCGCCGACGGCCCGGATGCCGTGCGGCGCGCCTTCATGGCCGGCGTCGACATGGACATGATGTCGGGCCTCTACGACGCCCATCTCGCTGACCTCGTGCGCGCAGGCACCGTGCCCGCCGCGCGGGTCGATGACGCGGTGCGCCGTGTGCTGCGCGTCAAGATGCATATGGGCCTGTTCGACGAACCTCTCTACGATCCCGGCCTCGCAAGGCGCGATCTCGCGACGCTGCAATCCCGCGCGGATTCGCTGAGCGTCGCGCGGGAATCCATCGTCCTGCTCCGCAACGAGGGCGACGTTCTCCCCGTGAAGCCGGCGATCAGGTCCATCGCGGTGATCGGCGGCCTCGCCACCCATCAGGAGGACTGGCAGTACAGCGACAATGCCGGCCTGCCCCGCGTCAGGCCGGATCGCCTGCCGGACGAGCTATCCCGCCTCCTCGGGCCGGGCGTGACGGTCACCGCCGCACCGGGCCTTGCCACCCACTGCAACATCGCGGCCGGCGATACGGCCGGCGCGGTCACCGCCGCCAATGCGGCCGATCTCGTCGTCGTCATGCTCGGCGAGGATTGCGAGCAGATCGGCGAAGGCACCTCCCGCGCCCATCTCGACCTGCCCGAACCGCAGCAGGCGCTGCTCGACGCGCTGATCGCCACGGGCAAGCCGGTCATCGTGGTCATGCACACGTCGCGCCCCTTCGTGCTGACCCGCTTCGTCGGCCAGGTGGCGGCGATCCTCCAGGCGTTTCATCTCGGCACCGAGGGCCGCACCGCACTGGCCGAAGTCATCGCCGGCCGCGTCAATCCGAGCGGCAAGCTGCCCATGACCTTCCCGCGCGCCACCGGGCAGGTGCCGATCTATTACGACCGTCTTCCGACCGGCCGCCCGCGCATCAAGCATTTCCGTTACGAAACCGGTTATCTCGACGAGAGCCTGGAGCCGCTGTTTCCCTTCGGCTTCGGCCTGTCCTACTCGCGCTTCGCGCTGGACAATCTCCGCCTCGATGCGCCCTCCGTGCCGATCGGCGGCGCCATTGCCGGCGAGGTGCGGCTTGCCCATGCCGGAGGCCCGGCGGGCCAGGAGGTCGTCCAGTTCTACGTGCGCCAGAAGGTCGCCTCGCGCTCGCGGCCCGTTCGCCAACTCCGCCATTTCGAGAAGGTGGCGCTTGAGCCCGGCGCGACCCGCACCGTGCGCTTTGCGCTGCCCGTCGCCTCGCTCGGATTCCACGACGATCAGGGCCGCTACCACGTCGAGCCCGGCGAATACGAGATCTACGCGGGCACGGATTCGAACGCGACGCTGGCCGCGACCGTCACCGTGACCGGCGAGGCGCGGGTGACGCCGCGCTGATTCTTCGCCGGGATTGCTCTCGCTCATCCTCGCAATCCCGCGCGTCGGCGGGCGTCATGCGCGGGAAACGCGGGGCGGGGTAAGTCTCGCGCCCCGTGCCGCGCCGCGGCTCGCCGGAGCCATGCCATGCCTTTCGCCAGACGTGTCGTCCCGTTCGCCGCCCTTCTGTTCGCCGCCTCTCCCATAAGCGCGCAGGAACAGGGCACCTACCGCGAGTTCCGCGACTGGATGGCATCCTGCGACAACACCCGCTCCTGCCGGGCCTATGCGCTGCCCGCGGAGCCCGATATTCCGCGCATCACGCTGGGTCTCGCCCGGACCGGCGATCCCGAGGCCAGGCCGCAACTCTTCCTGCATTTCACAGACGAGGACCTCGTCAGCAAGGTCCGGCGCGTCACCATCCGCTCCGAGACCGGCACCGTCGCAACGCTGGCGGTTGGCACCGGGCTGGTCGCCGACGAGAACATCTATCGCATCACCGATGCGCGCGCGGCCGCCGCCATCCTCGCCGAGGCACGCCGGTCGAAGGAATTGCGTTTCGCCTTCGACCCGCCATTGCCGAACGTGGACGCTAGCACCCTACGCATCTCCCTGGCTGGCGCTTCGGCGGCGCTGCTGTGGATCGACGACCGCCAGCAGCGCATCAGCACGGTCACGGCGCTCGCTCGTCCCGGCACCCGCCCCGCCGTCGGGATCCCCGCGCCGACCGTGCCGGTAGCGCCGCGAGGCCGGCCGACGACGGGAGGGCCTGCACCTTCGGAACTGCCAGCGGCGACGATGAACGCCGTCATGGCAGCCTTCCGCAGCCTGCCCGGCGACACCTGCAACCAGGAGGACGAGGAGCGCGGTCCGCCCAGCGTCGATCGCCTTGGGCCGGGCCTGCTCATGGTCGGCATCCGCTGCTGGCGCGGCGCCTACAATTTCAGCCGCGCCTACTATCTGGTGGACGAGGGCCCGAGGCCGAATGTCAGGCCCGCCACCTTCCCGCGCCCCGCGGCACTGCCGCGCGACGCCGATGCGGGACCGGCCGAACCGGACAACGTGCTGGTCAATGCCGACTACTCCGGCGACACAGGCAGCATTTCCCACTATTCCAAGGGCCGCGGCATCGGCGATTGCGGCGAACTCGGCACCTGGATCTGGGACGGGCGGGCCTTCCAGCCGGTCTCGCTGACGCTGATGCCGGCCTGCCGTGGCATCCTGCCCCTTCATTGGTTCCGGCTCTACCGCACGCAGGAAGGGCGGACGCGTTAAGCGCCCGCCCTGTCGCGAACAGGATGCTATAATCAGTAGCGGGGCTGCATGGGCACCCAGCCGTTCGGAGTCGCCATGAAATACTGGCCCTGGTTGTTTATGATGTAGCGGTTGCCCTGCGCGTCCTGCTGGATGGCGCCCGGCTGGTTGTAGGGCAGGACGCGGGTCTCGCCGTTCGGGCCGAGATAGATGCCGCGGGACTGGAGGCCGTTGCCCGATTCCTGCCGGATGCCGTGGCCACCTTCCATGTATTGGCGCTGGGCGTGTCCGCGCTGGGTCTCGGCGGAGCGCAGGCCGCGGGCGGCGTCGTGCTCGCGCATCTGGTTCTGCCGCTCGGTCTGCTGGAAATAGGCCCGGCCCTCCGGCGAGCCCCAGCGGGTCGCGGCCAGCGTGTAGGCGAACTGCTGCGGCGACATCTGGCCGCCCTGGGCGCGATGCTGCTGGTACATCGGCGCGAAATTCGGGTGCTGCATGACCTGCGCGATGATCTGCTGCTCATGGCTCTGCATCTGCATCCGCTGCTGCTGCATGAGCTGTTGCTGCTGCTGGATCATCGCCCCGTAGTCGGGGCCGAGATTGTAGCCGCCGTAATAGGTCTGGGCGGCGGAGGGAGCGGCGTGGGCGACCATGGCGGTGGCGGCAATGGCGGCGACTGCGAGCGACTTCACGATGCGGTGGCAGGGCATGGCCTCTCTCCTCGTTTCGAGCCGGCCGCGTCGTGCGCCGTTGGGGAGATGAGTAGCGACGGCGACCGGTTCGGCCCATTGCCGCGCGTTTCAGGCGGTTGATCCGGCCTTGGGGACGATTGGCCGCTCACCGGCCTGCTGCGCCGCGGAGGCCTTGAGGATGAGCCCGGGCAAGAGCCCTCGCCACCCTCCGATCGGAGGGGGCGCTGTGCCTTATTTCACGACGTTGGAGCCCGCATAGGGCGGCGGCGGTATGTCCATGTGGGCGCGCCGGAGCGCCGCCGACCAGCGCTCGCGCAGGTCGTGGAAATAGGGCTCGCCCGGCTCGATCCGGTAATGCGTCTGCAGGATCGCCTCGCCGCGCGGGATCACCGCGAGATCGATCGGCATGCCGACGCCGAGATTGGACCGCATGGTCGAATCCATCGAAACGAGGCCGATCTTCAGCGCGTCGTTCAGGTTGGTGTCGAACTTGATGGCCCGGTCGAGGATCGGCTTGCCGTATTTGTGCTCGCCGATCTGGAGATAGGGCGTGTCCACCGTGCATTCGATGTAATTGCCGGCGGCATAGACCATGAACAGGCGCAGGGCCCGCCCGGCGATCTGCCCGCCGAACAGGAACGACGCCTCGAACTTGATGCCGTCCTCGTCGAGGCCCGGCCCGTCGATCCGCCTGACCTCGCGGATCGCCCGCCCGACGCGCTGCGCTGCCTGGAACATGGACGGCGCGTTCATGATCGACTCGATTTCCCCGGTCTCCTCGTTCGGGAGGCCTTCCTGCAGGAAGCCGATGACGGACTGGGTGATCGAGAGATTGCCGGCGGAGGCAAGCACCATGACGCGCTCGCCCGGCTTCTGGAACACGTGCAGCTTGCGGAAGGTCGAGATGTTGTCGAGACCCGCATTGGTGCGGGTGTCGGCGATCATCACCAGCCCGTCGCGGACGAGGATGCCGCAGCAATAGGTCATCGCCGAATCTCCGGGCCGCTCCCTGTCAGAACCGCACCGCAATAAAGGTGCGGGCCGCCCTCGGCAACGTAGCGCAACGTCAGGCAGACCGGGCCATCCACAGGCAGTCGATCCTGATGCTTCAGTAGTGGGGCGGGGGCGGCTCGGGCGCCTGCGATCCTCCGCCCCGCGCCTCGGCCTCGCGCACCTGATCCTCCAGCCGCTGGATCAGCCGCTTCAGGCGGTCGATCTCGCGCCACTGGGCGGTGATCGTCTGGTTGAGGTCCTCGATGGTCTGGTCCTGATAGGCGGCGCGCACTTCCAGTGCTTCGAGCCGGGACAGGAGATCGGCGGTTCCGGTCATGGCAGCCTGATTCCCTTCGCCGTCTCCGGCACCTCGGCAAGGCCATGGCCGAGCGCCACCCGCTCGTCGAAGACGAAACAGCCGCCGCGCCACCGGCTCTCCGCCTCCGGCACCACGGCAAGATAGTCGAGGATCCCGCCCTTCAGGTGGAACACTTCCGGAAAGCCCTTGTCGAGCAGGTAGGCGCTCGCCTTCTCGCAGCGTATGCCGCCGGTGCAGAACATGGCGATCCGCTTGTGCCGGGCGGGATCGAGATTGTCGGCGACGTAGTCGCGGAACTCGCCGAACGTGATGGTGGCTGGATCGGCGGCGCCCTCGAACGTGCCGATGGCCACCTCGAAGGCGTTGCGCGTGTCGATGACCAGCACGTCCGGGTCGTCGATCAGCGCGTTCCAGTCGGCCGGCGCAACATAGGTGCCGGCTCGCCGCGCCGGATTGGTCGCGCCGCCGTCGAAAGCGACGATCTCGCGCTTCGCCTTCACCTTGAGCCGCTTGAACGGCATGGTCGCGGCGGCCGAGAGCTTCACGTCGAGATCCGCCAGCCGCCCGCCGAACAGCGGCCCTTCGCGCAGGTTGGCTATCAGCCGGTCGACGGCCTCGGCCTCGCCGGCCACGGTGCCGTTGATGCCTTCCGGCGCCAGCAGCAAGGTGCCCTTGATCCCGAGGCTCTCGCAAAGCGCAAGCAGGTCCGGCCGCAGCGCGGCATGGTCCGGCAGCGGGACGAAGCGATAGAGGGCGGCGACCTTGATCGGCATGGCGGGTCCCGGGGCGACGCGCCGGATTACCGGCCTTCCGACGTATCGGCAACGGAAAAGGCGGCCGGCGAAGGCGGCGGCATCGCCGATGATGCCTTCCATGGTCAACACAGGCGGGGCGGCGGCAACCATTTCGCCAGATGCCGATCAATCGCCATACCGCAACTGCGAAAGGCCCCTTCCCTAGCGGCCCGTTTTCCCCTTAGCTTGGTGGCGAAGCGTTCGGATCGCTCCGACAAGAGAGGGGCCGCGCTTCGTCTTCCAGAGGGGACCTTGGCCGGCAATGGCAGGCACTGCACCGATCTTCGACGAAATGACCCTCGCGGACGGTGCGGTCCGCCCCGCCTACGAAACCCTCGCCCGCTGGCTGAAGACGATTCCGGCAGACCTGCTCGCGACCCGTTCGCGGGAGGCCGAGGCGCTGTTCCGGCGCATCGGCATCACCTTCGCGGTCTATGGCGACGCGGCCTCCACCGAGCGGCTGATCCCCTTCGACGTTATCCCGCGAGTGCTGACCAATGACGAGTGGGTGCGCCTGTCCAAGGGGCTGACCCAGCGCGTGAAGGCGATCAACGCCTTCCTCAACGACGTCTATTCCAAGCGCGAGATCCTGCGCGCCGGCCTCGTGCCGGAGGACCTCGTCTACCGCAATCCGGCCTTCCGCCCGGAAATGAACCAGCAGCCGGTGCCGCACGGCATCTACGTGATGATCGCCGGCATCGACATCGTCCGCGTCGATGCCGACACCTTCTACGTGCTGGAGGACAATGCCCGCACGCCCTCCGGCGTCTCCTACATGCTGGAGAACCGGGAGGTGATGATCCGCCTGTTCCCCGAGCTGTTCTCGCAGCACCGCGTCGCGCCGGTCGAGAACTATACCGACGATCTTCTGGCGACGATGAAGTCGGTGGCGCCGCGCTCGGCCTCGTCGGACCCGACCTGCGTGCTGCTGACCCCCGGCCTGTTCAACTCGGCCTATTACGAGCACACGTTCCTCGCCGACAAGCTCGGCGTCGAGCTGGTCGAGGGCCGCGACCTCTTCGTCAAGGCCGATGTCGTTTACATGCGCACGACCGAGGGCCCGAAGCGCGTCGACGTGATCTACCGCCGCCTCGACGACGATTTCCTCGATCCCCTGGCCTTCCGGCCGGATTCGGCGCTGGGCGTGCCGGGCATCATGTCCGCCTACCATGCCGGCAACGTCACGCTGGCCAATGCGGTCGGCACCGGCGTCTCCGACGACAAGGCCGTCTACAGCTACATGCCGGAGATCGTGAAATTCTATCTCGGCGAGGAGCCGATCCTGAAGAACGTGCCGACCCATCGATGCCGCGAACCGAACGAGCTCAAATACGTCCTCGACAACCTGCCCGACCTCGTCGTCAAGGAGGTCCACGGCTCCGGCGGCTACGGCATGCTGATCGGCCCCAAGGCGACCAAGGCCGAGATCGAGATATTCCGCGACAAGCTGATCAAGGACCCCGCCGGCTTCATCGCCCAGCCGACACTGGCGCTGTCCACCTGCCCGACCCTCGTCGAGGAAGGCGTGGCACCCCGCCACGTCGACCTGCGCCCCTACGTGCTGACCGGCCGCGACAAGGTTCGCATCGTGCCCGGTGGCCTCACCCGCGTCGCGCTGAAGGAGGGCTCGCTGGTGGTCAATTCCAGCCAGGGCGGCGGCACCAAGGATACCTGGGTGCTGGACTCGTGAGGATCGGCTGAACCATGCTCTCCCGCACCGCCGATAACCTGTTCTGGCTCGCCCGCTACGTCGAGCGCGCCGAATTCCTCGCCCGCATCATCGAGGCCTCGACCCGCCTCGCCAACCTGCCCTCGGCCTATGCCGGCACCTCCAACGAGTGGGAATCGGCGGTCGCCACCGCCGGCTGCGCCAATCTTTTCTTCCAGGCGCACGAAAAGGCGACCCGCGAGACGGTCATCGACTTCCTCGCCTTCTCGCCCGACAACCCCTCCTCCATCCGCTCCTGCTTCGAGACGGCACGCACCAACGCGCGCTCGGTCCGCACGGCGCTGACGGGCGAGATGTGGGACGCCATCAACGCAGCCTGGCTTGAACTGTCGAAATACCGCGCGAGCGGCCTCAATCAGGACGAGCACCTGGCGAGCTTCCTGGCCTTCGTGAAGGAGACGGGCCTCAGGTTCGACGGCTCGGCCTACCGCACCATGCTGCGCTCGGACGGCTACTGGTTCTCGCGCCTCGGCGTGATGATCGAGCGCGCCGACAACACCGCCCGCATCCTCGACGTGAAATATCACGTGCTGCTGCCGGACGCGGAGCATGTCGGCGGCTCGCTCGACTATTTCCAGTGGTCGGCGATCCTGCGCGCCGTCTCGGCGCTGACCGCCTATCACTGGGTCTACAAGGAGAGCCTCAAGCCCTGGCTGGTCGCGGACCTCCTGATCCTCAATGACCAGATGCCGCGCTCGCTCGCCGCCTGCTACGAGAGCATCGTGCGCAACCTCGATTCGCTCTCGCTCGCCTATGGCCGGCAGGGTCCGGCCCAGCGTAGCGCCCGCGCCATCCGCACGCGGCTGGAGAATGCCCGCATCGACGACATCTTCCAGTCCGGCCTGCACGAATTCGTCTCCGAGTTCATCGGCGAGAATAATCGGCTGGGCGCGGCCATCACCCAGCAATACCTGACGTGAGGGCCCCATGCGCATCCGCATCGCCCACGAAACGGTCTATACCTACGCGGTCCCCGCCAATGCGGTGATCCAGACGCTGCGCCTCACCCCGCGCAACTTCTCCGGCCAGCATGTCGCCCACTGGCGGCTCGACGTCGACCAGGACTGCCGCCTCGACGCGCACGAGGACGCCTTCGGCAATATCACCCACACCTTTTCCTGCAACGGGCCGATTCCGGCCATGACCATCCGTGTCGACGGGCTGGTCGAAACCTCCGACACGGCGGGCGTGGTGCGCGGCGCCATCGAGCGCTTTCCACCGGGCCTCTATCTGCGCGAAACGGATCTCACCAGGGCCGATCCCGCGATCCGCGCCTATGCCGAGGACAAGCGCGCCAAGGCGGGCAACGGCACGCTCTCCATCCTCCACGCCCTGCTCGACGACCTTCCCGTCGACATGGTCTTCGACAAGGACCCGACCCATGCCGCGACCACCGCAACGGAAGCCTTCGCGCTGAAGAGCGGCGTCTGCCAGGACTTCGCGCATATCTTCATCGCGGCCGCGCGCCATCTCGGCATCCCTTCGCGCTATGTCGGCGGCTATTTCCTGCATGCCGACGGCACCATCGACCAGGAGGCGGGCCACGCCTGGGCGGAGGCCTATGTCGAGGACCTCGGCTGGGTCGGCTTCGACCCCGCCAATGCCATCTGCCCCGGCGAACAGCACATCCGCATCGCCAGCGGCCTCGACTACCTCAACGCCGCCCCCGTGCGCGGTTCACGCCACGGCGGCGACGGTGAGTTCCTGACCGTGAAGGTGCGGGTCGATCAGGCCGCACGGCAGGTTCAGGTGCAGTAGCCTGGAGCATTTTCAAGCGAAGTGGGCACCGGTTCGCATGAAGAAAATGCGACAACTGGCGCCCCTCACCCCTTCGCCGCCTTTTCCAGCGTGGCGATGTCGAGCTTGGTCATCTGCATCATGGCCTGCATGACGCGATCGATCCTGGCCTGATCGCCGCTCCGGAATATCTCCGGCATCATCGCGGGCACGATCTGCCAGGACAGGCCGAACTTGTCCTTCAGCCAGCTGCACACGCTGGTCTCGCCGCCCTTCGACAGCGTGTCCCAGTAGTAGTCGACCTCAGCCTGGTCCTTGCAGAAGACCTGGAACGAGACCGCCTCGGTGAACTTGAATTGCGGACCGCCGTTCAGCGCCAGGAACTGCATGCCGTCGAGCTCGAACTCGACGGTCAGGACGCTGCCGGCCGGGGCATGACCGCCCTCGCCCCAGCGCATGATGCTGGTGATCTTCGAGTTCGGGAATACCGACGTGTAGAACGTCGCCGCCTCCTCGCCGTTACCTTCGAACCACAGGCACGGCGTGATGCGGTTGGAAACGATGCTGGGCATGAGCCTTCTCCCTGTTACTTAACTGATTGGTTAAGTACGATACCCAGACCCTCCCGTCAACCGTGGCAAGGCACCGCCGGCCTTGCTCCGCCCGCGCGGGCTCGCTAACTGGCTTGAGCCCCGGAGCGCGCCATGACCGAGACCGCAGAGACCGTCACCGCCGCCATCCTCGTCATCGGCGACGAAATCCTGTCCGGGCGCACCAAGGACCGGAACATCGGCTACATCGCCGAATACTGCACGGCCATCGGCATCGACGTGAAGGAAGTGCGGGTCGTCCCCGACGAGGAGGACGAGATCATCACGGCGCTGAACGCGCTGCGCACCCGCTACGCCTATGTCTTCACGACCGGCGGCATCGGCCCGACCCATGACGACATCACCGCCGACTGCATCGCCAAGGCCTTCGGCGTCTCCATCGACGTCGACCCGCGCGCCCGCGCCATGCTGCTGGAGCGCATCCCCGAGAAGGACCTCAACGAGGCCCGGCTGCGCATGGCGCGCATCCCCGCCGGCGCCGAGCTGATCGAAAACCCGGTGTCGAAGGCGCCGGGTTTTATGATCGGCAATGTCATCACCATGGCCGGCGTTCCCGCCGTCATGCAGGCCATGCTCGACGTGGTCGCCCCGCGGCTGAAGACCGGCACGAAGATGCTGCAGATCTCCATCGAGGCCCCCGGCATGAAGGAAGGCGACATCGGCACGCCCTATGCGGCCCTCGCCAAGGCCCACCCGGGCGTCATCATGGGCTCCTACCCGATGATGCAGGACGGCCGCTTCTGGACCCGGCTTGTGCTCCGCTCCAAGGACGCCGCCCTTCTGGCCGCAGCCGAGACCGAGGTCGTCGCCATGGCCGAAGCGCACAAGGCACCGGCCGCGGTGGTGACAGTCACACGCGGTGGCTGACAGATTCCTGCGGAAAAGCCGGATTTCCCGCCTTTGCCGTGGCACCCGCCCCCGCTAGTGTCGCCGCCCTATCCGGAGACCTGCCCATGGCGACCCCGAACCCCGAAAAAGCCTTCCCCGTGTCGTGGGACCAGTTCCACCGCGACGCCCGCGCGCTTGCCTGGCGGATCAGCGGCGCTGGCCCCTTTCGCGCCATCGTGTGCATCACCCGCGGCGGCCTCGTGCCGGCGGCCATCGTCACCCGCGAACTCGGGATACGGCTGATCGAGACGGTTTGCGTCGCCAGCTATCACGACTACCAGAACCAGGGGCAGTTGCAGGTCATCAAGAAGGTCTCGGAGGACCTGACCCAGGGCGGCGGCGAGGGCATTCTCGTGGTCGACGATCTCGTCGATACCGGCAAGACCGCCAAAGTGGTTCGCGACATGCTGCCCAAGGCGCATTTCGCCACCGTCTACGCCAAGCCGCAGGGCCGGCCGCTGGTCGATACCTTCGTCACCGAGGTATCGCAGGACACCTGGATCTACTTCCCGTGGGACATGGGCTACACGTTCCAGCCGCCGATCCGCGACGCCGGCTGATCCCGGCAGGCTCAACGCTTGCCGAACAGCGCCACGCGCATCGTGTCGGTGCCGAGCCCCTCCTCGATGATATTGCCCATGCGCCGCCCTTCCGGGCCGAGCAACCCGAGCACCATCGGCGGGTTCATCAGAACGACGATCACCCCGAAAAACAGGACGATCTTGGCAGGCGTCAGCGTCACGGCGGGTTCTCCTCTCCGTCGAACCTGCCCCACCCGTTTTTCCCCAATCCACAGATAGCAGATGCGTTTCAACGCGAAGTTCACGCGACCCGCGCAAAGCGCTGGCGAAGTGAGCGGCTTCCGTCAGGGAATGGTTAAGACCTGCGGCTGACGTTGGGGAATGCCGGCGGCCATCGCCTTCAAAAACCAGCCTCGGAGCGGGCACGGACAGTCGCCGTGCCGCTGCCGAGGAACTGACATCGTCCCTGCGCGAACGATGAGCACTGACGCCCGCGCGCTGCTACTGGGCCCTCTGGCTGGTTCGGGACAGCCGCCAGAACTGCCCTGAATAATTACCGCAGGGGCGCAGTTCCGGCTGATTGCTGTCGGGGTCGATGTCGAGGCACGTGCCCGGCCCGCGGAAGGTCGTCGTCAGCCGCACCCAGTTGCCGGCCGGGACGATCTGCCACAACTGGCCGCTGAAATTGCCGCAGCGCCTCAGTTCCGGCCGATTGGTCGGCGGATTGATGTCGAGGCACATGTCCGATCCGCGGAACTCGGTCGTGAGGCGATACGAGCCGTTCCCTGCCGGAACGAAAAGCCAATGCTGCCCCGTCACGTTCTGATTGCGGTCGAGACGCGCCTGATTGTTCCGCGCACCGCCGTTGAATACGTCCATCGGCATGCCCGAACCGCGAAACTGCGTGCTCAGTTTGTAGAAGAACCCGGGGTCGGGCGTCTGGGCGATCGCGCCGCTGCTGACCAGGACCAGCGCGGCGGCGGCAATGAGGGCTTTCATCGGGGGATCCACTTATGTCGTATCAGGAAAGGTCGGCTCATCCCGCTTATCGGCCTTTCGATACTGACGCTACGGCAGACGAAGCGGCATAGTGCCGCCAAAGCCTTGAATTCACAGAAGATAGAGCTTTTATAGCTGCCACCGGTAACGCGGTCTGGCAACATCTGGAGGATGTCGTCGATCCGCTTCAACTGATCGCCGAGCCCGGCCGTCGCGGTCCCGTGCTTGCTAGCCGCCAGAAGGCCCTAGCCCATACGCACGCAATAGCCGAGCAGGCGCTCGTACCAGCCGCGGTCGGCATGATCGGAGGCGAGGGTCAGCCGGCTGCCGCCGGGCGCCGCATCGACAGCCACGACGACGATGGGCCGCTCCCTCAGGTCGCGCACGACGATATCTGCGCCGCCCCGGCGATTCTGCCTGCGGACCAGCGGAAGGCGGCTGTTGAAGACATGGGCGACGCAATTCGCGAGCTGGTCCGGCGACATCGGCGAGGACACGGCCAGCACGCCGCGAGACGACGGGACAGCCGCGCAGCCGGAGAGGACCGCTGCGGCAAGCGCGAAGGACAGGGAGACCGCGAGCCGTGAGGGGCACCGATGCATGGCCACGTAACGCTGCAGCGGGGCCCGCGTTCCCATGCCGGCGAGCAAAAACGTGGTGCCCCCTGCCGGACTCGAACCGGCATGCCCGAAAGCGAGGGATTTTAAGTCCCTTGTGGCTACCAGTTTCACCAAGGGGGCGCCGTCGCGACCTTTAAAGCATTTTCAAGCGAAGTGGATGCCGGTTCGCGTGACGAAAATGCGCACGGAGAGAGAAGCTCGCCCCGGTGCTTGGCAATGGCGGCCGATGCGGCGCGCCGGCCGTCTTCCCTATCGGAAGCGACACACCTATGGTCCCCGCGGGGGCTGATCGTCGAGGACCAACATGCGCACCGTGCCGCTGGCCGCTCTGGCCGCCCTTCTCGCTTCGCCTGCCGTCGCCCAGACGCCGTCCGTCGAACTGCCGAGCCGCCGCGCCGGCCAGTGGGAGATCAGGACGCTGATGGAGGGGCGCGAGGGCGGCCCTGAAATGGTCGCGCAGACCTGCACCGACGCCGCTACCGAACGCCAGATGATGCAACTCGGCATGGGCATGGCCGGACAGGTCTGCCAGCGCTACGATATCCGCCGCGTCGGTCAGGAGTACCATATCGAGACCGACTGCCAGATGGGCCCGATGCGCGCCGTCTCGCGCTCGGTCATGTCGGGCGATTTCCAGTCGGGCTATTCCGTGCGGATCGAGGGCACCATGACCATGCCCGGCCAGTCCCAGCCGCAGGCGACCAGCATGGTGCAGACCGCCCGCTGGGTCGGCGCCGCCTGCACCGGCGGTCTCGTGCCCGGCGATATCCAGACCATGGGCCAGAAGATCAACATCCGGAACATGCCGGGAGCCGGCGGCGCAGCGCCGCCGCGCCGGCCTTAAGCGCAGGATCACGCGCCGAAGCGGTAGATCCAGTCCTGCCGCGCGACCAGACGCTCGCCGCCCATCAGGCGCATGGCCGTATCGCGCGCGAGCGCCATCGGCCCCGACAGGTGGTAGATCGCGCCGTTCCGGGCGGCGAGTTGCTGGACCGCCGTGACCCGGCTCAACCGCGCCGCCTCATAGGCCCGGAACGCGCCGGGAAGGTCGTCGCGGCGGCCGGCCGCGAGCCGGGCGAGCACGGCCGCATCCTCGATGGCCATGGCCCCGCCCTGCGCGGCGAAAGGCAGCATGGCGTGCGCGGCGTCGCCCAGCAGCGTCACCGCGCCCCTGCCCGGCCCGAACCAGACGCGACGGTCGGCGAGCGACCAGCGTGTCCAGCCGGGCGCGGCGGCCATGAGGTCGCGCAAGGAAGCGGCCCAGCCCGCGAAGCGGGACAGGAGTTCGCCGGCCTCGCCCGGCCCGCTCCAGCCCTCCATCGGCGCGTCGTCCTCGACGAAGGCGACGACGTTCAGCGCCTTGGCGCCGCGCAGCGGATAGTGCACGACGTGGGCGTTGGGGCCGAGCCAGAGGCCGAGCCGCCGGCCGCGCAACGCTTTCGGCGCGTCCTCCATCGGCAGCGTCGCGCGCCAGGCCGTTCGGCGGCGGAAGACCGGGTCGGACGTATCGCCGAGCGCGCGCCGGACGGCGGAGCGCACGCCGTCGGCGCCGATCACCGCATCGGCAAGGCAGGCGCCATCCTCCGTCGCCAGTTCGACGCCACCGGCAACGTCGGTCACGGCCGAGACGCCCGCGCCGGTGCGCAGGCGGACGGGGCCTTCCTCGCGCGCCGCCTCGGCAAGAGCCGCCTGCAGGTCGGCGCGGTGGATCACCCACCAGGGCGCGCCATAGCGGGCGGCGACCGCATCCCCCAGCGGGGCGGAAAGCAGCGCCGCGCCGCTGCGGCCCGAACGCACGTCCATTCCTTCGGGAACGACCACGATATCGGCGAGCCTCGGGGCGAGCCCGAGCCTGATCAGGATGCGGCTGGCATTGGGACCGAGCTGGATGCCCGCGCCCGCCTCTTCCAGCGCCGCCGCGCGTTCCAGAATTTCGACAGAGAAACCTTCGCGAGCGAGCGCGAGCGCGGCGGTCAGTCCGCCGATCCCCGCCCCGACAATGGCGATCCGGCCCATCGGCCTGCCGTCAGGCCTCGGCGAGCGCCTTCACATAGGCTCCGGCCGGGCGCGTCTCGTCGGCATGCAGGCCTGGATCATACTTGAAGAGCGTCGAGCAATAGGGGCAGACGATCTCGGCTTCCGCGCCCATGTCGAGGAAGACGTGCGGGTGGTCGTAAGGCGCGCGCGCGCCCATGCACTGGAATTCCTTCACGCCGATATGGATGGCGGCGACGCCGTCGTCATTGGCGAAATGGGGCACGACATGATCGGCCATGGCACGTCCTCGTCAGATTTCGGCGGACCATAGTGCGGCCCGCCCCGAAACGGAAGCGCAGCGTCAGCCGGCGAGCCAGCCGAAGCTGACGAGCGCGGCTGCGACCAGCGCCACCACCAGCGCCACCACCAGCAGCGTCGCGAGGATGCCGATGGCATGGCCGGCCGCGACCAGGATGCCGTCCTCCTCCAGGAAGCCGACGGAGAGGACCACCAGCGCCACGCCGGGCGGAAAATTGCCGATCCACGACAGCGGCAGCGCCAGAATGCCGCCGAGCAGCACGAACATGGCGCCAAGGACGAAGCGCATGGCGCCGCGCGTCATGAAGGTCCAGCGCGGCTTCGCGACCGCCTCGAGCTTGACGACCCACGACACCGTCCGGTCGATCATGGAGGCAAGCTGGGCCCGCGGCAGCGTCCTGTTCGCCAAGGCCGCCGGCAGCCAGGGATCGCGGCGTCCGATCAGCATTTGCAGGCCGACGACGGCGATGACGATCCCGGATACCGTCGAGACGCCCGGAATCATCGGGATGATGTTCGGCAGGGCGAAGATCAGCACCAGGAGGCCGAAGGCGCGGTCGCCGAGCGCCGCGGTCAGGGCGCCGAGCGAGATGCGCTCGCCCTCGCCGAGGGTCTTCAGGCCGAGGAAGACCTCGGATGTGGACTGGGCCTTGTTCGGGGAATCGACGGTCAATGGCGCCTCCGCGCGGCGCTTCTAGCGCATCGGACCGGGCGATGGATACCGCATAGGCGCATTCCGCCCATCACCGGCGCGGTCGGAAGAGCTCAGAAGATGAAGGCCAGCAGGCTCGCGATGACCGTGTAGCCGATTCCGGCCCCGATCGCGGTGGCGATGGCCGCGAGCAGGAATCCGGCCGCGACCAGCACGCCGTCCCGCTCGGTCAGCCCGAGGCCGAACACGCAGAGCGCAAGACCCTGCGGCATGGAGCCGATCCATGGGATCGGCACGATAATGAGCAGGATCGCCAGCACCAGCACGGCAAGGCCGACCGCCCGCCGGGCCGCGGGGCCGGCCGCGAGGCCGAAGCGCGGCCGCGTGACCTTCTCCAGCGAGGCGAGCAGCGGCAGCGTGCGGTCCATCACCGCCGTCAGCTTGGCGCGCGGCAGCGCCGTGCGGGCGATGCGCTCCGGCAGCCAGGGCACGTCGCGGCCGACCACGATCTGCAAGGCCAGAACCACCAGCACGATACCGGTAATGATCGGCAGGCCGGGGATCGGCAGCAGGTTCGGCAGGCCGAACAGGATCAGCGAGATGCCGAAGGCGCGGTTGCGCAATGCCGAAAGGAGGTCGCCTACCGTTACGGTGGAGAGAATCTCCGAATGAGTCGAGGACTGCGCCGACATCAGCGAAGCCAGGATCTGCGATGTCTTCTCTGGGCTCGCCACGCTGGGTTCCGGCACTCGACTGATCCGGGACCATAGAATGTCCGCCGTGGCTTTTCCACGGCGCCGGCAGGCCCGGTATCCGGGTGCGACAATTGGCGCGTCAGTGCAGCAGCGCCACCGACTGCGCCACCGCCAGTTCGCAGGGGCGCACAAGCCGCGAAGAGGTCACCCGCACCGTATGCAGGCGGCCCTCCAGCGAGCGCTGCCAGAACGACAGGAACCGTTGCAGCACGGGGAAATGCGGCGCCTGGTCGTAGTCCTGCCAGATATAGCTTTGGAGCAGCAGCGGATGATCGGGCATCCGGTAGAGGATTTCGGCCGTCGTCAGCGAATAGCCCTCGATCATGCGCAGGAAGTCGGCATCAACGGCGGGGGCGGACAGACGGACGGCAGGCGGCTTCAGTTCGGGCATTGGCGATCTCCAACACGCGTCGGGATGCACTGACGGTCGAGGGCCCCTGATCGGTGATCTCTTTGCCGACTCTCAATATAGGGATTGGGCGGCCGCCATGGTTAGCGCCCGGTTAACGCCCGCCCCGCGCCGGCACAGTTCGGCCTCGGGCTACCTCCATCCGGGTCGATCCCGATGTCTTGCGCACCCGCGGTGTGGCCAGATGCAGCCATGCGGTTGTGGGGGGCGTGCAGTTGCGTCATGACGGCTTGGTTCGCCGCTGCCCCGGCGGCGGCGCAACCGGATTCGCCGCGCTTCACGTCCTTCCTCGGCATCGAGGGCGCTTTTGACGGCGGCCATCTCTCCGCCGGCGTGGATGCCACCCTCGGCTCGCATGTCGACGGCCGCGGCTTCGCCTTGCGGGCGACGGGCGGCACCGGCCTGTCGCAGTTCCGGGCCGATCCCCTGCTCCCCGGCCGGATCGTCGAGGTCACGCAGACCGCCCGGCTGCTGCTCGGATGGCGTGAGAGCGGGTCGTGGGGTGTCGCCACGCTGTTCGTCGGCGGCGCGATGGAGGGGCGGCGGCTGGCACCACCGCTGCCGTGGGATACTCAGACCGGGTTCCGCGTCGGCCCGGCGGTTGCGCTCGACGCCTGGCTGAAGCCGCTGGACCGCGTCGCGGTCCATGTCTTCGCCGACTACACCACGGCCTATCACGCCGGCACGCTGCGCATCGCGCCGGGCTACGACATCCACGGCGGCATCTTCATCGGACCGGAGTGCACGCTGAGCTTCCACCACGGCACGCTGCGCAGCCGCCTGGGGGTGCATGTCACCGGCTTCCGCATCGGCCCGCTGGGCCTGCGCCTCTCCGGCGGCTGGGCCTTGGACCGCGGCGGGCGCTCGGGCCCCTATGGCGCGCTGTCGGTCTGGCGCACCTACTGAGCGCCGATATCTGGGAAACCCGCGCGCAGCGGCTCGGCGACAAGGAACAGCGCCAGCGTGTCGACATAGCTCGTGCGCCAGAGCCGCGGCACCCAGTGCCGCTCGACCGAACCCGCCCGCTGCACCGAGCCGAACGTCCGGCGCAGCGCCGCCAGCGCCTCCGCCTCGCGCCGGTTCTCAACCGCCACGAGGATCGGCCGCGACCGCAGCGCCACGATATCCGGCGGCGGCTCCATCGCGTAGCGCAGCCGCTCGCCAAGCTGGACCACCGGCACATTGCCCGACCCGTAGAAGCGCAGATGCGCCGTGCTCGTGTAGCTGACCGTGCCGATGGTCGCCGCACCCCGCGCCGCCGCTTCCTTCTCGATAGCCGCCGCCGTCGCGCGCCAGCCATGGAGCTGGCCGGTCGGATCGATGGCGAGCGGCATGATGCGGAAGGCCGCATGACCGATAACCACCACGCCGAGCACGACGCCGAGGACCAGCCCCCAGCGCATGGAAAAGCGCAAACCGGCCCGCATCCAGCCGATGGCGGGCCACGCCTTGCCGCCCAGCACGGCAGCAGCGATGGAGGCCGGCAGCAGGCAGGCGGTCCAGTTGCCCTGCACGCGGTCGAACAGGCCGTACCAGACGAGATAGGCAACCAGCGGCAGCGTCGTCGCGGCGATCAGCGTTTCGCCCGCCGCCCGCCCCGCAAGTGTCCGCCGCGTCACCGCCCACAGCCCCCAGAGCACGGTGAGACCGATCAGCGGCGTCAGCAGCGCCGCCTGCCCGGCGACAAATTCGGGCACGAAGCGCGGATCGAAAGCCTGCGGCACTGCCCGGCCGAACTGCTTCGTCAGCGAAGCGCCGCCCTCCGTCAGGTTCCAGGCGATCACCGGCGCCATCACCGCAAGGCACAGCGCGCCGCCCGCATAGGGCCACAGCGAGGCAAACCAGCGCCGCATCTCCGGCACCCACAGGAGCCAGAGCACGATGCCGAGCCCGAGAAAGACGGCGGTGTATTTCGACACGAAGGCGAGCCCGACCGACAGGCCCGCCGCCAGCCACCAGAAGCCCCTGCCCGTCCGCCAGACTTCGACAAGCGCCAGAAGCGCCAGCGTCCAGAACAGGACGAGCGGCGTGTCCGGCGTCACCAGCATGGCGCCCGCGCCAAGGAACAGCGTGCCCTGAACCAGCCCGGCGGCAGCGATGGCGGCGGCGCGGTCGTCGGTCAGCCGCCAGACCAGCCGCCAGACGCCGAGGCTCGCCGCAGCGCCCAGCAGCACCGACAGCCAGCGGATGCCGAATTCGGTATCGCCGGACACCGCGATGGAAGCGCGGATCAGCACCGCCACCATCGGGGGATGGTCGAGATAGCCCCACGACAGGTTCTTCGCCCAGAGCCAGTAATAGGCCTCGTCCGCGGCAAGCCCGACCGTTCCCGCCGCCCAGAGGCGCAGCGCCGTCAGGACAGCGACAAGCGCGATGACCGCGGCCGCCGACCCCGCCCAGACCGGGCGCGGATCGAGCGGGGCCTCAGCGCCGCCAGACGAAGGTGGACGAAGCGGCATAGTTGAACACCGCGCCCATCAGCGCCCCCGCAATGCCGGCGACCCACCATTGCGCGTGGCCGGCATAGAGCCAGCTCGCAACGCCGACATTGCCCAGCGCGCCGATGCTGCAGACCAGATAGAACAGCGCGAGGCCGACGAAGAACCGCGAGCCCTGCAGCCGGCCGTCCCGATAGGTGATCTCGTTGTTGATGACGAAGTTCGAGGTCATGGCGATCACGGTTGCCAGCGTCTGCGACCATTCAAAGCCGAGACCGCTGCGCAGCGCGACATAGAGCACCACCATATGGACGAGGAGGCCGCTCGTCCCGACAAGGGCGAAGAAGATGAAGCGCAGCGGGATCAGCCCGCCCGACAGCTTGTTCAGGACGAAGCCGAGATAGTCGAGCGCCACCTTGGCGTCGAGCTTGCTTTCGCCGTGAATGCGCTCGCGGAACACGAAGGGCACTTCCGCGACGCTCGGTGCGCGCGGCACAGAGGCCGCGATATCGGCGAGGATCTTGAAGCCGGCGGTGGAAAGCCGCGGCGCGACCTCCTCGACGAGTTCCCGCTTCAGCATGAAGAAGCCCGACATCGGGTCGGAGAGCGGCGCCTTCAGGATCATCGCGGAGAGCTTGCGGCCAAGGTCGGAGATCGCCTGCCGGACCGGCGACAGCCCCTCCGTCTTCGAGCCGCCCTCGATGTTGCGGCTCGCCACCACCAGTTCCCGGCCCTCGCGGATATGGGCGAGCATGGCCGGCAGGATGGTCTCGTCGTGCTGGAGGTCGGCGTCCATCACCGCCACGACCGGCGCGGAGGAGGCGAGCATGCCTTCGATGCAGGCGCCGGCAAGGCCCCGCCGGCCGACACGGCGGATGCAGCGCACGCGCGGGTCCTGCCGGGACAGCGCCTTGACCACGGCGGAGGTGCCGTCGGGGCTGTCGTCGTCGACCACGATCATCTCCCAGGCGATACCGGAGAGGACATGGTCGAGCCGCCGGGCAAGCTCCGGCACGTTGTCGCGTTCGTTGTAGCTGGGCACCACCACCGTAAGCTCGGGCGCGGCGGCGGCTGTCTGGGTCGGGGTCATCGATAGCGTTTTCGAGCGAAGTGGGCACCGGTTCGCGTGAAGAGCAGCGCGCGGACAGCGTGCAAAACGCGATAACGCAAGAAACTGGATCAGGTCTGCGTTCGAACGGAGCGCAGACCTGATCCAGGCGCGGGTGATAGCCCCCGGCCGGCGGAAGGGCAAGCGAGCCACGGGCCGGATGGCAAGGCATCGGCATCGGCTTCCGAGCGGATCACGCCAACTCTCTGAAAAGTCGAGCGGACTTCCTAGAGGGCCATTAGGGTCAACGGGTAGGGTAAAGATGCGGTCTGCATTGTGCCGCGGCCGGACACGAGGCAGTGTCGTCTCAACACTCCGCGTCCACGGAGACCCCAATCGCCCCGGATCGCTCCTGATCCGGGGTTTTTTTTGATCCCGGTATTCGTTCGATCGCGTTCACCCTGAAGCCCGCCGTGGTTACAGGGCCGGCGTGCCGCCCGCCGCCGCCAGCGCCTCGGGCGTATCGAGATCGAGATGGACGGTATCGTCTGCCGCCGGCACCTCGAACACCGCTTCCGGATAGGCCATCAGAACGGCGCGGCCGCCCTGATCGCCGGTCACGCGCGCAAGCTCCGCAAAAAAGCGCCGGCCCCACAGCACGGGATTGCCGCGACGTCCCTCCGCCACCGGCACGACGACATGGCGGCCGGCGGCCGGATCGAAGGCGGCGGCAAGCCTTGCGACGAGGTCTGCCGCCACGCGCGGCATGTCGCCGAGCAGCACGACGACGGCATCGATATCCTCCGGCAGCGCGGCAAGGCCGGCCTTGAGCGATGTCGAGAGCCCTTCCGCGAAATCGGGATTGTCGGCGAAGGCGACATCGAGGCCGCCGAGCACGGCGCGAACGCGCTCGCCCTGATGGCCGGTCACCACCGTCACGCCTGCCAGCCCCGCGCCGAGCGCCGCCTCGGCGGCGTGGCGGACGAGCGGCTTGCCGTCGAGCGTCGCCAGCAGCTTGTTCGGCCCGCCCATACGCGTCGAGCGACCCGCCGCGAGCACGAGACCCGCGACCTTCGGCCGAACAGGCGCGATCACCTCGCTTTCGCGCGGCTGCGGCCGCGAGACGATCTCCATGAGCAACCCGCCGACGCCCATGCCGGTGATATCGGCCTTGCAAACGGGCAGCCCCGCGAGCAGGCGCATCAGCACCCAGTCGAAGCCGTTCTCCTTCGGGGATCGCGCGCACCCCGGCGCGCCGACCACCGGCGCCCCGCCGAGATCGCCGACCAGCAAGAGGTTGCCGGGATCGACCGGCATGCCGAAATGGGCGATGCGCCCGCCGGCCGCTTCCAGCGCCGCCGGGATCACGTCGCGCCGGTCGGCAATAGCTGACGCGCCAAAGACGAGGATGAGATCGGCCCCCTCGCCTTTCGCCGCATCGAGCGCCCCGCGAAGCGCTTCAGCCTCGTGCGGCACGCGCCGTTCGGAGATGACCGAAGCACCCGCAGGCTTAAGCCGCTCGGCGGTGACGCGCAGCGTCTTGTCGACCACCTTGTCGGCGAGCCCCGGCAGCAGCGTCGAGATGACCGCGACACGCTTCAGCACGAAGGGCGCGACGCGGATCAGCGGCCGCGGGACGGCCGCCCGCTCCACCGCCCCACCCGGCGCGGCATAGGGGATGATCTTGACCGTCGCGATCATCTCGCCGGGCTCGACGGCGGCGAAGGCCCGCAGGGTCGCCAGCGTGATCGCCTCGTCGATCCGGTTGACCGCATCGATGCCCTCGCGCTCCACGACGAGCACCCCGGCGACTTCGGCGAACAGGTTGGCGCGCCCGGTGAAGGCCGGATCGACCCTGACGCCCGAACCGGCCACCGCGGCGGCTATACGCGCCGCGGCCGCGTCCTCGCCGACATCGCCGCCCTCGACCATCGCCACGGTGACGGTGTCGATGCCGGCCGCCCGGAGCGCCGCGATCTCGGCCTCGCCGACCACCGTGCCCTTTTTCAGGACGAGGCCGCCCGAACGCACGGCATGCGCGATCACGCCCCCGAGGGCCTCCGCGACGGGAACAGGTCCGAACCTCATGGCGCTATGCCTGTCACGTCTTCACGCGATCCCCTGCCGCCAGGCCTGCGTGACCTCGGCGAGGATCGACACGGCGATCTCGGCCGGCGAGATCGCCCCGATGCTCAAGCCAATCGGCGCCTTGATGCGCGCCACCGCCTCAGGCGAAGCGCCGGCCGCCGTCAGCCGTTCCACCCGCTTCGCATGCGTGCGCCGCGAGCCGAGCGCGCCGATATAGAAGCAGCCCTTCTCGAAAGCATGCAGCAGCGCGGGATCGTCGATCTTCGGGTCGTGGGTCAGCGCGATGAACGCCGTGTAGCGGTCGACCTTGAGCGGCGGCAGGGCCACATCCGGCCATTCCGCATGAAGCGTCACGTCAGGGAAGCGTTCGGGCGTCGCAAAGGCCGTGCGCGGATCGACAATGACCGGGTCGTAGCCGAGCAGCTTCGCCATCGGCGCCAGCGCCTGGCTGATATGGACCGCGCCGATGACGACCATCTGTGCGGGTGGAACCTGCACCGTCAGGAATGTGCGCGTCTCGCCGACGACGCCGCTCTTCCCCGACCGCAGGGCCGCGCGGATCGGCTCCTCCAGCGCGTCGCCGGCCAGATTCTCGTCCGTCACGAGCCGCGCCGCGCCGCCGTCGAGGTCGGTGACCAGAACGGCCGCCTTGCGGTCCGCCCGCGCCGCGTTCAGCGCGGAGAGCAGCTTCAGGTCCATCAGCCGACCTTCTCGACATAGACCGCGATGCGCCCGCCGCAGGAGAGGCCGGCCCGCCATGCCGTCTCGTCGGCGACGCCGAATTCGAGCAGCTTCGCCTTGCCGGAGCCGATCACGTCCAGTGCCTCGGTCACCACCTCGCCCTCGACGCAGCCGCCGGAGACGGAGCCGAGGAAGATGCCTTCCTCGTCGATGACCAGATGCGAACCGACCGGACGCGGGGCCGAGCCCCAGGTCTCGACCACGGTCGCCACCGCCACGCCCTTGCCGGCCTTCGCCCAGGCCTCGGCCTGGCTAAGGATATCCTCGTCGGTCGACAGCATGGGCGCCTCCTTGGAAAGGATCGAACCTGACAAGAGATCGGATGATCGGGGCCTCTGCGCAAGGGAGAGGACTGCATCGGCCAAGTGCGTCCTTCGAGGCTCGGGCAAAGCCCTCGCACCTCAGGATGAGGGAGATTGGCAAATTGCATCCGGGACGATGCCCCTCCGCCGCACCACCTGCATTCGAGGGCTATGCAATGCACAACCAACCTCATCCTGAGGTGCGAACCCGCAGGGTGAGCCTCGAAGGACGCACTTGGCCGATGCCGGCGTCCTTCACCAGTAGTTTTTCTCACGCCGCCTTCAGCCACAGCCGCGGATCATGCGAGCGATCCGTCCGGCGCGCATCGAGCGCCGTGACGAGGTCGGCCACCGCCGCGATATTGTGGATGGTCCGGAACTCGTCGACATGCGGCAGCAGCGTGCGGATGCCGGCGGCCTTCGCCTCGAAGCCGTCATAGCGCAGCAGCGGATTGAGCCAGACCAGCCGCCGGCAGGAGCGGTGCAGCCGGTCCGCCTCGCGGGCGAGGTCGCCGCCGCCGTCACGCTCCAGCCCGTCGGTGACCAGCAGCACGACCGCGCCGCCGGTCAGCACGCGCCGCGACCACAGCTTGTTGAAGGCGTGCAGCGACGGCGCGATGCGCGTGCCGCCCGACCAGTCGGCAACCGCCGCCGTGCAGGCGGCCAGCGCCTCGTCTGGGTCCCTGGCCTTGAGCATGCGGGTGATGTTGGTCAGCCGCGTGCCGAAGGTGAAGGCATGGACTCGGGCGCGCTTCTCCATCAGCGCGTGGATGAAATGCAGCATGACCCGCGTGTACTGGCTCATCGAGCCGGAAATGTCGCAGAGCACCACCAGCGGCGGGTGCTTCTCGGTACGGCCCCGGCGGGCGAGGTCGATGATGCCGCCGCCCTCCCCGATGGAGCGCCGGAGCGTGCGGCGGATGTCGATGCGGTGGCCGCGGGGATCGGGGGCCAGCCGCCGGGTCGGCACCGCGTCGTCCGGCAGGACCAGCGCCGCCACGCGCCGCTTCGCCTCGGCGATCTCGGCGGCGGTCATCTGCGCGAAGTCCTTGGTGCCGAGCACCTCGACATCCGAGACCGTGAACCGCGCATCCACCTCGATCTCGGGCCGCTCCACCGGCACGCTCTCGACATCCCTGAAGAACGCCTCCTGCAAGCGCAGCGACACCGGATCGGGCTTGCGTTCGGGCGCGTGGGCGACCGGCATCAGGATGGAGAGCAGCTTCTCCATCAGGTGCCGCCGCTTCCAGAAAATCTCGAAGGCGGTGCGGAAGACGACGGAATGCTCGTGCCTGGTCACGAAGACGGAATGCAGCGTCCAGTAGAAGTCGTCCCGCGAGCCGATCCCGGCCGCCTCGACAGCCGCGATGGCGTCGAGCACCGTGCCCGGCCCGACCGGCAGGCCCGCCACCCGCAGCGCGCGGGCGAAATGGGCGATGTTTTCGGCAAGGGCGTGCGGCATCAGGCAACGACCCACCAAGCCGCCAGAGCCCTATCCGTCATGGCCGGGCTTGGCCCGGCCATCCACGACTTGAACACGCCGCAGAAGGAAAGTCGTGGATGCCCGGCACAAGGCCGGGCATGACGCGAAGAGGACATTGCCTCCACGTAGGCCCTCACCTCCCCGCCCTCACCTCGTCGAGAATGGCCTTGGCCTCGCCGCCCTGCATCTTCTGGATGTCGTCCTGATATTTCAGCAGCACGCCCAGCGTGTCCGTCACGCCCTGCGGATCGAGCCCGACCGCGTCGAGTTCGGTCAGGGCGGTCGCCCAGTCGATGGTCTCGGCGACGCCCGGCACCTTGAACAGGTCGGATTTCCTGAGGCGCTGGACGAAGGCGACGATCTCCTTCGTCAGCTTCTCCGGCGCGTCCGGCGCCTTGGCCTTGAGGATCGCCAGTTCGCGCGCCGCGTCCGGATAGTCGACCCAGTGATAGAGGCAACGCCGCTTCAGCGCGTCGTGGATTTCGCGCGTGCGGTTCGACGTGACGATGACGATGGGCGAGGCCGGCGCCTTGATCGTGCCGAGTTCGGGCACCGTCACCTGGAAATCCGACAGAACCTCCAGCAAAAACGCCTCGAAAGCCTCGTCCGTGCGGTCGAGCTCGTCGATCAGCAGCACAGGCGGGCCGCGCATGTCCGGCTCCAGCGCCTGCAGCAGCGGCCGCTTGACCAGATAGCGTTCGGAGAAGATGCCGGCCGACAACTGCTCGCGGTCGACCGCGCCTTCCGCCTCCGCGAGGCGGATCGCGATCATCTGCGCGGCGTAGTTCCACTCGTAAACCGCCGCCGAAACATCCAGCCCCTCGTAGCATTGCAGGCGGATGAGGCTGCGCCCGAGCGTCGCCGCCAGTACCTTGGCGATCTCGGTCTTGCCGACGCCCGCCTCCCCTTCGAGCAGGATCGGCCGGCCCATCTTCAGGGCGAGGAAGAGGACGGTCGCCAGCGACCGGTCGGCGACGTAGTTGCCGCGCTTCAGGAGCGCCAGCGTCTCGTCGATGGAGGCGGGAAGGCTTTGGGGTGAGGAGAGTTTCTGCGGGGAAGGCGATGTCACGAAGGCGCTCCGGCTGCTCATCCCACCATAGCGCAGCCAATCGCCTTCGCGAGAGCCTCAATCCGCAGAGGCGCGCCGCGCTGCGGGCTGGCCGGGGTTGAGCGCGAGGCGCGTCGCCTCGGCAATGCCGGTGCCGTAGCCGGTCGAGAGCGTGATCTTCGCGGGGATCAGAGTCCGCGTTCCCGCGACCGGCACGAGGATCACCTCCGCCGAGCGCCGCCGCGCCGCGGCAAGGTCCGAGCGGTCGGCGCGATAGCCGGCGACCGGCTCGAACCGCACGCGGCAGACCGCCGCCTCGCCCTTGTAGCCGCCGATATCGACCTGCCGCGTCTCGGTGAAGGAATAGATCAGGTCGAACCGCACCACGCCGTTATAGATGCGGGAACGGCGCTCGCAGGCCGCAGCCCCGGTCACCGGACCCGAACCGCCGGCGACGAAAATGCCGGCCGAGAGCGGGTCGACCACCCCGCGCAGATGTTCCGGCAGGACCGGCGTCGCACGCGTATGCGGCGGCTTGTCGGGATTGCGCACAACCGAGGCGACATTGCCGCCGGCCATGCCGATCTGCGTCGTCTCGACCTTACCGCCTGACCTCACCTCGACCGAGTAATTGGCAGGAACCGGGTTGGCGCCCGCAATCTGACCCGAGGCGGTGGCTGTGCCGGTGCCGCCCGCGAACATTGCGGCCATGCCGGTGACGCGGGCATTCAGCGTCGTGCGGTAGCTGCGCCCGTCCGTGGTCGAGACCATGGTGCCGGAGCCGATCGACATGCCGAGGAAGGTCACGGCGTAGTCGGCCGAAACCTGGCCGGCGGTCTGCGCGGCGGCCGGCTGGGAAGCGAACGGGGCGGCCAGAGCGAGGCCGAGGGCGGCAAGACGGGGGTTCATGCCTCTGGACCTTAGAATTGGAGCGGAACGGCCGGGGATCATGCGGCATGCGATCGGGCGATTTTGCGGCGTGGAGCCGGCAAACCGCAAGCCGCGACATGAACGCCGGGCAACAGCCGCCGTTCCGGCGTCAGCGGAACAGCTCGCGTAGCAGCAGGCGGCCGCCGAAGATCACGAACAGGGCGCCGACCGTCCCTTCCAGCACGCGCCGGAACCGCTGGTAGAAGCTGCGCACCGCCGCCCGCTGGAACAGCCAGGCGAGCAGGGAGAGATAGAGGCCGTTGCAGGCGATCATGATGACGATGCCGGCAAGGCCGGTCGCGACGCCGGCGTTCAGCACGCCGGACACGGCGAAGATCGAGGTGATGAAGATGATCGCCTGCGCGTTGGACAGGGCCGTTACGAGGCCGAGCAGCGCCATGCGCCGCGGTCCGCCGGCCCCGCTCTCCCCGGTGGCCGCCCCCACCGGCGCCGGCGGCGCCAGGCTGCGCTTGACCAGCCGCGCCCCGAACCAGACGAGGTAGAGCGCGCCGAAGATCGTCACCGCCAGCCTGAGCCAGGGGAACAGCTCCAGCAGCGCCGCCCAGCCGAACAGGGCGAGCAACGCCAGCATGGCGACGCCTGCAAGGTTGCCGGCCAGCGCGAAAGCGACATCCTCAGCCCGACGGGTCACCGCCAGATGGGTGATCAGGAGCGAGTTCGCCCCCGGAGTCGGCACGATGACCAGCCACATCAGGGTGAGCGTGAGAAGGACGGTCGTGTCGAGCATGGATTTGCTTCGCGATCACAAGGCGCCTTGCATCAAGGCAAGTGCGTCCTTCGAGGCTCGGTTATCGCCTGGCGCCGCAGGATGAGGAAGGCAGGTGAACTGCGCATCGGGTTTGAATGAAGCGCAACGGTCCAGACTCGTTCGCCCGGGATGCAGACCACAAACGGTCCTCATCCTGAGGCGCCAGGCGATAACCGAGCCTCGAAGGACGCACTTCATCGATGCAAGGCGGTGCGGCGCCTGACCTTGGCTCAGGCCGCAGCCGCCACCGCCCTCTTCGCGATCACGCCGACGAGATGCGCACGGTATTCGGCCGAGGCATGAATGTCGCCGTTCAGGTTCCCGGCCTCCGTCGCGATCCCGTCGAGCGATTTCGGATTGAAGCGCTTCGCCAGCGCCTCCTCCATCGCCGCGTGCCGGAACACGCCGTCGGAGCCGGCCCCCGTCACCGCCACGCGCACAGCGCGGCCCTTCTTGGCGACGAAGACGCCGACGATGGCGTAGCGCGAGGCCGGATTGGGGAACTTCACATAACCCGCCTTCGATGGCACCGGAAAAGCGATCTTGGTGACCACCTCGTCCTCGGCCAGTGCCGTCGAGAACAGCCCGGCGAAGAACTCTTCCGCCGCCAGCTTGCGCTGGTTGGTATGGATGATCGCTCCCAGCGCCATCAGCGCCGCCGGATAGTCGGCCGCCGGATCGTTGTTGGCCACAGATCCGCCGATCGTGCCGCGATGGCGCACGTGCGGATCGCCGATATGGCCGGCGAGCCTGGCGAGCGCCGGGATCGCGGCCTGCACGACCGGCGAAGCAGCGACCTCCGCGTGGGTGGTCATCGCGCCGATGACGACAGTCCGGCCCCTCAGTTCGATGCCCGAAAGGCCCGCGCCGGCGAGGTCGATCAGCGCCTTCGGGCTGGCGAGGCGCTGCTTCATGGTCGGGATCAGCGTCTGGCCGCCGGCCAAGAGCTTCGGCTCCTCGGCCTTCCTGAGGATCGAGACGGCGCCGCGGACGGTGGCGGCCTTGTGGTACTTGAAGGGATACATGGTGCCTCTCCGAACCTTACTTGGCCGCCTTGGCCATTTTCGACTGACGCTGGATGACCTGCCACAGCGCGTGCGGCGTTGCCGGCATCGGAATGTCCTCGGTGCCCAGCGCATCGGTCAGCGCATTGATAACGGCCGGCGGCGAGGCGATGGCGCCCGCCTCGCCGCAGCCCTTGATGCCGAGCGGGTTGGACGGGCACGGCGTCACCGTCATGCCGACGTCGAAGGACGGCAGGTCGTGGGCGCGCGGCATGGCATAGTCCATGAACGAGGCGGTCACGAGCTGGCCGTCCTTGTTGTAGATGGTGCCCTCGAGCAGCGCCTGGCCGACGCCCTGAGCGATGCCGCCATGGACCTGGCCCTCGACGATCATCGGGTTGATGACGTTGCCGAAATCGTCCACCGCCGTCCACTTGGCGATGGTCGCGACGCCGGTTTCCTGATCGACCTCGATCTCGCAGATGTGGCATCCGGCCGGGAAGGTGAAATTGGTGGGATCATAGAACGATCCCTCCTTCAGGCCCGGCTCCAGCTCCTGCGGATTGAACTTGTGGGCGATGTAGGCGTTCAGCGCCACCGTGCCGAAATCGACCTCCTTGTCGGTTCCCTTCACGGTGAACTTGCCGTCCTTGAAGTCGATGTCGGCCTCCGCCGCCTCCAGCACGTGGGCAGCGACCTTCTTGGCCTTGGCCTCGATCTTGTCGAGCGCCTTGGAAATAGCCGACATCCCGACCGCGCCGGAACGCGAGCCGTAGGTGCCCATGCCGAACTGCACCTTGTCCGTGTCGCCGTGGACGATGGAGACATTGTCGATGGAGATGCCGAGCCGCGAGGAAACGAGCTGCGCGAAGGTCGTCTCGTGGCCCTGCCCGTGGCTGTGAGACCCGGTGAGGACCTCGACCGTTCCCACTGGATTGACCCGGACTTCCGCTGATTCCCACAGGCCGACGCCCGCACCGAGCGAGCCGACCGCCTGTGACGGCGCGATGCCGCAGGCCTCGATATAGGTGGAATAGCCGAGGCCGCGCAGCTTGCCCTGCTTCGCCGCCTCGCGCTTGCGTTTGCCGAAGCCCTTCACGTCGGCCATGTCCATGGCCTTGACCAGCGAGGCTTTGTAGTCGCCGGCGTCGTACATCATGATGACCGGCGTCTGGTGCGGGAACTTCGAGACGAAGTTGCGCTTGCGGAACGCCGCCGGGTCCATGCCGATCTCGCGCGCGGCCGCCTCCACGAGGCGCTCCACCACGAAGGTCGCTTCCGGCCGCCCCGCCCCGCGATAGGCGTCGACCGGCGCGGTGTTGGTATAGACCGCGTCCACCTCGGCATAGATGTTCGGGATCGCGTACTGGCCCGACAGCAGCGTCGCATAGAGATAGGTCGGCACCGACGACGCGAAGGTCGACAGATACGCGCCCATATTGGCGATCGTCTTCACCCGCAGGCCGGTGATCCTGCCCTCGCCATCGGTTGCGAGTTCCGCCCGGGTCACGTGATCGCGGCCATGGGCGACGCAGAGGAATTCCTCGGTCCGGTCGGCGGTCCATTTCACCGGGCGGCCGCACTTGCGCGCGGCCCAGACGCAGACCGTCTCCTCGGCATAGATGAAGATCTTCGAGCCGAAGCCGCCGCCCACATCGGGCGCGATCACGCGCAGCTTGTGCTCGGGCGCAATCCCGATGAAGGCCGAGAGCACGAGACGCGCGACGTGCGGGTTCTGGCTGGTCGTGTAGAGCGTCAGCCCGTCATTGCCGGCATCGTATTCGCCGACGGCCGCGCGCGGCTCCATGGCGTTCGGCACGAGGCGGTTGTTGACGATGTCAAGCCTGGTGACATGCTTGGCGGCCTTGAACGCCGCCTCGGTCGCCGCCTTGTCGCCGATATGCCAGTCATAGACCGTATTGTTCGGCGCTTCCGAATGGACCTCCGGCCCCCCTTGGGCCTTCGCGGTATCGACATTGGCCGGCAGCACGCCGTAATCGACGTCGATCGCTTCCGCCGCGTCCTTCGCCTCGGCCAGCGTCTCGGCGATCACGACGGCGACATGGTCGCCGACATAGCGCACCTTGCCCTGCGCCAGCACCGGATGGGGCCCTGCCCGCATCGGCGTGCCGTCCTTGGAATGGATCATCCAGCCGCAGATCAGCCCGCCGACCTTGTCGGCCGCGACATCCTCGCCGGTATAGATGGCGACCACGCCCGGCATGCCCTTCGCCTTGGCGATATCGACCTTCTTCAGGGTCGCATGCGCGTGCGGCGAGCGCAGAAAGTAGGCGTGGGTCTGGCCGGGGCGGTTGATGTCGTCCGTGTACTGGCCCTTGCCGGTGATGAAGCGGTGGTCTTCCTTGCGACGGACGGCGGCGCCGATGGCGGTGACGGTCATGACGATCCTCCCTAAGGACCTCTGGAACGGGCAGGCGGCTGCGGTTGCGGCTTGTGGCGCCGCTTACTCAGCTGCCTGACGGACGGACGCCTTGCCGGTCATGGCGAGGGCTCCCGCCTCCACGGCGCGCACGATGTTGTGGTAGCCGGTGCAGCGGCAGATATTGCCTTCCAGCTCCTCGCGGATCGTCGCCTCGTCCACCGCGCCCTTGCGGTTCACGATGTCGACCGCCGACATGATCATGCCCGGCGTGCAGAAGCCGCACTGGAGGCCGTGATGCTCGCGGAAGGCCTCCTGCATCGGGTGCAGCTTGCCGTCCTTGGCCAGCCCTTCGATGGTCACGACCTCGGCGCCCTCGCACTGGACCGCGAAGCTCGTGCAGGACTTCACCGCCTTGCCGTCGATATGGACGACGCAGGCGCCGCACTGCGAGGTGTCGCAGCCGACATGGGTGCCGGTCAGGCGCAGGTTCTCGCGCAGGAACTGGACCAGAAGGGTTCGGGCATCGACGTCGGCCGAGACCTGGCGTCCGTTGACCGTCAGGGTCACCGTCGGCATGGGCGTTCCTCCTCGAAAAACACTCGATAACCGGCGCTTTCGGCCGGGTTTTTGTTGTGGCCGTCCGCGTTGATCCCGGAATAGCGGGTCATTTGCAGATTTTTGCAGTTTGGACCCGTTCTCAAGAAAGCGTCAAGACGAAACCCGGCCCATCCGCCTCAAGCCGGATGCGCGGGCCGCAGACCTCCCGCCCGTTGCTTTGGGAGCCCGGTGCCCTAGTCTCCCCGCCCGAGGATCCCGGAGGGAAAAACATGCCGCGCTTCACCACGTCCGACGGACTGTCGCTGCGCTACGAGGATACCGGCGGCGAGAAGCCGGTCCTGCTCCTGTCCAATTCGCTCGGCACCCGCCTCGAAATGTGGGACCCGCAGATGGCCGCCTTCGCGCAAGGCTTCCGCGTGGTGCGCTACGACAAGCGCGGCCATGGCGAGAGCGAATTGCGCGTCGGCCCCACCAGCTTCGCCCGCCTCACCCGCGACGCCGTCGAGCTGCTCGATCAACTGAAAGTCGCCAGGGCCGACTGGTGCGGCCTGTCCATGGGCGGCATGAGCGGCATGTGGGCGGCGACCCACCACCGCGAACGCTTCGACCGCGTCGTGCTCTGCAATACCTCCGCGGGCATGGGTCCGGCCGAGCTCTGGAACCAGCGCATCGCGGTGGTGAAGACCAAGGGCCTCGGCCCGCTGATCCCGACCATCGTCGACCGCTGGTTCACCAAGCGCTTCCAGGAAGCGGACAAGCCGGCGGTCGCCCGCGTCGTCGACATGCTGAACACCACGCCGCCGGAAGGCTATGCGGCCTGCTCCGCCGCCATCCGCGACATGGACCAGCGCTGGCCGATCCGCTCCATCACCAATCCGGTTCTGGTGATCTCCGGGACGCATGACGGCTCGACCCCGGCCGCCAAGGGGCGCGAAATCGCCGCCGCCATTCCGAAGGCGCAATATGTCGAGCTGGACGCTGCACACCTCTCGAATATCGAGCAGGAGAAAGCCTTCACCGATGCGGTGATGGGCTTCCTGCGGCGGTAAGCGTCTTGCATCAATCGAGTGCGTCCTTCGAGGCTCGCTTCGCTCGCACCTCAGGATGAGGAAGGTGGTCGATTGCACCACGTTTGAAGCGAAACGGAACCATTGAGGCTCCTCCAGCCGCGATGCAGGTCACCCATCCCCCTCATCCTGAGGTGCGAGCGAAGCGAGCCTCGAAGGGCGCACTTCCTCTGGGCAAGTCACAAGTTCATCCAATCAAACGAGAAAGAGGTCCTCCCATGGACGAGAAGGAACGCTTCGAGAAGGGCCTTGCGGTCCGCCGCGCGGTGCTGGGCGACGCCCATGTCGACAGGTCCCTCGCCGCGCGTGACGGCTTCACCACCGAGTTCCAGGACCTCATCACCCGCTATGCCTGGGGCGAGATCTGGACCCGCCCTGGCCTCGACCGGAAGACGCGCAGCTTCCTGGTCCTCGCCATGACCGCCTCGCTCGGCCGCTGGGAGGAATTCCGGCTGCACTGCCGCGCCTCGTTCGCGAACGGCGTCACCACCGACGACATCAAGGAGGTCATCCTCCAGATCGCGGTCTATGCGGGCGTTCCCGCCGCCAATACGGCAGTAAAGGAGGCGAAGGAGGTCTTCGCCGAGCTTGGCATCAAGACCTGATCAGCCCGGATTGCCCTGATCAGCGCCGGCGAAGCGGTTCGAGCGGCGCGGCTTGGTGCGCCGCCTGCCACAGCGGGTGCTCCTCCGCATGGAGGCGCTCGGCAATCACGGCCACGAGCGAGCAGGAGGGCCGTCGGCCACCAGAGCACCGACAGGACCGGCGCGGTCTCGCGTGCAAGGACGGCGGTGACCAGCACGATGGCAACCGTCGTCACGGCCATCGAAAGGCCGAGGATCAGCATGGCCGACCCCGGCACGAGGTCGTCGCTGTCGTGGGTCATCTGCTCGTAGAGCGCGCAAAGCAGGAACATCGCGATGGCGATCTCCCAGGCGCCCGCGAAGGGCACGATCAGGCGCACCTTGCCTAGCGGCCAGCCCATGCCGGCGAAGATGCGCGCCGTCTGCGGCACGATGTCGGTGCCGAGCGCCCGGATCAGCCAGTGGTCGTCGACCAGCAGCAGCCGCATAAGGCCGTCGGTCAGGAAGACCAGCGCCCAGAAGGTCGCGATCGCCACTGAGGCGCCGCTGGCCGGTCGTGCGAACAGCCCGTGCATGCATCCCTCCCCGCGGTTCTTCCGACGCGTGGAGGCATGTTCCCGCCATCCGGGCAGGACACAAGTGAAACCGTTTGTTTACCTTAAAGGGCCCGGCGCTCAGCGCGATATCACGGCTGGTCTGGAGCGCAAGTTGCGTGGGCAGCCGCATCTTGAGGCTGCGAAGTACCGCTAGCCGTTCGTCATGAAAGGCTGCCTTGGTGCCATGGCTATTAGAACGATGAGAAGCGGGTTCTTTCCATCGTCACAAAAACAACTACAGCAAGAACATAGGCTGCAACGGAGAATTCAATTCCACTCTGCAGAAAGAACGCCAATGCGCCGCCTGGATCATTCCATGACGAATTTACGAGATTACCACGATACAAGAATAACGAATAAGATGAAAGATATATTGTAGAAATTATGACAGTCGTTGGAAGCATCAATGCCGGCAACAATAAGAATCGGCTGAATTTAGATCGAAAACGCCGTGCAAATTCACGCATAATGATAAGAACTGTAATCGCGAGAAACAGTGAGAACAAAGGAAAGCTGATATCGTCATTCATACTACCGCGCCCCAGCGATCTGCCCTAGCATTCCGCTTCACAACCTTACATCAGCGCGGGATCGGCCGGTAGGCGCGGTCGAAATAGGCGAGCGCCGCCCCGGTGGGGCCGACGCGCACGGCGACGACCTGCCCGATGACGATGATATGGGTCGCCACCGGCCGGATTTCGGCAAGCCTGCAGTCGAAGGAGACGAGCGCCTCGTCGAGCGTCGGCGAACCCGTCGACAGGGTCGACCATGTGCCGAAGGCGAAGCGATCCGGGCCGGCAAGGCCGCGCCGCCCGGCGAAGGTCTCGGCCAGCACCTCGGCGCCCGCCGGCAGGGCGTTGATCGCGAAGACGCCGTTCGCCTCGATCAGCCCGCCATTGAGGGATTTGCGGTTGAGGCAGACCAGCATGGTCGGCGGGTCGTCGGAAACGGACGCCACCGCGATGGCCGTGAAGCCGCTGGTGCCGGCTTCGCCCGCCGTGGTGATGACGTGGACATGCCCCGCCACATGCGCCATTCCGTCGCGATAGGCCTGCGGCGTCGCGCTCGTGCTCCCCGGAACGATCGGGCCGTTCATACCGCCATCCATCGCGATCCCCGCTTGAAGGCCGCATATAGGCGCCGACAGGCGCCTTTTCCAAACGCAGAACCTACTGCAGGTCGGTTAAGGCTTCCCCTTCGCGCCCGGCATGTGAATTTCGCCGCGCTGCCATTGTAGCCACGCATGGCACTTGCTACGCATTCGGGGGACGGCTCCGCCGGCCGGATCGTGCCCAAGACACGGACACCGGCGGATGTGCGTCACGGCGCGCTCCCGCGCGTCGAGGGGAATCTGAATGGGAAGGCGGCGGCATGGAAGTTTTCTTCCAGCAGCTCATCAACGGGCTGACGCTCGGCTCGATCTACGGGCTCATCGCCATCGGCTACACGATGGTCTTCGGCA
>VFQP010000462.1_pt1 | contig 79360 bp, 72 predicted proteins | sample 3512351 | NCBI WGS metagenome assembly VFQP01 (sample SAMN10412372, study PRJNA504923) | tailings metagenome | isolation source: Relicate 1 Philex TSF1 revegetated site | place: Philippines: Tuba, Benguet | collected 2017-08-29
TGCTCCACCACAGGATGGGCTGGCCGGAGCTGTACCAGGGGAAGATGCCGCGCGAATAGGCTGCAACCAGCGTGGACACATCCAGCACGCCACCCGCGGCCAACAGACCGGGTGCCGGATCGTGCGGCCCCCAGGCCTGCTCCACCGGCGGAAACGCCTCGCCGGGCTCCAGCCAGGGAAGCGGTCGGGTCGGTGGCGTTTGGGTCATGGACGCTATTGTGCGCAGCGCCCGTGGGGCATCAAGTGCGGCCCGTCCAGCGCTTGGGCAGAACGCGCCACACCAGGTACGCGGCAGCAATGCCGACTGCGTCGGCCAGCCAGTCGACCCACTCGCCATAGCGCCAGCCGGTGCCCCATTGCATCAGTTCGATGGCACCGCCCCAGACCAGCAGCCCGCCCGCCACCAAGGCCGGGGCACGCGGGTAGCTTGCGAGTCCCAGAGCGGCCATCCACGCAAACCCCAGAGCGTGCTGGGCTTTGTCCCAGACACTGACCGCCTGCGGTGGCAGCAGTTCGACGGGCACCAGCGACGCGATGGTGAGTGCCGCCAGGCTGAGCCAGAACGCAAGACGCAGCAATTTGGGCATGGAACGCACGGATGCAGAAACGACAAAGGCCTTCGTTTGAAGGCCTTTGCTGGGTGTTGGGTGGCTCCCCGACCTGGACTCGAACCAGGGACCTGCGGATTAACAGTCCGTCGCTCTACCGACTGAGCTATCAGGGAACAGCCTCAAATTATAGCGTCGTTTTGGGGCGTTTTCGAGCGCGCGTGCTGCGGCAGCTAAAAAGAGCGCCACTCACCGAGGCGCCACGCCCAACAGGCGGTGCAACTTGGGGCTCGTGGTGGTGTACTGCAGAGGCACGCGTTCGTCCGGGCGCAAGAACGCGGCGGCGGCGAAGGCCGCCAGCGTGGCCTCGTGGAAGCCACACAGGATGAGCTTTTTCTTACCCGGGTAGGTGTTGATGTCACCCACGGCAAACAAGCCCGGCTCGCTGGTTTCGCAGCTCGCCGGGTTGACCTGCAGCTGCTTGCGTTCCATGGCGAGGCCCCAGTCGGCGATGGGGCCCAATCTGGGCGACAGGCCAAGGGCGACCAGCAGGTGGTCCAGAGGCAAGACATGGGCGTTGCCGTGCGGGTCGAGCACGTCCAGGGCGATGAGCCGCGAGCCCTCGCTGCGCAGGCCGGTGGGCTGACCGACCACCATGCCGATGCGCCCGTCATCAATGGCAGCACGCACGCGTCGCAGGGCAAGGGCGTCGTCGGACTGCAGGACCTCGCGGCGGTGCAACAGGCTCAGGCGTGCGGGCGGCGCGGCGCTGTCGAGCAGACGCAGCGCCCAGTCGATGGCCAGGTCGTCTCCGCCATGCACCACCACCTGCCGTCCTGCGAACGCGGCAGCATCATCGAGCCGGTGGCCGATTTGCGCGGGCTCGAAGGCCTCGATGCCGTCGAGTCGGAGTCGTTTGGGTTGGAACGCGCCCACGCCTGCAGCGATGAAGACGGTGCGCGCCAGAAAGGTTTGATCGTTGCTGGTGTGGAGTGCCCAGCGCCCATCTACCGCCCGCTTGAGGCCGGTCACTGCCTGGCTGAGGTGCATCGTCGGAGCGAAGGGTCGAACCTGCTGCTCGAGGCGTTGTACCAGTTCGCGCCCGCTGCACACCGGAATACCCGGTATGTCGTAGATCGGCTTGTCGGGGTAGAGCTCGGCGGGCTGGCCGCCGGCGTGCGGCAGGGCGTCGACGACGTGGCAGCGGATGTCCTGCAGACCCAGTTGGAACACCTGCCACAACCCGACAGGGCCGGCGCCAATGACGAGCGCATCGGTCTCGATCGGCGCGGACCCGGTCATCGGCTCAGCGGATCAGTTCGCCGAGCTTGCCGGTCTTGTCTTTCCAGTCGTCGGCGTCGGGCAGCGGCGCCTTGCGCTTGGTGATGCTCTTCCAGCCCGGCAGCCTGGCGAGCTCGGCATTGAGCGCGGTCATGTGCAACTGGTCCTTGGGCAGGTCTTCTTCCGCGTAGATGGCGCTCACCGGACATTCCGGAATGCACACAGCGCAGTCGATGCACTCGTCGGGATCGATGGTGAGGAAGTTCGGACCTTCGCGGAAGCAGTCCACGGGGCAGACATCGACACAGTCGGTGTATTTGCAGCGGATGCAGGCTTCGGTGACGACGTGGGTCATGGTGGCGGGGCGGGAGGTCGGAAAACGGCGATTTTACGGTGCCGGGGCATCACAGCCCCGGGCAAACCCTTGCTGGCGGTCCGGTCTGTACAGCGCAGGGTGCGGAATGCTCAGCGCACCAGCACGGCAGCGGCCGTGCGGTGGCTGGCGGTGTCCACCAGCACGAGCGAACCCAGGGCTCGCGAGCGTGCGAACGGCTGCACCGCCAGGGGCTCCTGCAAGGCCAGTTCCACGTGGCCGATGGCATTGGGCGGCAGTTCGCTGGCGTCCTGCTCGGCCAAGGTGTGGATGTCGAGCTGGTGCACGATGCGCTTGACGCGGGCCTTGACCCAGCGGTGACCATGCAGCGCCCAGTAGGTGCGTCCTGGCACGAGAGGTTCGTCGTCGAGCCAGGCCACGGTGGCAGCGATCTCGCGTTGCGGCGCGAGCGATTCGCCGGCCTCGTCCACCGCCAGCAGCCAGTCGCCACGTGAGACGTCGAGTTCGCGATCGAGCACGATGCCCGCGCTGTGGCCGGCGCTCACCGCGCCGGGCTGGCGCACATGGTCGAGTACCTGGGCAACGACGGCGGTCTGACCATTCGGGGCCACGCGCACGCGTTGGCCCACCGTCAGTTCCCCCGCGGCCACGCGGCCCCAGAACACGCGACGGCCTTGCGAAGTGTCGGACGACGACGAGAATTTCTCCACCCATTGCACGGGAAAGGCCAGGGGCAGATCGACGTCGGGCTCGGTAACCGGCAGTTGCTCCAGCAACTCGAGCAGCGTCGGGCCCTGGTAGCCGCACCAGCCGTCGACCTCGGGGCCATCGACCACGTTCCAGCCCTTGAGCGCCGATACCGGCACCACAGCGGCCACGGCGATGCCGGCCTGCTCGGCGAAGGCGCGCAGTGCGGTGCCGATGTGGGCGTGGGCCAGTGGGCCATCTTCCACGGCGTCGAGTTTGTTCACCGCGAACACCACCGAAGGCACGCGCAACAGCTTGAGCAACAGGCTGTGGCGGCGCGTCTGGGGCAACAGGGCGAGCGCAGGGTTGCGCCAGTCAAGCTTGGTGGCATCCACCAGCACCACAGCGGCGTCGGCGCTGCTGGCGGCGGTCACCATGTTGCGTGTGTATTGCTCATGGCCCGGTGCGTCGCCAATGATGAACTTTCGCGACTCCGTGCTGAAGTAGCGGTAGGCCACGTCGATCGTGATGCCCTGTTCGCGCTCGGCAGACAGGCCGTCGGTGAGGAGGGCGAGGTCGGTCTGGCCCTGCCGCTGCACGCCGGCCAGGTGGTCCTGCAGCACGGCCTTGCTGTCGACCAGCAGGCGGCCGATGAGGGTGCTCTTGCCGTCGTCGACGCTGCCGCAGGTGATCAAGCGCAGCGCAGCGCGGGTGTCTTGCTGGGTGGCGGTGCTCATCAAAAGTACCCGTCCTTCTTGCGTTTTTCCATCGAGGCGTCCGATGTCTTGTCGTCCATGCGCGTCGCGCCGCGCTCGCTGACTTCGGCGGCCAGGGTTTCGATCACGATCTGCTGCGGGGTGGCCGCTGTGCTGGCCACAGGGCAGGTGCAGGTGATGTCGCCGACGGTGCGGAAGCGCACGTCCCGCACCTGTACCTGTTCACCATCGCGCGGCGGCGTGAGTTCGGTTACCGGCACCAGCAGGCCCCGGCGGTCCACCACCTCGCGCTTGTGCGTGTAGTAGATCGAGGGCAGGCCGATGTTCTCGCGCGCGATGTATTGCCACACGTCGAGCTCGGTCCAGTTGCTGATGGGAAACACGCGGAAATGCTCGCCGGGTTGCAGGCGCGTATTGAACAGTGTCCACAGTTCAGGGCGTTGTGCCTTGGGCTGCCACTGGCCGAAGCTGTCGCGGTGGGAAAAGATGCGCTCCTTGGCGCGGGCCTTCTCTTCATCGCGACGCGCACCACCGATGAGCGCGTCGAAGCGGAACTCCTCGATCGCTTCGAGCAGCGTGACCGACTGGTGCACGTTGCGGCTTTCCCCCGGGTGGGCCAGTCGCACGGTGCCGCGCTTCATCGAATCCTCGACGCTGCGCACGATGAGTTCGGCGCCCAGCTCCTTCGCGCGCTGGTCGCGGAAGTCGGTCACCTCGGGGAAGTTGTGGCCGGTGTCGATCATCAGCAGCGGATAGGGCAGGCGGCCGGCGCCGAAGGCTTTCTCGGCGCACTTGAGCATCACCAGCGAGTCCTTGCCGCCCGAGAACAGCAGCGCCGGGCGCTCGAAGGCGGCCGCGACTTCGCGCAGGATGAAGATGGTTTCTTCCTCGAGCGCGTCGAGGTGGGCGTTGCTGAGTTGATGGCTCGCGTCGTGCAACAGGGCGGTTTCGACCACGGCGGGTTCGGTGCGGGCGTTCATGCGGGGGTCCGATCAAGAGAGGACACGGCGGCTTGCACATGCAGGCCGCATTCCTTGGCGCTTTCCTGCTCCCACCACCAGCGGCCGGCGCGGAAGTCCTCGCCGACGCTGATGGCGCGGGTGCAGGGCTCGCAGCCGATGCTGGGGTAGAAGCGGTCGTGCAGTTCGTTGTAGGGCAGGGCGTGGGTGGCGATGAAGTGCCAGACGTCGCCCCAGGTCCAGTCCACCAGCGGGCTGATCTTCACGCGCGCGGGCTCCTGCACCACCTCGGCCACATCGGCGCGCGCGTTCGACTGTTCGCGCCGCAGGCCGGTGATCCAGCCGTCGTGCCCGTCAAGTGCCCGCGACAGCGGCTCCATCTTGCGCAGGTCACAGCAAGCCTTGCGCAGCTCGATGCTGCGGTACATGGCCTCCTCACCGTTCTTGCGCACAAAGTGCACTACGCTGTCCTGCCGGGGCCGGAACACGCGCACGCTGATGTCGTAACGACGCTCGATCTGCGGGATGACAGCCAATGTTTCGGCGTGCAGCTTTCCTGTCTCGAGCACGAACACGCTGGCGTCGATGCCGGCGAGGTGGATCAGGTGGGTGACCACCATGTCTTCCGCGCCCAGGCTGGAGGCCTGGGTGAGCCTGGGGTGCAGCGCCGCCTGCTCGCGCAGCAGCGCGATGGCACGCTCTACCTTGGCGCTGAAGTCGGCCGAGGGGCGGTTGTAGAGGTCGATAGCGGACATGCGATGGTCTCAGGCGGTGGCAAAGCGCGGCGCGGTTTGCACCGCGTCGCCTTGGTAGAAGCCACCGTAGTGCGTGAGCAAGCGTTGTGCGTGCAGCAGGTTCTGCCCACTGGCCAGCACGGCCTGCGTGAAGCCGCTGCGCTGCATCTGCAACACCTGGTCGATCAGCACATCGCCGGTGGCGCGGATTTCGCCTGCAAAGCCCAGGCGGCGGCGCAGCAGGAAGGCCTGGCTGAACGCGCGACCGTCGCTGAACTTCGGGAACTGCAGCTCAACCACGCGCACGCCGGTGAGGTCGATGTCTCGCGGGTCTTCGGTGTTGGCGAGCACACGGCGCTCGGCCTCGTTTTCGGGAGCGGTGAAGCCGTCGGCCTGGAAGAGTCGGATCGTTGTCATGGCGGGGTTTCTCAGGCGGTTTCAACCGGGCGCGCGGTGGCGCTGCGCACGGCGTTGGCAGCGGTCTTGAACGGGTCGATGCCGACGCGGCGCAGCGTGTTCACGAACGGTTCGCCTTCATTGCGTTCAGCGCGGTAGGTGTCGAGCAGGGCCTCTATCACCTCGGGCACCTCGCTGGCTGCAAACGACGGGCCAATCACCTTGCCGGGCGTGGCGTGGCCCGACAGGCGTGAGCCGTCGGAGCCGCCGAGCGTGATCTGGTACCACTCCTGGCCGTCCTTGTCGACGCCGAGGATGCCGATGTGACCGCTGTGGTGGTGGCCGCAGCTGTTGATGCAGCCGCTCATGTGCAGGTCGATCTCGCCCAGGTCGTGCAGCTCGTCGAGGTCGGTGTAGCGCGAGAGCACGGCCTGCGCGATTGGCAGCGAGCGTGCGTTCGCCAGGTCACAGAAGTCGCCACCGGGGCAGGCAATCATGTCGGTGAGCAAGCCGATGTTCGGCTTGGCAAGGCCCAGGCGGCGTGCTTCGCGCCACAGCTCGGGCAGCTGGTCGCAACGCACCCACGGCAACAGCAGGTTCTGCTCGTGCGTGACGCGCGCTTCGCCCCCCGAGAAACGATCGGCCAGCTCGGCCGCGCGCTCCAGCTGTTCGGCGGTGGCGTCACCGGGTGCTTGCCCGACGCGTTTGAAGGACAGCGTCACCGCGCGCAGGTCGGGGTTCTGGTGCGGCTTCACGTTGCGCGTGAGCCAGCGGCTGAACTCCAGGTCGTCCTCGGCGGCGGCCTTGAGGATGTGGGCGATCTTGGCGTCGGCGCTCTTGCGGTCGCAAGCCAGCGCGGGGGGCGCGAAGAAGGCGCTCACGCGGTCGAGCTCGGCCTGGGTGATGGTGTGCGGCGCACCGTCTTTCTCGACGATGTCACGGTACTCGGCTTCCACCGCATCGGTGAAGGCCTGACCCTCGGCCTTCACCAGGATCTTGATGCGCGCCTTGTACATGTTGTCGCGCCGGCCGAAGCGGTTGTAGGCCCGCACCACGGCCTCGAGGTAATTGAGCACCTGGTTCCAGGGCAGGAACTCACGGATCACCGTGCCGATGATGGGCGTGCGGCCCATGCCACCGCCCACGCGCACCTGGAACCCGAGGTCGCCGTCGACGTTGTGCCACAGGCGCAGACCGACGTCGTGCCAGGGCGTGGCGGCGCGGTCTTCGCGCGCGCCGGTGATCGCCACCTTGAACTTGCGCGGCAGGAACGCGAATTCGGGATGCAGCGTGCTCCACTGGCGAAGGATCTCGGCGAAGGGCCGCGGGTCGGCCACTTCGTCCACCGCGATGCCGGCCAGCGCGTCGGTCGTGATGTTGCGGATGCAGTTGCCGCTGGTCTGGATGCCATGCAGGCCGACCGAGGCCAGCAGATCCATCACGTCGGCCGAGCGCGCGATGGGAATCCAGTTGAACTGCACGTTGGAGCGCGTGGTGAAGTGCGCCGTGCGGTCGGGCAGCGTGGGCACCTCGGCCAGGCCGGCATTGGCCTTGCTGGTGTCATGCGCTTCCTTGTGGTCGAACTCGCGCGCCACGCGGGCCAGCACGCGCAGCTGGTCGCTGTTGATCTCGCCATAGGGCACGGCCACGCGCAGCATGGGCGCGAAGCGCTGGATGTACCAGCCGTTCTGCAGGCGCAGCGGCTTGAAGGCGTCGTCGCTCAGTGTGCCGGCCTGCCAGCGTTCGAGCTGGTCGCGGTACTGGGCGGCGCGCAGTTGCACGAATTGGCGGTCAAAGTCGTTGTAGCGGTACATGGCGAAGGCGTGGGGAAATCAGAGGGCGATCAGCTTGAAGCCGGCGTAGCCGATCAGCAGCGACAGGGCCGAGCGCACCAGGCGCTCGGGCGTGTGGCGGATAAGCCGCGTGCCGAGCCAGATGCCCGGCAGCGAACCGCACAGCAGCAGGCCGAGCAGGCGCCAGTCGACCGAACCGAGGCTGGCGTGGCCCAGGCCGGCGAGCAGCGTGAGCGGCACCGCGTAGGCGATGTCGGCGGCCACGATGCGTGGCAGCGGCAGGAGCGGGAACAGCAACAGCAGTACCGACACGCCGATGGCGCCGGCACCCACCGAGGTGAGCGTGACGAGCGTGCCGATCAACGCGCCGAACAGCACCGGCAAAGCGGCATGCCGCGGCTGGCTGGCGCGGGCCAGGTCGGCCCCGGCCAGCGAACGCGGCAGCTGTTTGCCACGCGCGGCCTTGTAGAGCATGGCCACAGCCGTGAGCACCAGGGCCGCGCCGAGGGTGAGGGTCATGACCTTCTGCACCGGCTCGCTCGCCGGGCCCACGCGGTGCAGGACGTACAGGGTGATCGCAGCAGCGGGCAGGCTCCCTGCCGACAGCAGGCCCACCACGCGCCAGGGCACCAGCTTCTGGCGCGCCAGGCTCAAGGTGCCGCCGGCCTTGGTGACGGCCGCGAACAGCAGGTCGGTGCCCACCGCCAGGTAGGGCTTGATACCGAAAAAAAAGATGAGGATGGGCGTCATCAACGAGCCGCCGCCCACCCCGGTCAGCCCCACGATGAGGCCGACCGCGAAACCGGCCAGGACGATCGCGTATTCGGGCATGCCCGGCACTGTAGGCAGCGTCGCTTATTCGACGAACTACATTTTTCTCATGCGCCTATAGCTCAGGGAAATAAAGCGGCGCTTGGCGGCGTCCGTGAACAACCGCACATCCGGCCCCAGACGTTGTCGCCAGGCCCGGTAGTGCCCGCCACGGGTACTACCATCAGCCCCCATGCTGAATGTGGGCGTGCTGGTGCAGGTGATCGGGTTCTCGGACGTGGAGCGTCACGCGCTCAACACCGTGTTTCGTCTGTCCCGGGAGCGCGAAGTGGCCTACGCGCCTTGGTCACCGGGCGCTGCTTCGGGCGAACTGCCCCCTGTGCTGTTGGTGGACGGGGAGTGCGCCGAGGCGGTGCTGGCCTCGGCCCGCGCGCCCCGCGAGGGCCAACGCCTGATCTGGGTCGGCGAGGGCGCGCCGGAACACGCCTGGCGTGTGCTGGACCGCCCGATTGCCTGGGCCGAGCTGCTCCATGACCTGGACGCGGTGTTTGCCGCCACCCAAAGTGATTCCGGCCTGCTGGACCTGGATGTCACGCAGCCGGCGCCACTGGACATCGAAGTCGGCGCGTTTCCCTCTGGCGGCATGCGCCGTGCCTTGGTGGTGGGTGTGGACGCGGACGAGGGCATGTACCTGCGCACGCGGCTGTCGCTGGCGGCGGTGCCTTTCGTGGACGAGGCGCAGACCACCGAGCGTGCCGCGGAATGCATGTCGCAGTTTCACTACCTGTGCGGCGTGTTCAACCTCGACGATCACCACATCGACGCCTGGGGATTGATGCAGCTCTTTCGCGAGCGCTACCCGCAGGCCATGACCCTGGCCACCACCGAGCTTGTGAGCGAGAAGGGCGGCTGGTGGCGCCGGCGCCGCGTGCACCAGCACACCCAGCGGCTGGGGGTGTCGGCCGTGCTGTCACGGCCTCTGCAGCCGCCGGCCGTGGCCAAGTGGCTGGACATGCTGTGACGCCACGGGGCGTTTGAGGCCCTAAGCGCGACCTCGCCGCGCCGCCCGCCAGGCAAAGCGCGCCGGGTCCACGGCGTCGCGCAGGTCGGGCTCCAGCGGCATGGCTTCGCCGTCCAACGCCGCCGCCAGTGCCTCGCCCGCCAGGGCCGCCAGCGCCAGACCGCGAGAGCCGAAGGCGCAGCACAGGTGCAGGCCAGGCAGGCGCGCCAGGTCGGCCAGCGCCGGCTGCGAAGGAGGCCGGACCCCCGCACTTGCCGGATCCGGTGCGGCCCCGATCAACGGCAGACGGTCAAGCGAGGCGCAGCGCACGCCTGCCCAACCCAGCACCTGCGAGTGCGACAGTGCGGCCGCCATCGCGTCGGCGGCCGGGGCCGACAACGTGCGCAACCGATCCAGGTTCTCTACGTGCGCCTCATGCGTGATCGCGGTGTCCGTGACGCCGCGTCGGTAGGTGGAGCCCACCGCCCAGACGGCCTGCGGCCAAGGTGGCGCCAGCCCGGTGTCACGGAATTCAGGCACGAACACGCCGTCGTCGCGCTGCGGTCTTTCAGCCAGAGCGGCGCCCCGCAGGGGGCCAAAGCTCAGCTGTCCCTGCACGGGATGCAGCGGCAAATCCAGGCCCAGGCACAGGGCCAGGGCGCGGCTGCCCAAGGCGCCAGCCAGCACCACGGTGACGGCACTCGCGGCCTCGCTGCCATCGGCCGCTTGCAGGCTCCACACGCCATCGCGGCGCGCGATGGCGGCAATGTCCGCACCCAAGCGCAGCGCCAGGCGTTCGCTGTGAACCGCTTCCGCCACCCAGGCCCGCACCAGGGCACCCGGCCGCACCAGCGCGGCAGGGTGCCGCCCCGGGTCGTGCCCGTGGTTCTCCACTTCCACCGGCGTCCAGCCTGCGCCCACCGGCACCAGCCGCTCCAGTTCTCGCCGGGTGCGCAACACCCCGATCGCGGTCAGGCGCGACATCGGCGTGGGCGAGCGCGTGACGTGCGGGCTGAGCATGCCCACCGGCAACCCGGAAGCGCCATTGGCCACCTGCTGCGCCGCGTCCAGCAGCGTGACACGCCAGCCACGGCGCACCAGCATCGCGGCCGTGGCCGCACCGGCCAGTCCGGCGCCCACGACGCAGGCGTGGCGCGGATCGTGGGCGTCCATTCAGAAAACAACAAGCCCGCACGGGGCGGGCCTGACTGGGACCAGCGAAGGCATCAAGACGCGGCAGGCGGTACGTAGCCGGCCGCGGCGTCGGCACCTTCGCCGAAGAAATGCTTCTCCATCTGGCGGGCCAGGTACTGGCGGGCGCGGGCGTCGGCCAGATTCAGTCGGTTCTCGTTGAGCAGCATGGTCTGATGCTTGAGCCAGGCCGCCCAGGCTTCCTTGCTCACGTTTTCATAGATCTTCTTGCCCAGCTCACCGGGGTAGGGCGGGAAGTCCAGGCCCTCGGCCTCCTTGCCCAGCTTGATGCATTGAACCGTTCTTGCCATGGAGGCTCCTCTTGTTCGGTGATGTTCGTGGTGCGTCGTTATGCGCTCGGGGTTATATCGATCGGAAGAAACGGTTCGTTCGTTTTTCCCGGTCGACACGGCATGATTCGCAGTCCGCCGTTGTTCGCCCCTGTGCTGAAGGGCTGCACTGTAGCAAGCCCGGCCTGCCCGCGAGGGTGTCAGGGTCGGCGGCACTTTCTAAAATAACGCCTTGTTCGCATCCCGGGATCCTTCATGAGTGCTTTCAACGAGGAGCGTGTGCTCAGCGTCCACCATTGGACCGACCGCCTCTTCAGCTTCACCACCACGCGCGACACCTCGCTGCGCTTCTCCAACGGCCACTTCACCATGATCGGCCTGCGTGTCGACGGCAAACCGCTGCTGCGGGCGTACAGCATCGTCAGCCCGAACTGGGCCGAGCACCTGGAATTCCTCAGCATCAAGGTGCAAGACGGCCCGCTGACGTCGCGCCTGCAGCACATCCAGCCCGGCGACACCATCATCGTCGGCAAGAAGCCCACCGGCACGCTGCTGATCGACTACCTGCTTCCCGCCAAGCGCCTGTACCTGCTGGGCACGGGCACCGGGCTGGCGCCGTTCATGAGCATCATCCGCGACCCGGAGACCTACGAACGCTACGAACAGGTGGTGCTGATCCACGGCGTGCGCCAGGTCAAGGAACTCGCCTACCGCGAGCTCATCACAGAGCAGCTCAAGCAGGACGAATTCCTCGGCGACATGGTCAAACAGAAGCTGCTCTACTACCCGACGGTCACGCGCGAACCCTTCATGCACCAGGGCCGCATCCCGCAGCTGCTGGCCGACGGCGTGATCGCCAAGGACCTGGGCATTCCCCCGCTCAACCCCGCCGAAGACCGCGTGATGATCTGCGGCAGCCCCGAGATGCTGCGCGACCTCAAGGCCCTGTGCGAGAAGCTGGGCTTCAAGGAAGGCAACACCACCACGCCGGGTGACTTCGTCATCGAACGCGCCTTCGTGAGCTGAGTCCGTCATGAATGCCCTGCTTGCGCTGCCCGGCCAGCGCCCCCGCCTCGTGCTCGCGTTCATCGCTGCGGTGAGCGTGGCACTGCTGGCATTCGGCATGTATCTGCAGCTTGTCGTGGGGCTTGAGCCTTGCCCCATGTGCATCGTGCAGCGCTATGCGCTGATCCTCGTCGCGCTGGTGGCGGGCATCGCGGCCTGCTTCAAGGGCCGCGGTTGGACGTACGGCGGCGCCATCGCCATGGGCGCCTTCGCTGCCTTCGGTGGCTTCACGGCTGCGCGCCAGAGCTGGCTGCAGTGGAACCCGCCCGAAATCCTGTCCTGCGGGCGCGATTTCTTCGGGATGATCGAATCCTTCCCGCTGCGCCGCGCCATCCCCATGATCTTTCGTGGCAGCGGCGATTGCACGAAGATCGACTGGACCTTCCTCGGCCTGACGATCGCGAACTGGTCGTTCTTGTGGTTCGCGGCCTTCACGCTGTTGGCCGCGTGGATGTGGTTCGCGCGGCCACGCGCCTGATCACAGCTTTTTCATGAGGACCTGGCTGCGCCGGTCCCAGTTGTACTTGCGCTTGCGCGCCTCGGGCAGCCAGTCGGCCCCCACCTGCACGAAGCCGCGCTTGACGAACCAGTGCATGGTGCGCGTGGTGAGCACGAAGATGCTCTGCAGGCCCTGGGCCTTGGCGCGCGCCTCGATGCGCTTGAGCAGCCGTTCGCCGTCGCCCTGGCTCTGCGATTGCGGTGACACGGTGAGCGCGGCCATCTCGCCCGTGCGTTCCTCGGGGTAGGGGTAGAGCGCGGCGCAGCCGAAGATCACGCCGTCGTGTTCGATGATGGTGTAGTTGCCGGCGTCGCGCTCGATCTCGTGGCGGTCGCGCTTGACGAGCGTGCCGTCTTTTTCGTAGGGCTCGATCAGCGCCACGATGCCGCTCACGTCGTCGATGGTGGCCTCGCGCACGCTCTCCAGCTTTTCGTCCACCACCATGGTGCCGATGCCGTCGTGGGTGTAGATCTCCAGCAGCAGCGCGCCGTCGACCGCAAAGGGCAGGATGTGGCTGCGTTCCACGCCGCCCTGGCAGGCGCGGATGCAGTGCTGCAGGTAGAAGGCGGTGTCGGTCGGGCGCTCGGCCTTGGGCAGTGCAGCCAGCATGCGCTGAGCGTCGGCCAGCGGCAGTTCGGTGTCGATCTCGCTGTCGGGGTCGCTGGCGTCGACGCGGATACCCGGAATCTCGGTGAGGAACATCAGCTTGTCGGCCTGCAACGCCACCGCCACGGAGGTGGCTACGTCTTCCATGGTGAGGTTGAAGGCCTCGCCAGTGGGCGAGAAGCCGAACGGCGATAGCAGCACCATGGCGCCCATGTCCAGCGTGCGCTGGATGCCGTCGGTGTCGACCTTGCGCACCAGGCCCGAGTGCATGAAGTCCACCCCGTCGATCAGGCCCACCGGGCGCGCGGTGATGAAGTTGCCCGAGATCACGCGCACGGTGGCGCCAGCCATGGGCGTGTTGGGCAGGCCCTGGCTGAACGCGGCTTCGATCTCGTAGCGCAGCTGGCCCGCGGCCTCCTGCGCGCAATCGAGCGCGATCTCGTCGGTGATGCGCATGCCGTGCGAGTACTTCGCCTCGTGGCCCTTGAGACGCAGCTGCTCGTTCACCTGCGGCCGAAAGCCGTGCACCAGCACGATCTTCACGCCCATGCTCTGCACCAGTGCCAGGTCCTGCGCGATGTGCTGCAGCTTGCCCGCGGCGATGGCTTCGCCCGCGATGCCCACCACCAGCGTGTTGCTGCGGTGCTTGTGGATGTAAGGCGCGACCGAGCGAAACCAGGGAACGAAGGTGAAGTTGAAGACGTTGGACATCGCGGGGTGGCGGGCAGGTCGGGTTCCGGGTGAGCGGGATAATCGTGGGCTCTCCGATTGTGTCCCAAGTCTCTGTCTTGCCCGCTTTGTCCTCGACCGCCCTCCGCCTGGAATTCCCCGAGTCGCTGCCCGTGTCCGCGCGCCGGCACGAGATCGAGGCCGCCATCCGCGAGCACCAGGTGGTCATCGTCTGCGGCGAGACCGGCTCGGGCAAGACCACGCAACTGCCCAAGATCGCGCTCGCCATGGGGCGCGGCAAGCTCAACGCCAGACCGGGCGAGCGCGGCCGCCTGATCGGCCACACGCAGCCGCGCCGCATTGCCGCGAGTTCGGTGGCCAAGCGCATCGCCGAGGAACTGCAGACGCCCTTGGGCGAGGTGGTGGGCTTCAAGGTCCGATTCCAGGACCGGCTCTCGCGCGACGCGTCCGTGAAGCTGATGACCGACGGCATTCTGCTCGCCGAGACGCAGACCGACCCCGACCTCAGCGCGTACGACACCATCATCATCGACGAGGCCCACGAGCGCAGCCTCAACATCGATTTCCTGTTGGGTTACCTGCGCCAGTTGCTGCCACGCCGGCCCGACCTCAAGCTCATCGTCACCTCGGCCACCATCGACGCGGACCGGTTTGCCGACTACTTCTCATCGAGCAGGGGCAAGGCACCGGTGCTCATGGTTTCGGGCCGCACCTACCCGGTGGAGGTGCGCTGGCGCCCGTTCGAGGAAAGTCGTGATTACGACCTGAACAACGCCATCGCCGATGGCGTGGACGAACTCTGGCGCGGCGGGCAGGGCGGCGATGTGCTGGTGTTCCTGCCCGGTGAGCGCGAGATCCGCGAGGCCGCCGACCACTTGCGCAAGCACCTGGCGCATCAGCCACTCAACCGCAACGCCGAGGTGCTGCCGCTGTTTGCGCGCCTCTCCCAGGCCGAGCAGGACCGCATCTTCCAGCCGCACGGCCAACGGCGCATCGTGCTGGCCACCAACGTGGCCGAAACCTCACTCACCGTGCCCGGCATCCGCTACGTCATCGACGCCGGCACCGCGCGCGTGAAGCGCTACAGCTTCCGCCAGAAGGTCGAGCAGTTGCAGATCGAGCCGATCAGCCAGGCCGCGGCCAACCAGCGCGCGGGCCGCTGCGGCCGCGTGGCCGATGGCATCTGCATCCGCCTCTACGACGAGGCCGACTTCAACGGCCGCCCCCGCTTCACCGACCCGGAGATCCTGCGCAGTTCGCTGGCCGGGGTGATCCTGCGCATGAAGGCGCTTCGCCTGGGTGCGGTCGAGGACTTCGCCTTCGTCGACGCGCCGCAGCGCCGCGCCATCGCGGACGGCTACGACCTGTTGGGCGAACTCGGTGCGGTGGACGACGATAACGAACTCACGGCGATTGGCCAGTCGCTGTCACGCCTGCCGCTGGACCCGCGTGTGGGCCGCATGATCCTGGCCGCGCGCGAGCAGAACGCGCTGGATGAGGTGCTGGTGATTGCCGCCGCCCTCAGCGTGCAGGACGTGCGCGACCGCCCGATCGACAAGCAAGCCCAGGCCGACCAGGCGCACGCGAAGTTCGATGACGAGAAAAGTGAATTCGTCGGCACGCTCAAGTTGTGGAAGTGGCTGGACGACAGCAAGGGCGGCCACGGCAAAGACCACAAGCTCAGCCACCGCCAGTACGAGAACCTGCTGCGCGAGCATTTCATCAACGTGCGCCGCGTGCGCGAATGGCGCGACACCCACAGCCAATTGCACACCGTGGTCGGTGAGCAGGGCTGGAAGCTCAACACCACGCCCGCCAGCTACGAGCAGCTGCACTGCGCCATGCTGGCCGGCCTGCTGGGCAACATCGGCATCAAGAACGAAACCGAAGACTGGTACCTGGGCGCGCGCGGCATCAAGTTCCACCGCCACCCGGGCGCCCACCTGAGCAAGAAGCCGGGGCGCTGGATCGTCTGCGCCGAGCTGGTGGAAACCGCGCGCCTGTTCGGCCGCGGCATTGCCGGCATCGAGCCCGCGTGGGTGGAGCGCGTGGGCGCCCACCTGCTCAAGAAGCAACTGCTCGACCCGCACTGGGAGAAGAAGGCGGCGCGCGTGTCGGCGCTGGAGCGGGCAACGCTCTACGGCCTCGTGCTCTACAGCAACCGCCGCGCCGACTACAGCCGTGTGGACCCCGTGGGCGCGCGCGAGATCTTTGTCCGCGAAGCGTTGGTGCACGGCGAGTGGGACACGAAACTGCCGTTCCTGGCCGCCAACCAGAAGCTGGTGCGCCAGGTGATGGAGCTCGAACACAAGTCGCGCCGGCAGGACGTGCTGGTGGACGACGAGGTCATCTACGCCTGGTACGACGAGCAGATCCCGGCGGACGTCTGCAGCGGCGCGGCGTTTGAGCGCTGGTACGGCCAGGCCTCGCGCGAGAACCCCAAGCTGCTGTTCCTCACGCGCGAAGACCTGATGCGCCACGAGGCGGCGGGCATCACCGCGCAGGCCTTTCCGCGCACCGTGCGCCTGGGCGGTGTCGACTGCGCCGCCTCCTACTTGCACGAACCCGGCGACCCGCGCGACGGCCTATCGGTCACGGTGCCGATCTACGCGCTCAACCAGGTGAACGAAGAGCGCTGCGAGTGGCTGGTGCCCGGCATGCTCAAGGACAAGGTGCTGGCCCTGCTCAAGACCCTGCACCAGCGCCCGCGCTCGCGTCTGGTGCCACTGCCGGCCACGGCCGAACGCTTCACCGAAGCGCTGTGCACGCCCGAGGCCTTCGGCCAGGGCAGCCTGGTGGACGCCGTGCTCAAGCTGGTGCGCGCAGCCACGCAACTCGACATCGTGCGCAACGACATCAAGGTCGAGCAGTTGTCGCCACACCTGTTCATGCACTTGCGCGTGGTGGACGAGCACGGCCGCCAATTGGGGCAGGGCCGACATCTGGCCGCGCTCAAGGCCGAGCTGGGCGGGCAGGCACGGGGCGCATTCCAGGCACTGGCGGCGCTCAAGACGGTGGTGGCGCCAGCCGCCACGCCGGCAACTGCGCCCGCGGCGGGCGGCGCCACGCGCGTACCCAAGGCCGCCCCCGCGCCCGCTGCGCCCGCGGTGGATGCCGCGCAACGCCACACCCGCTGGGACTTCGGCGAACTGCCCGAGTTGCTCGAAATCCGCCGCGGCGGGCAAACCCTGATCGGCTTTCCCGCGCTGGTGGACGACGGCGATGCGGTGCGCATCGAGGTCTTCGACGAACCCGATGTCGCGCAGGCCCGTCACCGAGAAGGTCTGCGACGCCTGTTTGCGCTGCAGATCAAGGACGCGATCAAGTACCTGGAAAAGAACATCCCGGGCCTGCAGGCCATGGGCGCCGCGTTCATGGGTGTCGACAAGGAGCGCGGTGGCGGCACGCTGGAAGAGCTGCGCGCACAACTGATCGACCTCGCCTTGGACCGCGCGTTCTTGCTGGACCCCTTGCCCGCGGACGCCAAGGCCTTCGACCAGCGTGTGGCCGATGGGCGCGGGCGGCTCAACCTCATCGCGGCCGAGATCGCGCGCAGCGCGGGTGCCATCCTCACCGAGTTCGCGGCCGCGCAGCGCAAGCTGAAAGACGCCAAACCGCCGGCCGACGTGGCCGGTGACATCGCCCAGCAATTGCAACGGCTGGTGGGCCGGCGCTTTCTGATCGATACCCCCTACGCCCAACTGCAGCACCTGCCGCGCTACCTGAAGGCGGTGCAACTGCGGCTGGACAAGCTGCGCAGCGACCCGGCGCGCGACGCCGCCCGGCTGGCCGAGCTGCGCCCGCAGGAGCAACGCTTCTGGCGACTGGTGGCCGAGCGCAAGGGCGTGCAGGACGCGCGCCTGCAGGAGTTGCGCTGGCTGTTGGAGGAACTGCGCGTGAGCTTCTTCGCTCAGGAGCTGCGCACGCCCCAGCCCGTCAGTCTGAAGCGCCTGGATAAAGCCTGGGCCCAGGTGAACACCTGAGCCCGAAGAAAATCAGCGCGCGCGCAGCACGCGGCCCTGTGTCACGCCAAGCGGCGCCAGGCGCGCCAGCACGGCTTGCGCGTCGCGCTCGGTGGCGAACTGGTTGATACGGACCTCGAATCCCTTGTCTTGCGCCACCACGCGTGCAGGGTAACCCGCCTCCTGCAGTCGCGTGCGCAGCACGTTGGCATCGGGCCCGCTGACACCACTGGCCGCCACCAGACGCCACTCGCCGCCTTGCAGCACAACGCCCTTGCCGGGCTGCATCTCGGCCTGCCCGATGAACTTGGCCAACTGGTCCGGTGTGGCCTGGCCAGCCGGTTTCTCGGGCTGGTTGGTGAACACCACCCAGAAGGCGCCCGGTTTCTGCAGGTCGATGGTGGGCTTGGCTTCGCGCTCGACGGCCACGTGGCCCTCGAACACACACACCGCGTCGTGCTCGGCGTCGGTCATGGCCCAGAAGTCCGTGCCGCGGATGCCCACGGTGGCCGTAGCCAGCTCCAGGTTCAGCGTGGTCTTGTTGCCCAGCGCTTTGCTGGCGTAGTCGGTGGCGTAGCGGAACACGCCGGTGATGAGCTTGAGGCCGGTGTTGAGCTGGCGCGCGTCCCCGTTGGGTGTGTTGTCCAGCGAGTCGATCAGGAACTGCGTGGCTTCGCCCAGGCGGATGGTGCTGCGGTCGGACATGCGCAACAGCATTCGCGAGCCCGTGTCGGTGATGGCCTTGTCGCCGCCGCGCAGCAGGGCGCCCGGCTCCGCCGCTCGGCGCTGGCCCGAGCGCTCGATGTGGGCCGGAAGCTGCACCGCTTCGACCACGGTGGCGTCGGCCGCCGCCCGCGCGCTGGGTGCCGCCAGCCCGGCAGCGGCGGCGAGCAGAGCGGCGCCCAGTTGCAGCGCCAGGCGGCGGGAGGGGGTAAAAGCGGGCGCTGCGCTGAGCGAGGGGCGGCGGGTGTTTGCATTCATGGGCGGCAACTCTCGGTGGGCGGGGTGGGCGTTCTTCGACGGATACGCATGCTTACCGATATCGGATGCGCAGACGGCTTCTGAAATCGCACCGCGGTCGCGTTCACGTGCGATATGTCGCGCGCCAGGACATTCCTCTGTAAACCCTGGGTGATTCCGCCCCCCCGGTTGACAGGCGCAGCAGCGCTGCGCTTCACTCGACACACAAAAGGAGACCCCCACCGATGGATCGTCGCGAATTCGTTGAAGGCTGCGCCCTGGGCGCCACCGCCCTTGCCAGCACCGCCCTGAGTTCGACCGCCTGGGCCGCCGACGCGCAGCCCCGCCGCTATGGCCGGGTGTTGCTGGTGGACGAGCTGGACCAGCCTATCAAAGCCTCGCGCTTGAAGGCACAGGTGAACTACGTGTTCCATTACCCGTTCGAGGCCACCCCCGTCTTCCTGCTCGATCTGGGCAAGGCTACCCAACCGACCCGGCTGCTCACCAAGGACAAGCTCGCCTACGACTGGCCCGGCGGCGTGGGGCCCCGGCGCAGCGTGGTGGCGTTTTCGGCCATCTGCGCGCACCAGCTCGTCTACCCCAACAAAGACCTGAGCTTCATCAGCTTTCGCAAGGGGGCGGTGGCCAACCCCCAGACGCCGAGCAAGGGCAACGACCTGATCCATTGCTGCGCCGACCACAGCCAGTACGACCCGGCGCGCGGCGCCCAGGTGCTGGGCGGGCCGGCTGAGCAGCCGCTGTGCGCGGTGTTGCTGGAGCACGACCCCGCCACGGACCAACTCACCGCCACCGGCACGCTGGGTGGCGAACTGTTCGAGGCCTTCTTCAAGAAATACGAGATGAAGCTCAGCCTGGAGGCCGGGCCAGCGGCGCGCAACGCGGTGGCGGGGCGCTCGGTGGTGCGGGAGTTGGAGCGGTTCTGCCGCAACCCGGTGAGGTGCTGATTTGCTCTCCCCGCCACAAGGGCAGGCAACAAGAACTCAGAGCCGCGACAGTCGCTTCAACGCCTCAGCCAGCGTCTCGTCCTTCTTGGCAAAGCAGAAGCGGATGACCTTCTGGTCGAAGCCGTTGCCGTAGAAGGCCGAGAGCGGGATGGCGGCGACACCGATTTCCTGTGTGAGCCATTTGCAGAAGTCGGCCTCGGGCAAATTGCGCTCGGGCACCGCGAGCGACGAAATGTCCACGCATTGGAAGTAGGTGCCCTCGCCGGGCAGCAGCCTGAAGCGCGTGCCAGCGAGGCCTTCGCGGAACAGGTCGCGCTTGCGCTGGTAGAAGGCCGGCAGATCGAGGTAGGGCGCGGGGTTGGCCATGTAGGCGGCCAGTGCATGCTGCATGGGCGTGTTCACGGTGAACACGTTGAACTGGTGCACCTTGCGGAACTCGGCCATCAGCGGCGCGGGTGCCAGCACGGTGCCCACCTTCCAGCCGGTCACGTGGTAGGTCTTGCCGAAGCTGCTGACGATGAAGGCGCGCGCGGCCAGACCCGGATAGCGCGCCGCGCTGTGGTGCAACTGGCCGTCGAACACCATGTGTTCGTACACCTCGTCGCTGATCAGCAGTACGTCGGTGGGGGCCAGCAGTTCGTCCAACTGGCGCATCTCGGCATCCGTCCAGCACATGCCGCTGGGGTTGTGCGGACTGTTGATGAGGATGGCACGTGTGCGCGGTGTCAGGGCCGCGGCGATGGCGTCGAAGTCGGGGCGGAAGCTGCCTGGGGTGAGTGGCACGCGCACCACGGTGCCACCCGCAAGCTCGATGTTGGGCACGTAGCTGTCGTAGCAGGGTTCGAGCACGATCACTTCGTCGCCCGGGTGCACGACCGCGAGGATGGCGGTCAGGATCGCCTGCGTGGCGCCAGCGGTCACCGTGATCTCGGTGTTGGGGTCGTAGCGGCGTCCGTAGAGCTTCTCCACCTTGAGCGCCATGGCCTCGCGCAACGCCGGCACGCCGGTCATGGGCGGGTACTGGTTGTGGCCAGCGCGCATGGCGGCGTCCACGGCATCGAGCAGGGCCGGGTCGCAGCCGAAGTCGGGAAAGCCCTGACCCAGGTTGACCGCGCCGTGCTCGGCCGCCAGGGCCGACATGACGGTGAAGATGGTGGTGCCCACCTGCGGCAGGCGCGAGGTGAGGGCGGGGGTGCGGGGCTTCGTCGGGGTGTCCATGGGGTCAGATGTCGTATTCCTGGGGGTCGCCGGCCATGGCACGCAGGATGCTGTCGCGCGAGAGCCGGTCGGAAAGCAGCTCGGCAAAGCGCAGCACGAACTGGCGCAGGTAGGTGCCGCGCTTGAACGCCACGCGGGCGAGGTTATGGCCGAACAGCGTTCCCGCCGGACGCGATACGAGGTCCGGCGTCTGGTTCTCGCCCTTGACGGCCATCTCGGCCACGATGCCCACGCCCATGCCGAGCTTGACGTAGGTCTTGATCACGTCCGAGTCGATCGCCTCGAGCACGATGTTGGGCTGCAGGTGGCGCAACGCGAAGGCCTGGTCGATGCGGGTGCGGCCGGTGAAGCTCGGGTGGTAGGTGATCAGCGGCAGCTGGGCGAGTTCTTCCAGGCCGATGCGCTCGCGCGCCAACAACGGGTGGTCGAACGGAAACACCAGCACGTGCTGCCATTCGTAGGCCGGCAGCGTCACGAGCTCGGGGTAGTTCACCAGCGACTCGGTGGCCATGCCGATCTCGGCCACCTCTTCGATCAGCATGCGCGCCACCTGGTCGGGCGAGCCCTGGTGCAGGCTGATGCCCACCTTGGGGTAGGCCTGGCGCAGCGCGGCCACCGGACCCGGCAGCACGTAGCGCGCCTGGGTGTGCGTGGTGGCGATGGACAGTGTGCCGCTGTCTTGCGCCGAATACTGCTCGCCGATGCGCTTGAGGTTGTTCACCTCGCGCAGGATGATGTCAATGCTCTTGAGCACCTGTTGGCCGGGCTCGGTGACGCGCTTGATGCGCTTGCCGTGGCGCGCAAAGATCTCGATGCCGAGTTCGTCCTCGAGTTCGATGATGGCCTTGGACACGCCGGGCTGCGAGGTGTGCAGCGCCTTGGCGGCCTCGGTGAGGTTCAGGTTGCGGCGCACCGCCTCCTGCACGAACTTGAACTGGTGCAGGTTCATGGAGCGTCCTTCAGGGCGAGCGTGGCCAACAGGTCAATGAGGCGAGGGTCTTCTCCGGCGGTGGGCAATTGCTCGAACGCCACCGCAGGGTGCTCGTGGCGCAGGGCGTCCATCAATTGCGGCAGGTCCTCGCGGGCATGTTTGCCCATGCCCAGGAACATGGGCAACACATGCAGCCGCGTGGCCCCGGCCGCCACCATCTCGCGTGCCACGGTGGGGAGGTCGGGCTCGGTGAGTTCGAGGTAGGCGGTGCCCACGCGTGTGCCGGGTGCGCGCTCAGCGATGCGCCGGGCCACGGCCTCCACCGGTGCGCGCCAGAGCGGGTCGCGCGAGCCATGGGCAAAAACGATCACGCCGAGCATGTGTTCACCGCCTGAGCACCAGCCAGCCGAAGGCGCCAAGCGACACCACCGAATAGATCAGTGCCGGTGAGGCCGCGGCCAGCCAGGGCTGCCACTGGTTGAGGTTGCCGATGTAGCCGAACACGTTGTTCAGCAGGAAGAAACTGATGCCGATCATCACGCCGCCGAACACGTAGCCCGTGATGCTGCCCGAGCGGAAGTGCAGGTAGGCAAAGGGCAGGGCGAGCACCACCATCACCAGGCACGACAGCGGGTAGAACACCTTGCGCCAGAACTCGATCTCGTGGCGCTGCGCGGTCTGGCCGTTGGCCTCCAGGTGGCGGATGTAGGCGAACAGGTCGGTGGTGCGCATGCGCTCGGGCTTGAGCAGCGCCACCGACACCATCTCGGTGTTGATCCCACTGGGCCAGCGGAAGCTGTCGTGTGTGGTGCGGTCCACCCGCACCGTGCCCAGTCCAGCGGCGTCGAACTCGCGTCGCTCCACGTCGCGCAGCGTCCAGCTCTCGTCGTTTTCGATGCGCCCCGAACGGGCGTGCATGGTCGAGACCAGAAAGCCCTGGTTGTTGAACTCGAAGACACGGATGTTGCCCAGCTCGCCCTGGGCCGATAGCGAGCCGACGTTGACCGAGAAATTGCTGTAAGGCTGGCGTTCCTTGAGCCAGGCGCCGGTCTGCCCCAGGCTGATGGCGCCTTCAAAGCGCGCCTTGTGCAGCTGTGCCACGCGGTCGGCCATGGGCGCGAGGTAGTCGCCCATGGCAAAGGTGAGCAACACAAACACCGAGCCTAGGCCCAGCAGCGTGCGCAGCGCCCGCCAGGGGCCCAGGCCGCTTGTGCGCAAAATGGTGTATTCCGAACCCTGAGCCAGGCGCGCCAGCACGAAGACCGAGCCGATCAGCACCGCAATCGGCATCAGCTCGTAGATCCGGCTGGGCACCAGCAGACCGACGTAGATCAGCGCATCCGCAAGGCTGTACACGCGATCCGGGTCGAGCGCGGAACGCTTGCCCACGTCGGGCAATTCGTCCACCAGGTCGAAGAAGAAGAACAGCGACAGGAACGCCAGCAGCACGAAGAAAACGGCTGCAAAGACCTCGCCATAGATGAGCCTGCGGATCGTCTTCATGCGGCGTTCTCGCGGCCTCGGCGAAGCCAGTTGGACATCAGCGTGCGCAGGCTCAGGCCCTGGTGGCGTTTGTAGAACCACAGCAGGGTGATCAAGAGCACGCCACCATGCAAGGTCAGCGTGAAGGGCAGCAACTCGACTACGCCGCGCGCCACCCAGTTCTGGCCGATGTTGAGCAGGTTGTAATAAAACACGAAGGCAAACAGCGTGAAGAACAGGTTGCCGCTGCGCCCCGCGCGCGGGTTGCCGACCGTCGTCGCCAGCGCAATCAGCACGAAGTTGAAGGCCGTGATGGCCAGCCCGATGCGCCAGCCCAGTTCGGCCAGGTTGGCCTGCGAAGGGGAGGCGATGAGCTCCCAGCTGGGCCGTGCCTTGAGCTCCACGCCGGCACTGCGCGCCGCGCCCGCCTGCCCGATCTGGGTCCCGTATTCGGTGAACTCGCTCACGCGCAATGCGTCGTCGGCCTGCGATTCCAGGCGTTGGCCGTTGTTAAGCAACAGGAACTGGCGGTCTTGCACCCACTCGATGCGGCCCGAGCGGGCCGAGGTGATGGTCTCGCGGCCATCGGGCTCGGTGCTCGAGATGAACACGTTGCGGCCCTCGGCGCCGTCGGCGGTGTCCTTGTCGATGAAAAACACCCGGCGTCCGCTTGACGATTCCTGGAATTGCCCGGGCGCCACGCGTTCGAGGTCACCGCGGCGCTCGAAGCGGTCACGCAGATCATTGACTTGCTGGTTGGCCCAGGGCCAGACGAAAAACACCATCAGCGTGATGACCGCCAGCACCGGCCAGGCAAAGCGCATCACCGGCGCCATAAAACCCCCCAGCGAGCGCCCGCTGGCGAACCAGATGATCATTTCGCTGTCGCGGTACATGCGCGAGAGCGTGAACACGATGGAGATGAACAGCGCCAGTGTGAGCACTGTCGGCAGGCGGCCGAGAACGGTGTAGCCCAGCACCAGCATCACCTCCTCCGGGTTGACGCTGCCTTTGGAGGCCGCGCCCAGGGTGCGGATGAGCAGCATGGTGAGCACGATGGTGAACAGCACCACCAGCGTCGCCCCGAAGCTGCGGGCGAGCTCTTTGCGCAGAGATGAATGGAATAACATCGATCGTTGTTAGAACGAAAGCGGATTATGAACGTCGAACTCAAGACCTTGAATGCCGAACAGGCTGTTGCCTTCGCGGCCGATGCCCTGCTGGTGCTCGTGCCCGATACCGCCCCCAAGGGCAATTCGCCGCTGCACCACTTGATCGCCCAGGCGCTCAAGGGTTCGGACCTGGAGCCCGGCGTCGGCAAGCTGCTGACCGCCTACCGGCCAGCTGGTTTCAAGACTGCCCGGCTGGTGCTGGTGCGTGCCGGCCAGGCGGACGCGGCGGCGCTGCGCAAGGCTGTGGTGGCTGGCGTGGGCGCGCTCAAGGGCCCGGGCGTGGCCCACCTCGGGCTGGTGGCCTCGCTCGTTGACATCGACAACGCCGGCTTGCGCGCGGCCATCCAGGCCGTGGCCGAGGCTTCGTATGTGTTTACCACCACCAAGCCCAGCGCCAAACCGCGCGCCCTCACGCGCCTGAGCGTGGGCGTGGCCGATGCCGCGGCGCTGCGCGACGGTCTGCGCGAGGGCAAGGCGCTGGTGGCGGGCGTGGAATTCGCCAAGGAATGGGCCAATCGACCGGCCAACCACGCCACCCCCACCATGCTGGCCGAGGCCGCGAAGAAGCTGGCGCGTGGCGGCGTCATCAAGACCGACGTGCTCGGTCCCAAACAAGTGGAAGCGCTGGGCATGGGCTCCTTCATGGCGGTGGCGCGCGGCTCGGCCGAACCGCTGCGCTTCATCGTCATGCATTACCAAGGTGCAGCCAAAGGTGAAGCGCCGGTGGTGCTGGTGGGCAAGGGCATCACCTTCGACACCGGCGGCATCAGCCTCAAGCCCGCCGCCGAAATGGACGAGATGAAGTTCGACATGGGCGGCGCCGCCAGCGTGCTGGGCACCTTTGCGGCCCTGGCCGAGCTCAAGCCGGCCATCAATGTCGTCGGGCTCATTCCCACCTGCGAGAACATGCCCGACGGCCTGGCCGTCAAGCCCGGCGACGTGGTGCGCAGCATGAGCGGGCAGACGATCGAAATTCTCAACACCGACGCCGAAGGCCGCCTGATCCTGTGCGACGCGCTCACCTACGCAGCGCGCTACAAGCCGCGCGCGGTGATCGATATCGCCACCCTCACCGGTGCCTGCGTGATCGCGCTGGGCGCCGTGCGCAGCGGCCTGTTCAGCGCCGACGACGCGCTGGCCGCAGAGCTGCACCAGGCTGGCGAGTCCGCGGGTGACCTGTGCTGGCGCATGCCGTTGGACGACGAGTACGCCGAGGGTCTGAAATCCAACTTCGCCGACATGGGCAACGTGGCCGGTCGTGCGGGCGGCGCCATCACGGCCGCCAAGTTCCTGCAGAAGTTCACCACCGAGCTGCGCTGGGCGCACCTGGACATCGCGGGCACGGCCTGGAAGAGCGGCGCGGCCAAAGGCGCCACGGGCCGACCGGTGCCCTTGCTGCTGCAGTACCTGATGGACGAGTCGCGGCGCCCCGCGGCCGATACGGCCAGGCCGGCCAAGGCCGCCCGCGGCGCTCGCCGCAAGGGTTGAGCCCGCCCGCCGATGGCCGAGGTTGCCTTCCACTTCAACGCGCCCGACAAGCTGGCCTATACGGCCCGGCTGCTGCGCAAGGCGTGGCTCAAGGGCGCGCGCGTGGTGGTGCTGGCGCCGCCGGAGGCCATCGACGAACTCGATCGACAGATCTGGTTGGTCGGGCAGGGCGATTTCGTCCCGCACGCCCGCCCGGGTGACGCCGAAGCCGTGTGGCGGCACTCGCCCATCCGCCTGACCGAGCGGCTCGACGCCGGGGATGCGGACGCTGTGCTGGTGAACCTGCAGGCTGCGGCCGTGAATCAGCCCGCCGCCTTCGCGCGCGTGATCGAGGTGGTTGGTCTCGACGAGGCCGACCGCGCCGCCGCCCGCCAGCGCTGGCGCGCCTATGCCGGTGCCGGCATCGAGCCCTTGCGACACGACTTGAAACAGTCCGGCGGCTGAGTGGTGCGCCTTGTTGCGGCAGGGCACGGCGCAGCGCGAAGTTCCCCTTGTGGAAAACCCTTGTCATGGGCTTCACAGGCTGCGCTGTACCCGGAACTGCGCATTATTTGGGTTAGATTCACGCAGTGGAGAAAAAAAGTTCCCTCCGCAATTCAACCCATCCTTACCGAGGAAAACCCATGCAAGTGAACATGAAACTGGCAGTGCTTGCCGCCGCCGTCGCGCTCGCCGCCTGCGGCAAGAAGGAAGAGGCTGCTCCCGCCCCGGCCGCTGCGCCGGCCGCCGCTCCCGCACCGGCCGCCGAGGTCGTGGTCAAGATCGGTCACGTCGGCCCCACCAGCGGCGCCATCGCGCACCTGGGTAAGGACAACGAGAACGGCGCCCGCATGGCGATCGAAGAGCTCAACGCCGCCGGCCTGAGCATCGGTGGCGCCAAGGCCAAGTTCGAACTGCTGGCCGAAGACGACGCCGCCGACCCCAAGCAGGGCACGGCCGCCGCGCAGAAGCTGGTCGACGCCAAGGTCAACGGCGTGATCGGCCACCTGAACTCGGGCACCACCATCCCCGCCTCGCAGCTCTACAACGACGCCGGCATCCCCCAGATCTCGCCCTCGGCGACCAACCCCAAGTACACCCGCCAGGGCTTCGCGGGCGCGTTCCGCGTGGTGGCTGACGACGTGCACCTGGGCGGCACGCTCGGCAAGTACGCCATCGAAACCCTCAAGGCCAAGAACGTGGCCGTCATCGACGACCGCACCGCCTACGGCCAGGGCGTCGCCGACGAGTTCGAGAAGGGCGTGAAAGCCGCTGGCGGCACCGTGGTGGGCCGCGAGTTCACCAACGACAAGGCGACCGACTTCAACGCCATCCTGACCACCCTGAAGGCCAAGAAGCCCGACGTGGTGTTCTTCGGCGGCATGGACGCCGTGGCCGGCCCCATGCTCAAGCAGATGAAGCAGCTCGGCATCCAGGCCAAGTTCATGGGTGGCGACGGCATCTGCACCAGCGAACTGCCCAAGCTGGCCGGCGACGGCATGAGCGACGAGCAGGTCTACTGCGCCGAAGCCGGTGGTGTTGAAGGCGAGCAGAAGGCCGGCATGGACAAGTTCCGCGCCGACTTCAAGGCCAAGTTCAACGCCGACGTGCAGGTGTACGCCCCGTACGTGTACGACGCGGTCAAGGTCATGGCCAACGCCATGGTCACCGCCGGCTCGGCCGACCCGAAGGTCTACCTGCCCGCGCTCAAGTCGTCCAGCTACAACGGCGTGACCGGCAAGATCGAGTTCGACGAGAAGGGCGACATCAAGAACGGTGCCCTGACGCTCATGACCTACAAGGGCGGCGCCCGTACCACCCTGGCCGTGATCCGCTGATTTCCTTCAGCCTCTGACCACGAAAAGCCACCGCAGCCGCGGTGGCTTTTTCGTTTCTGTCGACCGGTGCGGTCGAATCGCTTGTGAACACCCTTGCATGGTGAGGATGCTGCAGCATGGACCGCCTCCAGAACATCGAAACCTTCGTTCGCGTCGCACAGACCCAGAACTTCACCGAGGCGGCCCGCCAGCTGCGGGTGGCGCGCTCGGTGGTGACCACGCGCATCCAGCAGCTGGAGGATCACGTGGGCGCGCCGCTGTTTCATCGCAGCACCCGCGTCGTGCGCCTGACCGAAATCGGCCAGACCTTTCTGCGCGATTGCACCGAGCTGGTGACCCGCGCCACCGACATCGTCGACCAGATGCGTGACGTGAAGGGATCGCCGGCCGGCACCCTGCGGGTACACGCCCTCACCGGTTTCGTGCTTGGTCACTTCGCGGCCTTGCTGCGCGACTTCCAATCGCTCTACCCGGACATCCGGCTCGACCTGAACGTGAGCGACGCGGTGGTCGATCCCGTCAAGGCGGGGGTCGATTGCGCGCTGCAGATCTTTCCATCGCCCTCGGTGGAGCTGGTGTCAAAGCCGCTGTTTCCGGTGCGCCGGGTGTTTTGCGCCACACCGCGCTACCTGGCCGAGCACGGCACGCCCAAAGACCCGCGCGATCTGCACCACCACAAGCTGGGCCTTTACTCGCGCTACCCCACCCGCGACCGGTGGACCTTTCATCACGGCGGGCAGGAGGTGACCGTCTACCTCAACGCGGCGCTGCTGACCAACAGCGTGCACCTGCTGGGCGAGTACGCGCTGGAGCATGCCGGCATCGTGTGCGTGCCGACGCTGGTGGCGGCGCCCGCGCTGCGCGACGGGCGCCTGCAGGTGGTGCTGCCGCAGCACCTGTTGTCGTCGTTCTGGCTGAGCGCCGTGTACCCGGCCACCTCGCGCAACGCCTACAAGCTGCGGCTGTTCATCGAGTTCATTGCCAGCCAGTTCAAGCGCTCACCCCCGTGGGATGCCGAGCTCACGGCTCGCGGGATGTTGCCCGACGACCTCGTGGTTTCCTGAGCAGCTGATCAGAGCGCACACAGGGGAAAGCGGACCGGACGTCACCGGGTTTACCCCTGCCATTGTTCGCATCGGCCGAACAATTCGGCGGGTGCTTGTCGGCTACCGGGGGAGCGGTGCACTGCCTACATTGCGCACCAGACATCCCGTGGAAGCAGCGGGCGCGCAGACGCACCGCATCAGGAGACCGACATGACCGTGACCTACCAGACCCGTTTCGGATCGCTCAAGCACTACGAGAAGGGCCGCGTCGAGGCGATCGACGACGACGTGCGCCATTACGCGTTCTCGAATTGTTTCGAGATCGCCAGTAACGCCAAGCCCTGGGAGAAGGTGGTGTTCGGGCAGAACCAGATCTACGTGCTGGAGGCCATCCGGGCCGAGGGCACGTCCCCCTGGTACACGTGCGCGCACGACGAGTTCGCGCTCAACATGGACACCGACGTCGAGATCCACTTGATCAAGCTCGACGCCTCGCAGACCGTGGCCGACACGGAAAAAAACGGTGCCGTGCTGGTGAAGGGCGATCCCCGCGGCCAGAAGATGGGCTGGATGAAGCTCAAGCGCGGCCACCAGGGCATGTTGCCCAAGAACACCGCCTACCAGTTTCGCGCCGCGGAGCCCGGCGTGATCGTGCTGCAGACCTGCAAGGGCGAGCTCTCGGTGGAGCGTTGGAACGACATCTGCCAGACCGCATGACGCCGCTGCTGCCCGCATCGCCCACCGACATTCAGGAGACCGCCATGAACGCCCCCGCCGAACTTGCCAAGGTCATCGCCAGCCAGCCCGACGCCACGCTGGGCTACAAGGACTTCCAGCTCGGGTCCTTCCGCTTCCGCCGCGACGAGTACTTCGCCCACATCAGCTGGACCACGCGCGACGGACGCCCGCTGTCGCACACCATGGACGTGGGCGCATTCCTGCGCGCGCTCATGCGCGACGTGGCCTGGGGCTTCTTCTACGGTGGCGTCAACTTCGACGATGTGATCGGCACCGTCAACCACTACAAGTCGGTCGACCTGCAGGCCGGTGCCTTCAACGCCACCATGAAGCAGGCCGGTGTGGACCTGCTGGAGAACTTTCCGACCGAGCAGATCGCGGCCACCTTCGCCGAGATGCTCGACGACTGGACCAACGCCGGCTTCGACCCGTTCGCGGCGCCGCAGGAAACCGGCTCGCCCTACGGGCGCAAGAACGGCAGCAACGTGAAGGCGCTGACGCGGGCGCGCGAGCTGGCCACCCGCTGCGTGGGCCTGCCCGGTGACCTGGCCTTGCGCACCGACGAGCGCGGCGCGCCGGTCAACCGCGCGTTTGCCGACGTACCGCAGGACGAGCCCGAACTGCACCCCGAGCCCGGCTTCGAGAAAGAGGTGCACGCCTTCAACCTGTTTGCCTTCCTGAGCCGCTCGCAGGTCACCTGGAACCCGTCGTTCACCAGCGTGGTGAAGTACAGCTACATGTGCCCCACCACGGAAGAGCACATCCTGCCCATCCTGCACAGCAACGACCGTGTGGAATGGTTCTTCCAGATGAGCGATGAGATCGCCTGGGATTGCGCGCACCGCGACAGCGGCCGCCCGATGGCGCGCGTGATCATGAAGGCCGGCGACATGGCGGCCATGCCGGCCTACTGCCGCCACCAGGGCTACAGCCCCAAGCGCTCGATGCTGCTGGTGTGGGAGAACGGTTCGCCCAACCTGGTCTACGAGATCCAGAAGGGCGACGCGCCGGAAGTGCCGGTGCAGTTCTGACCCGCGACCCCGCGGCAAAACCCCCCTCACGCCCCGGTTGACCCGGGGCAAGGAGTCCCCCATGAACCTCGCCGACATCGCGTCAGCGGCAGGGCTGCGTTCGCCCGTGCGCCACCAGCTCTTCATCGACGGGCAGTTCGTCGACGCTGCCGACGGCCAGACCGCGCCCACCCTCAACCCCCACGACAACTCGCTCATTGCCCAAGTGGCCATGGCCGGGCGCGAAGACGTGGACCGCGCGGTGGCGGCGGCCGAGCGCGCGCTACCGTCCTGGCGCCGCATGGCCGCCATGGACCGCGGCCGCATCCTGCTGCGCCTGGCCGACCTGATCGAGACCAACGCCGAGGAACTGGCGCGCCTGGAGTCGCTGGACACCGGGCACCCGATCCGCGACTCGCGCATGCTCGACGTGCCGCGCACCGCTGTGACCTACCGCTATTTCGGTGGCATGGCCGACAAGTTCCAGGGAGAACAGATCCCGGTGGAAGCGGGGTTCCTGAACTACACGCTGCGCGAGCCGGTGGGCGTGGTGGGGCAGGTGGTGCCCTGGAATTTCCCGCTGATGTTCACGAGCTGGAAGATGGCGCCCGCGCTGGCGGCCGGCAACTGCGTGGTGCTCAAGCCGGCCGAGATCACGCCGCTGTCGTCGCTGAAGATCGCCGAGCTGATGGCCGAGGCGGGCATGCCGCCCGGCGTGGTGAACGTGCTGCCCGGGCTGGGCAGCGTGGCCGGCCAGTACATCGCCGAACACCCGGGCATTGCCAAGGTGGCGTTCACCGGCAGCACCGCCACCGGGCGGCGCGTGGTGGCGGCCAGCGCGGGCAACCTCAAGAAAGTACAGCTTGAGCTCGGCGGCAAGGGCGCCAACATCGTGTTCGAGGACGCCAACCTGGTCGCCGCCGTCAACGGCGCGGCATGGGCCATCTTCCACAACCAGGGCCAGGCCTGCATCGCGGGCTCGCGCCTGGTGCTGCACGAAAAGATCGCCGATGCGTTCCTGGAGAAGTTCATCGCGCTGGCGCGCAGCATCAAACTCGGCAACCCACTGGACCCTTCCACCGAGATGGGCCCGCTCACCAGCCTGCAGCACCGCGATCGCGTGTTGAGCTACGTGGATGTGGCGCGCAGCCAGGGCGGCGAAGTGCTCACCGGAGGCGTCGCGCCAGGTGGCGAGCTCGCGGCCGGTTGTTACGTGCAGCCCACGGTGGTGCGCGCCGCCAGTTGGAAGGACCGCATCGCACAGGAGGAGGTGTTCGGCCCCTTCGTGACCGTGATCACTTTCCGCGACGACGAAGAGGCCCTCGCCATCGCCAACGGCACCGAGTACGGACTCGGCGGCGGCCTGTGGACCAACAACCTGCAGCGTGCACACAAGTTCGCCCGCGAGATGAAGAGCGGCATGGTCTGGATCAATTGCTACAAGCGCGTCAACCCGGGCTCGCCCTTCGGCGGGGTGGGCCTGTCGGGTTACGGGCGCGAGATGGGCTTTGACGCCATGCGCGAGTACACGCAAGTCAAGAGCGTCTGGGTGAACGTGGATGCCCAGATCACGCCGCACTACCCGCGGTGACACCCTACCGCCACGCCTTCCCCGAGTTCGAGCCGACCACACCCACACCAACGGAGACAAGCATGAGCATGAACCGCAGACATTTCACGCACGCGCTGGCGGCCACAGCCGCCGTGGGCGCCAGCCCGCTCGCCTGGGCCAACGACACGGTCCGCATCGGCTACGTGTCGCCTCAGACCGGCCCGCTGGCGCCCTTTGGTGAAGCCGATCGCTGGGTCATCGACCAGATGAAGACCGCGTTCAAGGACGGCATCGTCATCGGTGGCAAGAAGCACGCCGTGGAGATCATCCTCAAGGACAGCCAGTCCAACCCGAACCGCGCCGGCGAAGTCGCCAACGACCTCATCCTGCGCGACAAGGTGGCGCTGGTGCTGACCGCGGGCACGCCCGAGACCGCCAACCCGGTGAGCGATGCCTGCGAGCTCAACGAGGTGCCCTGCGTGTCCAGCGTGGTGCCCTGGCAGCCCTGGTTCTTCGGCCGCCGCGGCGAGCCGGCCAAGGGCTTCAACTGGACGTACCACATGTTCTGGGGGCTGGAGGACGTCATCGCGAACTTCACCAACGGCTGGAGCAGCGTGCAGACCAACAAGAAGGTGGGTGGCCTGTTCCCCAACGACGGCGACGGCAACGCCTGGGGCGACAAGGAGCTCGGCTTTCCCAAGCCGCTCGCGCAGATGGGCTTCACCCTCACCGACCCGGGCCGCTACCAGAACGGCACGCAGGATTTCTCGGCGCAGATCGCGGCCTTCAAGCGCGACGGCGTGGAGATCGTCACCGGCGTGGTGATCCCGCCCGATGCGCGCACTTTCCTCACCCAGGCGCGCCAGCAGGGCTTCCGGCCCAAGGTCATCACGCTGGGCAAGGCCCTGCTGTTCCCGGGCGCCATCGAAGCGCTAGGCGAGCTGGGCGAAGGCCTCACCACCGAGGTGTGGTGGAGCCCGTCGCACCCGTTCACGTCCAGCCTGACCAAACAGAGCGCCAAAGCCCTGGCCGAGGCCTACGAGGCCAGTGCCAGGAAGCAATGGACGCAGCCGATCGGATTTGCCCACGCGCTGTTCGAAGTGGCTTCCGACGCGCTCAAGCGCAGCAAGTCGCTCAAGGCGGGCGACGTGCGCGACGCGGTGGCCGCCACGAAGATGAAGACGGTGGTGGGCGACGTGGCCTGGGGCGGGCAGGGCCCGTTCAAGAACGTGAGCAAGACGCCGCTGGTGCTGGGCCAGTGGAACAAGGGAACGAAGTACCGCTACGAGCTCACCATCGTCAACAACAAGGCCGCGCCGGCCATCCCGGCGGGCGGCGCGATGAAGCTCATCTGACGCGGGCGAACACGCTCATGGCATTGCTCGCACTGCACGGGGTCAGCAAGTCCTACGGGGCGCTCAAGGTCACCGACGGCATCAGCCTGCAGGTGGCCCGGGGCGAGACGCTGGGCATCCTGGGGCCCAACGGGGCGGGCAAGACGACGTTGTTCAACCTGATCTCGGGCGATGTGCGCGTCGATGCGGGCCGCATCGAGTACGCGGGGCGCGACATCACCGCCTTGCCGCCGCACCGGCGCTGCCACCTGGGTGTGGGGCGCAGCTACCAGGTGCCGCAACCGTTCGGCAACATGAGCGTGTTCGAGAACCTGGTCACCGCGGCCTGCTTCGGCGCCGGCCAGCCCGAGCGCCAGGCTTGGGACACCGCGGTGCGCGTGCTCGAGCAGACCGGGCTGATGCCGCACGCCAACAAGCCCGCGGGCTCGCTCACGCTCCTCAACCGCAAGCGCCTGGAGCTGGCGCGCGCGCTGGCCACCGGGCCCGAACTGCTGCTGCTGGACGAGATCGCGGGTGGCCTGACCGAACCCGAGGCGCACGAGCTGGTGGACGAGTTGAAGCGCATCAAGGCCAGTGGCGTGACCATGATCTGGATCGAACACGTGGTGCACGCGCTGCTGTCGGTGGCCGATCGGCTGTTCGTCATCAACTTCGGGCAGGCGCTGGCCGAGGGTCTGCCGCAGGACGTGATGGCCGACCCCGAGGTGCAGCGCGTGTACATGGGGCTGGAGGCGTGATGGCCGCCGATGACGCGCTGCTGCAGACGCACGAACTGCAGGCCTTCTATGGCGACGCCCAGGCGCTGTTCGGTGTCGACGTCGCGCTCCACAAGGGCGAGGTGGTGGCGGTGATCGGCGCCAATGGCGCCGGCAAGTCCACGCTGCTCAAGTGCCTGACCGGCCTGGTGAAGGCCCCGCGTGAGGCGATCCGCTGGCGCGGCGAAGCCATCGGGGGCCTGCCGCCCGGCGAGATCGTGCGCCGCGGCATTGCCATGGTGCCCGAGGGGCGACGCCTGTTTCCCTCGTTGTCGGTGGAGGAGAACCTGCTGATGGGCGCACAGGCGCAGCGTCCGGGCCCGTGGACGCTGCAGCGGGTCTACAAGCTGTTCCCCCTGCTGCTTGAAAAGCGCGCCGTGCCGGGCACGTCGCTATCGGGCGGGCAGCAGCAGATGGTGGCGATCGGGCGTGCGCTGATGAGCAACCCCGAGTTGCTGCTGTGCGACGAACTCTCGCTCGGCCTGGCGCCCATCGTGATCCGTGAGATCTACGCCGCGCTGCCGCAGATCACCGCCGAAGGCATGACGGTGGTGATCGTCGAGCAGGACATCTCGACCGCGCGCAATGTCTCGTCCCGCCTGTACTGCCTGCAGGAAGGCAGGGTGGCGCTGCAGGGCGCGTCGGGCGCGCTCACGCGCGAGCAGATCGGCCAGGCCTACTTCGGCGTCTGAAAGCAGGGCTTCCATGGACACCTTGATCAGCGGCATCCTGCTCGGTGGGCTCTACGGGCTCTTCGCTTTGGGGCTGTCCCTCATGTTCGGCGTCATGCGCCTGACCAACACCGCGCACGGCGACTTCATCATCCTCGGTGCCTTCGGCACATTGGCGCTGGTGGCGGCGGGCGCGCCCGCCTGGCTCGCGCTGCTGCTGGTGCTCCCCGTCGCCGGAGCGTTGGGCTACGTGCTGCAGGCCGGCGTGCTCAACGGCACGCTGGGCAAGGACCCGTTGCCCTCGCTGGTGGTGACCTTCGGCCTGTCGATCGTGATCCAGAACGCGCTGTTGCAGGTGTTCTCCGCCGACCCGCGCGCCATCGACACGGCGGGGCTCAACACCGTCGGCCTGCCGCTGGGCGAGAACCTGTCGGTGGGCCTGCTGCCCGTGCTCATCCTCGTGCTGGCGCTGGTGGCCACGGCGGGGCTGCAATGGCTCTTCAACGCGACGGCGATCGGGCGTGCGTTTCGTGCGGTGTCCGACGACCGCGAAATTGCCGAGCTGATGGGACTCGACGCGCGTCGGATCTATGCGCTGGCCACCGCGCTGGCCTTCGTGCTCATGAGCCTGGCAGGCACGCTGCAGGGCATGCGCACCACGGTCTCGCCCAGCGACGGCCCGCTGCTGCTGCTGTTCGCGTTCGAGGCCGTGATCATCGGCGGCATGGGCAGCTTCTGGGGCACGCTGGCCGGCGCCATGCTGCTGGGCATCACGCAGCAGATCGGCTTCCGGCTCGACCCGGGCTGGGGCATCTGGGGCGGGCACCTGGTGTTCCTGCTGGTGCTGGTGCTGCGCCCGCAAGGCCTGTTTCCCAAGACCCGAGGCTGAAGACCATGAACACGCTGACCCTGAACAGCGAGACCCCGGGCCACGAGGTGGTGCGCCACGCCGGCGGCGCGCGGGTGGCGCTCGCGCTGGCTGCTGCCGTGCTGCTGCTGGCCATCAGCCTGCCGTGGTGGGGCGAATCGAGCTGGATGCGCGAGTTCGTCGAGATCGCCTGCTACTTCATCTTCGCCATGATGTGGAACCTCATGGCCGGCTACGGCGGCATGGTCTCGATCGGCCAGCAGGCCTTCTTTGGCCTCGGGGGCTATGTGATGCTCATCGCCGGCAACTTCATGGGCATCAACCCGTTCGTGGCGGTGGTGGTCGGTGCCCTGGTGGCCGCGGCCGTCGCGGTGCCGGTGTCGTGGGTGGCGTTCCGGCTTCAGGGCGGTTATTTCGCCATCGGCACCTGGGTCATCGCCGAGGTGTTCCGCCTCGGCTTCGCCAACGTGTCGGCGGTGGGCGGGGGCTCGGGCACCACGCTCACTGCGCTGCGGGGCATCGACCGTGCCACGCGCGAGAGCGTGACCTACTGGATGGCACTCGCCTGCGTGGTGGCGTCCATCGCGCTGGTCTACCTGTTCCTGCGCAGCAAGCGCGGGCTGGCCCTGCTGGCCATTCGCGACAACGAGGTGGCGGCGCGCTCGCAAGGCATTGCGGTGGACCGCATGAAGCTGGCGGTGTACGTGGTGGCGGCCTTCGGCGCCGGCCTGGCCGGTGCGCTGTACTTCGTGGGCAACCTGCGCATCAGCCCCGACGCGGCCTTCAGCGTGAACTGGACGGCGTTCGCCATCTTCATGGTCGTCATCGGCGGCATCGGGCGCATCGAGGGGCCGATCGTGGGTGCCCTGGTGTTCTGGGCGCTCAACAAGTTCTTCAGCGATTACGGCACCTGGTACCTGCTGGGCCTGGGCTTGCTGGCCATCGTGGTGACGGTGCGCTTCAAGCAGGGCCTGTGGGGCTGGGCCGAGCAGCGCTGGGGCTGGACGCTGTTTCCCACCCGGCGCGTGCTGCGCCGCAAAGGCTGAGCGCGCGATGCTCACGCACGTGGTGATGTGGCGGCTGCACGCGGACAACCCCACCCAGCGTGCGGAGCGTGTTGCCGCCATCGTGGGGGCCTTCGAGGCTTTGCGCGGCCATCTGCCCGGCCTGCTGGATCTGCGCGTGGGCGGCAATCAGGCCGACGACGAAAACGCCTGGGATCTGGCCTTGGTCACGGTGTTCGAATCACCGGCGGCGCTGGCGCGCTACGACGAGGACCCGCGGCACCAGGCCATCAAGCAGATGGTGCGGCCCTGGCGCAGCCACCGGGCCGTGGTGGATTGGGCGCATTGAACGGCCGAAGGCCGCGAGCGGGCAGCCGCCCCGTCAACCTCTGGCGTTCAGCGCCGCCTCGATCGCCCGGGTGAGCGTGCGCCCCATGGGCTCGATCATGCTGTTGTACTGGTCGATCACCTTGCCGTCGCGGCCGACGAGGTATTTGTGGAAGTTCCAGCGCGGGGCCACGCCGGTGGCCTGCTGCAGTTGGCGGTACAGACCGTTGGCGTCTTTGCCCTTGACCACCGTCTTGTCGAACATCGGGAACTTCACGCCGTAGGTGTTGAAGCACAGGTCGGCGATCTGCTCGCGGTTGCCCGTTTCCTGCTGGAAATCGTTCGATGGGAAACCCAGCACCACCAGACCGCGCTCACGGTACCGCGCGTACAGCGCCTCCAGCCCCTCGTACTGACCGGTGAAGCCGCAGTAGCTGGCCGTGTTGACGATCAGCAGCACCTTGCCGGAAAACTGGCACAGGTCCTGCGGCGCGCCGTCCTGAAGACGCGGGAAGCGGTGGTTGAGCAGCGCGGGGCAGGCTGCCGTCTGGGCCAACAGCCGTTGCGGGCCTGTCAGGGCGAGCAGCGAGGCGAGGGTGAGGGTGCGTCGGTTCATCGGCGCATTGTCCTGCGGCCAAGGCAGCCGGCCAACCGCCGTCCCATTTGTTGACTTAGCGCAAACCCTCATGAAAGCCGTTGGCCGCCGAACGATAAAGCGCATACCCTGTCGTCAACATGAATCCACCGACCCACTCCGCGCCTGCATTCAACAGTCAGACGTGGGCGCGTTGGGGCATCGTCGTGGTGGCGTTCGGATTGGCTCTGGCGGCCATGCGCTGGTATGCGTGGCACGGCGTGGCGGCAGATCAGCGCGAGCGGCTGGGCACCCAGGTTGAGTCGATCGCACAGAACCTGGAACGCCAGCTGCTGGGCGTGGATGCCGCGCTGAAACATTTGCAGGCTTCCGTGGTTCGCAACGGCGCATTGGTCACCCCCGACAGTGGCTCGCTCGCGCTGCTTTCAGACGCCATGCCAGGGGTCCGCACCATTCTTGTGATCGACGAAGTCGGTCGGGTAGTCGCCACCAATCGCCCGGACGTATTGGGCCGCGATCTGTCAGGGCGCATCTATTTTCAACGTGCGCGACGCGATTCGCGCGCCGACGTTTTGAGCGTGTCACCACCATTCCTCAGCGTGCTCGGGGTGTATTCGCTGAACCTCTCCCGGCCACTGCTCGACCCGCAAGGCCGGTTCATCGGCCTCGTGGGCGCGACTCTGGATCCGGACTATTTCCGCACCGCTTTGCGCTCTGGCATCTACGCGGACGACATGTGGGCCGGGGTGGCACAAGAGGAAGGCTACCCGGTGCTTTACGAACCGCCACAGTCAACACCGAAAGAAGCGGTGTTGCGGCAGTCGGGAACGCTATTCGACCGTCACCTGCGTTCTGGCCAAAACCTCACTGTCCAGCAGGGCGTGCTCATCAGCTCCGGCGTAGAGCGGCTGCTTGCCCAGCGAACCCTGCAGCCGCCAGGGCTTGTACTGGACCACCGCCTCGTGCTCGGGCTCAGCCGTGATGTACGCGCAATGTATCAACCCTGGCGTGACACCACGCTCGCGTACGTCCTGGGTTTCTTGCTGTTGATCGGCGGTAGCGCGCTTGCCTTGCGGCTGCTGCAGCTCAGGCACCGTGACCAGTTGGCCGAGCGAATGCGTAGCGAGCAGGCGCTGTCGGTCACGCTCAACTCGATTGGAGACGCGGTGATCGCCACGGATCCTTCGGGAAGCATCACGCGCATGAACCCAACGGCCGAGCGGCTGACTGGCTGGACGGCCGCCGATGCCTTGGGGCGACCCCTCCAAGAGGTGCTGCGGGTGGAGATCCGTGGTACCCACGAGGTCCGGGCAGAGCGTCTGGAGCAGGCGCTCGCTCGGGGCGAGCGCATCGGTCTGTCAGGTGGCGTGGAGCTGATCACGCGCGACGGTGGCCGTATCCCCATCACCGAGTGCTCCGCACCGATTCGAGCGGAAGATGGCGAGAAACTGGGCGTGGTGACCGTATTCAGCGACGTGACGGAAGAGCAGCGATCTCGCATGGCGCTTGAGGACCGCGAGCGCCAGGTGCGCGCGATCACGGATGCCTTGCCGGGTCCGGTGTCCCGCGTCGATCGGGACGGACGCTACCTGTTTTCCAACGCGGCCTATCAGCGTTGGTTCGGCCTGCCGGCTTCGGAAGTGATCGGGCGCACGCAGCGCGATGTCATGGGCGCGCACTACCACGACATCGCGCAATATGTTGAACGCGCGATGACAGGCGAGACGGTTCAGTACCAGGCACAGGTCAACACCGCCGAGGGTGTGCTGCACGCCATCGTGACGTTGGTCCCCGATCGCAGCCCCAGTGGAGAAGTACTCGGCCATTTCACGGTGGTGACCGATATCACCGAAACGCATCGCGCAGAGGCAGCCTTGCAGGCCGAAGAGTCCCGCGCGCGCGCCATGCTTCAGGCACTCGATGCCGGCGTCGTGGTTCACGGGGCGGACGCCCGCATCCTCCTTTGCAACGAATCGGCCTGCCAGATCCTGGGTTTGACCCTGGAGCAGATGACGGGCAAGGACCCCAAGGATCCCGCCTGGGACTTCGTTTGCGAGGACGGCTCCTCAATGCCCCTGGACCGATACCCGGTGGTTCAAGTGCTGTCCAGCGGTCAGGCGATTCAGGGCATGGTCATGGGACTGCGGCGCCCGGATCGTGCAAACACGACCTGGATCATCGTGAGTGCGCAGCCCCAGAGAAGCGCGGACGGCTGTATCGATGCGGTTGTGGTGACTTTCGTGGACGCCACCGATCGCTTGCGCGCACAGCAGGAGCTGAGGCTCTTGCAGGCCGCGGTGGAGCGGCTCAATGACATCGTGCTGATCACCGAGCCTTCGGCGCAGGACGCCGCAAAGCAGCTCATCGTCTACGCCAACCCGGCCTTCGAGCGTGTGACCGGATATCCGGTGGCCGAGGTCATCGGACGCTCGCCCGGCTTCCTGCAGGGGCCCGATACCGATCCGAAAGAGGTCCAGCGGGTGCGCGATGCCGTACTTGCCCAACGGCCCATCCGCGCCGAGTTGCTGAACTACCGTCGGGACGGCAAGCCTTACTGGATCGAGTTGGACGTCGTCACGCTCACTGGGCCGAGCGGCCGGGTAACGCACATGGTGGCTGTGCAACGCGACATCACCGAACGCCATGCGGCCGAAGCGCAACGGGAAGCTCTGGAGACCCAGTTGCGCGCGTCACAGAAGCTGGAGGCGGTGGGCACGCTGGCCAGCGGCATCGCACACGACTTCAACAACATCGTGGCGGGCATCCTCGGCAACGTCGCCCTGGCCAAGGAGGATCTTGAAGCGGGGCATCCGGCCCTCATCAGCGTGCAGCAGATCGAACGGGCCGGGGTCCGTGCGCGTGATCTGGTGCGCCAGATCCTGGCCTTCGGCCGCCGCAACCCGATCCAACGGGTACGGCTGGATCTGCGCGACATCCTTGACGAGAGCCTGGCGCTCACCCGCACCGGCCTGCCGCCTGGCACGACGTTGAAAGTCCGTCGCCCGGATGCGCCGGTCTGGGTAGCGGGTGATCCCACCCAGCTTGAACAGGTGTTGATCAATCTGTGCGTCAATGCCCAGCAGGCGCTGCCCGAATCGGGTGGTGAGATCGAGGTGGGTCTGGCCTGCGAGAACGGACAAGCACGCCTTTGGGTACGCGACAGCGGCTGTGGCATGGACGAGACCGTGCGCCAGCGCATCTTCGATCCGTTCTTTACGACCAAGGGGCCTGGCAAGGGTACCGGTTTGGGGCTGGCGGTGGTCCATGGCATCGTGTTGTCGCACCAGGGGCGGATCGCCGTGCAAAGCGCCCCGCGCCAGGGCACGACCTTTGAGGTCCTTCTGCCGCTCGACCAAACGGCGGGGCGCCCCGAGGAGACCAAGGCACCAGAAACCCAGGAACGCCCTGGGCGCGGCGAATTGCTGCTGGTGGTCGACGACGACCACACGCTGCGAGATGTACTGCCACGCCTGTTGCAGCGTGCCGGCTGGCGCACCGAGACTTTTGCCGGCGCCACAGAGGCGCTTGAGCGGCTTGCCGGTGCAGGCGAGCTACCTGCCTTGCTGCTGACCGATCTGAACATGCCCGATATCAGCGGGCTGGAACTGTGTCGAATCGTGGTCGCTGATCATCCGGACCTTCCACGCCTGCTGATTTCGGGCCACATCACGGATGCGCTGCGCCAGCGTGCCGTGGAACTGGGGGTGAGTGCTGTGCTCGCGAAGGAAGACCTTCTGGAAACCCTTTTGCCGGCTGTGGCCAGCGCGCTTGCGACCGCCTCTGAAGCAAAAGTCACCTGAACGACGGCGGCAGACAGACTTGCCCGCCGAGCCGACGTTGATCTTGCCGGGGTCGGCACGCGCGCAATCCAGCAGCTCCTTGACCGGATTGATCGGCAGCTTGCTCGTGACCACCAGCACATGGGGGCTGGTCGAAACGATCCCCAGCGGATCGAGTGTGGCGAGTGCGGAAGCGGTCGCCTTGTTGGTCAATGGCTGGATGTTCACGTTGCCGGAGGCCGCCATAAGCAGCACGTGACCGTTGGCGGCCGTCCATGGGAACCGAGCGTTTCGTCGATCCATCGGGTAACGGCCGGGTGCTCTCGCAACGCTGTCGCAAAGACACACCTCGGCGCTCCAAACAGCGTCTCTCAGAGAGAAAAAGCCCTCGATTCTGTCAAGAATCAAGGGCTTGGCGTGATCGCTGGCGGAGAGGGCGGGATTCGAACCCGCGGTGGGGATTAGCCCACACACGCTTTCCAGGCGTGCGACTTAAACCGCTCATCCACCTCTCCGCGAAGCGCGGGATTGTAGCTCAGCCGGTGGTGCTGCCGTCCTCGGCGCGGCGCCAGGCGTGTTGTTGAAGCACCGCCAGCGACACGTGCTCCAGCGTCTTCTCGTGTGTGGCCTCCAGCACGATGGGGGGTGCCACGCCGGCCTGCAGGGCCTCAAGCCAGCGGTTCACGCACAGGCACCAGCGATCGCCGGGCTTGAGGCCGGCAAAGCGCATCTCGGGCCGGGGGGTGACGAGGTCGTTGCCGCGCTTGCGCGAGTACGCCAGAAACTCGGGTGTGACGCGTGCGCACACCAGGTGGCTGCCGAGGTCCTGGTCACCGGTGTGGCAGCAGCCGTCACGGAAGAAGCCGGTGAGGGGGTCGAACGAGCAGGCCTGCAGGTCGCTGCCGAGCACGTTGCGGGCGAGGTCATCCATCGCTTCAGGCTCCTTTGGCGGCGCCGGTCTGCACCATCTTCATGGCCGAGCCGATGAGGGCCGACACCTCGGTCATGTTGCTGGGCACGATGAGGGTGGTGGTGGCGTCGGCCGCCACCTTGGCGTAGGCGTCGACAGCCCTTTCCGCCACTTTGAGCTGCACCGCCTGTTCCCCGCCGGGCTGGCGGATGGCCTCTGCCACTTGCCGGATCGCACCGGCCGTGGCCTCTGCCACGGCCAGAATGGCGGCCGCCTCGCCCTGTGCCTTGTTGATCTCGGCCTGCTTTTCGCCCTCGGATCGCGCGATGAAGGCTTCGCGCTCGCCGGTGGCGATGTTGATCTGTTCCTGGCGGCGGCCTTCAGAGGCGGCGATCAGGGCGCGCTTTTCGCGCTCCGCGGTGATCTGCTGCTGCATGGCGTGCAGGATTTCCTTGGGCGGCGTGAGGTCCTTGATTTCGTAGCGCAGCACCTTCACACCCCAATTCAGCGCGGCCTCGTCAATGGCCTGCACCACCTGGGCGTTGATGATGTCGCGCTCCTCGAAGGTCTTGTCGAGTTCGAGCTTGCCGATCACCGAGCGCAGCGAGGTCTGCGCAAGCTGGGTGACGGCGACGATGTAGTTCGACGAGCCGTAGCTCGCGCGCATCGGGTCGGTCACCTGGAAGTACAGGATGCCGTCCACCTGCAGCTGCGTGTTGTCGCGCGTGATGCAGACCTGGCTGGGCACATCGAGCGGGATCTCCTTGAGGCTGTGTTTGTAGGCCACCTTGTCGATGAAGGGCACCAGGAAGTTCAGGCCCGGCGCCAGCGAGGCGTGGTACTTGCCCAGGCGCTCCACGACCCAGGAGGTCTGCTGCGGCACGATCTTGATGGCGCGCGTGATGAAGATGACCGCGATGACGAAGAGCAGGATGGCGATTTCCATGGTCGGTTTCTTGGTTTGGGGGCAGAGGTAGGGCGATCAGGCTTTTTCGACCAGCAGGCGGTTGCCCACCAGCTCGGCCACGCGGTAGCTGCCGGGAACGGGTGCGTTGCCGGTGCGCTGAATCACGGTCCATTGCGCGCCACGGTATTTGATGGTGGCCGTGCCGTCGGGGTTCCACTGGTCGATCTGCACGACCTCGCCCACGTCGAGGTTGACGCTGCGCAGGCTGCGCACCGAAGGGTCACCCGGTTGGCGGCGTGAGCGCCAGTACCAGCCGGCCACCGCGGTCGCGCCCACCAGGGCTGCGGTGATGAGCTGTCCCGCCAGCGGCAGGCCCGCGTGCGCGGCCAGTGCGCCAGCGGCCATGCCCAGTGCCAGCATCAGCAAGTAGAAGGTGCCGGTCAGCAGCTCCACCGCCACCAGGGCGCCCGTGAGCAACCACCACCACGTCGAGTCGGCCATGCGGCTCACCGTCCTTTCGATCAAGCGGCGCCACCGGGCGCCCGTGGGCGCATTCTGCGCCAAAGCGTCTGCTGCACTGCGGCAGCGACACGGGATTTCCGTACACTTGCGCGCTTCGCTGGAGAACCGCATGAAATTTCGCTTTCCCATCGTCATCATCGACGAGGACTACCGCTCCGAAAACACCTCGGGCCTGGGCATTCGCGCACTGGCGCAAGCGATCGAAAGCGAGGGCATGGAAGTGCTCGGCGCCACCAGCTACGGCGACCTGTCGCAGTTTGCGCAACAGCAAAGCCGCGCCAGCGCCTTCATCCTGTCGATCGACGACGAGGAGTTCACCCAGGGCCCCGATCTGGATCCGGCGGTGCTGAGCCTGCGCACTTTCATCGAGGAGGTGCGTCGCAAGAACGCCGACGTGCCGATCTACATCTACGGCGAAACCAAGACCAGCCGGCACCTGCCCAACGACATCCTGCGCGAGCTGCACGGCTTCATCCACATGTACGAGGACACGCCGGAGTTCATGGCGCGTCACATCATTCGCGAGGCCAAGAGCTACCTTGAAGGCATCCAGCCGCCCTTCTTCAAGGCGCTGCTCGACTACGCGGAAGATGGCTCCTACTCGTGGCACTGCCCGGGCCACTCGGGTGGTGTGGCCTTCCTCAAGACGCCGGTGGGTCAGATGTTCCACCAGTTCTTCGGCGAGAACATGCTGCGTGCCGACGTCTGCAACGCGGTGGAAGAACTCGGCCAGCTGCTCGACCACAACGGCGCCATCGGCGCCAGCGAGCGCAACGCGGCGCGCATCTTCAACGCCGACCACTGCTTCTTCGTCACCAACGGCACCAGCACCAGCAACAAGATGGTCTGGCACCACACGGTGGCGCCGGGCGACGTGGTGGTGGTGGACCGCAACTGCCACAAGTCCATCCTGCACAGCATCATCATGACGGGCGCGATCCCCGTCTTCCTCAAGCCCACGCGCAACCACTACGGCATCATCGGCCCGATCCCGCAAAGCGAGTTCGAGATCGAGGCCATCCGCGACAAGATCCGCAACAACCCGCTGCTGGCCGGCGTGGACGCGGACGCGGTGAAGCCGCGGGTGCTCACGATCACGCAGAGCACCTACGACGGCGTGCTCTACAACACCGAGGCCATCAAGCAGATGCTCGATGGCTACGTGGCCAACCTGCACTTCGACGAGGCCTGGCTGCCGCACGCGGCCTTCCATCCCTTCTATGGCAACTACCACGCCATGGGCAAGAAGCGCGCGCGGCCCATGGAGTCGGTGGTGTACGCCACGCAGTCCATCCACAAGCTGCTGGCCGGCATCAGCCAGGCCAGCCACGTGCTCGTGCAGGACTCGCAGAACGTCAAGCTCGACCGGCACCTGTTCAACGAGTCGTACCTGATGCACACCAGCACCAGCCCGCAGTACGCCATCATCGCCAGCTGCGACGTGGCCGCGGCCATGATGGAGCCACCCGGTGGCCGTGCGCTGGTGGAGGAAAGCCTGCTTGAAGCGCTGGATTTCCGCCGCGCGATGCGCAAGGTCGAGGCCGATTTCGGCAAGGACGACTGGTGGTTCCAGGTTTGGGGCCCTGAGCACCTGGCCGAAGAGGGCGTGGGTGAGGCAAAGGACTGGGTGCTCAACCGCCAGCGCGACGGCCACGACACCGAGCAGGACTGGCACGGTTTCGGCGACATGGCGCCGGGCTTCAACATGCTTGACCCGATCAAGGCCACCATCGTCACGCCTGGCCTCAAGCTCGATGGCAGTTTCGGCGAGAGCGGCATCCCGGCCTCCATCGTCACCAAGTTCCTCGCCGAACACGGCGTGGTGGTGGAGAAAACCGGCCTCTACAGCTTCTTCATCATGTTCACCATCGGCATCACCAAGGGCCGCTGGAACACGCTGCTGACCGCGCTGCAGCAGTTCAAGGACGACTACGAGAAGAACCAGCCGATGTGGCGCATCATGCCGGAGTTCTGCGCCAAGCAGCCCCGCTACGAGCAGATGGGCCTGCGTGACCTGTGCCAGCACGTGCACACGCTCTATGCGCGCCACGACATCGCACGCCTGACCACCGAGATGTACCTGAGCGACCTCACCCCGGCCATGAAGCCGAGCGAGGCCTTTGCGCACATTGCCCAGCGCACCACCGAGCGCGTGCCCATCGACGCGCTCGAGGGCCGCATCACCACCAGCCTGGTCACGCCGTACCCGCCCGGCATTCCGCTGTTGATCCCGGGCGAGGTGTTCAACCGCAAGATCGTGGACTACCTCAAGTTCAACCGCGAGTTCGCGCGCGAGTGCCCGGGCTTCGAGACCGACATCCACGGTCTGGTGGAGGTGGTCGACGAGAACGGGCGCAAGGCGTACTTCGCCGATTGCGTGAAGGCCTGAGGCGCCGCACGCCCAGCAAAAAGGCCCTGCAACGCAGGGCCTTTTGCTTGGAGTGTGCGCGGCGGCTCACTCGGCCCGGGTCGAGTCGCCCACCAGCTGGCTGAAGCCGCCGTCCACGTAGATGATCTCGGCCGTCACGCCGGCCGACAGGTCGGACAACAGGAAGGCCGCAACGTTGCCGACGTCCTCGATGGTGACGTTGCGCCGGATCGGCGAGACGTCGGCCACCAGGTTGAGCAGCTTGCCAAAGCCCTTGATGCCGCTGGCTGCCAGCGTCTTGATGGGGCCGGCGCTGATGCCGTTGACGCGCATGCCCTTGGGGCCCAGCGATTCGGCCAGGTAGCGCACCGAGGCCTCCAGGCTGGCCTTGGCCAGGCCCATGGTGTTGTAGTTGGGCACGGCGCGCACGGCACCCAGGTAGCTCAGTGTGAGCAATGCCGCTTTGTCGTTGAGGTAGGGCAGGGCCGCCTTGGCCATGCCCGGGAAGCTGTAGGCGCTGATGTCATGCGCGATCTTGAACGCCTCACGCGACAGGCCGTCGAGGAAGTCGCCTGCGATCGCCTCGCGGGGCGCAAAGCCGATGGCGTGCACAAAGCCGTCGAACTTGGGCCAGGTGCTGGAGAGGTCGGTGAACATTTTCTCGATCTGCGCATCGTCGCCAACGTCGCAGTCGAAGACCAGCGTGGAGCCGAACTCGGCCGCGAATTCTGTGATCCGGTCCTTGAAGCGTTCGCCGACGTAGCTGAACGCAAGCTCGGCGCCTTGCGCGTGGCAGGCCTTGGCGATGCCGTAGGCGATGGACCGGTTGGACAGCACGCCCGTGATGAGAAAGCGCTTGCCGGCAAGAAAACCCATGAAACTGTCTCCAGAAAAAATTGCCTCAGAATTGTCGCATGCAGGTATCCCCCCGAATTCCCCGCAACACACTGGCCCGATGGGGCGCGGCGCTGCTGCTGGGGCTGGCGGGGCAGGGCGCGTGGGCGGCGCACGGCTACGCCTTGTGGGGCGAGTTGAAGTACCCCGATGGCTTCACGCACTTCGACTACGTGAACCCGCAGGCGCCCAAAGGCGGCGAGCTGCGGCTGGTGAGCAACCTGCGGGTCTCCACCTTCGACAAATACAACCCCTTCACGCTGCGCGGCAGCGCACCGGCCTACCTGAGCGGGCTGATGTTCGACTCGCTGCTCGCAGGCGCGCTGGACGAAACCGGTGCCGCCTATGGCCTGCTGGCCGAGGACGTGCAGGCGGCGCCCGACGGCCTGTCGGCCACCTTCCGCCTGCGCGACACCGCCAAGTTCCACAACGGCGATCCGGTGCTGGCCGCTGACGTGAAGCACAGCTTCGACACCTTGCTGGGCCCGCACACCTCGCCCGCTTACAAGACCATCCTGGCCGACCTGGCGGGGCTGGACGTGCTGGACGAGCGCACGGTGCGCTTCCGCTTCAAGGTGCCCAACCGGGAGCTGCCGCTCACCGTGGGCGGCATCCCCATCTTCAGCCGCCAGTGGGGCAACGAGATCGACCCGGCCACGGGTCAGCGTAAGACCTTCGACAAGGTGGTGATGGATGTGCCCATCGGCAGCGGGCCGTACAAGATCGGGCCGGTGAAGTTCGGCCGCGACATCACCTACGTGCGCGACCCGGGCTACTGGGCGCGTGACCTGCCGGTGCGCCGCGGCACCGCGAACTTCGACCGCATCACGGTCAAGATCTACAAGGACAACACCGCGCGGCTGGAGGCGCTCAAGGCCGGCGAGTTCGACCTCATGCGCTTCTTCTCTGCTGGCGACTGGGCGCGCCGCGTGAATGGCCGCAAGTTCGACAGCGGTGAACTGGTCAAGGGCGAGTTCACGCACAAGCTGCCCACCGGCTTTCAGAGCTATGTGCTCAACACCCGGCGCAAGCCGCTGGACGACATCCGCGTGCGCGAGGCCCTGGGCCTGGCGGTGGACTACGAGTGGATGAACCGCCAGATGTTCTACGGCGCCTACCAGCGTGTCCGCGGCCTGTTCGGCAACACCGCCTGTGCCGCGGATGGCTTGCCGTCGCCAGCCGAACTGGCGCTGCTGGAGCCCGGGCGGGCACAGCTGCCGCCGGCGGTGTTCGGCCCCATGTACACACCGCCGCGCACCGACGGAGCCGACTCGCTGCGCGGCAACCTGCGCAAGGCGCAGGCGCTGCTGCGCGAGGCCGGCTGGACGGTGCAGGACGGTGTGCTCAAGAACGCGCGAGGCGAGCCCCTGGTGCTGGAGTACCTCGACAGCGCGGAGGTGGGCGCGCGCGTGGTCGCCCCCTGGATCCGCAACCTGCAAAAGCTCGGCGTCACGCTGCGTTTCCGCCCGGTCGATTTCGCGCTGTACCAACAGCGCCTGCGCAGCTTCGATTTCGACATCATCTCGCTGGCCTTTCAGGGCACGCACAACCCGGGCTCGGAGTACGCCGACATTTTCGGCAGTGAGGCCGCGAAGACCCCCGACTCGGGCAACTACAGCGGCTTGGCCAACCCCGCGGTGGATCGCCTCATCACGCGCATGGTGAGCGCGAAGACGCAGGCCGACTTCACGGCTGCCTGCCGCGCGCTCGACCGCGCCATCAGCCACAGCCACGTGCTGATCCCGCAGTGGTCAGCCTCAACGCACCGCATGGCCTACAACGCGTGGCGGCTGCAGCGCCCCTCGCAAATGCCGCCTTACGCCAGCGGTGAGGCCTGGGCCATCGACACCTGGTGGGCGGCCCCACCCCGACAGGACTGACGCGCCATGTGGGTCTACATCCTCAAGCGCCTGCTGCTCATGCTGCCCACGCTGTTCGGCGTGTTGCTGATCACCTTCGTGGTGATCCAGTTCGTGCCGGGCGGGCCGGTGGAGCAGTACCTGGCTGAGGCGCGCGCGGCCGCCGGCACCGGAGCCGAAGGCGGCTCGGTGTATCGGGGCGGGCAGGGTGTGGATCCCAAGCGCATCGAACAGATCAAGGCGCTGTACGGCTTCGACAAACCGGCTCACGAGCGCTTTTTCGAGATGCTGGGGCGCTTCGCGCGCTTCGACCTCGGCACCAGCTTCTTCCAGAACAAACCGGTGGGCCAGCTCATTCTGGAGAAGCTGCCGGTGTCGATCAGCCTCGGGCTGTGGACCTTCCTCATCAGCTATGGCGTGGCCGTGCCGCTGGGCGTGGCGAAGGCGGTTCGCGCGGGCACGCGCTTCGATCTCCTGACCACGCTGCTCATCCTCGTCGGCTACGCCATCCCGGGCTTCGTGCTCGGTGTGGCGCTGCTGGTCATCTTTGGCGGGCAGTTGCAGTGGTTCCCGCTGCGCGGGCTCACCTCGGCCAACTGGGATGAGCTGAGCTGGGGTGCTCGCATCGTGGACTACCTCTGGCACATCACGCTGCCGATAACGGCCATGGTCCTGGGCAGCTTCGCGGTCACGGCCATGCTCACCAAGAACGCCTTCCTCGAGGAGATCCGCAAGCAGTACGTGATGACCGCCCGCGCCAAGGGCCTGGGCGAGCGCCAGGTGCTCTGGAAGCATGTGATGCGCAACGCCATGATCCCGATCGTCACGGGCTTTCCGGCCGCCTTCATCGGCGCTTTCTTCACCGGTGCGCTGCTGATCGAAACCCTGTTCTCGCTCGACGGCCTGGGCCTGCTGAGCTACGAGAGCGTCATCCGGCGTGACTACCCGGTGGTCATGGGTACCTTGTTTCTGTTCACCCTCATCGGCCTGGTCACCAAGCTGATCTCCGATCTCTGCTACGTGTGGGTCGACCCGCGCGTGAAGTTCGATTGATGGCTACCACCGCTTCCATCAGCCCGGGCCGCCGCGCCTGGCAACGCTTCAAGCGCAACCGGCTCGGCTACTGGAGCCTCGTGCTGTTCTGCCTGCTGGTGGTGGCCAGCCTGTTTGCAGAGGTGCTTTCGAACGACCGGCCGCTGGTGGTGCGCTATGAGGGGAAGACCTATTTCCCCATCGTGCAGGACTATCCCGAAACGGTGTTCGGTGGTGATTTTGAAACCCCCACCGACTACCTCGACCCCTTCATCCGGGAGCAGGTCACGAAAGGTGACAACTGGGCGCTTTACGCTCCCAACCCCTATGGTTCGCAGACCATCAACTACTTCGCCGAGAAGCCCAACCCATCGGGCCCCAGCCGTGCCAACTGGCTCGGCACCGACGACCGCGGCCGCGACCTGCTGGCGCAGCTGATCTACGGCTTTCGCGTAAGCGTGCTGTTCGCGCTCGCGCTCACGGCGATCGGGGTGGTGCTGGGCATCGTCACCGGCGCCATCCAGGGCTTCTTCGGTGGCAAGACGGACCTGGCCTTCCAGCGCTTCATCGAGATCTGGGGTTCCATGCCGGAGCTTTACCTGCTGATCATCTTCTCGGCCGTGTTTGCGCCCAGCGTGGGGCTGCTGCTGATTTTGCTCAGCCTGTTCGGCTGGATGGGGCTGTCCGACTACGTGCGCGCCGAATTTCTGCGCAACCGCCAGCTCGACTACGTGCGCGCTGCCCGTGCCATGGGCCTGAGCAACGCCCAGATCATCTGGCGCCACATCCTGCCCAACAGCCTCACGCCGGTGGTCACCTTCCTGCCGTTTCGCATGAGCGCGGCCATCCTCGCGCTCACCTCGCTCGATTTTCTGGGCCTGGGCGTGCCGCCCGGCACGCCCTCGCTGGGCGAACTGCTGAGTCAGGGCAAGAACAGCATCGACGCCTGGTGGATCTCGCTCTCCACCTTCGGCGTGCTCGTGATCACGCTGCTGCTGCTCACCTTCATGGGCGATGCGCTGCGCGACGCACTCGACCCGCGAAAGGCCGACCGATGAGCGCTGCGCCATTGCTCGACGTGCGAAACCTGCGCGTGGCCTTCGGCGGCAAGCCGGTGGTGCACGGGATGGATTTCTCCATCGGGCCCGGCGAAAAGCTCGCCCTGGTCGGTGAATCGGGCTCGGGCAAAACCGTCTCGGCGCTCTCGCTGCTGCGCCTGGTGGTCAACGCCGAGGTGAGCGGCAGCGCCATGCTCGGGGGACGCGACCTGCTGGCCCTGAGCGAGCGCGAGCTGCGCGGTGTGCGCGGCGACGACGTGGCGGTGATCTTCCAGGAGCCGATGACCGCGCTCAACCCGCTCTACACCGTGGGCAACCAGATCGCCGAGGTGCTGCAGTTGAAGCGCGGCCTCAGCGCCGCGCAGGCAGCGGCGGGCGTGGTGGAGCTGCTGGCCTCCACCGGCATCCCCGAGCCCGAGCGCCGTGCCGGCGCCTACCCGCACCAGCTCAGCGGCGGCCAGCGCCAGCGCGCCATGATCGCCATGGCACTGGCCAGCCGCCCCAAGCTGTTGATCGCCGACGAGCCCACCACCGCGCTGGACGTCAGCCTGCGCGGCCAGATCCTCGACCTGCTGTCCGATCTGCAGCGCCAACACGGCATGGCGGTGCTCATGATCACGCACGACCTCAACCTGGTGCGCCGCTTCGCCGACCGGGTGGCCGTGATGGAGCACGGCCAACTGGTGGAGCAGGGTGCCGTGACGACGGTGTTCGATAACCCGCGGCACGCCTACACACAAAAGCTGCTGGCCAGCAAGCCGGAGCGCGCGGTCGACGATGCCCCCGCCACCGAGGCCGCGCCCGTGATGCGTGCTGAAGGCCTTCGCGTGAGCTACCCGGTGCCGCTGCCCGGCTTCAAGGGTTGGTTCCGCCGGGGACGCTTCGTGGCGGTGCAGGGCGCCGATCTGGCTGTGCCACCCGGGCGCACGCTGGGCGTCGTGGGTGAATCCGGCTCGGGCAAGAGCACGCTCGCACTGGCGGCGCTGGGCCTGTTGCCGTTCGAGGGCCACCTCGCCGTGGCCGGTACCGGCTGGGACGAAGCCCGCCGCGCTGGTGCCCTTCGCGCGCTGCGCCAGCGCGTGCAGGTGGTGTTTCAGGACCCGTTCTCGTCGTTGTCGCCGCGCCTGACCATCGAACAGATCGTGGGCGAGGGCCTGCACGTGCACCGACCCGACATCACGCCCGCGCAGCGCCGCGAGCGGGTGTGCGCCCTGCTGGTCGAGGTGGGGCTGGCCGACACACCGGACGCTGCGGCCGTGTTGTTGCCGCGTTACCCGCACGAGTTCTCGGGCGGCCAGCGCCAGCGGCTGGCGATCGCGCGCGCCCTGATCGTCGAGCCGCAGCTGCTGGTGCTCGACGAACCCACCAGCGCACTGGACGTGACGGTCCAAAAGCAGGTGCTGGGCCTGCTGCAGCGGTTGCAGCGCGACCGGGGCCTGAGCTACCTGCTCATCACACACGACGTGGACGTCATCCGCGCCATGGCGCACGAGGTCATCGTCATGAAGGACGGCGCGATCGTGGAGCGCGGCTCCGCATTGGACGTGCTGGGCACGCCACAGCACCCCTACACCCAATTGCTGGTTCGCGCGGCGGCTTGACCCAGGTCAGCCCGCCCCCGCGGGCGGCGGGCCACAATGGTGCCGCCTCACCGTCTGCCCATGTCCGAACCTGCACCGATCACCCTGACGTCGCCCTTGCGCTGGCTATCGCTGGGCTGGCGCGACCTGCGCGCCCATCCCGTCCCCGGCCTCCTGCACGGCGCACTGATTGCCCTGTTCGGTGCCGCCTTGCTGCTGTTGGCGCACGAGCGTTTCTGGCTGCTGGCCGGTGCCTTCTCGGGCTTCCTCATCGTGGCGCCGATTCTGGCCACTGGCCTGTATGCCGTGAGCCGCGCACTGGCCGTGGGCCGGCACCTGCCGCTGAGCGAGGTGCTGGGCGTGTGGCGCTCGCGCGACCCGCGCCTGGTGCGCTTTGGCCTGTTGCTGGCCCTGGCCGGCACCGGCTGGGTGCTCACCTCGGCCGGCCTGATCACCCTGGCCGCACCCGCGCCCGTGGAAAAACCGATGGATTTCCTGCGGGTGGTGGTGCTTGCGCCTCAGGCCGGGTTGTTCGAAGTCTGGCTGCTGCAGGGCGCGCTGCTGGCCGCCCCGGTGTTTGCCAGCACCGTGGTGGCCCTGCCCATGCTGGTGGACCAGCCGGTGCCGGTGCATCAGGCGGTGGGCGCCAGCTGGCGCGCCGTGGCCAACCACCCGGCGGTGCTGGTGCTCTGGGCGCTGCTGCTGGCGGTCATCACCGCCCTGGCGATGCTGTTGGCCCTCGTCGGTCTGGTGGTGGTCATTCCCTGGCTGGCCCACGCCAGCTGGCACGCCTACCGCGACCTGGCGGGACGCTGAGCCATGCAGCCGGGCACCCTCTGGGGCTACACCGAGGCACAGATCGCCCAGTTCGGCCTGACCTTCGGCGTCGGCGCCTTCATCCTGTACATGCTGTTCATCGTTTTCAACCTGGCGCGCGAGTCCAAGGCCGGGCGCTTCGGCACCTTCGTGCTGTTCATGGTGCTGTCCTTCGGCATGCTGGGTTTTCTGGCCAAGAACCTCATTCAATGGGTGCTGGGCATGTGAAGAAAGGTGGCTCGCGGCTTGCTTGAGACACTTTCGGCGGCTACAATGCGCGCTTCACGACCAAATGGGCGGGTTACTACCGGCCCATTTTTTTTGGCCGGGCGGGAAACCGATGCCGGCTTGACGCGTTTATCTACATGGGCTGGCAAGACACCGTCGCACAAACCGTGGCCGGACTCGGCTTCGATCTGGTGGACCTCGAAAGGTCCGCCGGTGGCTTGCTGCGCGTGACCATCGACTGGCCCTGGACGCCGCCTGTCGACGGCCAGCCCCTGCCTCCCGAGCAGTTCGTGACGGTGGAAGACTGCGAGCGCGTCACCCGACAGCTGCAGTACGCGCTCGAGGTCGAGGGCATGGAATACCGCCGCCTTGAGGTGGGTTCGCCCGGCATCGACCGCCCGCTGCGCGGTGAGAACGATTTCCGCCGCTTCGAGGGCCAGGTGGTCGACCTCACGCTCAAGGCGCCGTTGGGTGCCAACGGTGCGGTGGCGGCCAACCGCAAAAAGTTCCGCGGCACGCTGGAGCGTGTCGAAGGCGCGCCGGCAGGCACGGGGCAGTGGCAGATCGTCTGGAGCGACGAGCCCCCCGTGAAACCGGGCCAGCGCGTGAGCAAGAAGCGTGAGGCCCCGCCACTGCAGGCGCTGGCCTTCACGCTGGACGAGATTGCACAGGCGCGGCTGGCGCCGATCGTGAATTTCAAGGGGCGTAGCGCCCCGGGTGCCTGAGGCGCCAACGGAACAAGACCAAGGATCGAACTGGAAAGGTGGGCTGAACGATGAACCGCGAAATGTTGATGCTGATCGATGCCATCTCGCGCGAGAAGAACGTCGAGCGCGACGTGGTGCTCGGCGCGGTCGAGCAGGCGCTGGCCTCGGCCACCAAGAAGCTCTACAAGGGTGAGGTCGACATCCGCGTGGCCATGGACCCGGACACCGGCGCCTACGAGACGTTCCGCCGCTGGCTGGTGGTGCCCGACGAGGCGGGCCTGCAGAACCCCGATGCCGAAGAGCTGCTGAGCGATGCCCGCGATGAAATCGCCGACATCGAAGAGGGCGACTACATCGAGAAGCCGGTCGAGAGCGTGCCGATCGGCCGCATCGGCGCCATGGCCGCCAAGCAGGTCATCCTGCAGAAGATCCGCGACGCCGAGCGCGAGATGCTGCTCAACGACTTCATGTCGCGCGGCGACAAGATCTTCGTCGGCACCGTCAAGCGCCTCGACAAGGGCGACCTGATCGTCGAGAGCGGCCGTGTCGAAGGCCGCCTGAAGCGCGGCGAGATGATCCCGAAGGAAAACTTCCGCACTGGCGACCGCGTGCGCGCCATGATCATGGAAGTGGACCTGACCCTGCGCGGCGCGCCCATCCTGCTGTCGCGCTCGGCGCCTGAATTCATGATCGAGCTGTTCCGCCAGGAAGTGCCCGAGATCGAGCAGGGCCTGCTCGAGATCAAGAAGTGCGCCCGCGACCCGGGCTCGCGCGCCAAGATCGCCGTGTACACCAACGACCGCCGCATCGACCCGATCGGCACCTGCGTCGGCGTGCGCGGCTCGCGCGTCAACGCGGTCACCAACGAACTGGCGGGCGAGCGCGTGGACATCGTGCTGTGGTCGGAAGACCCGGCGCAGTTCGTGATCGGCGCGCTGGCGCCGGCCAACGTGGTCTCCATCGTGGTCGACGAAGAGCGCCACGCGATGGACGTGGTGGTCGACGAGGAAAACCTCGCCATCGCCATCGGCCGCGGCGGCCAGAACGTGCGTCTGGCCAGCGAGCTTACCGGTTGGCGCATCAACATCATGACGGCGGACGAGTCCGCGCAGAAGCAGGCCGAAGAGGCCAGCGGCATCCGCGAGCTGTTCATGGCCAAGCTCGATGTGGACCAGGAGATCGCCGACATCCTGATCGAAGAGGGCTTCACCAGCCTCGAGGAAGTGGCCTATGTGCCGCTGCAGGAAATGCTGGAAATCGAATCCTTCGACGAGGAAACCGTCAACGAGCTGCGCACCCGAGCCAAGGACGCGCTGCTCACGATGGAAATCGCACGCGAAGAAAACGTCGAAGAGGTCTCGCAGAACCTCAAGGACCTCGAGGGCATCACGCCCGAGCTCATTGCCAAGCTGGCCGAGGCCGGCGTGCATACCCGCGACGATCTGGCCGATCTCGCCACGGACGAGCTGACCGAGATCACCGGCCAGTCGGAAACGGAAGCCACCGACCTGATCATGAAAGCCCGCGCGCACTGGTTCACCGGTGACGAAGCGCAGCCGCAATCCTGATCACGGAGGCCCACGGAGCACAGCACACATGACCAGTACCACCGTCGCCGAATTCGCCGCCGAATTGAACAAACCCGCCGCCGTCCTGCTGGAGCAACTCTCCGCAGCCGGTGTGAGCAAGTCTGCCCCGACCGACCCGATCACCGAGTCGGACAAGCAGCGGCTGCTCGGCCACCTGAAAGCCGCGCACGGCACGGCCGGCGGCGAGCGCAAGAAGATCACGCTGGTGAAGAAATCCACCTCCGAGATCAAGCAGGCCGATGCCATGGGCCGCGCGCGGACCATTCAGGTCGAGGTCCGCAAGAAGCGCACCTTCATCAAGCGCGATGACGAGCCCGTGGCAGCGCCGCCGGCCGAAGTCGAGCCCGCCGAACCCGCTGCACCGGTCATCGACAGCGCCGAACTCGCGCGCCGCGAGGAAGAGGCCCGCCGCCAGGCCGAACTCATCCGCCGCCAGGAGGAAGAGCTGGCAGCCAAGCGCGCCGCGCGCGAGGCCGAGGAGGCCCGTGCCGCTGCTGCCGCCGAGGCGGCCGCCGCCGAAGCCGCGGCTGCCGTGGCCAAGGCCGCCGCCGAGGCGCCCGCGCCCGCGGCAGATGCCGCTGCGCCCGCACCCGCTGTCAAGGCCATCAAGGTCAAGGGCCCCGACAAGGAAGCCGCCGCCAAGGCCGCTGCCGACAAGGCTGCCGAAGACAAGAAGGCCGAAGAGCTGCGCGCCGCCGAACTGCAGGAGCGTCGCCGCAAGGCCGAGGCCGAAGCCGCGAACATCCGCGCCATGATGGCCGCGCCCGCCAAGACGATGGTGGCCAAGAAGCCCGAGCCGGCGCCCGATGCGAAAGCCGGCCTCAAGGGCACGCTGCACAAGCCCGCCGGCACCCCCACCAAGGCGCCCGCCACGGCCACGCCGGCCGCCGCCGGTGCTGTCGGCAAGAAAGAGGTCAAGTCGGAGAACCTGTCGTCGACCTGGAAAGACGACGCCGCCAAGAAGAAGGAAATCAAGACCCGCGGCGATACCAGCTCGGGCCGCAGCAACTGGCGCAGCGGTCCGCGCGGCGGCGGTGGCCGACGCGGTGACCGTGGCGATGCACGCGACGGTCAGGGCAGCTTCGCCGCGCAAACCGAGTTCAAGCAGCTTGAGGTGCACGTGCCCGAGACCATCACGGTCGCGGAACTGGCGCACAAGATGGCCGTGAAGTCGTCCGAGGTGATCAAGCAGCTCATGAAGCTGGGCCAGATGGTCACGATCAACCAGTCGCTCGACCAGGACACCGCCATGATCGTGGTTGAAGAACTCGGCCACAAGGCGGTGCAGGCTGCGTTGGACGACCCGGAGGCCTTCACCGAAGAAGAAGTGCAGGGCCAGCAGGCCGAAGCGCTGCCGCGCGCGCCGGTGGTCACCGTCATGGGCCACGTGGACCACGGCAAGACCTCGCTGCTCGACTACATCCGCCGCGCCAAGGTGGCTGCGGGCGAAGCCGGCGGCATCACGCAGCACATCGGCGCTTACCATGTGAACACGCCCCGTGGCATGGTCACCTTCCTGGACACCCCTGGCCACGAGGCCTTCACGGCCATGCGTGCGCGCGGGGCACAGGCCACCGACATCGTCATCCTGGTCTGTGCGGCCGACGACGGTGTCATGCCGCAGACCAAGGAAGCCATCAAGCACGCCAAGGCCGCCGGTGTGCCGATCGTCGTGGCCATGACCAAGGCCGACAAGCCCGAAGCCAACATCGAACGCGTCAAGTCCGAGCTCGTGGGTGAGCAGGTGGTGCCCGAAGAGTTCGGTGGCGAATCGCCCTTCGTGGCGGTGTCGGCCAAGACCGGGCAGGGCGTGGACGAGCTGCTCGAGCAGGTGCTGCTGCAGGCCGAGGTGCTGGAACTCAAGGCGCCGGTCGATGCCATGGCCAAGGGCCTCGTGATCGAAGCACGCCTGGACAAGGGCCGCGGTGCCGTGGCCACCGTGCTGGTGCAAAGCGGCATGCTGCGTGTGGGCGACGTGGTGCTGGCCGGCCAGACCTCGGGCCGCGTGCGCGCCATGCTCGACGAGAACGGCCGCAACGCCAAGGAAGCCGGGCCGTCGATTCCGGTGGAGATCCAGGGCCTGGCCGAAGTGCCGCAGGCCGGCGACGAGTTCATGGTGATGGCCGACGAGCGCCGCGCGCGCGAGATCGCCACCTACCGCGCCGGCAAGTACCGCAGCACCAAGCTGGCCAAGCAGCAGGCCGCCAAGCTGGAGAACATGTTCTCCGACATGGCCGCCGGCGAAGTCAAGACGCTGCCGATCATCCTCAAGGCCGACGTGCAGGGCTCGCAGGAGGCGCTGGCCGCCGCGCTGCTCAAGCTCTCGACCGAAGAGGTCAAGGTGCAGATGGTGTTTGCTGGTGTCGGCGGTATCAGCGAGAGCGACATCAACCTCGCCATCGCTTCGGGTGCCGTGGTCATCGGCTTCAACGTGCGCGCCGACGCCGGTGCGCGCAAGCTGGCCGAAGGCAACGATGTCGACCTGCGTTACTACAACATCATCTACGACGCGGTCGACGAGCTGAAAGCGGCGATGTCCGGCATGCTCGCGCCCGAGAAGCGCGAAGAGATCATCGGCATGGCCGAGATCCGCACGGTGTTCGTGGCGTCCAAGATCGGCACGGTGGCGGGTTGCATGGTCACCTCCGGCACGGTCACGCGCTCGGCGCATTACCGCCTGCTGCGCGACAACGTCGTGGTGCACACCGGCGAGCTCGAGTCGCTCAAGCGCCTCAAGGACGACGTGCGCGAGGTCAAGGAAGGCTTCGAGTGCGGTATCAAGCTGCGCAACTACAACGACATCAAAGAGGGCGACCAGCTCGAGTTCTTTGAGGTCAAGGAAGTGGCGCGCACGCTGTAAGGCGCGCGCACCGTCGAAAGCGAACCATGCCCCGCAAGGCCTCGTCCGTCCCCAACCGCGGCTACCGCGTGGCCGACCAGATCCAGCGCGATCTGGCCGAGCTGATCGCGCGCGAGTTGAAGGACCCGCGCGTGGGCATGGTCACGCTCAACGCGGTCGAGGTCACGCCCGACTACGCGCACGCCAAGGTCTTCTTCAGCCTGCTCACCGGCAACCCGGAGGAAACCGCCGAAGGCCTCAACGCCGCGGCCGGTTTCCTGCGCAACGCGCTGTTCAAGCGCCTGCACATCCACACCGTGCCCACGCTGCACTTCGTGTTCGACCGCACCACCGAGCGCGCGGCCGACATGAACGCCTTGATCTCCAAGGCCGTCGCTTCGCGTTCCAAGACCGAGGACGAGTGATGCACGCGCCACGCACCAGGGTGCAACGGCGCCCTGTGCACGGGGTGTTGTTGCTTGACAAACCGCTGGGACTCTCCAGCAACCAGGCTTTGCAAAAGGCCAAGTGGTTGCTGCGCGCCGAAAAAGCCGGTCACACCGGCACGCTGGATCCGCTGGCCAGCGGCGTGCTGCCGCTGTGCTTTGGGGCGGCCACCAAATTCAGCCAGCTCCACCTGGACGCCGACAAGACCTACGAGACCACCGTGCGCCTGGGCGTGCGCACCACCACGGCCGACGCCGAGGGCGATGTGATCGATACGCGCCCGGTGGCCTGCAGCGTGGGCCAGGTGGTCGAGGTGCTCGACCGCTTCACGGGCGCCATCGACCAGGTGCCGCCCATGCACAGCGCACTCAAGAAAGACGGCAAGGCGCTGTACGCGTACGCGCGCGACGGCGAGACCGTGGAGCGCGAAGCCCGCCGCGTCACCATCCACGACATCGAACTGCTGCACATGCAGCTCGATGGCGACACCCCGCACCTGCGCCTGCGCGTGGTGTGCAGCAAGGGCACCTACATCCGCACGCTGGGCGAAGACATCGGCGAGGCGCTGGGCTGCGGCGGTCATTTGATTGCGCTGCGCCGCATGGCCACAGGGCCGTTCGATGTGACCGACGCCATCACGCTCGATGCGCTGAATGCGATGAGCGAGACCGAGCGACTCGACGCCTTGCTCCCCGTGGAAAGCCTGCTCACGGGTCACGAGCGCGTCACGCTCGACGCCGAGCATGCGGGCCGCTTCCTGAGTGGCGTGCGCCGGCGCGGCGACTGGCCCGACCGCGAGCGCGTGGCCGTCTTCGGCCCGCCGCCGCACCCCGATTCCCACCCCGTCCTGCTGGGCAGCGCCCACACGAAGGCGGGCGAACTCATTCCGGGCCGATTGCTGAGCCCGACCGACATCCAGCAAATCGCAGACCTCAACGAGGCACACGCATCATGACCAGAGCCATCCGCAACATCGCCATCATCGCCCACGTCGACCACGGCAAGACCACCATGGTCGACCAGCTCCTTCGCCAGTCGGGCACCTTCGCCGAGCACGAAAAGGTGGTCGACACCGTGATGGACAACAACGCCATCGAACGCGAGCGCGGCATCACCATCCTGGCCAAGAACTGCGCCGTGAGCTGGAAGGGCACGCACATCAACATCGTCGACACCCCAGGGCACGCTGACTTCGGTGGCGAGGTGGAGCGCGCACTGTCCATGGTCGACGGCGTGCTGCTGCTGATCGACGCGCAGGAAGGTCCGATGCCGCAGACGCGCTTCGTGACCAAGAAGGCGCTGGCCCTTGGCCTCAAACCCATCGTGGTGGTGAACAAGGTCGACAAGCCCGGCGCCAACTGCGACAAGGTGGTCAACGCTGCGTTCGATCTGTTTGACAAGCTGGGCGCCACCGACGAGCAGCTCGACTTCCCGGTCGTCTACGCCTCGGGCATCAACGGCTGGTCGTCGCTGGTGGAAGGCCCGGCGGGCGAGCAGTGGGGCCCCGACATGTCGGCCCTGTTCGACACCGTGCTCAAGCACGTGCCGGCCCAGAAGGGCGACCCGAACGCACCGCTGCAGCTGCAGATCTCGGCGCTGGATTTCTCCACCTTCGTGGGCCGCATCGGCGTCGGCCGTATCAGCAACGGCACCATCCGCCCCGGCATGGATGTGCTGGTGGCCGAGGGCCCGGACGGCAAATCGTTCAAGGGCCGTATCAACCAGGTGCTGACCTTCCAGGGCCTGGACCGCGTGCAGGCCACCGAGGCTGGCCCGGGCGACATCGTGCTCATCAACGGCATCACCGACATCGGCATCGGCGTGACCGTGACGGACCCCGACAACCCGACGCCGCTGCCCATGCTGAAGGTGGACGAGCCCACGCTGACGATGAACTTCTGCGTCAACACCAGCCCGCTGGCCGGCCGCGAAGGCAAGTACGTCACCAGCCGCCAGATCTGGGACCGGCTGCAGAAAGAACTGCAGAGCAACGTGGCCCTGCGCGTGAAAGAGACCGACGAGGACGGCGTGTTCGAGGTCTCGGGCCGTGGTGAACTGCACCTGACCATCCTGCTGGAGAACATGCGCCGCGAGGGCTACGAGCTTGCCGTGAGCAAGCCGCGCGTGGTGTTCAAGGAGATCAATGGCGAACGCCACGAGCCGATCGAGCTGGTGACGGCCGACGTGGAAGAGCAGCACCAGGGCGGCGTGATGCAGGCCCTGGGCGAGCGCAAGGGCGAGCTGGTGAACATGGAACCCGACGGCCGTGGCCGCGTGCGCCTGGAATACCGCATTCCGGCGCGCGGCCTGATCGGCTTCACCAACGAGTTCCTCAACCTCACGCGCGGCTCGGGCCTGATCTCCAACATCTTCGACGGCTACGAGCCGCACAAGGGCGAGGTGGCCGGCCGCAAGAACGGCGTGCTCATCAGCATGGACGACGGCGAGATCTTCAACTACGCGCTGGGCAAGCTCGACGACCGCGGCCGCATGTTCGTGAAGGCCAACGACCCGGTGTACGAGGGCATGATCGTCGGCATCCACAGCCGCGACAACGACCTCGTGGTCAACGCCACGCGCACCAAGCAGCTCACCAACTTCCGCGTCAGCGGCAAGGAAGACGCGATCAAGATCACGCCGCCGATCCAGCTCACGCTGGAGTACGGCGTCGAGTTCATCGAAGACGACGAGCTGGTGGAGATCACGCCCAAGAGCATCCGCCTGCGCAAGCGCCACCTGAAAGAGCACGAGCGCAAGCGCGCCTCGCGCGAGGCCTGATCCGGCCATGCCCTTTCGCGCGCTGAGCCGTCTCACGCACACCCAGGCGGTGTTCCTGATGGTCGCGGTGACCCTGATGTGGTCCATCGCGGGCGTGGTGTCGCGCCAGCTCGAATCGGCCGCGCGCTTCGAGGTCACCTTCTGGCGCAGCGCGTTCACCGCGCTGTCGCTGCTGGTCATCCTCCCGCTGTGGCGCGCGGCAGATCGCGCCAATGGCGTGCTGGCCGACGAAGCCGGGCAGGGCGCCTTGCACAGGCATTGGGGCGTGCTGCCGCGATCGCGCGCCTTTTGGGTGAGCGGCGTGTGCTGGAGCGTGATGTTCACCGCCTTCATGCTGGCGCTGACCTTCACCACCGTGGCCAACGTGCTGATCGTCATGTCGCTGGGGCCGCTGCTCACCGCGCTGGTGGCGCGCTTCACCATCGGGCAGCGGCTGGCGCCGCGCACCTGGGCCGCCATCGTGGCTGCGGGCGCGGGCATCGTCTACATGTACGGCAGCCAGTTCCTGCAGGCCTTTGCCGACCCGGCCTTCGACACCGCCAACCTCATCATCGGCTCGCTCACCGCGCTGTGCGTGCCCATCGCCGGCGCCATCAACTGGACGGTGGTGCAGCGCAGCCAGACCCACGGCGAGAAGATCGACCTCGTGCCCTCGGTGCTGCTGGGCGGCGTGATCTCGTTGCTGGTCACGCTGCCACTGGCCGTGCCTTTTGCGGCGACGGGCAGCGACGTGGCGTGGCTCGCGCTGCTGGGCCTGGTGCAACTGGCCATCCCGTGCGCGCTGGCGGTGGTCTGCGCACGCTCGCTCAAGGCGCCCGAGGTCTCGCTGCTGGCGCTGCTGGAGGTGATCTTCGGTATCTTGCTGGCGTGGGTGGGTGCCGGTGAGGCGCCGGGCACCGCGGTGCTCATCGGCGGCACCGTCGTCATCGGCGCGCTGTTCACCAACGAGTTGCTGGGCTGGCGCGCGCGCGGCAGCACACCGCGCGTTCATACGCTGCAGGCCAACCCCCACACCGACTGAGTTTTCCCGAGGAGAAGTGTTCATGTCGTCGCCCGAGCCCACCGTCATCGTCGAAGTGCAAGGCCGTGTCGGCCTCATCACCCTCAACCGGCCCAAGGCGCTCAACGCGCTCTCGCTGGAGATGATCCGCACGCTCAGCACCACGCTGCTGGCCTGGCGGGAAGACCCGGGCGTCATCGCGGTGGCCATCCGTGGCAACGGCAAGGAGGGCCCGTTCGGCGCCTTCTGCGCCGGTGGCGACATCCGCTTCTTCCACCAGGCCGCACTCGCGGGCAACCCCGAGCTCGATGACTTCTTCACCGAGGAATACGCGCTCAACCACCTGATCCACACCTACCCCAAGCCCTACATCGCCTTCATGGACGGCATCTGCATGGGCGGCGGCATGGGCATCAGCCAGGGCGCGAGCCTGCGTGTGGTCACCGAGCGCAGCAAGCTCGCCATGCCCGAGACCAACATCGGCCTGTTCCCGGACGTGGGCGGCGGCTACTTCCTGAGCCGATGCACCGGGCGCCTGGGCGAGTACCTGGCCCTCACCGGCCACGTGCTGCAGGGCAAGGACGCCATGGCCGCCGGCCTGGCCGACGGCTTCATCGAATCGGGCCGGCTGGTGGGTTTGTGGACCACCCTCAGCACCACGCCCTTCGAAACCGGCGAGGCCGTGCAACGCTGGGTGGCCAACCACCTGCAGACCACCGCACCCAAGGCCCCCTGGCCCGCGGCCGAGATCGACCGCATCTTCACCCAGACCAAGGTGCGCGAGATCGTGGCGACCCTGGAAGGCACCGACAGCGACTGGGCGCAAGCCACCGCCAAGGTGCTGCGCCAACGCTCACCGCTGATGCTGCACGTGGTGCTGGAACAGATCCGCCGCGCCCGCAAGCTCGGCCTGGCCGACGATCTGCGCATGGAACGCGGCCTGGTGCGCCGATGCTTCCACCTGCGCCCCGGCGCCACCAGCGAAACCGTCGAAGGCATCCGCGCCCTGGCGGTCGACAAAGACCACACGCCCAAGTGGAACCCGGCCCGCATCGAAGACGTGACCCCCGCCGAGGTGGCCGCGTTCTTCGAGCCGCCCTGGCCGGCGCACGCGCACCCGTTGGTGCGCCTGGGCTGAGCCGCCACCGCACCCGTGCAATCGGCGCGCTGTCTCCCATGCCTGGGGGATAAAGCCCTGCACGCCCTGTCATTTCTGACAGGCAGATACCCAGCCCCCATGGGGTATGGCAACACAGTGCCTCCCACAATGTGCGTCGCGCATCGGCGGCACATGACCGACATCAGGGAGCAGGAGGCATGGCCCACCAATCAATCAACACCGCGCGAGCCCGCCACGGGCTCAAAGCCGCTACGCATCGCAGCATCGTCGTCAGCGGCGACCCAGCCACCAGCGCCCGCCTGCAAGCCATCGTGCCCGTGCTGGAAATCTTCAATGGCCTGGGCGTGGCGCAAGCCGGCATGCATAGGAATTGAGTTGAATTACATCGATGCAACACTCGGAGATTGAGATGAAAGCAGCAATTCTCATTAGTGCTTTGGTTTTTGGGGGGTTTAGTCTTTTATGCGTCCTGCTTTGGGTTGTATTTGACGCTGACAGGTATTTTCATTTCGGCTTTTCAAAGCCGGATAAGACGCAAATGCCCCCCAAATTCTCCAAGTCGTCCTATTCGGATTGGCAATTCATGTATTGGGTTACTCGGTTGCTTCTGCTTTGCTCATTCGGGATTGTGATTGCATATTTTCTTTGACCATCAGGAGGAATCATGGATGTACCAAACATTGTTATTTGCGCAGCCTTTACTCGTATGGGTAATTGGGTTGGGGGCCCCGTGGGTGCTGGAATCGGTGCCCTAACTGCCACTACTGCATTCGCGACGAGAGAGCTTTCGGAGCTCGCGGTAAGAATTAATGAAGGGCGGGTCAGTTTTCACGATATTTGGCGCGCCACAACAGCCGTCGAGGCAGGACTACTTTCATATGGCATTTTTGGGTGGCGCGCTTGGTGTTGCGGCGGCGCCTAGCGCACTCGTAGGCGGGGTGGTAGCTGCAGCAGCGATATTTGCGGCCTATTACAAAAATCCTACAGCTGCGCTCGATGCATATGAGGCCTTGGCTGACGGCATCTCGAATGGAGAACAACCATGGGATTTCCTCGGTGCTGCGGTAGAGGCCTACACACGTGAAATTGACCGGCAATACAAGATAGACCTTACCATCAACACCCACTTCCGCCAATCCCAAATCACCGTCTCCCCATTGGTCTTCGACCTCGACGGCGACGGTATCGAGATCACCCAGCAGCAAGCCGGCCAGATCAGCTTCGACCACAACGCCGACGGCATCGCCACCAACACCGCCTGGGCCGGCGCCGACGACGGCCTGCTCGCGCTGGACCGCGACAGCAACGGCACGATCGACAGCGGCCGCGAACTCTTTGGCAACAACACCTTGCTGGCCAACGGCCAGAAAGCCGCCGACGGCTGCGCCGCGCTGCGCGAACTCGACAGCAACGCCGACGGCGTGATCAACGCCAGCGACGCCGCCTACGCCCAACTGCGCATCTGGCGCGACCTGGACCAGGACGCCCACAGCGACAGCGGTGAACTGCAAAGCCTGGCGCAAGCCGGCATCAGCCAGATCAACCTGACCAAGACCGCCCACAGCCAGACCCTGGCCGACGGCACCCGCCTGGACGGCCTGGGCCAATTCACCCTCAACGGCCAGACCCGCGCCTACACCGACGCGTGGTTCGCCGAGAACCCGTTCTACCGCGAGTTCACCGAGTCCATCGACGTCAGCGAGGCCGTCGCTGCGCTGCCCGACATGCGCGGCTCGGGCGCCGTGCGCGATCTGCGCGAGGCCGCCATGCTGAGCGAGCCGCTGCGCGAGCTGCTCGCGCAGTTCCAGACCGCCAGCACCCAAGCCGAACAGCGTGCCCTCATCGAGCCCATCCTCACCGCCTGGGCTGCCACCTGCGACTTCGTCACGACCCTGGAGCGGCAAGCCAGCGGCCACCTCGTGATCTGGGACCTCAATGGCATGAGCGGCGCGCAGCTCAGCCAGTGGCAGCAACGCCTGAGCGTGCTCGAAGCGTTCAACGCGCAGCACTACGTGCCGCTGGGCAGCAGCGCGACCACCGTATTAACGGGGGAAATGCGCCAGGGCCTGCTGCAACAAGCCTACGACGCATTGACGCAAAGCGTGTGGCAGGCGCTGACGGTGCAGGTGCGGGTGCAACCCTACCTGGAGGATGTGGAACTGGTCATTGATGAGCAGGGCGTGCACTTCCGCTGCGCAGATGCTGCTGGCAATGCGCGTGACTTTCGTATCTGTGCGTGAACGATATGCTTCTGTTGTGCCGCATTGAATTGAGCTTGAATCATATTGCGACCATTGGTGTGTATTGAATGTGTTGAAGCTTAAGGAATTTCGATGAAAACGATTCTTGGATGCCTATTTGCTGCTCTGTTCTTCGCTGGCATGCTTGGGCACTTTGTAGTGCCAGAGAGCGAATTGCGACTTTATTTTCTACTACTACTTTTTTTGACGCTTGCTGCCGCCGCGATGTTGGGTATTTATTGGTCATCCAAAATTATTCAGGGCGCGCCAATTCAAGTCGATCGAATTGACGATCAACTGTCTCGGTTGCTAGAGGGCCATCTAAGGCCTCTTCAAGGGGTTAGGCCTAAGATATTTTTGAGTGACGCAGGCAATAAGTCGAGCGCAGCTGTGATTCGCGTGGTTGGAGAGAAATTCAGCAGCTCGTTCATGTGTTCTTTGCTGCTGCTCGGTCTGTTTGGTATTGTGGCGGCCGAATTTTTCGGCTCGACAAATGGCGTGTTCGGATCGCTGTTGGGTAGTGATTTCGGTCGAGGTGTTTCTGTTTTGATTGGTCAATACATTGTGGCCTCTGCTGGAGGCTTTGTGTTTGCGGGTTTTCGACTGCGTCTGAAATAAGGGAGAAGGTATGACGTACATCTTTACTCGAAGCGGGATTATTGCGGTCGAAGGCGGTGCTGCGGCGTACGCCGCACTTCGCAATATGTCATTGAGTGCGGCGGACGACATAGCGCGAGTTTGGGATTTATATTCAGAATCGGAAAGCGTGCTCGATGTGCTTCAGACATCGTTGAACAGCAATGGCCTCGGTGCGGTAAAGGTGGTTGGTGCAGTGGCATTTGGTGCTGCCGCCGCTGCCGCTGTACCGGGACAAGCTGGTCTTCGGCGAAGGCATCGCCGACCAGGACGTCTGGCTCAGCCGCTCCGGCAACCACCTGCAGATCGATCTGTTGGGTGATGGTGGTCGGGTAACAGTCAACAACTGGTACGCGGGCACGCAGTACCGCATTGAGGAACTGCAGCTCTCCGATGGACAAAAGCTGCTGCACGCCCAAGTGGACGCCCTGGTCCAAGCCATGGCTGCCTTCGCCCCACCCGCGCCGGGCCAGACCACGCTGACGCCGGAGCAGCAGAGCGCGCTGGCGCCGGTGATTGCGGCGGCGTGGAATTGACGACGGCAAACTCTGCAGGGAGGTAGACGACATGCTGGAGCCGACGCTGGAGGCGCCGGGCGCCTGGGGGCCGCCGCGGGCGGGTGCGAAGGGTGGCGAGATGCCACCACCGCGCCGCCGCGCGGCCGAGGCGGACAGTGGTATCGCCTGCCTGGTGATGATGGCGCGGCTGCACGGTGTGGCGGCCGATCCGGACCAGATTGCGCACGAGTTCGTGGAGAACGTGAGTCAAGGCGCGCATCAAGGCGGGCAGCAGGGGCTGGACGTGCCGGACCTGTTGCTCGCCGCGAAGAAGCTGGGCCTGGTGGCCAAGCGCGTGCGGGTAGCGCCGGGCCGCCTGGCCAAGACGCCGTTGCCCGCCATCGGTGTGGGCAAGCAAACGGGGGAGGGGGACGCGCAAGGGCAAGGGCATGGGCACGGCTTTTTCGTGCTTGCCCGCGTGGACGATGGGCGGGCGCTGATTCAACGGCCCGGCGTTGGCCAACCCGAGTCCATCAGCCTCGATACCTTGCAGGGGCAGTGGTCGGGTGAGCTCATCCTCTTCACCTCGCGCGCCTCCATCGCGGGCGAGTTGTCGAAGTTCGACTTCACCTGGTTCATTCCCGCGGTGGTGAAGTACCGCCGCTTGCTGCTGGAGGTGCTGGGCGTGAGCCTGGTGCTGCAGTTGTTTGCGTTGATCACGCCGCTGTTCTTCCAGGTGGTGATGGACAAGGTGCTGGTGCACCGGGGCTACACCACGCTGGACGTGATCGCCATCGCGTTTGCGGTGGTCATTGTTTTTGAGGTGACGCTGAGCGCCTTGCGCAGCTACGTGTTCGCGCACACCACCAGCCGCATTGACGTGGAGCTGGGCGCGCGGTTGTTCCGGCACCTGCTGGGGTTGCCGCTGGCGTACTTTCAGGCGCGGCGGGTGGGTGATTCGGTGGCGCGGGTGCGCGAGCTGGAGAACATTCGCGCTTTCCTCACGGGCAACGCGCTCACGGTGGTGCTCGATTTGCTGTTCTCGGTGGTGTTCCTGGCCGTGATGGCGTACTACAGCGGTTGGCTCACGCTGATCGTGCTGGCTTCGCTGCCGTGCTACGCGCTGCTCACGGCGGTGTGCACGCCGGTGCTGCGCGCACGGCTGCACGAGAAGTTCAACCGCGGGGCCGAGAACCAGGCCTTTCTGGTGGAAACCATCAGCGGCATCGACACGGTGAAGGCGATGGCGGTGGAGCCGCAGTGGACGCGCCGCTGGGACAACCAGCTCGCGGGCTACGTGTCGGCCGGGTTCAAGACGGCCACCATCGGCACGCTGGCCAACAGCGGTGTCACGCTGGTGTCCAAGGCGGTCACGGTGCTCACCCTGTATTTCGGGGCGCGTTTCGTCATTGAGGGCGAGCTTTCGGTGGGGCAGTTGATTGCCTTCAACATGCTGGCTGGGCAGGTGGCCCAGCCGGTGATGCGCCTGGCCAACCTCTGGACGGATTTTCAGCAGACCGGCATTTCGGTGCAGCGTCTGGGCGACATCCTCAACACCCGCACCGAGGTGGCGGGCCAGAAGGCCGCGCTGCCGCCGTTGTTGGGGCGTGTCACGTTCGAGGGCGTGCATTTCCGCTACCGGGCAGACGGCCCCGAGGTGCTGCGCGATCTGTCGCTCGACATCGCCCCGGGCACCGTGGTTGGCGTGGTGGGCCGCTCGGGCTCGGGCAAGAGCACGTTGACCAAGCTGGTGCAGCGCCTGTACGTGCCCGAACGTGGCCGCGTGCTGGTGGACGGCATTGACCTGGCCATGGCCGACGCCAGCTCGCTGCGCCGCCAGGTGGGCGTGGTGCTACAGGAAAACGTGCTGTTCGCGCGCAGCGTGCGCGACAACATCGCGCTGGCCGACCCCGGCGCCCCCCTGGAGGCCGTGATGCAAGCCGCGCGGCTGGCCGGTGCGCACGAGTTCATCACCGAACTGCCTGAGGGTTACGACACCCTGGTGGGCGAACACGGGGCCACGCTCTCGGGCGGGCAGCGTCAGCGCATCGCCATTGCGCGTGCGCTCATGACGAACCCGCGCATTCTCATCCTTGACGAAGCCACCAGCGCGCTGGACTACGAGAGCGAACGCATCGTGCAACAGAACATGAAGCGCATTGCCCAGGGGCGCACGGTGATCATCGTGGCGCACCGCCTGAGCGCGGTGCGCGACGCAAACCGCATTGTGGTGATGGAGCGCGGCCAGATTGTGGAAGCGGGCGCGCATGCCGAGCTGCTGGCGCGGCCCGACGGGCGCTACGTCGCGCTGTGGCGTCTGCAGCAGGCATGAAAGGGTGGTCATGAAACTTCGTTTGCAATGGCGGGCTTGGGGCGACTTGCTGGCCCGGCACCGCACCGTGTGGCGCCACGCCTGGGCCAACCGGGCCGCCCTGCAGCCGCCGGCCCGCACACGAGAGGAAGCCCAGTTCCTGCCCGCGGCCCTGGCGCTGCAAGACACACCGGTGTCGCCCGCGCCGCGCGTGGCCATGGGGCTGATCGTGGCTTTTGTGCTGCTGGCGCTGCTGTGGGCCACCTTCGGCCGCATGGACGTGGTGGCGGTGGGGCAGGGCAAGGTGGTGCCCAGCAGCCGCACCAAAACCATTCAGCCGTTGGAGGCCGCCACGGTGAAGGCCATCCACGTGCGGGATGGCCAGCATGTACGCGCCGGTGATGTGTTGATCGAACTCGACCCCACGACGCCGCAGGCCGATGCCGAGCGGTTGGGCGCGGAACATGCGGCGGCCCGGCTGCAGGTGGAACGCGGGCAGGCCTTGCTGCGCGCGCTGGAAACCGGCGTCCCGCCCACGCTGCCCCCGCTGCCCGGGGTGGAGCCCGAGCGGCGGCAAGAGGCCTTGCGCCTGTTGCTGAGCCAGCACGCCGAATACCAGAGCCGCCACGAACGCGTGATGGCCGACCTGGCGCGCCGCGAGGCCGAATGGCGCACCACCCAGGCCCAGGTGCGCAAGCTGGAGCAGACGCTGCCCATCGTGACCCAGCGCGCGCAGGACTACCGCGACCTGGTGAGCAAGGCCTTTGTGTCGCAACACGGCTACCTGGAGCAGGAGCAGGCGCGCATCGAGATGGAGGCGGACCTGGCCGCGCAGCGCAACCGCCTGCAAGAGATTGCCGCCGCCCTGGACGAGGCGCGCGCCCAGCAACGCGCCCTGATGGCCGAGACGCGGCGCGGCACGCTGGACAGCATCGAGCAGGCCCAGCAGCGGCTGGATGCGCTGGCGCAAGAGCGCATCAAGGCCGACGTGCGCGGCCGGCTCACGCGCCTGACCTCGCCGGTGGATGGCACGGTGCAGCAGCTGGCGGTGCACACCGAAGGCGGCGTGGTCACGCCCGCGCAAGCCTTGCTGGTGGTGGTGCCGGCCGACCAGCCGCTGGAGGTGGAGGCGTTCTTCGAGAACAAAGACATCGGCTTCCTGCGCCAGGGCCAGACGGCCGCGGTGAAGGTGGAGACCTTCCAGTTCACCAAATACGGAACGCTCGATGCCGAACTGGCCAGCGTCTCGCACGACGCCATCAGCGACGAACAGCGCGGGTTGATCTATGCCAGCCGCGTGCGCATGGCGCGCACCAGCGTCCGGGTGGACGGCGCCGAGGTGCGCTTGTCGCCCGGCATGGCGGTGACGGTGGAAGTCAAGACCGGCAACCGCCGGGTGATCGAGTACTTCCTGGCGCCGCTGCTGCAGCACACCAGCGAGAGCCTGCGCGAGCGTTGAGGCTCCGCCCTCAGCGGTTGCGGCTCTTCATCGCCCGCTCCACCTCGCGCTTGCCCTCGCGCTCCTTGATGGTGTCGCGCTTGTCGTGCTCGCCCTTGCCCTTGGCCAGGGCGATCTCGCATTTCACGTGGCCGCCCTTCCAGTGCAGGTTCAGCGGCACCAGGGTGAAGCCCTTCTGTTCCACCTTGCCGACCAGGCGCTGAATCTGCGCCTTGTGCAGCAGCAGCTTCTTGGTGCGCACGGAATCGGCCGTGACGTGGGTGCTGGCGGTGCGCAAGGGGTTGATCTGGCAGCCGATGAGGAAGAGCTCGCCGTCGCGGATGACGACGTAGCCGTCGGTGAGCTGCACCTTGCCTTCGCGCAGGGCCTTCACTTCCCAGCCCTGCAGCACCATGCCCGCCTCGTAGCGTTCCTCGATGGCGTAGTTGAACAGCGCCTTCTTGTTGTCGGCGATGCGGCTGTCGCCCGTGGTGGGCTTGGATTTCTGGGTGGTGGCCATGGGGTTCTGTGTGGGGCCATACATGGGGCGATATGGCCTTCGCTGCAAGGCCACCTAGAATCGGCGCGGCCCTGCAAGTGCCCCGGCACCGGTGCGATGCACCGCGCGAGGACCGGCGATTGTATGAAAACCATTCACAAGTCCGTGCTGTTGTGGCACAGCGCGCACGAGATGTTCGCGCTCGTGACCGACGTGCAGCACTACCCGCAGTTCCTGCCCTGGTGCGACCGGGGTGACGTGCTCGAGCGCAGCGAGCAGGGCATGGTGGCGCGCGTGGGCATGGCCATTGCCGGCCTGCAGCAGAGCTTCACCACCCGCAACCGCCACGTGGAGGACCGCGAGGTCTTCATGGAACTGGTGGACGGCCCGTTCTCCGCGCTCGACGGCCACTGGAAGTTCACCCCGCTGGGCGACGGCAGCCAGCGTGCCTGCAAGGTGGAGTTCACGCTGCGCTATGGTTTTGGCAGCAACGCGCTGGGCGCGGTGGTGGGCCCGGTGTTTGACCGCATTGCGGGCAGCCTGGTGGACGCGTTCGTCAAGCGCGCCGACGAGGTGTACGGAGCGGGCTGACCATGCGCGTCAATTTGGTGTTCGCTCCCGCACCGCGCGAAGTGCACGAGACGCCGCTGGAACTGCCCGAGGGCGCCACGGCCGCGGACGCGCTGCGCGCCGGTGGCTGGCTGGAGCGCTTCAAGGACGTGGAAGACCTGAGTCTGGCGGTATGGGGCCGGCGTTGCACGGCATCGCATGTGCTGCGCGAGGGCGACCGCCTGGAACTGTTGCGACCGCTTCGCGTGGACCCCAAGGTGGCGCGGCGGGAGCGGTTCACAGGCCAGGGTGCGCGCTCGGCGGGCTTGTTCGCCAAGCGGCGACCCAACTCGAAGGCGGGCTACTGAGTAGCCAGCCGGCTGCCCCGGGCGGCTGATCGTCAGCGGCAATCGCTGCGAATCGCCGCTTCGATGCGCTGCATTTCGGCCGCTCGGGCCTTGTCGTCGAGGAACTCGCGCTCGCCCTTGGCGTTGGTGGTGGCGATACGCACACCCGAATCCAGCGCGGCCTTGCTCTTGCGGGCGCGCTCGCAGTTGTCGGCGCGGGCACGCGCGATGCGCTCTTCTTCGGCCTTGCGCTTGGCTTCCTCGGCCGCCTCGGCCTGCTTCTTGCGCGCTTCAAGCTCGGCGTCTTTCTCGGCGACCTTGGGTGCGGCGGGGGTGGCGGCAGTCGAGGGGGTGGCCGGCGCAGCGGCGCTGGTGCTGCCATTGGGGGCGGCCTCGGCGGCCGGGGCCGGGCTGGTGTTGCCCGGGCGCTTGATGATGTTCTTGTCGGGGATGCTGGCCGGCGGGGCGGTGTCACTGAACACCTTGCGGCCGCTGTTGTCGACCCAGCCCCATTGGGCCCAAGCCGCGGGCAGCGTCAAGGCAATGGCCAGGGCGAAGGTTGCGCGCGCCGCGAGGCGCAACGGGCGAGGAGAGGTCTTTTTCAGCATTCGCGCAGTGTAGTGCTGGCCTGCGCGCGGGGGCCAGAACGCGCCGCCAAAGCGCATCGGTGGCGCAACGGACGGCGTTGCCCCCGGGCCGAGTAGCACTTAGGGCCGCGGGTACAATGCCGTTTTTGGAGATATCCCCCATGCGCCTCCTCGGCAACGCGCTCACCTTTGACGACGTTTTGCTGGTGCCCGCGTACTCCCAGGTCCTGCCCAAGGACACCTCGCTGGCCACCCGTTTCTCCCGCAACATCCAGCTCAACCTGCCTCTCGTGTCCGCCGCCATGGACACCGTCACCGAGGCCCGCCTGGCGATCGCCATCGCCCAAGAGGGCGGCATGGGCATCATCCACAAGAACCTGAGCGCCGCCGAGCAGGCCGCGCACGTGGCCAAGGTCAAACGCTACGAAAGCGGCGTGCTGCGCGACCCGGTGGTCATCACCTCCGACACCACGGTGCGCCAGGTCATGAAGCTCTCCGACGAGCTGGGCGTCTCGGGCTTTCCGGTGGTCGACGCGGGCAAGGTGGTCGGCATCGTCACCGGGCGCGACTTGCGCTTCGAGACCCGCTACGACCTGCCGGTGCGCGAGATCATGACACCGCGCGAGCGCCTGATCACCGTGCCCGACGGCACCACACCGCAGGAAGCCAAGGCGCTGCTCAACAAGCACAAGCTCGAGCGCCTGCTGCTCGTCAACGACGCCTTCGAGCTCAAGGGCCTGATCACGGTCAAGGACATCACCAAGCAGCTCAACTTCCCCAACGCCGCGCGCGACGCCGCCGGCCGCCTGCGCGTGGGCGCGGCGGTGGGCGTGGGTGAGGGCACCGAGGAGCGCGTCGAGGCGTTGGTGAAGGCCGGCGTCGACGCCATCGTGGTCGACACCGCGCACGGCCACAGCCGCGGCGTGATCGAGCGCGTGCGCTGGGTCAAACAAAACTACCCGCAGGTGGACGTGGTCGGCGGCAACATCGCCACCGGCGCGGCAGCGCTGGCGCTGGCCGAGGCCGGCGCCGACGCGGTCAAGGTGGGCATCGGCCCGGGCTCCATCTGCACCACCCGCATCGTGGCGGGCGTGGGCGTGCCGCAGATCATGGCGGTGGACAACGTGGCCACCGCGCTGCGCGGCACCGACATCCCGCTGATTGCCGACGGCGGTATCCGCTACAGCGGCGACATCGCCAAGGCCATCGCGGCCGGCGCCAGCACGGTGATGATGGGCGGCATGTTCGCCGGCACCGAAGAAGCGCCGGGCGAGGTCATCCTCTACCAGGGCCGCAGCTACAAGAGCTACCGCGGCATGGGCTCCATCGGCGCCATGCAGCAGGGCAGCGCCGACCGCTACTTCCAGGAAAGCAGCACCGGCAACCCCAACGCCGACAAGCTGGTGCCCGAGGGCATCGAAGGCCGCGTGCCCTACAAGGGCTCGGTGGTGTCCATCCTGTTCCAGCTCGCGGGCGGCGTGCGCGCCAGCATGGGCTACTGCGGCTGCGCCACCATCCAGGACATGAAGGACCGCGCCGAGTTCGTGCAGATCACCGCGGCCGGCATGCGCGAGAGCCACGTGCACGACGTGCAGATCACCAAGGAAGCCCCGAACTACCGAGCGGACTGAGCCCAGCCGTTCCACAGGCCGTCGCGAGCGACGGCCTTTTTCATTTCTCCCGCCGACCCGCCCCACGAACATGCAGCACGACAAGATCCTCATCCTCGATTTCGGCTCCCAGGTCACCCAGCTCATCGCGCGCCGCATCCGCGAAGCGCACGTGTACTGCGAGGTCCACCCCTGCGACGTGAGCAGCGAGTGGGTGCGCGAATTCGCGGCCGACGGCCACCTCAAGGGCATCGTGCTGTCGGGCAGCCACGCGAGCGTGTACGAGGTGGACGACAAGGCCCCCGACGCGGTGTATGAGCTGGGCGTGCCGGTGCTGGGCATCTGCTACGGCATGCAGACCATGGCGCAGCAGCTCGGCGGCAAGGTCGAGGGCTCGAACACGCGCGAGTTCGGCTACGCCGAGGTGCGCGCGCGCGGCCACACCGCGCTGTTCAAGGACATCGCCGACTTCACCACCCCCGAAGGCCACGGCATGCTCAAGGTGTGGATGAGCCACGGCGACAAGGTCACCGAGCTGCCCCCGGGCTTCAAGCTCATGGCCAGCACGGACAGCTGCCCCATCGCCGGCATGGCCGACGAGGCGCGCCGCTTCTACGCCGTGCAGTTCCACCCCGAGGTCACGCACACGGTGCAGGGCCGCGCCATCCTCGAGCGCTTCGTGCTCGAGATCTGCGGCACCAACGCCGACTGGGTCATGCGCGACCACATCGCCGAGGCGGTGGAGAAAATCCGCGCCCAGGTGGGCGACGAAGAGGTGATCCTGGGCCTGTCGGGCGGCGTCGATTCCTCGGTGGCCGCGGCCCTGATCCACCGCGCCATCGGCGACCAGCTCACCTGCGTGTTCGTCGACCACGGCCTGCTGCGCCTCAACGAGGGCGACATGGTGATGGACATGTTCGCGGGCAAGCTGCACGCCAAGGTGGTGCGGGTGGACGCGAGCGCGCTGTTCCTGGGCGAACTGGCCGGCGTGAGCGACCCCGAGCAGAAGCGCAAGATCATCGGCCGCCTGTTCGTGGACGTGTTCAAGGCCGAGGCGGCCAAGCTCACCGCGAGCGGCGCGTCCAAGCAGGGCGCGAAATGGCTGGCGCAAGGCACCATCTACCCCGACGTGATCGAGTCGGGTGGGGCCAAGAGCAAGAAGGCCGTGACCATCAAGAGCCACCACAACGTGGGCGGCCTGCCCGAGCAGCTTGGCCTGAAGCTGCTCGAACCGCTGCGCGACCTGTTCAAGGACGAGGTGCGCGAACTCGGCGTGGCCCTGGGCCTGCCGCACGACATGGTCTACCGCCACCCCTTCCCGGGCCCGGGCCTGGGCGTGCGCATCCTGGGCGAGGTGAAGAAGGAGTACGCCGACCTGCTGCGCCGCGCCGACGCGATCTTCATCGAAGAGCTGCGCTCCACCATCGAACCGAACTCGGGCAAGAGCTGGTACGACCTGACCAGCCAGGCCTTCACCGTGTTCCTGCCGGTCAAGAGCGTGGGCGTGATGGGCGACGGCCGCACCTACGACTACGTGGTGGCGCTGCGCGCGGTGCAGACCAGCGACTTCATGACCGCCGACTGGGCCGAGCTGCCCTACAGCCTGCTCAAGCGCGTCTCGGGCCGCATCATCAACGAGGTGCGCGGCATCAACCGGGTGACGTACGACGTGTCGAGCAAGCCGCCGGCGACGATCGAGTGGGAGTGAGCCGGCCCGCGCTCAGGGCCTGCGCCCCTTGACCGCGGTCGCACGGGCCCGCAGCACCAGCGGCTGCCCTTCGCGCGCGCCGAGTTGATCGCGCACCCGCGCCTGCAGGCGTTCGCGCGCCTCGGGGGCGAGCGAGGCGAAGAGGGCGCGCAGGCGCGGGTTGCCCTGGGCGCTGCGCCAGACCTGATCGGTGCTGTCGAAGGCCCGTTGCACCTCGAAGCAGGCCGTCTGCACGCCGACCAGGCCGGCCTCGCGCCAGAGCGTTTGCGAGGCCTCGGGCGATGACACCCAGTTGCTCGGCGGCGGCGGCAGCCCGTGCCCGTCGGCGCGCACCGCGTCGAGGATGGCCTGCAGCGGAAAGCCGCCGCCGGCCATGTCCCAGTGGTAGGCGGCGATGGTGCCGCCCGGGCGCACCACCCGCACCAGCTCGCGCAGGCCCAGCGCCGGATCGGGCAGAAAGAACAGCACCAGGGCCATCACGGCCGCGTCCACGCTGGCGTCGGGCAGGGGCAGCGCCTGGGCGTCGCCCGCGAGCCAGCGCGCACCGGGCAGGCCCGGCCGCTCGCGCGCATACGCCAGTTGCGCGGGCGAAGGGTCCACCCCCACCAGCGAGGCTGGCTGCTGGCGGCGCGCCAGCACCTCGGTGAAGCTGCCGTTGCCGCAGCCGTCGTCGAGCCAGTCGAGGCCCGGGGGCAGCGCCAGCCAGTCGAGAAAAGGGTCCGCGACCCGCGCGCTCCAGCGGCCCATCATCTCTTCGTAGGCCGCGCCGTCGTCGAACAGGAAGCGCGGCGGGCCGCTGCCGTTCGTGGTTGCCAAGGGCTGCTCGCTCACGCCACACTCCTTTCATCATGGACAAGCTCAAGGCGATCCAGTACTTCCTGGCCGCGGCGCAAACGGGCAGCCTGTCGGCGGCGGCGCGCCAGCAGGGCGTGAGCCTGCAGGCCGTGGCCAAGCTTGTGGGCGCCCTTGAGGCACAACTGGGCACGCCTTTGTTCCAGCGCGGCAGCCGGGGCCTGCGGCTCACCGCCGATGGGGCGCAGTACGCCGAAGCCTGCGCACCGCTGCTTGCCCAGTTGCAGGCGGCCGACGAGGGCCTGCGCCAAGCCCGGCTGCGTCCGCAGGGCACCCTGGTGGTGGGCGGCACGCCCTTTCTGATCCAGCACTGCATCGTGCCGGCGCTGCCGGCCTTTCACGCCGCCTACCCCGATCTCACGCTCGATCTGCGCACGGTGCTTCACCTCGAAGAGTCGGCCAGCAAGGACTGCGATCTGCTGCTGCTGCACGGCTGGTTCGAGGCCGGCAGCTGGGTGCGGCGCGAGCTGCCGGTGATGGCGCAGGTCACCGCGGCCACGCCGGGATACTGGAAGCGCCACGGCACGCCACGCCACCCGCGCGATCTCACCGACCACATCTGCCTGAGCTACCGCAACCCTTACGGCAAGCTGCTCGATCTGTGGCGCTACCGCCAGGCCGGGGCGCAAGGCGACCAGATCGAGGAGGTGGTGGTTCGCGGGTGGCTCAGTTCGAACCACCGCGACAACCTGCTCGAACTGGCGCTGGCCGATGGGGGCGTGATGCGCATCGCCTACGCCACCGCCCAGCCCGAGCTGGCGAGCGGCCGTCTGGTGCCGGTGCTGCCCGATTGGGAGCTCATGGACCCGCCGCCGCTGGCCATGTATTTCCGGCCGGCATTGCGGCGTGCCTTGCGCCTGCGCGTGTTTGCCGACTTCGTCGCGGCCCACTGCGCCGACCTGTCGCGCCTCACCAGCGCCAAGGGCGAGTCGAGCGTCGACGGTCGCCCCGCCTGGCACCACGGCAACAGCCGCCGCGCCTCGAGCTGGCTCGCCCATCGCTAGCCTGCGCGCATCAGTCGATGCTGGCGCCGGTTTCGCGCACGAACTGCACGTACTGCGCCTCGGCCTGTTGCATGAGCTCGCGTGTCTCGGCCGGCGAGCGGGCGTTGCCCACGATCATCAGCCGCTCCATCTCCTGGCGGAACTCGGGCGTCTGGGCGGCCTGGCGGGCCGCGCTGGCGAGCCGCTCGACGATGTCTGCGGGCAGCCGGGGCGGGCCGAGCACGAAATGCGCCGTGATCAGCGGCGGCACCGCCACGCCGGCCTCGGCCAGGGTGGGCACGGTGGGCAGCGCTGCGATGCGCTCGGACATGCTGCAGCCGAGCATCACGAGCTTGCCGGCCCGCACGTGCGGCACGCTGGCCCCCACGGGCAGCACCGCGGCCTGGATGCGTCCTTCGAGCAGGTCGGGCAGCAATTGCGGCGCGCCCTTGTAGGGCACGCGGTCGAGCGCGAATCCGAGCGCCGAGGTGACCTGTCCGGCCACCATGTCTTCCGACACGTTGTTGGAGCCGCGCAGCAGCGGTCGGGGGCTGGCCTTGGCGTGGGCCGCGAACTCGGCGAGCGTGCGCACCGCCAGGCCGGCCGGCACCACCAGGCATTGCGTGTTGCCGCCGATGGCCGCGATCGGCGTGAACTCTGCCAGCGACTTGTAGGGCGAGGCCTTGCTCAGGTGGGGCAGGCCGGCGTTGGAGGCCAGCGCAAAGAACAGGGTGTGGCCATCGGCCACGGCATTGAGCACGGCCGCGGCACCGATGCCGGTGTTGCCACCGGGGCGGTTGTCCACCACAACCTCCTGGCCGAGCGTGGCGCCCATGCCCTTGGCCAGCGCGCGGGCCGCGGCGTCGCTCGGGCCACCGGCCGGTGTGGGCACGATCAGGCGCACCGGCCTGGCGGGAAAGGCCACCTGCGCGAGCGCAGAGGCGGTGCACAGCGCGAGCGCGGCCCACACGATCAGGCGGCGGGTCGGGCGGATCTTTTGCGGCGTCGGGTGCATCTGCGGCTCCTGAGGGGGAATGGGCGCAGTGTGGCCGTGCGGGGCAGCCCTTGGGAAGGCACGCGCGTGCGCAGGCAGCCTGAACTTTCGGTTCAGGCTGGCCGGGTGGGCGGGTGCCGCCCGGCTCAGCAGAAGCTGAGGTTCGCCCCCAGCCGCCCGTTGCGGATGCGCGCCGCCGT
>VFQP010000464.1_pt1 | contig 79272 bp, 136 predicted proteins | sample 3512351 | NCBI WGS metagenome assembly VFQP01 (sample SAMN10412372, study PRJNA504923) | tailings metagenome | isolation source: Relicate 1 Philex TSF1 revegetated site | place: Philippines: Tuba, Benguet | collected 2017-08-29
CACACACACACACACACGCACACACACACACACACACACACACACACACACACACGCACACACACACACACACACACACACACACACACACACACACACACACACACACACAAACAAACAAACAAACAGGTGGATGGCAGCTCTACACTACCACATCCCCTACAACAATCCCCTACACGCTACACCCTGCATGGCCATGCATCACACCAGCAACACTTCAAGTAGCATGGCAGTGTGGTATTGCAGATGCAGCAGCATCAGCAGCAGCACCTGGCCTCCCACTACCTTTGGGGGCCCCCTCACACCACTCATCATCACACACATCGCCATCACACCACAACCCACTAGCAACAATAGCCCCAGCAGCAGCAGCAGGGGTCATCGTTCCTCCTCCTTCTCATACCAGAGCCCACCACACACCCCACACGTCCACACCGGCACGTGGTGCTATGCCACCCCCACCCCCAGCAGCACCTCCACACCCACACCCGACATCACATGTCATGGTGCCACCCACGTTTGCAGGTGTATTTCTTACGTATAGAGAAATGATGATGCTTTCTCCCTCGGTGAGAACTGGATATGGAGCTGTTGCTGGTGGTAATAATGCTGCTGCTGCTGGTGGTGGTAATAATGCTGCTGCTGCTGGTGGTGGTAATAATGCTGCTGCTGCTGCTGCTGGTGGTGGTGATAATCCTGCTGCTGCTGCTGGTGATAATCCTGCTGCTGGTGGTGGTATGCACAATATGGACAGCCCCCACAGCAGTGTGCAACCTCATGGAGCATTTCATGGGCTGTGCAACCCCCCACAAGACAACCACACCACACCAGTGGCAACACCACAACCCCTGCATGACCATCAACCTTCACCACAACAACAAGGGGGTTGCGATGCACCAAACTCTCAGAATACCCCCTATCATGATGCAGGAGATCACCGTGCTAATCAAGAGGGGGTGGGTTCAGCCAAGACACGACCACAGAACAAGCGTGTACACCACACACCACGCACTGCTGCAAGGGGGCCCCCAGCCAGGGCCCTTGTTCTCGACTCCACTGGTGGGAAACACACAGTACAGCACAGTCCCTCTTTCGCGGGGGTACCGGATGCAGTGCAGCAGCAACAGCAACATGAGCAGCAAAAAATGCAACATGACAAGGAAAATAGAGGGGAAGCTGGGTGTGTTGATGACACAGCACATGATGCAGCAGCACGTCAACAACAACAACAAGGGCATGATGCAGCACAACAACAACCACACCATCAAACACCCATGCTTCACGCAGAGTCGATAACACGAGCAGTATCAGCACCAACACACACTGATTCAATCACACCAGCACCCCCAGCAGCAGCACCCCCAGCAGAGGAGGGAAAAGCAGGTGGCGCATCTACTGCAGCAGCGTCCTCACCATTGAGGTGTCTGTTGACATCCATCACCACGGTGCTGTGTGTGCTACGTCCACCAGCACCCAACACCCCCACAGCCACTTCCCACAACCCAGCCTTCGATGGAAATACCACACACAGCAGGTCCGTAGCCCAATTGCAGCCCAATTGCAGCATGGTCACAGCACAGCGTGTGGTACACTGGTGTCAGCATGTGCTGACGATGCATGACAGCATGGGGGGTTGTGGGGGGTATGCTGTGTCGGGGGAAGCGTGTGTTGAGGTGCTGTGTGAGATCATACGACAATGGTGTGGGGGTCATGAAGGGGGTGTGCATGATGGTAGTGGTGTGCATGATGGTGTGCGTGCTGGTGTGCATGGTGGCAGTGGCAGGGGAGAAAACACCAGGAGTGATGCGCAAAGTGTTGTTGAAGACTGCCAACAACAACAGCAGCAACAACAAACACCAATGTCCATACCGACACATACACGGTCATCTCCGTGGGGGGTGTTTCGTGTACTCTCACTTGTCATCGATACCATGCAGCAACGTGGTGTGGTACACAAAATACCCCTGCATGTGGGGGCTGCATTGGTGGGTGTGACGTGTGAGGCAGTGCTCCAGGGTGGGTATGCAGAGTGTAGTACAGGTATGGGTGGGCCAAATGAAGTATGGATGTGGGGCGTGTTGTGTGTGTGTGTGTGTGTATGTTGTGAATGACATATACATCTTCAATGCTCTTTTGCTACCATCATCAGCACACCCATGATGATTCCCACTCAACCTCCACACAGCCATGATCACCACCACCACCCATGACAACAGCAACAACATCACACCCAACCCAAGCACTACCCTCAACACCCTCCTGCACCGTCTCACACACCCACTGTCACACACACCTACTGGCCCCCCTTCTTGGATGGAGCCCCGTGCTGACTGGGGGAGCCTTCAACGCCCTGCCACTGTACGTTCTTCAGAAACAGTGCATTCTATGGCAGCCACTGAAAATGCCCAAGTTGAAACTGCCCAACGGGGCACTGAAGAGGCGGGGTTACGGAGTGGGGTATTGGCACAGCATGCACAGCATGATGTGATTGTAGCACGGGACTTGATGATGCGATTGGGGGTGCAGGTGACAGCGGCGTTGGAAAGGAGAGGGGAGGGGGCGAGGGATGTGGTGGGGCTTGGTGGGGCTGTGGCACGTATAGCAGCAGAGGTGTGTGATGTTTTTTTGGGTGTTGAGTGTGCGGTGGGGTTTGTGTGCGGTGGTGTTGTACGTGTTTTGTGTGTGTTGGCATACATGTATCGCAGCTGTGTTTCACTATCAACACAATCCCGTATCAACACCATTCCCTATCAACACACCCCACATCCAGACCCCACTTCATATACAAAGCATCCCTCACTCTTCACACACAGTTGGTGCCTTGTGAAGCATCCAACAGCCCACAACCACAACAGCCACTCCCTGTCGATGTGGCACACAAAACACACACAAAAGCAGGCACATGGTGGGGTGCCATACCACCATCCGCATCCCCCCATTATGCCATTGCAGCACAACTCGCCACACAATGGCTCAACACATGCCCTATGCACCCAGCACCCACCTCAGCAGCACACCACACCTCCACAGCAGCACCCGACACTACTCCACACTGTGGATCACTCGACCCATCATGTGTTCAGTGTCTAGAAGTACTCACGCGTGCGCTGCAACACCTACGGGGCCAGGCGCAGCGTGCGCAGCGTGCACATGGTGTGGGTGGTCCACAGCAGGGGGATGAGGGGTGGGGTGTGGGGGGTAGGGGTGCGTTGGTGCGTGTGAGTGGTGCGTTGGCGCGTGTTGGTGGTGTGGCGGTGCAGGAAGGAGCGAGCGCATGTGGTATGTGGGGTGGGGGTGGGGGTGGTGGTAATGTGGGAGTGGGGGGGGGGGTGATAGTGTGCACAGTCAACACATGGTGTAATACACATGGTGCAATACGCTTTACACTACACACACAGGTGCGTTTCGAGGTGCTGTTGCTGCATTCGAACAGCTCATCCTCTTCCTCCTCCCTGATGATGTTACTGATAATGATAATAAGAATGATAATGATAAGGATAAGGATATTGATAATGCTGGTGATGTTGATATGCCTGATGCTGTCAATGACCATGATGATGTCCATGATAACCATGACATGCAAGCATGGTATACTGCAATACGTGCCGCACAACCACACATACACACCGTTGCACGTGCATTGGTAGCAGCAGCGCATGGTGGTGCTGATGGTGCACACAATGCTGATGGTGTGACACACAGCACACCAGGAGGGAGGTTGTGTGCACGTGTTGATGCAATGTTGGGTGTTGGAAAAGCAAGGGGGAAACAAATAAAAAGGCCCCTTGATGATGATGGTGGTGACGGTGGTGGTGATAATGATGTTCATAATGATGCTGGACGTGATAATGACGATGGTGGTGTTATTGAGTCTGTGCTTGCTCAGCAGGAACACAAGGACAGGCACAGACACATCCGGGATGACGAGGCAGCATTGCTACCCGACGCGAAACGCACATGCATCCGTGATGACAGTGGTGGTGGTGATGGTGGTGGTGGAGATGTTCATGATGGTGGTACGGCCGCAGTACCAGCAGCAAGAGAAACACCCACAGCAAAAGCAGGAACAGCAACACCACCAATACTGCCACAACCAATACTGCCACCAGCAGCAGCAGCAGTACCAGCAGCAACAGCAGCAGCACCACTACCACCAACAGTACCAGCACCAATACATATATTCCCAACATCACAAACAGAGTATGCAGTTATACCCAGGCAAACATCCAGCTGTGTGACTGACACATCACTCATGACTGACCACCAACGAGAGGTGGGTGTATGTGTTTGTATGCACATGTGGGTGTATACATGATGTATGTCGATGTGCATGTATGGATGCATGCATGAATACTTGTGACATGAGCATATGGTGCATACCCTACTATACACTGTGCGCATGCAAAAAAAAAAAAACAGCAAAAAAAATACACAGCAAAGAACCCTACACACAGCAAAAACACTTGCACTCACAGGTGGCAGCAGCAAGGCGCAGAGGTGCTGTGGCTCAGGGTGTTGTTACATACAGCAACATGGATGCCAGTCAGGGTGGCACCCAGGCACCTACACAAGGGGGGGGCGTGTTGATGGTAGGGGAAAATGTGTTGGTGGTACAAGCAGTACAGCCAGTACAGGAAGTACAACAGGCATTACAAGCAACATCACTCCCACCACAACAGCAAGAACAACCACACAACGCTCAACCACACAACACTCAACCACACAACAGTCAACATGAAAGTCAACGGCTTCGTCATGATGAACTTGCACTGCTGGAAGTTGGGTGCACACAAGATATACTGCAAGGGGCGCCCTCAACGAGCACGTATCGTAGGTACATGGGTACATCAGAGTGTTTGTTGATGCTGCAGGAGCTCCATGATCGAGGAGGGTGGGCACACATGACGGTGCGTGTGTTTGGGTGGGGCATGTGTGTGTGTGGGTGGGTGGGTGTAGGTGTGCATGTTCTTTTTCCTGATGGGCAATCTCATACACACATGCACACCACGTACACCTCCCATACATACCTCACACACATATGCATACCTCACACATATACACCTCACACATGTACACATCACATACGCCCCTCACACACAGAAGCAAGAGCTGGAAGTGGTCGCAACCCGACTTCGTGCACTGCTGGCCACTGTCAACAAAAACATTGCTGGCCAGCTTGTACAATAAACCCACGTTGTCGGGGTGTATGTCTTGTTGTCAATGCAGGTGTTGCTTGGTGTTTTTCAAGCTGTTACATCGTGAGGGTGTCGTTCATTATGCATGCGTAATGTAATAGGATTTTTGTGTGGCAACACGAGGAAACACACATTGTATAAATGCACATACAAATGGGACATACAAATGGGACATACAAATGGGATCGCAATGCGAGCAGTGATGTCTACAACAGGCTATCAGGGGGTGGGTGGGAGGGTGGGTGTCACTGCAGGGTGATGCATACGAGCAAGTTCACAAATGTCAGTTCATCTCATCCACTTGGTTGCAGGGATGGAGCCGCAATAGAGACATTACTGTCCTCTGTGCATGGGTAGGTGTCTGTGTCAGCACCACACAAAACAAACAAGGTGGAGCCCTCTGTTGTGGGAGGAGGGGCCTGCGGAGCGAGTGCGGATGATGCTTCGCTGCCCCGCGCAAGGCTGCTCACCAGCACCGTGTCCCCAGTCACGTTGTTGGCTGCCAATACTGCAGCCAAAGGGATGGTATTCCGTGGTAGTGGTGTGATGGCATCGATTGATGGTGCTTGTTGCAACAGTCGGCGTGGTTGGGCAGCACCTATGTATGCGTGAATCATGCGTGCTGCTATGATGATGTGGTGGTGAAAGATTGCAGACCTGCAATGACGAGCCAAAGGAGTGCTGACCAAATTATGGTCGACAGATGCTTGTTTGGTGCCATGCAAGGCCCGTGGCAGAACGATCGCCGGAGGTCACTCTGCAAGTGGGAATAGATTGCGGATTTGAATGAGACGGCAATGAAAGCTAAAGATGCAAGAAATATCCTGTTGACCAGCCACCTGTCAACGCTGCGCTATGGCGTTTGTGAGCAGCCAGCCAGTATCAGGGCTCTCCTTGCGGTGCTGGTGCGGTTGTGTGACTGTACAGTGTGTGCTGCAGGGTGTGCAGCCAACGTGTGTATTGGATGTTGTGCCCTGCAGCAAGCTCACACGGTGCTGGTCAAACATGTGCATTTATTTTCTACTGTGCCATCTACATGGTTTATTTTACTACATTACCTGTAACCTTTTCACCTGTGACATTTCCACAAATCCAATCACCACCAGCTGTGTTTCACCACATTTGTGATCCCACCACATCCCTTGCCTCCCTCCTCGTTCACGTTTTCCCAGCACAATCTCATTCCACCACGACATATAATATGGAAAAAGCTGCATCTGGATCCATCACGCTCAGCAATGGGGTGATCATGCCCACCGTCGGCATCGGCACATATCAGGCATCTGGCTCTACACTGTACGATTGCCTCACAGCAGCAATTGTACAAGGTGGTGTACGACACATTGACACTGCAAGAATATACAAGGTGGGCGTATAATGGGTTATGGTGGGGGTATCGGTGTGTATTGGCTACTCACCGTACACACCCACCCACTCCACACACACCCTCACACATGTACAGAATGAAGCAGTGGTTGCAGATGCAATGCGTGATGCCAACATGACAGGACAAGTATTCATCACATCCAAACTATCACCATATGAGGTACGTACACAACACACACAACATACACACAACATACACAACATACACGACACCACACCCACCACACCCACCCCTCCGCAAAACACCCACAGCAAGGCACAGAGAAAGCAACTGCAGCATGTGAAGCAAGCCTAGCAACACTGGGCGACCCACTTGACTGCATGCTCATCCACTGGCCCGGGGCATCCGGCCATGCCCAAGATGACCCCAACAACGCCGTGCTCCGACTACAAACATGGCGTGTGTTGGAATCGTTTTACAAAGCCGGCCGATTCCGCAGCATTGGTGTGAGCAATTACACAGTACGGCATATAGAAGAGTTGTGTGCGGTGGCAGAAATACCACCCATGATCAACCAAGTGGAGCTCCACCCATGCTACCCACAAACCCAACTCCGTGCTACATGTGCAGCACACAACATAGCCATTGTGTCCTACTCCACCCTGGGCAGGGGGGTCCTGCTGACGCACCCAACGGTGCTGCAGGTGGCGGCCGAGTGCAGGAGGTCCCCTGCGCAGGTGCTGCTCCGGTGGGCCCTGCAGTTGGGGGTGGGGGTGATTCCAAAGTCGGCGCGGGTGGAGCGGGTGTTGCAGCAGGGGCCAGATGCGCTGCTGGGGTGGGAGCTGGATGCGTGCGTGATGGAAAAATTGAATGGCATGGAGAATGGGACGAAATATTGTTGGTGTCCCGATGCTATTGTGTAACTGGGTGATTTTGTTGTGGGGGGAGGTGATTTGAGTTGATCCGAGTGATGTGTGTGTTGAGGATGGTCGTTGCAACGAGGATACTAATGATAGGGGTCAGGTACACCCACTCTCTATGTAAAAACAAAAACAAAGAGCACAACAAAGCAATGTGTGTGATGTGGTTCTCAAAAACACCCACAGACACACACAACGGCAACGTAACACAGGGCAGACCAACACACAGCAGTGCACCTGCTATTCAAAATCGTGATGTTGTTCCAAAAGCAACAACACGTATGTGATGTGGATGTGACCACGATTGCCAGGCAGGTGCAACACTATTGAAGAAACAATGCAGCACGCCATTTGATGCCAACACCTCTTTTGTCACATCTCAACACACCACATTTCCATCTCAACCCAATATACATCCACCTCAACACCCTCTCAACACCATCCCTTGCACTAGAAAAGGTTGTACAGATCCTCCAACCCCTTTTTCAAGCGCTCCATCTCACTCTCATCAATGCGCTCCCCCTGGTCGATGGGCCCCGCAAGGGGCTCCACGGGGGGCTCTTCCACTGGTTGCATCTCAATTTGCAGCGCATCAGCCTGTACATGTGGGGTTGTACGGGGTATGTGGGGTTGTATGGGGTATGTGGTGTGTGGGAGTTGAGTCTGCATCAATCCAGAGCATCCCATCATAAACACACCCATCCCAAACCCAAGCCCTACTCTTTATCAGCAGCAACAATCCCCTTTCCCTCAACCCCCAGGTGGAACAACACACACAAAAAAAAAAAAACACAACACAACACACACACACAAACAACAAAAACACACAACAAACAGCAACACACACAACAAAAACAAACAAACAAACAGCAACACACATATCATATCACAGCACATACCATATCCAGCAATGCAGGCAGTTGTTCCTCAGTCACCAGTGTCGTCACCACTCCAGGTACAGTATTCCCTATACGCCCAGCCCTGCCTGCCCTATGTAAATACCCCTTGGTGTCTTCCGGAACATCTACATTGTACACATGACTGACTGCTGGGAGATCGAGTCCCCTTGCTGCACTGGGGGTGGCGAGGAGGAGGGTGCTGTGGTTGTCACGAAAGCTGTGCAGTGCCTGAAGAGGGGAAAGAGGGGTGATCGGAAAAGGGTGTGTGGGTGTTGTACATGTAGTTTCATTGTATCATATATATATATATATATAGCATCCTCTCCCACACACACATATAGTATTCTCTCTCTCTCTCTCTCACACACACAAACAAAGCACCTCCTCACACACACACGCACCCGTATTGGATCCTCCCCCTCTGGCAGCAACACACTTATCTTATGATCCCCCCACAATACATTACGTAATGGACTAGTCAATGCTTGTGCTTCATGTTGACTACGTGCAAACACCATGACCCTTGCTGGTGGTGCATCTTCTCCTTGCCTGTGTGGTGTGTTGTATGATAGGGTGTGGTGTGATGGTGTGTGGTATGATAGAGTGTGGTATCAAGTGTGCGTCGTTTCTCAACGCCTTGTTGGTGTGTATGCATAGCATGCGTGTGAACATCGCATGCGTGTGAACACAAAACCATATTGATGAGGCATACAAGAGTACGAAACAACACACACAAATACACACACAATACACAAATACACACACAATATACACACACAAATTCACACACATACTCTCTCAAATCATTTCTCATTTGTCTAGCCATGGCTGCTAGCTTCCTGTCCTCAGGCACCAATATGTATCTATGCTGCAACCCTGCTGGGAGACTATTACCACTGTGTGTGAAGGTGTATGAAGGTGAGTGTGTAAGGTGTGCGTGTTTGTGTAGGGCATAGGTGTGCGTGTGGGAGAGTGTGTAAGGTGTAGGTGCAGGTGTAAGGGTGAGGGTGTGTGTGTGTGAGGTGTAGGTGTGTGTAAAGGTGTAATGTGTGTCATATGTGTACGTAAGCACAGAGATTACATGTGTTTTCCATTGTATACACACATACCCCATATCCACTGTCACAGGATCATCCAGCCATCCCTTTGCCACTGCTGCCTCAGCCAAACCAGGCTCCACAGTGGCCCCCACAAACACGATCTGTGGCTTACTACCAGGTCCCCACACACCCTTGGTGGGGTTGGAATGTGCTGCGGAAGCTGCGTCAAGGAGGTGCTCTGTGTCTGACGCATCCGTCTGTGTGTGGGGTGTGTGGAGGGTGTGTGGAGGGTGTGAAAACGTGTTTATAGACTGTATAGAGTGCATGTATAGCGTGTATAGAGTGTATGTATACAGTGTATGTATATAGGTATGTGTAGAGTATATACATGTATGTGCAGAGTATATACATGTATGTGTAGAGTATATACATGTATGTGTAGAGTATATACATGTACTTGCATAGGTCATCATGCATCCCTACCACACATACATACACAGGAAGCACCCACAACCCTACCACACACACACAAACACACAAACGCACACACACACACACACGTTACAACACACATATACTCCCTACCCACCCCACACACATACCGTAAAGCACTCGTCCACCTCATCCACAATCACCACTCGCACACACGACAGCAGGTCCTCCTCCTCCATACCCCTCCTCCTCTGCCGGTCAAGCACTTGCCTCAGGAGGGAAGGGAGCCCCACTACCACATGGACGCCCCTCAGGTAGTCCCCCACCACTGCTCGCTCCACCTCTTCTGGGAGAACCACACCCCGTACCTGTGTGAAGAGAGAGTGCGTGTGAAGAGGGTGTGTTGTGAAGAGTGGGTATGTATGTGTGGTGGGATTGTATATATATATATAAACACCAACCCCACTCTTTTTGTTCGACCCAATCACACATCCTCTCACACAAACATACACACACACCAACACACACACACACACAACACTCACCTTCAGCCCCCGAGGCCCTTGATAGGAAAACATATTACTACTCTCACCCGGTACACCTGCATTCACACTCCCACCAAACAGCTTGTACACTGACATGATGATTTGCACACCCAGCTCACGCGTGGGTACCAGTACGAGACACAGGGGACCCTGTTTTTGGGGGGGAACCGGAGGAAATGAGAGGGGGGCATGGTGGGTGTTTTTGGGTTTGGTATGCATGTTGATATGTGCAGTTGATGATGATGATGATGAGGAGGAGGAGGAGGAGGAGGAGGGGGAGGGGGATGCATAGTATATACATGGTGCATAACACAATATACATGCATTCCCCGTGCACATACCGTGACATCCTGAAGGTCAATAGCAGGTGGGAATGGCAGTCGGCTTATTGCAGGCAACATGAATGACATTGTTTTCCCACTACCGGTTGCAGAGCGAATAATGGTGTCATTGCCATCCAACACAACAGGCACGGTGCGTTTTTGTATTTCTGTGTGTGTTGGGGAGAAGGTGGGGAGGAACATGTGTGTGAAAGCACAGGATCTTGTGTGGCACACACACACAGACAATTTTTTGTACGTCTGTAAACACCCCCCACACACACCTGTTGGGTATCGAAATCCCAGTCGTTCTGCACGCTCTGCCAGCCAATCCAATACCCCCAGCTGCTGCCAATCTGCTGGTTTGGGGTTGTCACCCATCAATCGTGTCAGCACATCCCGCAGCACTGCTGCGAGTTGGTAATCCTCACTTGCAATGGCAACATTGAGTGCTGTTTGCAACTGATTGGAATCCATCTTGAGTATTTCTGCATCGGATGGACCATCTGTACTGCCATCATAGCTGCACGTGGCGACACGTCGTTGTTGGTCATGGTGTTGTCGGATGGGGCGCCAATGGCCACAAAAGTGATTGTGTGATGTGGGTGTGGTGAATACCCCACGTCTGAGAAAAGATTGTGTGAAGCATACGTGTGGCGTGGCGTGACGACTGGTGCAGGGAAACTCATGATGATGCCCACGAGACCACATTTTGTCTATTTTGCTGCGTAAGAAAAGGAATGTTAGAGTGATCTAGTGCGTGATGCGCCCAACTAGCACAATGATTGTGTGGTACACAGTGTATTGTGTGAGCAGTGGAGGAGCATCAGTGTTGTGTGTGATGGATCTGCAACCTTGTTTGACACAGTGTTACACTACTGAATGTATGCAAGACATCTTACACAAAACAGCAATACATAACAGCAATATCATATGTATACATACACATCATCATCGCCCTGCACGCCATCGAACAACACTTGCGACCACAGCCACCCCCCCTGTCGCCACCCCCAGCAATGCAACCCACCGCCACGCACTCGTCTGACTCGTTCGTGCTGGCATCTGCATGAGCTCCTTGATGGGCAGTGATGGCTTGGTCCATGCCTCACGAATGCCGGGGAGGTGCCCCGCCCCCACCACTGCAACAACCTTGGTGGCACTTCCAGACAGCCTTTTGAGAACATGTGCCATATACCTATTGATTGTGTGTGTGTGTGTGTGTGTGTGAGAGAGAGAGAGAGAGAGAGAGAGAGAGAGAGAGAGAGAGAGAGGGGTTTGTGTGTGTGTGGGTTGTGTGTGTGAGTGGGTGGGTTGTATGAAAGCAGAATGATGCTGTGGGATGCTGTTCGTCAATACAATGTGCGTGCATGCTTACTCATGGTACCCACACACGATTGCTGCCACACATAATCGCATACTCGTCTCGTTCAGTGACAAGTGTGTGTTTGATAGTGGGGAAGCTGTCTGCCAGTTCTTCAATCATGGCAGTGAGGGCGTCAGTCTCCTGTGGGTGTGTTGTGGGTGTGTTGTGGGTGTGTTGTGGGTGTGTTGGACGTACAGGTGTGCTGCATGCATGCGTATGATGTATGTGATGTATATGATGTATGTGATGTATGTGATGTATGTGATGTATATGATGTATATGATGCAATGTACAATACATGCACACTCGCATGGTGGACACTGGATGTACGTTGCATTGTTGTGAGGTGTGTGTGGCCGTTGAATGTGTATCACATGTATGTGTGTATGTGTGCAAGATGATGGTGATCAGCACCACATACAGGGACACACACAAACCCAAAAAAACACACCCCTCACATACCACCATTTCCTTCAGCATTGCTTCCATTTCCTCCTTGCTTGGCATATGCAACCCATGAAACACCAACTGTGCCGCCAAACGACAGCGATCCCACATGCTCAACGATGCCCACATGCGGGCAACGGTGATGCTGACCGGCCGATCACCCAACACCACCTTGTGGGAAAAAAGAGGGGGGTTGGGTAACACAATGGATGGGTGTACACAGGTACACAAGGTACACAAGGACAATACACACACAATTGTACACACGGAATCACACAAACAGAAACACCCACACAGAAACACAACCCCCTCCACAGAATCACACAAAAACCACCACACAAAAACTACCTTGGCATTGACAGCATCGGCTTCTGTGAGCGCCACTCGAAACTCCTCCCCCGGCACCACATCCATGCTCCCCCCTGCCTTGCTCAAATACCAACTGTACAACGCCTGAAACAAGTGGCAATCCCCGCTCCGCCAGGATGCAAGGGCATCGTTCAGTGTGCATGGTTTGAGGTGGCTCGAGGATGACTGCAACATGCTGCGGCGCTCGGGGCACAATTCCACCATGACGATTTCAGGTTGTATGGCGCGAATGACAGTGCGCACGTCTTCACAGCTGGCACGCGAGATGTGTGCAACACCAACCAGGTGATAGATTTGCTCGTTGCTGATGGGGTTGTTGGGGTTGTTGAGCTTGAGGGTGGTGAGGGCACGCACCGACGCCAAGGGATCAGTTGGTGTTGCTGGAGGGATGGCTCGTTCAGTTGGTGTTGCTCGAGGGGAGCACAAGGCTGGTGGTACGTCGTCCATATGGTTGGGGTTGGCTTGGATTTGGCTAGTAGTGTTGTTGATGATGATGTTGATCGAAAGTTGTTGTGATGGCTGTTGCTGTGGTGGCTATTGCTGCGATGGTTGTTGCTGTGATGATGGTTGTGATGGTTGTGATGGTTGTTGCTGCGATGATTGCTCAACCCCACAAAACTGCTTGTGATGAGAAAAACCAAAACCAAAACAAACCTTTAGCTGGCCATAAAAAGCCATCAGCAGCGTTTTTACATACCCATCAAATCAACGCACGAACATCTGACAAAACCCCGCAAGCAAACCCGCAACCGTTTCTTATCTTCAAGCATGCCACCTCGCTGTACACACTTGCCTCTTGCTCCTGCAGCCCCCATTGCTCCTGTGCATCCGGCATTGCGCTTGCAATGTACCGCACAATCCCCTCGTCAACATTCAAACACGAGCCTTCCACAACGCCTGGTTGCCGGGGCCTTGGCGGCATGCATGCTCGCATGCGCTCCCAGCGCGCTTGCTGCCCACCCACCCCCACAACCAGTCATCAGCTCCATAGCAGAGGCATCGGATCGCAAGCTCAGCTTTGAAATCAGCGTGGATGGGCAGGAGCTGGGGCGATTCACAGTCAGGCTGTTTGATGATGTACCTGTCGGCACCGAGCGCTTTGCACAGCTCGCAGAGGGGTTGGATGGTGCAAGCTATCGGCGAAGCAAGTTTAGTGAGATCTATCCGGTATGGGTAGATGGTGGTGGTGGTGGTGGTGGTGGTAGTAGGACAATGGATGGAATGCACGTGCACTTGATGCATGTACACATGAGGATGTTCGCTCTACACACACACACACCCTATCAACACCGACCCACGCTATACAAACACAGGAGTATATTCGCAATGCTGGTGTCAAAAACCTCACCTACCGTGCAGATGCGCAAGTGCGACTCGCAGGTGGTGCCGATACCTTTGCACTTGAGGAAGAGTTGAAGCAACACAAACATACACATGATACAGCGGGTGTGGTGTCCATCATCGTGCGTGATGCTGAAGAACGGTGCGTTGTGGGGGGGTGTGCGTGGTTTTGGGGTGTCTGTGTATTTGCAATATGGTGATGGTGTATGCACTGTACACATATACATACAAACACATGTACTCACACCCCCCACACCCACCCACCCCCACCCACCCACTACAAAAGAAAAAAAACATCCGCATCCACCCACCCACACCCACACACGCACAGTGAGGTAAAAGAAAAGCTCATAGCATACCAAGGCAAGCTCATCAATGTGCAAGAGGTGTTGGGTGAAGCTCCCAATGGCACCTCCTTTGCCATCACAAGAGCACCTGCGCCTGAGCTAGACGCAACCAACCTTCCTATTGGGGTGGTGGTGGAGGGGCAGGATGTGGTGGAAGCCGTGGGGAAGCTACCAGTGGTCAAGGATAATAGCGATTCTCCGTTTTTCAAGTATGATGGGTGACTGGGGTGTATATAGTGTGCTGTGTGTATGTTTTTTGTGTGTAGTCCATGGGTTGTGTGTGTATTTCTTGTGCATAGCACATGAAGCAAAATACATGCAGACATGATTTGACATGTACTACGCACCACACTACCCTCCTTGTCATACATCACCCTCCTTGTCATACATCACCCTCCTTGTCATACATCACCCTCCTTGTCATACATCACCCTCCTTGTCATACATCACCCTCCTTGTCATACATCACCCTCCTTGTCATACGTCACCCTCCTCATCACACCACTCTTGACAGGGCAGGCAAGGTGTTGGGTGACAAACGAGCAGATGTGGCTGAACGGTCATTTAATAGACCTTTTAACAAAGTAATAGTATCAGCAGTGGCTCTGGAATGATGACATTGGAGTGATCATAGTGGAGGAATGATACTGAGGTGATGATGTAATGATATATACATACAAATAGGGATGGATATGTGGATGGATGTGCAGCTGCACTGCACGCATGTAGTGCCATGCTGTGTGTGTGTCTGCATGGTGCATGTACACATATGAAAGCACAGCAGCTTGTGATTTGCGACAAGAGAGAGACTGTTTTATTTCTAGTTTCACGCAGTGTGACTTTTTACTTGTAGTTATACGCAGCATGCACAGCACGTGCTGCATGTGATGATGCTCATGATGTAAGAGGGGTGGTGATGCATTCTGCAACTAGGTGACAAACAGGAATAATTGTGTTTTACTTTCACAAGAACGTATTGTGTTACAGTGAGGACAAGAATAGCAGCAGCAGTAGTGGTACATACATTACACCATGTGCACTGAGTGGCATGATGAATATCAAGTTGTCCGCTACACACAATACATCAAGTTGTACGCTGCTTGATTACACTCCAACATCACACGCCTGTGCATCATGATCACGCACCACACCCCTCACACGGTCCCCACCACCACCGTCGTCACCTGCACCCCCTCCATAAGCAGCGCACGCACCACCCCTCCTTCCACCCCACCCCACCCATCCCCCCAGGCACCCTCCACCCACCCCACCCCATCATCACGTGCACTCCGTGTGGTGTGTTTTCGTTTTTGCTGCGTGGTGGTGGTTTTATTGATAGTGGTGGTATCAACAAGGGGTATGTTGAAGCCAATGGTGAGTGGGTGGGGTTCCTGAGACACCCTCACCATGGGGGGGGGGGTGTCTGTGCCGGTCTTGATGAGGTTGACCATGCGCATCCATGACTCTACCTCAGCCCACAACTGTGTGATAGGTGTGTGAGATAACACAGGTGAAGGAGGAGAAGGAGATGAAGGAGAGGTTGAGACAACATGCACACAGTCAACACACAACAGAGTCATCCTTCCTACAACACCACCTACCTGTTGTATGCTCCATGGTGGGAGGGCCCCATGAGGGGGGGGGTGCACCTCAGCCCTCACCCTACCACCAGCAGACTCTACACACCCAGTAACCTGTATATTATGTATATGTATGTGTATGTATGTATGTATATGTGTGTATATGCATATGTGTATGTGTCTACATGTCACCTGTAACATATAACATGTACACAAAGTAAGCACATTGTTGTTGTTTTTACGTGTTGCTGTGTTCCACACACCTTGATGGTGGGGCTTGTAAGCGTCCCCCCCTCAAACGGCATTGGGGCAAGTATCAATGGCACATCCAACTCATTGTACAATCTCCCCAATGCATTGTTGTACAGGAAATCAAACAAAGCGTGCACAGCGTGAGGGCCTTGTACGAGCAGCAGGGATCGTTGTGTGTTGTCAATGTCAAGGTCACTATTTGGGGGGGCCTTTGCTGTTGGGGGGCCCTCCTGAGGAATAGGTGGGGTAGGGTGGTGGGAGGTGTACGGGGGAGGGGGGGGGCATGGGGTGTAAGCGTATGAGAAAAATACACATACGACAAACACCACAAACATACATCAATGTATACCATTCCCCACACACACCACATCAGTGCAGTCACCACAATCCCATCATCCCATCATCATCATCATTCCCCCCACACCTCTTGATCTGTTTCAGCAGTCACATGTGGCGCCCATGGCATCGTAAACTCCACACCCACTGTATCACTACGCAACATGTTTCTCAACCCCCTACTACTATGACTCACAAGAGCAAGCACCTTCCCACATCCCGCTTGTCCTGCTGCTCGAAACATCACACACATGGGTTTTCGAGCACCCACAGGGGGGAGCCAGTAGGCACATGGGCAGGTACCCTGTCTAACTGCATAGTAGAGGGATCGAAAGGACTCTCTGTGGGTGTTTCTTCTGGGTTGTGGGATGGGGGTATTGTGGGATGGGGGTTTTGGGGGATGGGGAATGGGGGACTGGAGATGGGTGGTTACAAGGAACTACATGTGATCAAGTAACTCATGATGTTTCGTGATGATGCATACAAATGCCCAAACGACACCTCCAACAACCCAAACACACACATTCACACACACCGTCGTTGCATCATTGCGGCATGTCCTGCTTGCACCAACGCTTTTGTTGCTGCCCCATCCCATCGCTCCACTGGATGTTGCCACCAATGTATACCTGCTGCATACTCTGTCGCATTGGGTATACTTTGAACATTTGCATTCCCATCATCATCACCGTGCACATCATCCATGGGATCCTCTGACATCACAACAGCACGTGTTGCTACATTCCACAACTCTGTCTGCACTACTTCTGCATCGTCGGATAGTATCCGTAGGAATGATTTCAAAGACCAATCTGTGGGTGGGGGGCCCTGGATGGTGCGCTCCCCCTTGGGTGGGATGGTGGGTGCTGGATTGGATGATTGTCCATGCAGACGGGTGGCAGATGGCTGGCGTGCTAGTGCTTCCACCTGGTGGTGTGTACTGGGGTGTGTGAGGGGGGTGAAGCCATAAAACACCTACAACATTACCGCTGCACGGCTGGCTTGGTCGTCTGGTGCGGGTGCAGCATCACGTGTGGATGCAATGTCCAGAAAACTGGTGTGCACACTCCTGTGTGTGTGGTCACAACAATTGTCTGCTAGTACTGCACTGTATGACTGTATGTGTGCACCAAACCAAACTCCCCAAACCTGGCTTGTCGTCGTTGTTCATCTTCAATCAAGCCTGCAAGGTTGGCAAAACTTGTCGGTTGCCTGTTGTCACCATTTGTTGTGGTTTGCATGATGATCGTCTGCCGTTTCATCAAGATACACCACCAGTCCACACATACTGTGAGCCGCTCATCGTGTTTGTACAAGTGATCGATCAACAAACGCCTGCTATCATCGTGTTGGCCATCATCTACACGCACAGCATCACCGCATTACCACATATATCTAAAAACAACAACATATATCTAAAACAACATATCATCCAAAAAACATCACGTCTGCTCCACCATCAATGCCTGCGAATACCGTGCTGCAAGTCGCCCACGATTGGCTGCATACCATTCCTCAGCCTGCCCCTTGGTAAACCGCCGTTTGCTAAACCGTATGCGCACAAGCTCCGGCCGATCCTCCTTGACCTCAAAATTCAGGTGCACCCCATCCTCCATCTCCTCCGTCCACGTCTCCCCAATTCGCCGCCGCCCCAGCCGTGACCGTCCCCCCTTGCCCCCCAACGACTCCCCCCCGGCCATGGGCGATGCCACGCAGCGCTCAGGGGACAGGGCCCCACTCTCGGCGGCACGCTCCACCGCCGCTTCGAGGGACCCCGGGGCGGGGGCCCCCGGGGGGCCCTGCAGCAGGGTGGCAATCCCCCCCGCCCCGCTACTGCTGGCGGTGGCCAGCAGGTGGCTTGAGTTGCTTGGTGACATGTAGGGTGTGTCCCCACTGGTCACAGAGTTGTGATCATCAGACACCAATTCCCCTGAGTGCCCTGGTAGCAGTGCAAAGCTTGTCACTAGGCTGTTGTTGCTGGGGGAGTGCATGCTGGAGGAGGCATCATCATCATAGTCATCGTTGTTGGTTTGGTCATGTTCCTCCATGTCTGACAGGGGTTCGGCATCCCCCTGGTGGCTGATGGAGGGTTCCAGGTTGCTCAGGGATCCAGGTAGCTGCACTGGTGGTACTGGGGTGGCACTGGGGTATGCATTGCCTGGTGCTGCTGCTACTGATAGGTTGGAGAGGGATGCTCGCTCTAATGCCATCTGTGTGTGTGCGTGTGTGGGTATAGCAAAAACACCAGCAAAAACACCAACGCAAAACCCCCACCGATACAACAACACGCACCTCTGCAAACGACAGCTCTCTCCGATGTGCCCCCCCACCATCCCCACCCCCACCCTCCAACGCCTCGAGGCGCCGTAACAACGCCCCATTCTCCACCACACGCTGCGCCAACAACACCTCCAGCTTTGCCAGGCGTGCCTCAAGCACCCGTGCATACGCTGTAGCCTGTGTGGCCTGTGCAACAGCAGCAGCAGCCTGTGCCACACCGGCCCCCTCGTCGCTGCCCCCCGCTGCCGCGGGGGCCCCCGACGTGGCCACCGAGGGGCCCCCCATGAACGCAGAGGGCCCCGGTCGGTCGGTCCCACCCCCCCCAGGGGAGCTGGGTCGTTCAGAGCTCGCCAAACTCACATTGCTGGCGCTTTCCCGGAGGGAAATGACATGGGGACGGTCCTGTTGGATTTTCTCAGGCCCCGACGCGACCCTGCGCAAGCTGGTGGCCCCGGACAACGGGGGGGACCGGGTCCCTGATTCGGCGCCTGTGCTGTTGAGGCTGCGGCTGCTCAGTGCTGCAGAGAATTGACGACCAGACGCCAGGGGCATGCTGTCGTGGCGTTGGAGGGTGGGCTGGGAAGATGGGGGGTGTTCTGGGGGTGGGCGGGGGGGGCGTTCACGGGGGAGCGTCATACTGTGTGACACTTGCGCCTGGACGACGGGGGTGGTGGACATGTGTGGACATGTGTATGATGAAACACAGTGTGTATGACGTGTATCTATGTGTATATGCTCATCCATGTGTATAGTGTGTACAGGTATGTTGACACATCACCACACAACAAAACCACAACCGGAAAAAAAACACCTACCCGTAGACTCTTGAGTACTTTACGATTCTTGCGATCCCCTATTCGATTTGCTATGTTTGTCATACTACGCACCACGCGCCCATTACCCCCACCCCTGCTCGTCTCACTCCTCCCACCATTCACCATACTTCCCCCCACACTGCTCGACTCCTCCTCCATGCTCTCCACCGATTCCGAGGGGCCCCGTGACAAGGGGTCCCTCCCAGCCGAGTCAGCAGAGGTGGGCCCGGCGGCTCCCAGGGACCGCCCCTCCCCAGAGGTGTGGAGTGGTGGGGACACGTGTGAGTATGAAGGGGAGGTGTTGCGCATGGAGCGAGTGGAGGTGGTGCTGATGCTTGTGGTGGAATCCATTCCCTGTGTGTGTTTGGTGAGAAGGGTACGTACTATTGAGGTTGGACAGGTGCTGACAGTATATGGATACACACAACATATACGATGAATACACACAATACATACGATGAATACACACACACAGTACACGGGCACACAAACATGATCCATGCCCTACACCACCCAATACAAAAACAGCCACCCCCCACACACCACCCAATCACCTTGAACCGATGTCGAAAAAAATCACGAGCCACCTGCAGCTGCTGAAGTTCCTCCACGTCCTCACTCTGACTGTTATGTTCACACACCGCCATGGCATAATACCCCCCCGCTGCCACCTGCTGCACCTTGCGGCCCTGCATGGCTTGCACTATCACTGGCACCCCCGATTCGCTACATGTACCACACCCAAGCTGCCCCTCCTGCCCACGGCCCCATGTAAACACATAGCGTGTTCCAGAAGGTACAGGATGCCCGTTTTTGAAATCCACCGCTCGAGCAGTGGCTACGCAGTGCTGCATGCCTGCAGTCAACTCGTCGGTCCAAAAGCGTTCGAGGGGGCCCCCGACTTGCTCAAAGGTGGTACAGGAGGACCATTTTACAGAGCGGTGGGGGGCGAGTTGCCCAGCTTGATACACTTTATGGGTGCTGGTGACAACGGCTGTAAAGTTGAGGCCTGCTACGACTTGGACGGCCAGGACTGTTTGTAGGGGGCCCGGGACCAGCGTGGGGAGTAAGCGGCCCTGCAGATCCCCCACACCGAGGCACCCCTTGTGGTTGTCCTTGCCTGCGGGGTCCCCTGTGGTGCCCACCATGCCACCCCATGTGTAGACCTGCCCTGATTGGGTACCTGTTGGTTGGGTGTTGGTTAGGGATGTGCAACAATAGCATGTGGGGATGTGCAAGAACAGTACATGAGCATACCACAAAGCGAAAATGTTTACAACCTGTGTACACCATCCCTCACAAAACAACAACACGTACGGCTTGCAATCACGCCGGCAGTAATGTGTCCCACATCATGCCCCATCGTGGTGGTGCGTCCGACCCCACCACCACCACCCTTGGCCACAATTGCAGCAGTGTGCCAGTGCCCACACGCAACACGAAGCACCTGCAACCCCTCCAACGCACGCACAAGCCTCGGGGTGGTCTCATCCCCAATCCCACCGTGCCCCAGCTTGCCCCCCAACCCACATCCCCACGTATACAGGTGCCCCATGGCTGTCACTGCTGCTGCATGAAACTGCGCAAGCGACACATGCAACACAGGTGCTGGGAGTGGCACCTGACGGGGGATGTGCTGTCGAATGGCGGCATACCCCAATGTACCTGCTGCGCCATCCCCCCATGTGTACAACTCCTGGGTGTCTGTCACTACAGCAGTAGCAGACTCGGAGCATCGCACACTTGTGACACGACGCCCCCACAAGCCCACCACACGCGTTGGTTGCATGACATCTGCTTGATGGCCATGGCCGAGCTTGCCGCCACGTCCCTCACCCCATGTGTAGAGGTCACCAGTGTAGGTAACCAATGCTGCATGACGAAGGCCCACAGCAACCTAGAGAGAGATGGGTGATTGAACCAACTTGAGGGATTGATGATGATGACAACATGATGATGGCTCGATGATCAACACCAACATGCAATGCTACACCCACCACCTCTACTACCTTGAGGACATCTAGTTGTTTGGTTTCCTGTACGAGATGTGGCTGCAAAAAACGCATGGCTGCCACCCGACCTTGTTCCTTTGCACCACCTCCCACCCCCTCGGCAGCACGATTGGCGGGTGCCGGTGATCCCCACAACCACAAATCCCCTGGTGTGCGACTGCGAATGGGCAACCCAATATCCCCACTCACACGTCCCGCCACAGGAGCGGCAGATGTGGTGGTGGCAAGGGATGCGGGGCTCGATGCCGTGGATGGTGGGATGGTGGGCGATGCCACTGTAGGGGATTTCAATGGGCTCCCTTGCGAACCCAATGCCTTGCCAAGCACGTGGGATGGCCGTGCAATGGACAGGCCCAGCAGTGATTTCAAGCCACTATACCACAAAGTAAAGGATTCCTCACCGGGGCAGATGAGATCCAAACTGCGCGATTCCGCATCGGTGGATGCGTAGAGAAGGGAAAAGGACAGCTCTGCAACGGCTTGCTGTGGATAGCGGCGAAACACTTCTGTTTGCTGGCCACGTCGCAGCTCACGCACACGACCCAGGTCGACGGTGCGGCGGGCGCCATTGGCAGACCTCCACGCGAGCTGGCTGTCGTGGTTGATCAACCGGAAAAAGTGCAGTTTTGGTTTGCCATACCGACCGTGTTTGAGCAGCCACCCACCCTGTATGATGTGGGGGGATTAGGTGATCAATTACAGATGATCAATGAGATGCTCAAGATGGTACCAACTACCCGCCTGCATGGTAATAGCCCTACCTTGCGAAGGGCCGTGACGCACTCATCCAGTGGGAGGAGTGGCGTGCTGCTGGGGAGGTCAGGTGCGGAGTCCACGCCAGGCGTGGCGTCCAGCACCTGTGGATGTGCAACCACATGTGGTGGTGTGGTGTCATATTAACACGGTGTAAAAAGATGTGACGCATTTTTAGCTTACCATTGTGCGTTTTACAGTTCGCTAGTTGTGCTCATCAGTGGGTTGGTGTGGGCCAAATGGATTGATCTTTCAAGTCGTTGGCTGATGTTTTCATGCAGCTGCGTTACAATGCAACTTGATTGCAACACCGCACTAGTGGATCACTTTTGATTCAACTGGGAGAGCACACACAGGGAGAGTAGTAATGAGAGTTGTGCAAGATGGTGCCCCACCTTTTGTCTGTTGCTGCCCTGATGGCTGATGTGATGGCTGAAATAAGCTGATGAGAATTTTTTGGGGGGGAACAACAAAAGTTGGGTTATGAAAGTTGATGGTTTTTTGCCTCAAGCAGCTTTGGTCGCTTTTATGTTGCCAATCCTCCCTTGTCCCAGATTGCGATGTTGAAAATGTGTTGCAGGAGTGTAGCATCGTAGCATCCTCGCACACAAGGAAATAGACAGATCTCAACACATGCAGTAGCAGCATTGCAACCCTTTGTTCTTTAGCAAACCATGTTGCTTGCTCGCAGGGGCAGGCAAGCAGCGTGTGCATTATTTCAGCCTGTTTGTTCTTCATCATGGATGAGCATTCATACATCAACTGAATGCATGGCACCAGCTGGTCGTGGCAGGGGCGGCGGCATTCCCTCCCGCTTTTCCACACCAGGGTATGCTGCTGCCTGTGTGTTGTGCTCATGGAATCAGCAGCCCCACACATTTGCGTACACGTCACACAGGGGTGGGGATGGCAAGGACGTGGGCAAGGATGACAGTGTCACTCGATTAGAGGATGCCCAGTTTCGTGATGCCGCATCCACTACACCACTGGCAGATGAAGTGGATCGCCGTGATGCTGATCATCAGCGGCGCAAGAGTATGCTGGGGGTTTCACGGGAAAGGCGGGAACAGATGGCACACAGAGAACATCCACATCGGTATGTGTGTGTTGTGTCTGTCGAGGGGTGTACACACAAACAGTGTGGATGTGGATTAATGTCACACACTGTTGATGTCATCTGGTGGTGTGTGGTGGTGGTGCGAGTACACGCACCACATAGTACCACTGTCATAGTGACATCATGCCATTCACACATCCACACAGCAAACCACACTCGCTGCGCACAACCCATGAAGACATAGAGATACCAAAAGTGGAGCACAACCGTACCATAGTAGCAATTGACACCACCGATTTGGATGCAGCAGCCATGTCTGATGCCGAGCAGCATGATGCCACAAACGATGATTCCACACCATCAGCAACAGCAGAGCAACGCCCTGGGCGTGCAGCACAGCATCGCAAGTACAAAGCACGGGCACCACAAAGACTGGTTGGCAACGAGCCAACAGGAGACGATGAAGAGGATGAGAATGAGGATGACGATCACTTGGACATCACAGCCGCATCGGCACCATCAGCCCCCTGGGAATGGGCACCTGAAGACAAGCAGCGACTGGTGCAGCTGGGCATGGAGCACTTGCCGAGCATACAAGTTGCCCCCATGATGCTCCCACAGAACAAGGAGGATCTCAAGCGTATGCGCAGGGAGGTGGCATATGAGTGGTATAGGACACGGAGACCTGGGTTGATACCTTTTGAGCACCAACCCAAGCCCGTGTTTAGCGATTCAGCAAAGGAGCGGGTATGTGTGTGGGTGTATGAGTGTGTAGAGTGGGAGGGTTCATGAGGACGATGTGATGTACTGTGCCTGGCTCTCTCTCTCTCTCACACACACACACATATACCTCTCACACACACATACTCTCTCTTTCACACACACACTTATCCACCATCATCGTCATCCAATCATCCTCATCCTCATCACCACCACCACCTAGGCACAAGAGGAAAGGGAGTATGAACAAACAAAAGAGCTCGCAGAGGACCTGGCACTGAACAATGCTGCCATGGATCTATTCCTTGACATAGGAGACTCTATTCTTGTATGTGTAGGTGTACTGTGTGTATGATGGTGTACTGTGTGTAGGATGGTGTACTGTGTGGATGATGGTGTATGATGGTGTATCCCTTGCTCCCTGTTGTTTTGTTGGTTTTCTCTTCACCCACCCACACAATCACCCCACACAATTACCCCACACAACCCCCCCCACACGCACCGACCCCCCTCTCATTTCACAGGATGCAGCGGACCCCAACAAAATCATACTACGCCCTGGTGAGTGGATGTACCCGGAGTTCCGATTGCCATATGATCCTATAGAATACATGGAGAACAACAGGGCTGTGTTGAGGCAACAGTTTAATATACACTCAGAGGCCAAGTGGCAGGTGTGTGTGTGTGTGTGTGTGTGGGTAGGTGGGTGTGGGTGTAGAAATGTACAGTGCTACCAAAACAAAAATATGTGCATGTCGGCAGAAATAATCATGATTGTAGTACAGGATGTGATGGAACTGTGGGGTAACCACGGAAACATATACACAGCAGCGTGTACATCATGCAAGGTGTTTACTCAGTGTGAATACACATGGTCAACCACATCCCCCCAAAACAACAACTTCAGGCGCTCAAGGATGTGGTGGAACACAACTGGCCACACATTAAACGGTTTACAGAGTTTGAGGATGTGGATGCCATGCGCAGGGCCCTCTTCAATATTGCTGCAGAGGTCCCACCCGACCACCCAATGCACCAGACGCCCAAGATGTACGCAGAGGTGCTTGATGCCAACCCCAACGTCTCGCAGGTTGACAAGCTCGAGTTTATGCGGCGTGTGGTCCAGCGTGTGCTGGAGCCAGACACGGAAGAGTATGAGGAGTTGAGTGAGGGGGAGGACGATGGGCCAGATGTGAGGTCGCTGCGAACGAGTGGGTTTTGAGAGGGACTAGTTTTTAAAAACAACAACCATTGGTGGTAACATTGACACACCATTGCAGGTGACACCCTTTACTACGATATCATTTCATTCGCTTGGCGGCTAGTCACCATGCCGTGTTTCACAGCAAGCACACCAATGGTAGGCAGCGCCAGCAGCCTGGTGATGCCTCATAGCATGCCAACATGCATATCGCGCCAGCGACGATGTGTGGTGGTGGCGTCCTCAGCCAACGGGCAGGCTGCAGGCAGCAGAACACGGCCTGAATACATCCCCAACAAGATAGACGACCCAAACTACGTCCGTATCTTTGATACAACCCTCCGCGATGGTGAACAATCGCCTGGCGCCACGCTCACCTCCAAGGAAAAGGTTGAGATTGCAAAAATGCTGTCCAAGCTTGGGGTAGACATCATCGAGGCCGGCTTCCCTATTGCTTCCCCCGATGATTTTGATGCAGTGCGCAACATCGCCATGGAGGTGGGCAATGCAGTGGAGCCAGACACAGGGTACGTGCCAGTCATCTGTGGATTGTCACGCACCAAAGAAAAGGACTTGGAAACAGCGTGGGAGGCGGTTCGACATGCAAAACGGCCTCGTGTGCACACATTTATTGCCACTAGCAAGATCCACATGGACTACAAGCTGCGCATGACACCTGATCAAGTGGTCCAGCAGGCCGTCAATGCCGTGTCGTATTTGAGGTAGTGTTGGGTGTTTTTGTGAGGGTGTGTTTTTGTGGTTGTGGTTGTGTGGTTGTGTGTTTTTGTGGTTGAGTGTGTATGGCGGTTGGTTGTGTGACACCTTGCATTATCCATCCACCACACGCATCCACCACACACATCCACCACATGCATCTACCAACCCATCACAATACAACACAATATCACAACACACAGGTCGTTGGGTTGTGAGGACATTGAGTTTTCGCCTGAAGATGCAGGTCGCAGTGATCCAGCGTTTCTCTATGAAATCCTGGGTGAAGTGATCAAGGTATATTGGGGGTGATGCATGGGTGTGGTGCATTGGGTAGTGTGCGTTGGGTGCTGTGCGTTGGGTGTGGATGGATGTCGATGTGGAAAGCACACTGGTACAGCAGTGTTGTATATACCACCATACAAACACAAACACACATGCGCTCCCCCCCCAACACACACAAACAACCCCCCCCCCCAAAAAAAAACAACATAGGCTGGTGCCACCACCCTCAACATCCCTGACACCACTGGGTGGAACCTCCCTCATGAGTTCGGCAGCCTCATTGCCAATATCAAAGCCAACACACCCGGTGCCGACAACATTATCATTTCCACCCACTGTCAAAACGATCTGGGTTTGTCAACAGCCAATAGCCTGGCGGGGGCGATGAATGGTGCGCGGCAGATCGAGTGTACGATTAATGGGATTGGGGAGCGGGCAGGGAATGCGTCCTTGGAGGAGGTGGTGATGGCCATTGCCCTAAGAGGGTATGGGGGTGGGGTTGGGGGGTGGGGAATTTGTTGGTATGGGGGGTATAGGGGGTTGGTGGGTGTGGGGTTTTGATGGCTGTGTGTACTGTTGTATGTGCATGTTCATGTACATTGTACACATGTAGTTGAAAAACAACAACCTGCAAATACATATACACAAACACATATACTAGCCGATATTCAAACACACATAGAAGCACACATACAAACACACATCTACAAACAGGGAGGATCGAATGAATGGTTTGTGGACAGGCATTCGACCAGTGTACATTTCCCCTATCAGCAAGATGGTATCTGACTACAGTGGCATGATGGTGCAACCACACAAGGTGTGTGTGTATGGCATGTGGATATGTGGAGTGTGTGGATATTCCCTCTCAGACAAAAGCACACACAAAAGAAATACATTACACTCTCTCTCTCTCATACACACACAAATAGCATACACCTATGCCTAGCAAAAACACTGCACACACATAGTAAAACACTGCACACACATAGTAAAACACTGCACACATATTTAAACACTGCACACACATAGTAAAACACTGCACACACATAGTAAAACCACCTCACTCAGGCTATTGTGGGCGCGAATGCATTTGCCCATGAGAGTGGTATCCACCAAGATGGTATGCTCAAGAGCAAAGCCACCTATGAGATCATGTCACCTGAAACAATTGGCTTGCAGAGGAATGATGATGCTGGCATTGTGCTCGGTATGTGTGGTGTAGATGTATGTGTGGCGTAGTGGATGTGTAGTATATGTTACATGTTGTGTGTACACACACATGTTGTATACGCAAACACATGCACCCCCTTGGTATCCCATCTCCACCCCCACCCCACCCCCTCAACACCCCCCAGGCAAGCACAGTGGTCGTCATGCCCTTACCACCCGTCTGCAGCAGCTGGGTGTGGAATTGGGAGATGAGCAGCTGAATGATGTGTTTAAACGATTCAAAAACCTGGCTGACAAGAAGAAGGATGGGGTACAGGATGAAGATCTGTTGGCATTGGTGAGTGATGAGATGCAGTCAACATCCGCCATCTGGGAACTGCTGGACTTGCAGGTGTGTGTGTGTGTTGTACGTGCATTGTTGTGTAGCGTGGGGAAATGTGCTGTGGGAAAAAGTACGACACATCACTTCATCCCCATCCATCCCCATCCATCCCCACCCCCGTGACACAGGTTGTATGCGGTACCATGGGCCTCCCCACAGCAACAGTCAAGTTGAGGGGCCCTGATGGGATTGCCCGGGTCGCTTCTGGAATTGGGACGGGGCCTGTTGATGCTGCATACAAGGCCATTGATTCCCTCATGCAGGTGCAGGTGCAATTGGTGGATTATGGTATGAACAGCGTGACAGAGGGTATTGAGGCATTGGCAATGACACGAGTGGTGGTGCGACCGGCGGGCAAGTTGAGTGGCGAGGGATTTGTGACCAGTGCACAGGTATGATGATGGGATGATGATGATGATGATGATGATGATGATGATGATGATGATGATGATGATGATGGGAGATGATGGGATGATGATGAAATGTGTTGTGTGTGGAGGTACATGTGTTTGTGATGTATGCACAAACCCATAGAGTATGTGCAGCACAACCACCGGCCATTGCGTTGTGTGATGGTTGGCAAGGAGTTTGCATAGAGCATGCATGGGCATGGGTAGCGGTGGGTGCCATCTTTACGGTGCCCTCGCAGCTATGCATGCCCCACATTCCTCCATTGGTAGTCACTGTGTATGGTGTAGTCATCAATCCAGAGCAATGGATATGCAAGGCATCCATCCCATGACGCACACCATCCAATCCAGGGGCGGGTATTCCAGCGCACGTTTAATGGATCTGGTGCTGACGAGGACATTGTGGTGAGCAGTGCGCGAGCATACATTGCAGCAGTGAACAAGCTCATCGCATATGTCAGTGCACAGCAGGCAGCACAGGCCGCCACCAGCAGTCAGGATGACGATGCACAGGCTGCACCAGAAAAGCAAGCTGTGACCTTGTGATGATGATTGTGTAACTGACAACGTTGTTGGCATATAGTCTCCTGAAAAAAGCAGCGAGTCGTGGTACACACATACATGATGTGCAGCACACAAGAAGATTTTTTGTTTTGCTTTTTGCTCATATCGTTTGCTCATATCATTTTGGTCATATAATTTCACGCAAAATACATTGTCAGCAAGACAACTGCTCCTTACAACCAACAACAACCAACAACAGCAACAACCAGATCCTTCAATCAGCTATTGGCCACACCACCTATCAGCCACCCCACCACAACCAATATGATATCACCACCCTGTTACAACTAGGCATGTAGCATGCCCCTGTATATATACCAGCACTAATAGACCCCAATCGCTGTGCACAAACCAGCACCCCCCAGCCATTATGTTGCGCAAGATGCAGCAAAAGATAATGAAGGGCAAGTCTACGGGAACAGGACGTGATGACAGTGTGTCGTCGTCAGGCCCCAGCAAGTCTGCTTCGTCCATTGCCAAGCCACACCCTACTGGCAGCAGCAGCACACTAGCCACAGCTGCATCCACCCAACGCGACACCAATACCAATGCAGTCACACACAAGCACGCCCTGCCCACACCGTTGGGTGTGGCAGCACGGAAAAAGTTCTTTACCGAGCCATTGCCAACGTTGCGTGAGGTTCCCCTGCAGGAGAAGCAGCCTTTGTTTATACGAAAGCTGCAGTTGTGTTCATTCACATTCGACTTTATGGACCCTGTCAAGGACCTCAAGGAAAAGGAGGTCAAGCGACAGACACTGATCGAGATCGTGGATTATGTGTCCAACGGGCCTCAGCGATTCAACGACAGCGTTGCAGAAGATGTAGTTGCCATGATCTCAGCCAATATATTCCGCGCATTGCCTGCATCAGCCAATGCAGCTGCTGGTGAGTCGTATGACCCAGAAGAGGAAGAACCAGTGCTCGACCCGGCCTGGCCACATTTGCAGGTGTGGTTTTGGGTGTGGTGTATTTCATGTGCAATGACCTGTTGATAGACATTTGTGATGCACACGTTGTGATGCAACACACTGATGTGATGCAACACACGCACCTCAAACACACACACCTCAACACCCCCCCCACAACAGTTGGTATACGAATTCCTCCTGCGCTATGTGGTCTCCAACGACACAGACCCCAAGACAGCAAAACGCTTTATCGATCACTCCTTCATCTTGCGTTTGCTTGATCTCTTTGACTCAGAGGACCCCCGGGAGCGAGATTACCTCAAGACCATCTTGCACAGGATATACGGCAAGTTTATGGTACATCGTCCCTTTATCCGCAAGGCCATCAACAATGTGTTTTATAGGTTTATTTTCGAGACAGAGCGGCATAATGGTATAGCAGAGTTGTTGGAGATATTGGGAAGTATCATCAACGGGTTTGCACTGCCATTGAAGGAGGAGCACAAGGTGTGTATGGGGGGGGTGACGTGTACACATTTGTACACGTTCATTATTTATGCATATGTACACTAGAACCCATACACACACCCATACACACACACACACACACAAACCAAAACACTCTTTGTCGACACCCAACAGGTGTTTTTGGAGCGAGCACTCATGCCCCTACACAAACCCAAGTGTGTTGCACTCTATCACCAACAGCTTGCATACTGTGTCACACAGGTATGTGGTGGAAGGGGTATGTGGTGTGAAGGGGTATACAAGCAAGCAGTGTGTGTTTGTAGGTAGCAGCAGTGTGTGTGTAAGCAGTAGCAGTAGCACAGGTGTCGGCAGGTGCATGGCGTGTACCATGCACATGCCATATGCATGACCGTACATGTGCATATACACAACACCATATACACATGCAAACATGTTGCAGCATCACACAATAGATCATCATCCTCTTGTGTTTTTCACATGCTGTCCTTGTTCACATGTTCCCCTTGTTCACATGCATGTTCCCCTTGTTCCCCCATGCAGTTTGTTGAAAAAGACAGTAAGTTAGCAGAACCAGTGATCAGACAACTGCTTAAATTTTGGCCTGTCACCAATAGCAGCAAGGAAGTGTTGTTTTTGGGGGAATTGGAAGAGATACTAGAACTCACGCAGGTATGTACGTTTTGAGGGTGTTGTGTGTGTGTGCGGTTTTTGTGTGTGTGGTGTGTGTGTTTTGGGGGTGTTGTATCGTGTGTTTGTTCTTGTACAGATGTTGAATGACGCATATGCAATGCTGCATGCTACATACGTTGTATTCTGTTTATTAATACACATCAACACACATCCACACGTATGCATATACGTGCACACCTCCCAACACACACACATACACACCAAAACACACACACAGGATGCAGAGTTTGTACAGATCATGGTGCCCCTGTTTAAACGAATTTCACTATGCCTCAACAGCCAGCATTTCCAAGTTGCAGAACGTTCCTTATTTCTGTGGAACAACGAGTACATCAATAGCCTGGTGGCACATCATCGACAAAATGTGTTGCCACTGATCTTCCCAGCATTGGAGCGAAATGCACGAAGCCATTGGAATGCAGCGGTGCATGGGTTGACGTGTAATGTGAGGAAGATGTTTATGGAGCTGGATCCTGGGTTGTATGAGCAGTGTAGGAAGCAGTTTGAGGAGGACGAGGTGTGTTGTTGTGATGGTGGTGGTGGTGGTGCACACACATGCGCATATTGTTGTTATTTTTGTTGTTGTTGTTGTGCACACGTATGCACATGATTGCCCACCAGTAGCAGATGGCAGGTAGCGCCATTGTGCATTATCAATCATTATCATTATACACACCCCTATATAACAACAACACATCAGGAGCGGGAGAAGGAGCGAAGGGAGCAGCTGGACGCCCAGTGGGAAAAGCTGGAAACAATTGTTACCTCATCACAAACAAGCGAATCATCACAACAACGACCAACTGCCCTGGCGCATTGATATGAGAACACCATGCCTGATGGTGGTGATGTTGTTTGTGTATGTGTGTGTTTTATGATGCTGGTGTATGCTGGTGCAATTTTGCAGGATGTGCATCTCTGTACCGTTGCTTGGTGGGTCACTGTATCCACGCACTTGAGGTGTAACTGAACCTGGTACTGTGAGGTTGTGTGTGGATGGTTTGCTGATCATCACACATATTTGCAAGCACGAGCAAAATCGTTTCAATACCCGTGTATTGACAACAGCATTTTGTTTGCAATGTTTACATCAAACATTATGGGCACGATGCAAAGCCTTTGGGGCTTGCATAGGCCTCGTCCATGCGTTGCACATGCACAAATGAGGGAGGATTGCGCTTCTCGCACCTTGTTGCGCAGGGTGTCTTCGCACGCACGCCCTTGCAATACGAATGCCATGCTTTTGGCAACGCAATCACGTGGTTTTTGTGCTCGAGGACACACTGGTTTTGGCAGCAGTGTTGTTTGTTTGACTGGTCGTGTTGGTGGGAGCAGTGCACTCTCTGCTGCAGCAACAGCAGCATTGTCAGAGGTGGTGGACAAGCCCATCAACCCCAACGAGGTAGGTACCTTGGTGTGCCTTGGTGTGTGGTTGCACACACACACACACATGTTGTCAGAAAACACACATGTCGGAAAACGCACACGACGTGGTTGATGTGTACATGTGTGTGTGTGTGTGTGCACAAGATACGAGTCACAAAACACACAATAATTCAACATGCACACGTGGTGTACATATATTCAATACATACACACACATGTATGTATATATACATATACACCCAACATATACACACATATATTCCACACACAAACACAGGTGGTGTACACTATTGATGGCAATGATTGTTTCACTCGAGTGGATGCAGATGCACATGAGGTTATTGGCGAACTGGCAAGTCAGCGGGGGGAGATCATGGCACTCACATTGTGGCTACTGGCTGAGAAAGCCAAGGTGTGTGGGTTGTGTTTTAATATATATGTGTGTGAAGAGGGTGGAGTGGGTGGGTGTGTGGAGTGTGTTGTTTGGGTGTGGAAGAGAAGGGCCATGGATATAAATATGAATACACCACCTATTGGCGTGCCAAACCTGCACAACCATGTCAACTCGCCAACCATGTACATGTCGAACCCACAGTCCCATCCCATCTCCAAGCCCATCCCATCCCGCCCCCACAGGGTCCCGCGAGCAAAGCCGCCTCCCTCATAGCAACCCTCCTCCCCGACAATGCACCAGACACACTGCTCAGTCCCGTATTGTGGGATCAGTCCCAAGTTGAGGAGCTGCTGAGGGGGTCTCCCGTGGTAGAGGAGGCTGCACAGAGGAGGGCGGCAATTGACGACGAGTGGGGTGTGTTGGAGGAGCAAGCACCAGGGTTGTTACCACCAGGTGTGGGGGGGAAAGGGGGGGGAGGGGAGAGGGTGTTGGTGTTGATATGTTGGATGTTGCATATGTTGTACATGATGCATGTATGTTGAGTAGTTGTTATCAACACTTGCTTGTTTTCTTTTACACACACACATGTGTCACACCCACCCTAATCCTCCCTCACCACACACCCAATACCCTCCCCACACACAGCATTGTGGAACAAAGAAATGTTTCGCACAGCAGTATGTGCAATTCTCGGTGCTGCAATATACCTTCCCTCAGCCAGCTGTGTGGCATTGATACCTGGTGTGAGCGCACTGAAGAGAACAGGCACCTCCGCAGGGTGTTTTGTCGATTATGACGTTGACCGAGGGGTGGTGGTGTTGACGGCACAAGCACCCATCATGTAAGTGTGGGGGTGTGTAGGTGGGGGGGGGGGTGGGGGGGTGTTGACCGCACAAGCACCCATCATGTAGGTGGTGGTGGTGTGTGTGTATGTGTGTGTGTGTGTAGGTGGGGGGTGTTCATGGGAATCGGCATGCACAGTATCCACAATATTCCATTCTCCTGCGCATTGCTTCCTCACACATATCATTACTCACATCACCCCACCCCCCACACACACCACACAGGCAAGGGGATACACTCCTGCTATTTGATGAGCGCCCCAATGGAGAGCTCTTGCTCACGTGTGGGCAGGTGGAGGCAAACAACCCCTCTAATTTCCTCACCCTCAATGTGGGGCTCCTGCAGGCTGATCGCATGTACACCATGAAGAAACAGGTGGTTGAGGAATTGGGGTTTGCAGAGCAGCAGGAGTTTCCAGTATATGCAGACAAGATGCCTGTACAACTGCTTTCCTACTTGAGGTGTGTGTTTGTTGGGTGTTTGTGTGTGCAAGTGTGTGCCAGTGTGCGTGTCCTTGCGCCAGGCCTCCCCTCTTTTTTTTCTCCACAAACGCACCCCCCCACACACCAAACAGGCTGGCCCGCATCAGTGACTCTGCACAGTTTGCCAAGGTGACATTCGAGCAAGATGTCATCATCAATGAACTGAATGAATACGAAGTCCTACAGCTGCTCATGGGGGACTGCAGGGAACGGCTTCAGGCGTACGAAACGGCAGGGGACATGGAAGCGGAGGTCAAGCTTTTGCAAGACCCAGGGCTGGACCCTCGTGTGCGTGTGGCGTGTCAGTTGCGACTGGAGGAGAAGCGCGTGCTGCGAGGGACGATGGACAGTGCACGGCGGCGGTTGGCACCCATTCGGGGCATCCCAACCAAGGGAGGGGAGATGGCGGATCCAAATCAGGACTTGATTGATGTGTTTACAGCAGTAGAGGAGATTCCAAAGGCGCCGAAAAAGCTGGTGGACGGGTTTTTGTCGTGGGCCCGGGGGGAGAAGGACCCCGATTGGCGGTGAACTTTTCTTTTTTTCACAGGAAGCGTGTGTGTAATGATGTCGTTTCCTGCGTGCTTGCAAGAGTGATGTTTCGGTTGCTTGTGCGAGGATGGAAAATTATTGATGGCAAACGACAAAAGTCAACGAATCAAACAACAAGATGCTTGTGTTGTTGATCAACAGCAAACGACACTTTCAGAAAACGCAAAACAACACAACAGATCCTGCTCCCCATTTTCGACATCACCACATTTCAACATTATGCTTCACGCACACGTGTTTGCTGATGAACCACCTCCTCCGATGTAGCCAGAGGCACATCGCCTGTGTGCACTGTGGCTTTTTCAAAGGTACGCTCCACACCTTGCGTCTCAGCAACACGCTCGCGGCGCTCCTTTAGCGTGTCACGGCACTCGACTGTCGAAAACTGCTGAGGCTGGGGCAACACAGGGGGCCCTGTGGTGCGCTGGTCGATGGTCTCTTCGTGTTGACCTACCACATGTGCTGTGGGGGGTAGTGTACGGGTGTCCTTTTCGCGGGTTGTGGTCTCATACAGGTGCTCCACAGGGGTGACCTCCTTGATGGTTTGAACCTGTTGCTTCATCTTCGTACGATCTTCCACCTCAGAAAAGTGTTGGGGTGCGGGGATGGCAGTTGCCGGGGTAGCGTGTTGGCTGACCAACTCCTGACGTTGAGAGACGACTTCGGCTGAAGGCGTCAGGGCTACGTCACCCACATGCCGGGTCTTGGCAACAGCCTCGTGAAGAACAGGGGTGGTGACCGCGTATTGCTCACGAACCTCCCGTGTGACGGGGTGGTCAGTGATGGTGGCGTATTCGTGCGCAGAAACAACACGGCCGGTGACGGGGTGAAAGGGGATGTCTTTCTCTGTTGCAGTGGGCTCGGTGATGTGCGTGGCTGCGAGCGATGCGGTGGTGGACTCTACGCCAGTCTTGTCGATATGGGTGCTGCCATCATGAACAGAAAGCTGCAGCACAACGTGGCCAGCAGGATTTCCCCGCTTGTCATACAGCGGCACGGTTTTGGAGCCCTCGTCGGCACTGCTGAGGGAAACACGTCCGTGGCCAATCAGACGGTCGGGAAGCAGGGTTTTCTCGTTGTATACAGACACGAGGAGCTCGTTGGTGGCACCTGACGTATGGATGATGATGGTGCGATAATGACGATGATGATCATGATGATGATCACGACGCTTTGCACCACCCCCCCATCACCCTCCATGCCTGACGTGCGTGCAAAGTAGGAAGAGGGCAGGGGAAGCTTCACTTGCTCGTTAAACACGGGGTTGACGCCACGCTCAGTGTCAGTCTCAACTTTCTCACCTCCAAGCTGCAGGCGCACGTAGGGCTCCTGCTTGCCCAGCAACTCGGTATCCTTGAGGTTGGCAGCGTGCTTCACTGTCACCAGCACGTAGCCCTCGGAGTGGGTGTGTGTTCCTTGGGAATGTTGGACACCATGTGTTGCCATGCTGACAATGCGCAATGGTGGATGATTGGGTTTTGTGGAGTGTGCTTGTGTGTGCTTGTGTGTGCTGGGTGTTCTGGGTGTTGCAGATGTATTTGTGGTGGACAGAAGAATGATGGGTGTAGTGAAAATACCTGTGAAAATAGGGATGTCACAGGGCCTGCATATATCACACACAAAATCTCTCATCACCATGGTGCATCTATTGCCAGCCAATATGAGCTTATCCCTAGCTTATCGTCATACATGTAGTGCACCACACCCAGGATATGCCACGACACGCTCCACATCCGGCATGCATCGCAGCCCTGCAACGTATCACACACCCCGTGTACCACACACCACATCATGCGCAGCGTCATCAGGAAATTGGTACTGGTTTGATGAAGGTACGGATGAAACACCACCAACAACAACAACAACAAGAACCAATCATTGCACATGCCACTACTCAACAGACCCAGATACCCCGCCACCCCGTCACGTTGATGTTGCCATTGTGGGTGGTGGACCTGGTGGTCTTGCCACTGCCAATGCCCTGTTACGTGTCGACCCTTCTCTACACGTGGAGGTACGTTCTCAAGATGATCACCAGGTACACAATCCATCCACTTTCTTTCCCATCAACACCCCAACAGGTGTTTGAACGCCTCCCTCATCGTCCCATGGGAAGCTCCATCCTCCTCAACGTCAACGGCCAAAATGCAATCGAGGCCATCGACCCTCAGATCTACTACCATCTCCTCGAGCGCAGCGTCGTCCTCACTCACACGTCCCTCTTCAACGCCCTCACTGGAGATTTGATAGAAGAACACCCCGACAGGCAGGGTGAGATGCTCAACAAGTGGGGAAAGGCACCCCGGTTGCTGGGATGGCATGAGATCCGGGAGACGCTTTACGAAGCGCTCCCACCAGACATGGTGCATTTCAACCACCCTGTGTTGAGCTACCAAGAGGGTGGTGGTGGTGGTGGTGGTCATACCAATAGCAGCAGTAGTAATCACAGTGGTATACGTGTGGAGTTTATAGAAGATGTGCCCCCAGTGCAAGCCAAAATTCTCATTGGTGCCGATGGTTTTTTCTCCTATGTTCGTTTCCAAAACCTGCACGACCCCCCCCCCTCATTTCAGCAGCGTGTTTTTTGGCGGGCCCGCATCCCCTGGCGGCAGGGGCTCCCTCAAGATCACACCCAGTGGTTTGTCGAGGGGGACCGGGAAAGCACCCGGTTTGCATGCATCATGCCCGTGTCGGATACGGAAGTGGTGTGGCAAGCCAGTGCGCCTGCAGCTGTGATGAAGGAGTTGGGTGTAGAGGTGGAGGTACAGGCACCCCCGGGGCCATCAGCACAGGCTGACAAGTCATTTCATGCCGACCCAAAACGGGTATGAGTTTTTTGGGTTGGGTGTGGGTGGGTGGGTGGTGTGGCATGAAAAGTGATTGATAACCATGCATGGTAGGCAACATGCCGTATCCCCTCTAACCCCCCCAAGCAAATAAACTTACCCCAAACGCTCTCCCCCCCAAACGCTCTCCCCCCCCAAAACACCCACACACAGCGGTGTCTCAAGGTGTTTGGTGATTTCTGTCGTGCATTCTCTGATGTGGTGGACCTCACAGATCCACTGCATGTCACTGAACAACCCTTGTATGGACGTGACGTGGGTTCTCTGAGGGGGGCCACTTCATGGGGGCATGGGTGTGTGACGCTGGTGGGAGATGCAGCACATCCCTCACCCCCCAATGGTATGGCTGGGTGGGGTGGGGGGCACGTTTGCGTGTGGGGGGGCGGGGGAGGACAGTCAATGTGGTGGTGTTTGCTGGGTGTTGTGTTGCGTGTGTTGCACATTCATGTTGTATACACACAGTATTGCACGGTCCATATATACACACTCCACATATACAGACCCTCCACATACTCCTCCCCCCACATACCCCTCCCCTCGCATACTCCTCACACAACCTCACATACTCCTCACATGTCACCCACCTCACATTCACCCCTCTCACAGGTCAGGGTTGTAATCTGGCATTTGAGGATGCATTAGATTTGGCACATGCCATACAGGATCATGGTCTCACAGAAACAGCCTTGCGTACATATGAGGTGCGTACATGATTGCTGTGTGGGTGTGGGTGTGGGTGGGTGTGGGTGTTTGTGCTGCATGGTGCGTCATATTTGTGTCGCGTAAAAGACATGTACTTTGTGTAGCCTCTTCACACTTGTTTCTTGTATACACTGCTGTTCATATACACTGCTGTTCATATACACTCCAGTGTACGTGCGCCAGCACTCCCCCCTCCCCCCCCCCCCTTTCCACTCCATCCCCCCCACTTTTCACACTTCAGGCAGCACGCATCCCCCGAGTATTGGATGTCCTGCAATACGGCACAGACTTTGCAGCAGCAGAAGATCGTGAGCGTGTGATTTATGCACCAAAATTTCAACCACTGCGACCTCGTGTGCGTAGTGGGGCGAGTGCATGGTAGAGAGAGTGCATGGGTGGGTGCGTGCATGGCAGATGCATTGTGTTTTGTTTGAGGGAGACACATGTTGGTCTCTCGTATTTGTTGACTGTCTGTTGACTGCTGGTGGTGGATGACGTTGGGGAAAGAGTGCAGATTGTGGTTGAGTGGGCAGCTGTGCTCATCATGATCGCAGTACATTTGTGCATTGCATTGCGCAGATGTGTATTATTTTGATGGTTTAAAGAATGTTTGATACAAAAAGAATGGGTTTTGGTGCCATGTGTAACAACGAGTGTGACACCATCATGATAGATTGTTGTACAATTGTCGCTCAAATGCCATACACACAACACATACACGACAAATCTTCTCACACATGCGTTCCCCCAGCATACCCTCCCCCTCCCTCGGCATCCCCCTCCTCCTCCCCCTCATCACGTGGCGCCACATAAAACGTCACCACAGCCACCAGTGGTGCCGCCCCCGTAGCAGCAGCACTTACCCCTCCCTGGGTGGGCCCATGCCCATCCCCACCACTGGTATGTACAGTCAGCATGTGTTGTACTCGCATGAGACCATCACTGTCAATAGACACCTGTGCGATGGGCGGTACCCAAATGGAGGTGTTGTACAATACTTGCACACATATGCAGCCCCACAAACCCTCTCTCTCACACACACCTTCCCAAACAAACAAACACCTACCTTGCTGGTCACATGTTGCTGATATTCACGTGCCACATTCCCCAACGCCGTCGCCAAGTGCCTGTACGAATATTGATGCCGCACCTCCTGTCCATGCAAACGAAGCTGTGTACGGTTGCTATTCAGCGGCAGCTTGACCTGTAGAGTGCCATTGGGCCCTCGTGCAGCAAGGTGTGCTGTTTGTGGGTTGTGTATAAGGTGGACTGTGACTGGGCCACCAGGCCATTCTAGATCTTCTATTGCCTCTTTTAATATGTGACCTGGTGTTTTTTGTTGGTGTTTTGAGAGAGGATGGTGAGTGGAGATGTTGTTGAGTGGTTTCACTTCACTTCAGAGTGGGTGTTGATCATTTGTATGGTGCTCTTTTAGCACCTCACCCCATACACATACACACAATACCAGGTGCGAGTATGGTGCTTGATGGGTCAGTCCAGTATGTGGCAAGATCACTGTGGCGGGGAATGTCGACGCTCGAAAGCTGTGCATAGCTGCACAATGCACCGTCTTGTGTCCTATGGAATGGGTGGTTGTTGAGATACAACACCACCTGTATTGATTTTCCCGTGACACCGACACATACTGCATCATCAGCTCTTGATTGGGGCCTGGATAGCACATCTCCAGGTGGGCATTGTCCAGGGTTGCAAAGACACCAACAGTGTCGAGGAGCAGGTGCAGTGGGAGGCCAAACTCCACCATCCGGGTGCACCGATAGTCTGCAAACAACTATGTTGGGGGGGTGATGATGATGAGATGATGATCTATGTTTCCATCACAGGATGTGTCTCTCCTACCTGTGCTGTGAGGAAGATCTGTGCCTGAAGTGTCTTGGAATCGTCTTGCATCCTCAGAGACAACCCATCGGAGTTGGCAGTCACCACACAGTCCTGTGATGCCCGATACGTGTCGCATATTGTTGGGCATACGCTCTGTCACCGTTTGAGAAAGTACCTGCTTGTCTTTTGTTTTGATCATTGCCAACACTGACTGCAGCATCTTGACGTTGTTTGCACGCAGCTGAAACATGGTTGCATCCACCATCGTGTTGATATACGTTTTACACACAGGTATTGAGGCTATGGCACCAAAAATCCTCGGAAAAAAACTCTCACAACAGCCTAAATGACTGCACAATATCGCGATACTTGCCCTCATTGTTCTTAAACGCCTTGGTGGGGCTCTTGACAAACATGGCATACACTTTGCCCCCTGCAACAGTGATGCTGGACAAGTATGTCACATCCTGTGTTGAGAGAGGGTGGGTGGGTGGGTGAGAGGTGGGGAGACATACGCCATCATCATCATCACAAGCACGCACCGGCGAGTCAACTTCCACATCATAATACTGCTGTCCATCCTTGTTGCGCGTGCTTGAGGTGCGGTTGGTTGCCACCGTCAATGCATCCTGATGATTGCGGAGATGGTTGGTCCCACATCATTACAACCATTGTTGCATATGCACCTTTGCTGACACCAAACACACCTGCAAGTCGTAGTCGGCGCCTGCAAAACCTGCAAATGTGCTATCAATGTCACGCAGGGCAAAGTTGGCATCCTCTCCCAGGCGACTCAGGGTGATCACGAACACCTGTTCCTGCTTGTTGCGTGGGTTGTACACACGGCCATCGATGCCTTGTGTTCCCTTTTCCACCTTGTTGATGGTATCTGTGTTTGGTTGGGGGGAATCAACCACATTGCTTGAGGGTGAAAATGCTCATGTATCTCCGCCTTATCCACCCTCTATACCTGTCTTCCAGCCAAGGGGGTATTCGAATGCATACTTGGGCTGTTCGTTGGCGTTGCCACCATACCCGCCATAGCTTGTTGGCGGTGTTGCCAAGCCATAAAACGTAGCAATTTCTGTGCAGTGGTGATTGACGGTGGTGATGCAGGTGTTGACAAGGCGTCATGCACACGTCCAGACGCCCACCTCCGTCTGCATAGGCAGGGATGGGTTGGGTGGCAATCAGGGAGCCTGCAGCCAAGCCAAGGAAGAGCGATCTGCGGTCGACACCGCCATGTGCAATTATTTTGCTATCAGCCCTCACGCTATCCGCCCTAACGGAAACAGCTGAGGCACGGCTTGCCCTGGAGGAACGCACGAAAGATGCAGATCGTCCTAGCTTGACACCCTGCACGAGCTGCATTGTCATCATTTCGAATGTGTTGTGTGGTGATTATTCGACGATGTTATGGTTGAGGGATGTTACAAAGAGTTCCCAGCAGAAAAACAACAGATAACACAAACGCTTGGTGGTGTACACAAAAACGCAGAGCTCATTGCAGCAGCAGCAGCTCAACGCCGCTTGCGGTTGGCACGACGCTGTGCCTCCTGCGCCTGCACTGGACGCTTGCCTCGCGCCTCTGTACACGAAACAAACACACGTGAGGGTGACACGCAAACATCATATGTCTGCACAACCATACACATGCCGCCACCACCACCACTACCATACCTGCTGCTGCTGCCCGTGTGCGGGTGTAGGGCACCTCATCGTCCAGTACATGCACAACACGCAGAATCTGGGGGGTGTCGTCAGTGGAGGGTCCCGCCAGCCCACTGTCTTCTGCCTTTTCAATGCCCAGTGCACTTGTGAGGGCCTCTGGTGCTGGACTGGAAGACAAACGCATCTGCAGCATACTCAATCCCTGTATTGTTTGTGTGTGTGTGTGGATGTAAAGGGGATGGCCACCACATGGGTTGGTGATGATGTTGGTGTGCATTGTTTATTTTATATATTGTATACAATACATGTAATGTGCAAGATATTCATGCGGATGTTGATGTTTACACAAGCAGCAATCCTGCATGTCTCAACCACCATGGAGACATCCTTGCGTACATCACCCTCCTCCCCCCCCCCCCCCCCCCTCTACCTTGTATGGCGCAATGTAGTTGTTGCTGCACTGAAGTTTACCCAGCAGATCATTCTCAATGATGGTATACAGGTGTGTGGTACGTTGTTCCACATTATTTGCGCTGTTGATGATGGTGAGGCGTAGTGCTTGGTCCATGCTTTCAGTGGGGGAGGAAATCAACCCAGACAGACGCTCCACCTGGGTGATGATGGTGTTTATCGTGTGCTTGATTGTGAATGACGCATGTTGTTATGTGCTTGTTTGTGAATGATGCATGTGCCACCACACATGTGCCACCACACATGCAGGTAACACACCTCTGCATCGAGCTGTTGCTGCTGGTCCTCAAAAAGATTCTTATTCATCTCATTCTGCTCCTCATTGATCTCCTCCCGAAACATCTCCCCCCCAAACATGTAGTATGCAAACACATAGCTATACCCAAGAATCGCACGGGTCTCACACAGCTGCTCGAGGGCGTGTCGTAGCCAGGAGTAGTCATGCATGCCAGTGTCATGCTGCGCCTCCAATTGGTCTATCTTGTCCTCAATTTCCTGGCGCTGGCGCTGCTCATGGCGTTGTGAGTCCATGTGGGCGTGCCATCGGGAGTAATAGTGGAGGTAGCGCTTGAGCTGGCGCTCTGACCGGGCTGCACGGGCCTCCTGTGTGTGTGGTTGGGTAGGTGGTTTGTGTGTGGTTGGTTGGTTTGTGGTTGGGTGGTTTGTGTGTGCTATACATCATGACCATGCATGACGTACAACAACCAGTAAAAACACATCCCAAACAAACATACCGCTTCCTCTCGATATCGCCCGCATGAATGTCCCTCAATTTGTTTCCACGTGTGCGCTCGCCCCGTTGCAGACCCACACAGCCAGCAAAATGCCTGCCCACATGCGCATACCACCAGGTTGCACCCACCATCCTTGTGTACGGGCTTGTCGCACTTGGGGCAGGGTTTTGTGTGGGCTGTGAGCCAATTTTTGGTTTCGCTATCATCTTCACACTTTTGCTTCCACGACTTCCACCTGTAGAGGGTGCATGTGTGTGAAGGGTGTATGTGAACAGGGTATGTGTGAAAATGGTGTGTGTGAAAAGGGGGTGCATGACATGGTGTACACGGTTCACCACCCACATACACCCCATGTACATATATACTCCAACAAACAACATACATGTCGCAGGTGCAGGGGGAATGTGGCTCCATGGTACAATTGAAACAAAACTTGAAGCCACATCTACATGTTGGTTCCACGTATGGTTCTCCACCAACACGCACTGCAGCACCGCAGTGGGGTATGCTCGGGCACCACTTGACACGGCGATTGTCCTCTACATACGATTCCGAAATGCTGCTGCGATATCGCTCAAGCAACGGGGCACAGTCGGGGCCCGACAGCAGCGCAGCCACCTGCCACATGTTGTGTGTGTGTTGTGTGTGTGTGCATGTGTGTTGTGTGTGTGTTGTGTGTTTCTTACGCAGTGCATGTATTTTTTTTCCCGCAAGTGTATGTGTGTGTGTTTCGCACGCAGTCATCCTTCGAGCACACATGCAACCCCCTACTCACCTTTTCTTCATTGCACAAGTTGCCACACCCAATCCCCATGCATCCCAATCGCCGGCTCTTGCCCTCTGTGATTTGCACACGGAAATGCTGCTTCCAGCAATCATTGCAAAATGCATGCCCACAGTCCATGACGGTGGCTTCTGATGGTGATGCCGGGCAGAAGCAGGTCTCACACATGATCTCGCCTGTGATGATGGGGGATCGAAGGCGGGTTGTGATGTGTGTACATTAAAGCACAGGCTGTTGCGACATATGCACGCAAGCAAACCCAGCGAGTACCTGATGGTGATGGGACCTCACCCATGTCTGACACACGTGCCCTACGAAACACCTCTTCTCGCGACATGTCTGCCACCGCACCTGATGATGGGAACACAACGACTGTCAGCGTGCATACCCATATCATCCACCATACCATACCACCACCACATACCCATCAGGTGCTCTGTATCCCATTGATAGTGGATGAGCAGGGCACGTGCTTTGGTGCGTTCAATGCCCAGCACGTTGACGACCGTCTCGAGGGATGTTTCCTGTGTGTATGCATACAAGTGCACACCAGCCACACAGACACGATCTCCTCACACCCTCGGCATACTTGTGCTGCGTTGAGTTGCTCCTTGGTGAGCACCTCGAAGTGCACCGTGGAGGAGCGTCGCCCTGGGATCACACCCTCCTCAACGTGGTGGTTGATGGTGGACTCTGCACTGTAGCTCCCCTGACTGGCGCCATCTTCCCAGTCGAGATCACTTGCATCGTACAAGCCGGACATCAAGACAGCTCGCCACCCTCAAGGAGGGGGGGGGCTGTTGATGGCCTTCAATCGACTTGGAGGACAACCCCAAGCTGTCGTCCAGCCTTTGAGGGTCTGCTGCCGATACTGCACGTGCTGCAGGCTGGAACAAGGCTCGAGTTTTTTGCACTGGCGGGGTGAGGACAAAAGTTTTCCAATCCCCGTGGTGGGGAAACGCTGCTGGTTGTTTGCGTAATGCTGTGATGGTGTGCAATGTATCGTGACGTTATTACATGTTTGTGAGTGGCCATATGTGTATACCTGTGTATATGTTGTGTGTACATTTCACATAGACGATGATGTCAGGGCTGCTTGTGTGGTGTGTTGACCATAGCCCGTCATACTTGTCTCAACATGTACTACTACATCTCGTTACCCCACATCCTCCCACCCCTCTCTCACTCATACACTCCCACCCATACACTCCCACCCATACACTCGCACCCCCCCTCCCATACACTCCCACCCATACCCTCCCACACCCCTCCCACCCATACACACCCACTTTCCACTCCAACATATTCATATTCACCCACATACTGTTATGTTACAACACACACAACTCCACCTCCAAGTGCTCTCCCGCCTTCGTGTGGTCTTGGTTGGTCTTCCTCCTCCTCCTCCTGCACAGCATCGGATGGCAACACCGGGTGCAGCTGCCCAGTTTCCACATCGCGCCACACCTCCACACCCATGCTCGAGCCCCCCATTCGCAGCACCACGCGCTCATACTGTGTGTGTGAGGAGATAAAACACAGCAGCCTGTGTGTTGCGTGTTGCATGCAGGTTCACCTATACCAACCCAACACACCTGTCGTTGCCCTTGATGGACTACTTCACCATCATGTGTGTTGCGCTGCAAATCCTCCTGGCATTCCTCCTGGGCGCTTCTGTTTGTCATGGGCACAATTGCGCTTGGTGCTGTGTTGTTTGGTATCAGAAAATCCACAGATCCTGTACAACAGGGAGATGTACAGGGTATGTGATGATATGTGCTGTACATTTCATACCATGCAACCATGGTCAAGACACATCATGCTCTACAGTGAGCATGTACGTACAGCATGCACATGCTTGTCACACAATATACATACACCATGCATTTCATACACCATTCGCTCTTCCCACATTGCACCACCACCCCACACACCACCCCACACTCCATACCAGGCATCAGCAGCATCAGGTCAAGCTTTGATATGGGTAACACGCCAAGGATAGTCGCCATACACCCACCAAATGCCAACCCACCCACCAGACAGTGCCCAGCAATGTTGTGCTGTGCGGCATCACCATGGGCATGTGGGGGGGTACCCCATGTCAGACTGGGGAGGTGCAGGCGATGCATGTCTTTCAAACTCACACCCTGTTTTTGTGGAGGGTGGGTGGTGGGGTGGGGCGTGGGGTGATACGTGGTATGTGTGTGAGCTGGTGTGGTGGCGAAGTAACAGTGACACAAGTGCTTGAGATGCTCTTCTGCCATATCTGCTCCATCATGCAACTGGTAATGCACACTGCTACTACCATGTACCATACACAAACCCACCGCACCCCCCCCCACACACACAACCACCACACCCTCAACACACCCCCTCCACACACCCCACCTCCCCACCATACGTTGGCAGTCGCACCACCATGCACAAGCAACCACCTCCCCACACGCATACATGCCGCACGCTGCCGTGGCTTGGGCAGCCGCCCTGTGTTGTGTGGGTCCTGCACACCACCATGCACAACAGGGCCCCGGGGCCCCCTTCTCCACACAAATGTATCCAAGTCAAGTGCAAAGGGAATCATGGGTGCAAGTTCATTTTCATAATACCCACCTACAACAATGAGTTCCTCTTTTTTGTTGACTGGGTCAACATACACCTGAGGGAATGGGTTGCGGGTTGGAGGGTGTGTGGGGAGGGGTGTGTGGGGAGGGGTGTGTGGGGATTTCTATGTGCTGGGAGGGCTCCATATGTGTATATACATATGTGTGGTGTACATGTACACGTATGTGCACCTCGGAGAAGCAGCACCATATTCCACACTCGACACATTCAGCACATCCCACGCTCCACACACACCACCACTCACACACATCATTCCCACAAACAATTTCCCACACTCCCCAACCCCCCCTCGCACCGTGCTCATATGTAGGCTACGTCTCCTAGGTATCTGTGCTTCACTGGGGCATTGGGTGGGCTGCTGGGTCCAGGTACAGGTGTCTAGGTTGAGTAGGTACACTATGGGTTCTAGTGAGTACCTGCGTGTGGTGTGTTGGGGTGTTGGGGTGTTGGAAGAGTACCTGCATGAAGAGCTGGGGTGTTGGGAGACACACATGGGGGCTGTCATGAGGGTGCAGGTGTAATGAGGGTGAGTGTGTTGACCCCTGGCTCTATTGCGTTTGCTGTATATAGTTTGCCAATCATATACTCACCCCCATTCACATGTACACCCTCACCCATACACCCACACTCATATACACCCATACACCACACACCTGCTATGAAACCATGAACTCTCCCCCCCACATACGATCATGCACGCCCCCCCCCTACACAAGTCAGCTGTGTGGTGGTACACATGGGCTGGCACAAGGCCTTGTGTTTGAACACGACACCAATGAGCATGTTTGCAGTCCTCAGACACCCACAATACCTAGGGGGGGGGGGGGTACAGGGGATGGGGGGGTTTGTGTAGCACAAGAGCATGCAATGTAAAACTAGCCTTACAGTAATGAACACACCACCACAATAATCACACCACACCACCACATACACCACCACAACACACCTCCAGTTGATTCCCCCCAAACTCCTCCCCCTGTGCGTTGTACCCCCCAAACACCAGCAGTACAAACCCAGCATGCAAAGCACCAGGTGGAAGCTGCTGCAGTAGCTGTGTGCGAAGATTCCCAGTGGGCACGGTTGCGCTACACTGCAGGACACAGCAGGAATGACGAAATCGGGCTCTTGGTCGTTTGCCAGTGATAGATGGGCTATTGGGGTGTAATGGGGTGGTGGTGGTGTTTGAGGATGGTGGGAGGGTACTGATGGTTGATGTGATGTGAACAATAGACAGGTGGTGGTTGATGTGAGTACATACACAATTGAATACATGATCCTCACAGCCAACCTGACACCCCATTCCACACACCCCATCCCCCTTGCTCCACACACACACATACCGTGTAATTTGCAATGTACCCAAATCCACACACATGACATCCATCTTGCGCAAGGGCACCTGTAATATGCCTCCCACCACCACCACATGCTGTCCACCACATGCCACCATGGTATGTCCACTCCTCTGACACCGTGATGCAAGCCGATCCGCTACTGTTGCTGTGGTGCTGCTGCTGCTTGTACTTTCATGGTTGTTGGTGGGGGTGCTCGCGGGGATGGTGGTGGTTGCATGGGATGTTGATGGCAATGATGATGATGATGTTGGCTGCTGATCACGCTCGTCTGTTGGCTCCATGGCATCATCCTGATACAACAGGGAACATACACAGCATTGGCATGCGCACCAGCAGCAAATAGAAAAGGGACAAAAAACAACCAGCCAATCATCTCGCCATGATCACCACCATACCGCCATGATGCTCGCACGTAGCAAGGCAGTCCCCTGCTGCCACCAATACACACGATCAAGATCCACAGCACGTTTTGCCAGTGCGCGGTAATGAACGCATCGCTGCGCAAGTGTCATGTGGGACACCCCACACGCAATGTCGTGCAATGTGACACCACACATTCCCAGCAGCGCGTCACACTGCGCATGCCTAGGTGTATGAACAACAACATAGTTTTATACAATATCAAGCACTGCACTGAACACTGTAAACATCCATCCATACCAGATAGCAGTGGTGGCATCGCTGGTAGTGATGAGAGCATGTACGCGCTTGCAGGTTTGCGCCATGCTACATAGATCTTGCACGTTCAAATGTGAGAGAATCTGAGTGTGTGTGTTGAAATTGAAATCATAATGCAGTGTATGGCACACTGTGGACACGTATACACACACGCGTGCCTTGCATAATACGGCCTCTGTAGCATCAACCAGTGGACATGGCACTCCATCCCCCTCCATATCGTCCATCGTGCTGCAAGTATAATACTACTAGATTTATATTACATAGTACGTTGCAAGAACGGTACGTATACACAAACATTTGCACCTCAAAATACCTTGCATCACTCCTCCGCACCAGTACCCTCCACCACATCCTCTGCTGCACCCACCACAGTGTAGGCAGCATTGGTCGCCACACCACACGCATGCCCCCGCTGACTCATCTTGATGTACCCTGCATCACCCCAGTACTTGCTCCAGCTGTTGCGCACCTCCCAGTACGCCTCCCCATCCTCTTCCCCATACCCTACCAATGTGACTGCATGATCCAGGTCGTATTCTTTCCATAAACAGTTGGGTTCGTAGTAGACACCAGATGCATAGAATCGAAAGCTCGGCTGCCCTGCGTCTATGCTGATTGCAAGGGGGCCCTGTGTATACACCGCCCGTTTGATGCCCTGGGTGTCCCCTTCTGCTATGGAAACATATCCCTGTGTGTTTGTGTTGGTGTGTGTGTGAGAGTGTGTGAGTGTGTGAGAGAGATGCATCACACATACACATACATCCCCTACGCACCTTGACAGCAACCCTTGGTGCTGAAACATTCATACTCCCCTGTACACGGGTATCCCACTGCACATGTTCTTCCCCCTGCACAGCCTGTTTTCCCCCATCCACCTCTTGAGGAGACAGCACAGCGCAGTATCTATCCTGTGACGCATATTCATAGTCACTCGACAACATGGCGCCCCCATGCTCCACTAAATACTCCCATGCCCATTCCTGTACACCACCATCACATGCATTGTTGCCATAGTTCCAACTGCAGTCAACAAGTTGCTGCTGGGAAAAGTCAACACTATTACCTATGGTTGGGGGTTGGCTGTGAAAAGTCAACACGTAGCTATGGTTGGAGAATTGTTTTTTGGTGGTGGTGGTGGTGATGGTGGTTTGTGTGTATGTGTGTGTATATATTGAAGAGCTATGTGTATGTGTGGGTGTATATATTGAAGAGCTATGTGTATGTGTGGGTGTATAGATAAAACAGTTGTGGTCAACACACACCTGTCGCCAAGTAATATTGACCAGTCAACGCACCAACAGCTGCAAATGCCCAGCAGCTCCCACACATCCCCTGATCTTTCACAGCAACAGGACCCTCTGCGAGGGTTCCCCTCCAGCTCACAGAGGCCGGTACAGGGGTGTTGAGGGGAGTAGTGGGTGGGGGGAGTTGGTATTGGTTGGGGGGGCGTGTGCTGGTATAGTTGGGGTGGGTTGTGGTGTAGAGGGCGCTACGGGGGGGGAGGATCAATGCACGAAACTCCTCCTGTGTTGTGTGTGAGAGAGTGTGTTGGTGAGTGTCAGAGTATGTGTGGGAAAGAGAGAAAGTGGTGTGAGTCACAGTGTATGCGAGAGAGTATCAACACAATGTACTATGTACTATGTTTAACACTACATGCACAAGCAAGGATGTGCAACACACACGCACTCACCAACACCCAATCATCACCTCTGTCCAGTCGGCAAATTTGTTGACCGCCATGGTAAAGTTGACCGGCGGCCGTTGACCATTGACCACAGCTGCTGCATGTGCATCTCGCACCCCTTGATTCCATATTTCAATGTATGCTTTGTTACGCGCATACACAGCCACACGTACTTGATACTCTACAGGTGAGTGATGTACTCGATTGTGCATGACAGCAAATGCATTGTATTCTTCATGCAAGTCTGTGTGGTGAGGGTGTGAGGTTGGGGGTGTGAGGGTGGGGGTGTATCATACATGTGGTGTATAGGTGTGATCTGGATTGCGTATGTATTGTGTGATTACGTATTGTAGTTTTATCTATAATGTGTAATCTGTATATAATGTGATTGTACGTGAACAGGTACATGCAAATCTACATACACATGCACGTACACAGGCATCCATACAATCAACATGTTTCCCTCAACCATCACCTTTGCATCACCTACCAGTGGAGGGGGTTGGCAGAAATGCAGGGAGGCTATACTGCATACGCAATGTGAACCCCAGTCGAGGCTGCTGGCTGGTGGATGGGGTGATGCCATCACAAGCCTTGGGTGCTTCAAACAAGTGTGCAGGTGGTACGTGTGCCTCATAGTGCAAGTAGTCTACCAGCCACTCATCTGGTGGGATGTGGTGGTGCGATGTGGTGGTGGGATGTGGTGGTGGGATGTGGTGGTAGTATGTGTTGGTGGGTACAAACAACCCAACAACATATACAACGGTACATAGTTGCAATGTGGATGGTATGCAAACCGGACCAGGTGGGACACACCACGAGAGGACTGCATCAGTTGTACACCACCCATCATCCACCACATACCATAATGTGCGCCGTCAATGAGGTCCATAGAGTGCATGTGCCACCTCAACGGTGTAACACCATCTGCAGCAGACACATAAAACCGCTGGATCACGTGTTTGTCACCATGCCATGTGTCGTAGAGCCACACGTGCACATTATGCCCCCTGATCTGATCACTACCCTCCAACTCCCACTCTTTGCTGCTGATGCGGGGGAATACATCGTGTCCCATGTGCTTGTTGGATGATCCATCCTGTTTGTATTGCTCGCACACAGAGACATTGATGCGTGGATGCACCTGCGTGACGATGCCGTTGCTGACTATCTCAACATTGTCCCCACCATAGGTTTCAATGCGGGAGCGCTGTCCATCAGCATCACGTAGGTAGAGGACATCGAATCTGAGGTGTTGATGTTGTTGTGGGTGCTCATTGTGCAATATGCACCATCCAACCTAGGCACATACGTGAGTCCATCAGGTTGCACCTCCTTGAGGTAGGGCAATGTAAAGTTGTACAGCACAGAGTAAGATTGCGGATAGCTTGGAGGGGTTGGTTTTGCTGCTGCTGTGCTTGTCAACAGCAACAAGAGGATCAATGCCATGATGGCTGGGGTGCTTCAACACCTGCCCGCAGTATACTATATTACTGTATATTCAATGCACTAACAGCATACGAGGAATGTTGGCTCGAGATACATGTAACATATGGTGAAACCCCCCAGGTTTTAGAGGTCTTTGTTTTACGATTGTACGATAGGAGACGATAATGTGATTTGGCCGAGGAATCCATACAACACACAACCAACAACATACATGCACGTTGATCGCTACAAGGGATGTGATTATATATAATCTTGATCAAGCGACGTTCCCTAGCACAACAACATGCGACGAATACAGCCATCATCGGTTGCATTGGTCGTATGTGCACCGTTCTGGGCGCTGCTGCTTGTGTTTGCCATCTCATCGCTGGTCCTTGGAATTAGCACCCACTCGTACACACAAATTGTGCATCGATTACCAAGAGCATATCATTTAGATCCAGCAAGTCAGCAGCAATGCGTGGAATTGCTAGCCAAAACCTTGCCCATGCAAGGTGTGATCACAAAACGGGATGGTGTGCCTTGTTGTGGCCTCTCTCTACCACCACTTGTTCTCCCAGGCAAAAAGACACAGCCTGCACCACTGCCCATCAGCAGAGGGAGCTGCTCATGGGCAGCCCTGCCAACAGCATCCACATGCACCCGGATCCATGCAGTCGTTGGCGTGATGACACACATGGGCGAGCAGGATCGCCGCTCGTGGATCCGGGACACGTGGAAGCGATACAGCAACGTCTACAGCCACAGCAGCAACACATTGGGCACTGTCCTGGTTGTATTCGTACTTGGGCGACCCATCAAGTATGTGAGAAAGGGTAGGTTGTGCCTGCTCCCAAAACCCTACCTTTTCCAACCACAAAACCTGGACCACACAACAGAACCCAAGTGTCTGACGCAGACATGCAGTCCCTTGCACATGAAATGCTTGCCCACCGAGACGTCGTCCTGTTGGACGTCCCCGAAAACATGAACGAGGGGAAAACGTATGCATGGTATGCCCATGCATGGAATACCTATGGGGCCTGCAGGAGCCTTCGGTGGGTGGGCAAGGCAGACACAGATTCATACATACGCACTGTGCAGCTGGAAAAGCTCATGCGCTCCCCTGCAATGCAGCAGCCGGTATTGTTGTGGGGGGTGCATGAAGAGAGTTCCTCCTAAGAGAATGTGTTGCAGCACCATTTTGCCTTTACCACGACCCCCATGTATTTCCCATGACCCCCATGTATTTCCCATGGACCCCATGTATTTCCCATGGACCCCATGTATTTCTCACCACCCACCACCCACCCACACACAGCGCACCTATTGGGGGTATATGATTAAATGCCACGACTGCTCCCCCAGTGAAATTCAACTCCCAGCAGGAGCCAAGGACCGCATCCTCAACTTTGGCTTTGCCACAGGAATGATTCAGCTGCTCACCATTGACCTGGTGCAGTGGCTGGCGACCAGTGATATCCCCCGTGTGTGGGCGATAGGCAAGGAGGATGTCAATGTGGGCTACTGGCTGGCAAGAGGGGAGTATGAGCGGGAGGTGACGTACAGGGTGGTGCATGAAAAACGTTTTCATGACTGGGCAAAGAATAACGAAACGTGGTGGGCGTTTCGAGCGCCCACAGAGGATAGTGTGGTGCTTCACAAGACGTACACAGAGGAGGAGTTTCGACAGCTTATGAGCATGTACCCACAGGGGTAGTGGGGTTGTTTTGGACACTGTTGCCTTTTGAATGCACCCTTTTTAGCACAATAAACTCGTTGATATACACTTTCTTCCAGCTGGTGTTACAACCATCCATCTCTCATGATCATCATCATAATCTCGCACTCAAAAAGCAGACATCTCGTGCACAACAAAACAAGATACACCCTTCAACAGGGGATTTGTTTCAGCAATCAGCCATATCTACAAGAGGTCCAGGGAAAAACAAATTGCAGGGACTGAAAAGGGACACACACCACCAAGTGTTGTTCTCATGAAAAACAAAGGGGGGGGCGCCAACTTGCGTGTGTACAGCCACAACAAAAGAATCCGCAGGCAAATTCCGCGATCATCATCATCATCGACAAAAACACTGTGTGTCATGCCTGCTCATCAGCATCTTCGTCGACAAACTTGTTCATCATCATCACAAAAACAACATCATCTATCATCGCACCAACACGTACATCACATTGTCTCAACAGGTTGTAAATCATCAATTGGATGCACCAGCGTACAATTCACTGGTGAAAGTCTTTATGTGTGGTTCAAAGCTGGACGCCTCATGCGCCAGAACATCAACAGGACCATCCCTGTGCAATACAACGTCAAGTACAATCGTCATCGAACATGTCTTATTTCAACATAAATGAATGCAATCATTTCTTCCAAACAAGCACCCCATCGTGATGCGCATAATGTACAAGCCACCATGTGTGTTATGGTACACAGTGTGCATGGTGGTGTGTGCATCACGCAGGAATGCAATGGAAGAGCAACAGGACCATCACTTGCAGGTCCGTAGTCAACAAAAGAAAGACACCAACAGCCCAACAGCAACACATGATGATCAACACATCATAATGCGCATTGTGACGGGTTGTGAAAAATTCTCATCGTCGTCATCCTAAAGGACAAAAAACACATTGCTCCACAAACACACATAAACACAAGATGGATGGACAGCAAAATGACATTCATACACCTCGACACTCTCGTGCCGACAAATGATGCAGTGACAAAGAAGCAACTTAATATCATTCCTGATTCTTGCATACAAGTAGATAGGTAGGTAGGTAGGTACAAGCACATCCTCTCAACGCATGTGATGACATGGTAAATCATGGCCACCGAATACAACAGACATTGGTTTTGCAACAGACACAACCAACCCTTGTGGTATGGGAAATGACGATAGTATGCAATTCATCCACACACGTGTCTATCTATGCGCGGGGGGCAGTAAACGCAGAACGTGAAGAGAGCTGGACCAATGGACATGCTGCCTGCTGAGCCTGCAAGTGCTCATGCAACTTGTGCAGCTGCACAGGGTCGGCATGGCGTGGCGTGGGTTTGCACAACATTGGTGGCAACATGTCGGGGATGGTGGGCGTGGCGGGGCCTTGCAACTGCTGGGGAGGTGGGGTATTGGCGGGGGACAGGGAGGATGTGGAGGCTGGCTGCGATACGAGGGGCAAGATGCCTGCTGCACACACTGCTTGCTCAATCACGGTGAATCGGCTCTTGCGCTTGGTGACACCCAGCTGTCGGATAAAATGCTTTTGTGCATGAGATGCCACTTGTGTTGGGGTGCGTGTTGGGACATAGTAGCGGGAAATGAGGCGCCAGTTGCCCTTGCCAACCTGGGGAGGGCGGGGTGGAACAGATTGGGGAGTAGCTCATGGAGACGGACGGCACGTGTTGTGCTCCGTGGTGGCTGTGTATAATAATATCAAGACAATTCACAAGCCAACCAAGCCCTCTCTAGACTTGCCGCCAAAAGCAATCGCGTGTGGCTCGGATTGTCTCCGTGCAGCCCACATACCTTGGCGAGGCCCACTAAGAAGTTCAAATGCTCTTCTTCTGTCCAGGGCGTTCCTGTGTGTTGGGGCGGGACGTGTGTTGGGGCTCTTTAACAACAGGCCAGCTCACCCTCTAGATGCGTTGCAACCCACCCTGCAACCCACGCTGCAGGCTCCCAAGTTGATCAACCAAGATCATGTAAATCATGTGCGTAATGCGTACCCTTTTTGATCGTTCGTGTGCTGCCAACGGTGTGTGTGGATGATGTATGTGTCTGTAGACGAAGTGCGTTGTGCTTCGGCATTGCAACCATAGCGGTGTATTGGTTATGGCGGGGTATGCATTCAAGGGGCACCGAAGGGTGCTGGGAAAATGAGGAGGACAAGGCGGGGGGCTTTTTGTATTTACATTGCGAGTTTTTTGCTGTTGCTTTTCAGGTTTGATGGTGGTGTTCATTTGACTCAAGAAGATTATCAGATTAATTGGTGTCACGAAAGCGTGTTGAATTCCAGGGGCTCTGATGCTGATGCCAAGATGATGCCACCAACTGTATTCTGTCAACGCCAACCCTGTCCATAATGACTGATGTCCAAGCATGGTTGGATGCATTTGCACCATTGTGCATTGGCACAGTCAACCCACAGGCGTTGGCAGACGAATTGCAAAACCTGAGAGCAGCACACGCACAGCGTGATAAAGCGTTGGCAGAGAAAACCCTCGAGACACTTGAGCTACGTGCTGCTCTGGCAAGCAACAGCGACGCAACATGCCCAGCGCTGCTGCAGGTGTGTGAGATGCCCATACAGAGTGCATAGTGACATCCAAGGACACGCACCACATATGGTTCAGGTACATACATTGTTGCTCGACCCTGCTGTCGCGCATGCTTTTGACACCATGCGCACAGCCTTGCAAAGCAAAACAGCCACAGTGGAGCGCCTGCAAAGTGAGCTGCAGGGTGTGCAGTATACATCTGAGAGCAAAACAGGGATGATGCTCGTTGCCAAGTGCCGTGCACTGCAGGTATCAGTAGTAGGATGGTGATTGTGTTGTGATGCACACATCAGCGCAGGTAAGAACACACACATACACACACGCACTGCCAGGAGGAGAATGAGGAGCTTGGGAGGCAGCTACACGAAGGGCATGTGGGTGCGCTGGAACGACAGCTTGCCACTGCCAAGGCGTATATAGCAGAGCTGCGCAGTGCGTATGCAGAGCTTGAGGCACATTGTGCGTCATTGGACGCTGAAGCAGAGGGGCACTTGGAGGGGCATGTAGGACATGTAGGACAAGGGAAAGCCAAGCGCAGGCAACCAATCTGATGATGACTTTTTTGCAATCAAATTGCTTTCGTAGATATGGTTGCGCTATGATTTATATTTTGTAATCATTGCCATCACCTCGCACTACACGGAACAATGTCGTTGGACAAACCAGCACAAGACAATGGCAAAACAACTGTGACTAGCATTCTTGCCAAACGTCTCTTGCAAGGTTGGATGTGAAAACACGTGATATATCATCACCGTCATCAACCCATCACCATCACCAACACACAAATCATCACCAATCACACAGGTGGTTCAGCCGAAGCCCCTGCATCACCATCACGAGCCGCTGCAAGCGAGACCCAACAAACACAGCACTCTTATGATGACACAGGTGTGTTGCTGCACAGTGCAACACATTGTGGTTCCTAGCATACAACCCCAACACGTTGTGCAACCCACACTGTGATCACCCAAGGTGAGGGACCAGATTGGGGCGTTGTAAACGCAACAGGAACACACCTAGAAGCACTACGTGCAGCAGAATCTGCAGTCACTGCCGTTCGAGACACGAACAAGCAGCCAAACAAGGATTCACAGGATGGATTGCGTCTAATTGAAGCGCTCGAAGCAGCAGAAGCAGCATTCGATAGCAAACACGCGGGCAACGCAGCAGATAGGGGGAGGGGCCATGATGAGGGAGACAACGGTAGGACAGGAAATGGTGCTGCAGCCACTGACACGGTAGCGACCAGCAGTGGTGCCAATACGCAAGGTGTGTGAGTGGCCGATCTGCGCGATGAGGTGCATCACCTTGGACATGCACACCACATGAGATGCACACATCCCATGGTACACACCCCAACACTCACACACACAGCACCAGAATCCACATCAGCCAAGCCTGCAAATGGTGTCGATGATGTTATGCGGGAAAAAGGGAGACGGCGTGTGTTTGCTGCATTATCAACCAATCCATCGTTTGCCAAACGCAGCAATGAAGAGGTACAGCAGCATGCTTCAAGTGTGGAGGATGGGTGTTTTTCCACCTCCCAGCAACGGTAGGGGTGTTGATTGTTGGGGACTATGGGGTGGTGTGTGCATGTGAATTGTTTCTCCTACCTCAATGATGCTCCACCTCAACAACATCTCTGCACACCTCAACAACGTTCCCTCACACCTCAACAACATCTCCACATGCAGGCAAACGTACATAAGCAAGATTGCAAACGCCGCACGGTTGGCAAAGACTCAGGCTGATGTGCAAGAGTTGATACGTATAGCGAGTGGACAGCCAAGGGGTGCCTCGTGATGATTTTGGATTACCCTCTGTGGGGCTGCAATTACTTTGCTGTACATATACGAACTGGTGTTTGTATACGAGTTGGTGTGTACATTAGCTTGTGCATGTACGAGTTGGTGTTGTCGTGAGCATGTGCCTATGATATTCATTGCAATTACAAATACGTTTGTCATCTTGATAGTCAAAAGTAAGTGATGGTGCATCATTGATGATGATGGTAAACATAGAGCAACACGGGTGCATGTACAGAACAAGAATACAATGCTGTCATAAACATAATACCAGCACTGAAACAACAACAGCATCATTGTCAGCGTCGACCCCCCTGTTTTTTCTTCTTTTTCTTCTTCTTGCCTGCGCAGGGATTGCAGTGTGCTGAGTGGCACACAACAACCTCACTGTACACAACACATTGCTACACACCATCCCTCACGACACACAGCACCCCTCACAACGCACCACCCCTCACAACACACCACCCCTCACAACGCACCACCCCTCGCAACACACCACCCCTCACAACACACCACCCCTCACAACACACCACCCCTTACGACACACCACCCCTTACGACACACACCTGCAGCTTTGTTTGCCTTGAGTTGCATCAACAATTTTTTATCCTCCCTTTTCGCTGCTTGTCGTGCTGCTCGCAGTGCCTCTGCTGCCCGCCGCTGCTCCCTTTGTTTTCGCACTGCTGCTTGTGCTGCTGACAAGCCTGATGCTGCTACATCCTCTTGTGCCTCCTCAGCATCGATCTTATCCCTGTGGAACAGTGGGTGTGTGCACAGTGGAAGTGTGTGCAGTGAGTGTATGTTCCAACAAAAACACGTGGGGAAGCGAGGAGGAGAAGGATGTTTGGGGGAATGCTTGGAATGAAGGATGATCTCAAGTGGGAAGGTACACACAAGGTATAATGTTTTCGTACTGTCACATATGCACAAAAAACACCTATGCATGTCTATACGTACTCATCATGTTGGGATTGGGAAGATTCCGCATCGGAGTCCTGTGCAATCGGTTGTGTGGTCACCACTGTTGTGTATTGTGCTGATCGAAACACATCTGCATGGGGTGTCTCTTCCTCATCATTGTCATTGGTTTCATTGTTGTTTGTGGCTGCAGGGAGGTAGCGGTCCAGTTGCAGCGCCTCTCTCATCTTGGCACGACGCTGTGATGGTGGTGATGTACAGTGTTGTACAGCACAAATGTGTGTTTTTGTGTGTGTCAAGATATGCTATGTGTTTTAGACATGTGTACTACACCTGTGAACATATTCACACCTCTGCTTTATCTTGTGCACGCTGTTCTCGTTGCTTCTTGGCTGCTTGCCTGTGGGATTGTCGGCGTATGGTCAAACCTCAACGTTTCTACTACTCCATGCTACACACCATGATGCTCTACTCCATGGTGCAATATAACCGACATACCGCAGTGCATCCTTGCGTCGCTGCAGCTTGCGCTTGGAAAAGCCTGTCAAGTACTCCCTGTTGTGATTGTTGTTGGGGGTGGTTGATCAATGGTTGGCTGATCAAAGCAGCACACGCAGTGCTCATTGTAGTAACAACACCATACTTGCGAGCCTTGGCGTCAAAAGAAATCTCCAAGCCCTGCGTCTTACGTTTGCGTTTTGCGACACGGACGCCTTGGTGTGCGGCATCTGGTGGTTGTTGGTACACAAGTGCGTCGTCCATGCCACCTGTAGAACGCTTTGCTTTACTCATAATGTATTGCCAATGATAGCTATGGCTGTTTGCGGAGAATGGTTGACTTTCATGTTTTGCATATTATATTGTTAAAAAACACAAACTAAAAACAACCCCATCGACACATCAAACGCTACATATACTTGCAAACACGCACAATAGCAATGCTGTGGACGTCCTGGCGCTGGATGGTGCACAGCAGGATGGCTACACAAATCCTGGTGCAACACTGTAGAGCAGGAATTTCATGCAGCCACTTGCATTCCACAGCACGACCCTGGCTCGATGGCATGGATATGCCGTATAGAGGGTCGTACACAACATGCCCTATTTTACCATCCATGCCTACGGCCATCCATGCACCCATATCCACATACATCAGCGCCCCTGTGCCCTCCCTTGTATCCACCCAGCACATCCGCCAGTTTCTCACTGTCCCTGGGCTTGGTGGTGAGCTGTCCAAAAAGCACCGGGAGCGCCGTCTTGTCGGGTAAGCGAGGGGCATCAGATGTGTACAGCTTGTCAAGTATACACACTCACAAATGTGTGTTTGTGTGTCATCTGTGTACATGACACATACATGCACACAGTACACATACAACATTCACAAGCATTGTCGTCCTACCCATGCCACACATCATAATCCCTCACGTCATCATCCCTCCCATCATCCCCCGCATCATCCCCAACAGGTGGTCCCCACAGCAGCTCTACGAGGTGGTGGCAGATGTCACACACTACAAGGAATTTGTACCATGGTGTCAAAGATCAGTAGTCACCCTAGACAAGGACAACTACATGGAAGCAGAGCTCGAGGTGGGGTTTCGTGTGTTTGTGGAGCGGTACACTTCGAAAATCATACTCAATCCAGGGAAGGCCGTCCATAGCAAGGTGGTGTGGGTGTATTGTGGGTGCTGTGTGTGAGATGGTGAGTAGTATTCAAGTGTGCATATCGTTTGGTTTTTTCTGTGTATCTACACCAAACATACACAAAAATACACACACAAATGCACACACAAGTGTACCCCAACCATCTCAACACAATACACACACACACACAATGCACCCACACATACACACAAGTGCACCCCAACCATCTCAACACAATATACACACACACAATGCACTCACAAATACACCCACATACACCCCAACCATCTCAACAAACTACACACAAACACAATACGCATCTCATATAGGTAGCTGATAGTACATTATTTGAGCACTTGGACTGTCACTGGGAATTTGCACCTGGCCCCACCCCTGCCAGCTGTTGGTTGACTTTTCGCATTGACTTTGCCTTTCGATCACCACTGTATAGACATGCTGCGACCATGTTTTTTGAAGAGGTGCGTGGTCGTGGGTAGGTTGTACATCACAATCATAACCCATCACAATCATGTCCCATCACAATCATGTCCACATCACACACACATCACAATCATGTCCACTGCACAACCAGGTGGTACAGCGTATGTTAGGTGCATTCCAGGGCAGAGCTGCAGCTGTGTATGGGCCATCATCACTTGTCCGACGTGCTGCACCACCACCAATGTCACCTCCACCATTATCACATCCACCACTGTCAGGTAACACAGCGACAGCATCCACAGCAGTGGCACCACAAGGAGGGGCTGCTGTGGAGCCAGGCACTGGGTGAGAATAGTGTGAGAGTAGTGTGAGATAGAGTACAGAGAGTAGAGTGTGTATGTGCTTGATGTGTGTGGTGGGCTGCATGGAGGTGTTTTGTAGATGACAGCAAGTATTGCATGCTGTATTTCATGTCTTTGTGGTTTTTTTGACAGTCTACTGTGTGACATTTGATACTGTGTGTTTTCCCACTTCACTGATGTTGTTACACAAAACAAATAATGATCAATAGCGTGTACGAATGCATTTCTTTGTGTGGCTGCTTGCAAAGCCTCTTGAGTTTACTTTTGAGTAAGGATTTTTGTGTAAGGACTTGTGTGATCATTGATGATGACATTGCGCTGATCAGTGGTGGGTGTGATCATGAACACACATGTGAGGTGTGTCCCACTCAAAACCCTCGTGCTGTCCTTCAACATTCTTTGTTGTGCAAAGACACACATCATCATCACAGCCATGCTGTGCATTACGGTGCAGCACTATGCTGCATATTCAACTGTGTGTTATCATGATGGTGGTTTCTCACGTGGTGGTGTGCTGCCATCCTCACGTGGTGGTGTGCTGCCCTGTGTAAGGTCTTGTACCACTGGTTCTGCTCTCAACTGCCTTTCCAGTTCCCTATTATTATTATGACGACGATGATGATGATGGAACGATGCCCAGCAACATGCAGTGCCATGCAACATGCATGTACATTCTAATTCTATATGCAAAAAAGTGCATTCCAACACCATACTTGAGGATCTTCTCAGTGGCTTCCTCATCCATGATGGGGTCGTGTGCTGGAACTGCAAGAATGGAACGCGCCTTCTCAATATCCTGTTGAGAAGGGTGTCTCATGTTGTAGGGTGCCTGACGTTCGTGTATGCTTGTAATGCTGCTTGTGCCTGCAATACACATTGCCACACCTCGCTGGTCAAGGTTGAGCCATCAATTCCCCTGTTGATGGCCTCCTCTGCTTGCACCATCGCACGTGTGCCTGCCATGGCTTGCATTGCATGTAGCTGCTTAATCTTGGCGTTGAGTGCTTGCAGCTGTGTGTGGTTGAGAGCGTTGAGGTCAACAACACATTGAACAGCAGTGTGATGAACAACACACACCTCTTCCAGAGATTTGAGCTCTTCAACGTATCTCTGCTTGAGTACATCGAGACGTTCCAATTCCTGTGCAAACGTTCAAGCTGCGCCTTGCAAAACACAAGCAGATCAACAATCAGATCCCCTCACCTTTTCTGTGAACCTATTTCTCCCACGCCACTTGTCATACGTAATACGAAACACACGAGCCAGCCACGACATTAGTATACTATACGCAGGTATATAATGTTACAAGATGCTCTTGTGCACAAAAACATTTCACAAGGGGTAACGAAAAACGACACAAACATCAGGCTGTTGGCTTTCTTTTATCAGGCTGTTAGCTTTCTTTTATCAGGCTGTTAGCTTCCTTTTATCAGGCTGTTGTATCAGGCTGTTGTATTAGTATGTGGTGGCTGCCAAAACTGCCTAGTGCCCCATGGTGTGGCATGTGTGTCACTTGCCAAGTCGCGCACTCAACACTCGTAGCTGCAAAATTACAGGCAGTCACACTGCGCTGCACACTCAACACCGATTGGGGTTGCGCATCAAGTACTTGCTCAAGCACAGGCGTGCCACTGCAGGTCGTCGGTGGCGCACAGGACCCACACCAGAAAGCCATGGGTCATCCTGTTGGGTGAGTGAGGGAGAGTATGGTACAAGTGCATCACAGTACTGGGACCGGGACAATCACACATACGTCTTGTCGCCATCCGGCACCGCGGACAATCATCTGGCTGTTGTTTGATCGCAAGTCACCATTTGCAAGCCCCTCAAATGTCAATAGCTGTCCATTTCCATTTTGCAATGCAAGCACCTGACATGATGGGCGCACGGGGGGTGTAATGCCCGTACCATGGGGATTTGCAAGCACCAGATCGTCCACAAGCCAAAACTCAACACACCTGTGCAACGTCTTCAGCAGGCACCACTTCGTCAGTGTCGGGATCCACAAAGTCGACCTGGAGCCGTACACCATCAGGTAGACATTGTCGAAGAATTGGGTCTTCCTGAAGTGATTCGCAGAGCTCGTATGCAGACAAGGCGCGTGGGATAGAAGCGATACGTGTCATTATGCGCTGGGACAGAGCCTCCTCGTCCACGGGCGTGTCCTGTTGGTGAGCTTGGCAGTTTTCGCCATCGTCCAGCCCTCCCTTGGCGTTGGACGACACTACTTCTTTGGCAAGCGTGCGACACAGCAACAAGTAGCCCTCAAAGAGTCCAGTGGCTGCCCCAGCTGCATAATACACCGACGACAACAACGATGGCTGGGGTGGTGATGCAGACGAGGCCTGGTTGGTTGGTGGTGCCATTTCGTGTTTGTTATTTCACTGTGTCATTGAATTGTTTGAATACTTGTGATTTTGCAAGCAAGAACAACCACAACCAAGAACAACCACACCAAGAAATGATCATCGAGTGTGTCACAGCCTCACCAGACGAGCGTGTGGAGAGGGATGTTGTCCATGATGCATGGGGCATCCATGTTGCGTGTGCATGTGGGTGCATGATAATTGAGAGGTTGTTGACCATACATGCATGAGATATGGAGCGGAGAGTCGGTGTAGGTGCTGGTGTGGCGAGCAAAAACAATACACAACAACACACATTTGTGCAAATACACCTTAATCATTCCACATCGACACATCACACCAATACCCAAGTCCAAGACCGCACACGGCAACACGGTGCTGAGCCACAGGCACACCCACCACCATTGCGCGTCACCATCACTGATCACCATGATGCCCTATAAAAACACCATCAAGCCCGCAGCCCCACCTCAATCAGTGCTTGCAATCACGGATTGCCAACCACAACACGATTCCAAGTACGATTGGTGCTTGTGTGGAGCACCTTGGGGATGTCGGGGGTGACCATGATCATCAACAACCTCAGTGTTGATGACAACACCCCTGCGTGCTGCTGGATCTGCCTCTCTGAGCATGGCACCCTGACATCACAGTGCAAGTGTCCTGCTTCCCATACGGCCCATGCAGAGTGCGTAGCACAGTGGCGGTTTGTGCGTGCTGGCACTGAGGAAGAACGATCCTGTCGCTTTTGCTCCCATGCCTACACGCCGTTGGTTGATGCCTTTCCACACCTGGAACGTGCACAAGCACCAGTCATGACACTCAACGTGCACGGAAGCAAGCATGCCATTCCTGTCGTTGGCGGGGAGTGGGGGAGGATGCTCTTTGAGGCAGACGTGCGCCGCTTGTACGGCTTGGGAGATGAGGAGGAAGTGGATATTTCCTTCAGCTGCGTGGTGCCAGGCACAGACATGAAGGTCATCCTCTCCGGTTGGCAGTGCTATGATGCAGCATACATGGCAGCGGCTATTGCATGTGCTGCCGGCAGCAAGGAGGACAAGGTAGAGGAGGACAAGGCAGGGGGCGCACAGCAAGGAGGACTGCTGCAGCGTGTGATGCGGACGTTTTTTCAGAGTGGGGATGACCAGCAATTGCACAACAATTAGATATGATTTGACTGCTCAATCAAACAAGCTTTGCCACGATGTAAGGAAACAACGTATCATAAACGTTCATCACGATTTATAGCACACCCATCATGCAGAAACGTACCTCTGCAGAGTCCTCTGCAACACCACCCCCTGATCATCATCACAACCGCGCACGTCACAATTCTGCACCTTCCCCGCTGGGCACCTCCAATGCTGTGTTTGGGGATGATGATCAACGCCCTCATGAGCGCCGTAGCTCACTCCCTCACAATGCCAACACACCCTTGATAATGATACACAACCCACTGCACCGTCTCAGTGTGTCATCCACCACCACACAAGGCGGGCCGGAACCACCGGTGCGACAATGGGCACTACATAGTGTGTGTATGCACAAACGAATCCACCCACAAACGACACAGACCCCACAAAGTCCAAGCTCGTCCTTTACCACCACCAGCAGTGCTCGCCAGGTGCTCTTTGCCCTCCCTGACCCCGACGACCAACCATTGCTCCCCACACGCCGCTCGTCCCTCGTGAGCGGCAGCCGACCCACACCTACCAACAACACCCGCCGTACATCCGCCCTCGTTGAAAAGTCCGACCCACTGGGTGCACGTGCATCGAGCAACTCTTCACAGCGCAGCAGCACTACACGGCTTCACCAGCCCAGCTTTCGCCCCAACCTCGCGGCTGTCACCAAAGCACAGCAGCGTGTCGCGAAAAAACGCCCCGGCTCTGTTGGGAGCATCCCCTCTCACTTTCCACCACCACCCATTACCACGTTGGGTTTGTTTGATTCCTCCCGAAGTTTGACCATGGTCAACGCGTCTGCCCAATGGCGCGCCACCTTGTCTGGCTGGCTCGAGTCAACGCATCTCGTGGTGTTTGTGGGTGTATGCACCTTGGTGTCGCTGTTTCTGTCCGATGTGCATGCTGTGCTGGTGCATGTGGACGCAGACGACGCGCTCGAGGCGGTGGCGATGGTCCTGGTGGCGGTGTTGTTGGGTGAATTGCTTTTATCGGCATTGGTGCATCCCACACTGTGTTGGAGGGTCCACTTTTGGTTTGACTTGGCAGGGACGCTGGCGTTGGTGTTGCATTTGCCCATTGTGGTTGCAGGTGTCACTGGGAGGCCATGGGGGGTCCAGGTGTGTGTCCCACAAGGGGGGTGTTGTATGGATTGTTGTTGTTGGGCGATGTTTTCCAGGTTATTGTTGTTGTTGTTTTGTATGGAAGGAACAGGGGTCTTACTTTGACTTATCGTCATCATTGCATGCATGTGTTTCACATACAGGATGCACTGTCCATTGTGCTTCGCCTCCCACAGCCTACATCCACCACTGCCTTGCATGCTTTATATGCTGCGCAACGATTACGCTTGTTTTGCATTTTGCGCTTGTACAGGTACGCGTAACAAGGGCTTGTGTTTGCGCGTTTGGAAAGAGAGACTCAACACGCACCTACACTCTCCCGTGTCCCGTACACATGTCTCCGTCCTCATCAACAGGCAGACATTACGCTTTCACACGCTCCGTGCAGCACAACATGTCCAGGGTACTGCAGCAATACAGGTATACAGAGTATATGGCTAGAATAAATAACAGTATGCTCTTTTTTCTCATTGCCCTGCGTTATGTGCGTACATTACTTTTACCCTCTGGCCATTCCCTGCATGTACCCGCATCATACCCATTCTCACACCACCTCCACATACCCCTCCCCAACACACCCACACCCACAGGCCCACTCACCCCTTGACCAGCAGCATGCTGGCCGTGAAACACGTGTAGGTCAAAAACTAAGTCGTTTAATCACACGGAATGTCATTATCATGGCACTCACCCTGGTGGTGGGTGTCCCTGTGTTTCGTGTGCTCAGTGGTGGGATGTATGCAGCACGAAATGTGGTTCATGCAGAGGGGCTGCGGTTGGCTGCGACCTTGTATGTGCAGCAGGGACAGCAGATCAGTGCGGTATGTTGTCATGATGTGTGGGTGTATGTATATCAAGATGTACATGTGCTTATACTGTTGTCAGGTACACAGTAGACAACCCTCACAACAGGTTGTAGATGCAGCATTGGAACATTACACGTCCCTAGAAACACTAGAGGTGGGGCACGTACTTGCACTCTTTCTCTGTGGACAACTCATAGTATCCCCTCGCCCTTCGTTACTGCAACGGGCAAGTGAAATTCTGTGGGTCGGTCCCCCTGCTGGATCAGTGCCACATGAATGCAGGGGGACGACCATGGCTGTGGTGGATGTCCAGCGACAAACCAGGCTTGTAGCCGGGTTGCAAATTGCAGAAACGCTTTTTGTGTTGATGGTTTTTGGAGTGGCAGCCCTTGTATTTCATCGGGTATGGTGGTTGTGTTGGATATTCAATATAGTGTATTGTAGTGCATTTGTATGTATTTGTCGTGCTTGTGTGTATTGTGTGTTTGTGTGTGTAATGTTGTGTGTGATTATATGTGCAATCCATTGCGCCCACTGTCACCAAGTCTTGTGTGTATATGCTTTTTGGTCATCACCCCAGTCAACACCACCCTAGACAACACTACCCTAGACAACACAACCCATGCTCTTCAGGACTCGACGCGCCTTGTCCTTCGTCCCCTTGCTCGCATGATGGCCATGGTCAAAGATGTGAGCAACAACCCACTTGGCAGGCAGAGTTATGCACCACTGCAGCTTGCCGACAAGGATCACCTGTATGAGCCGCGTATACTAGAGCACTGCATTGGTATGGTGGGGGACGTGTGTGCATACTGACGACAACCCACCCATGTGCTGATAATGCATACGAAAATCATCACATGCACCACCAACCATGTGACCATGTGCTGATAATGCATACAAAACTCACACAGCATCATATGCACCAATACAATCACAGGCAAGCTGTGCAATTTGGTCGCAGTGGGATTTGGAGATGCTGGTGCAGAAATTATTGCAGACAACATACGGTCAACGCAGGAGCTGGACCCCATGATTCCTGGCAAACGAGTGCATGCCATTTTTGCATTTTGTGATGTACGCCATTTCACAGCTGTCACAGAGGTACTGTATCTGTGGGGAGGGTGCATGAGTAGGGTTTGTGCTGGAGGACAGGATGGCAGTTTGCAAAATGTCTACACAAGACAAGCATAGCCCCTTGCTCTCAATCATGCCCCATGTCAAAAATTCCCCTCTCCTGTACAACAGGTGTTGCAAGAGCAAATCATGGAGTTTGTAAACAACATTGCCCGCATTGTGCACCTCGAAGTAACCCTTCACGGTGGTTTTCCAAACAAAAACGTTGGGGACGCCTTTCTCCTTGTCTGGAAACTTCCCTCAATGCCAGGGGAACGTGGGTCCAGTTCCGGAATGCGCCCCGCACCGACCACCGAACATAGGGCCCGCATGCATGATCGGCGGCACCCTCCCAGCTTGCAAGAGGTGCTGGATAAATTTGGCATCCTCACAGAGGGGCAACTCCAGGCACAAGCCCTCGCGACCACTGCTCGGCAGCGGCCATTGGTGCAAGGTGGTGGGGGTGTGCACGGTGGGGAGTTTCAGGCCAGCTGGGAAAACAACCTTGAACGGTGTGGTGGTTGTGGGGTAAGCAGTGCTTGTGTGTGTGTGTGTGTTGCCCGCTCATAGCAACAAATTGTGTATGTGGTGCACATGTATATGTGCTACATATATACACATATAGGTGGTATGCTCGGCAGTGTAGTAGTGTAGCAGATAGGGCACTTGCGGCAGTCATTGTCATACAAGCTGCCATGAAACGCTCCCGACCATTGCAGGCATGATGTTGTTTTTGTGGTGGTGTGGTGGTGGTTCTTGCATACGAGTGCAACGCCTCATCCCCCCACCACACACCGCCTCATCCCCCACCACACAGCGGCATGCCAAGCAAGCAGGCCTGCAGGCAAAGCTCCCCGGATTTCAGGTGCAAATGGGCTTTGGGTTGCACGTTGGTTGGGGCATTGAGGGTGCCATTGGCAGTGAATACAAAATTGACCCTTCCTACCTGTCTCCCAATGTAAACATGGCGTCTCGCTTGGAAAGTGCCACCAAGCAATTTGGGACCAGTGTCTTGCTGTCAGACACATTTGTTGCATGCCTTAGCCCCGCAGTCCGTACCCTGGTAGGTGCCGAGTGGGCCACCTGTGTGTGATTGCAGCGTACCACATGAATACACATGCACGTACATACATATGCACACACTCCACTGAACCTCTTATTCTCTATGCATACTACTATTCTCTATGCAAACAACTCCCTAAGAATACTCTCATGTACATAGGTTCGGGAGATTGACCGTGTGGTGGTCAAAGGTGCAAGCACGCCCATCTCCTTGTATAGCTACGACCTCACCTTGGAGCGTCTGCAAGAGGATGATGTATTCCTGTTTGCCACTGCACCACTCACCAAAAACACTGCTGACACTGCAGGGCCCAGCAAACGCAGTGAAGGAATACTGGGGCGCAAAGGTACTGAGAGAGTGTTGTATACTGCAACACTGAATGTGAATATTGTCCCACCAGTGCTTTTTTCGTCGTGTGTATGCACAACCACCCCTCCCACACCCCTACCACCAAGGTCGTGACATGACATACACCTACCGGGAAGATACGGACGATGCAGACCAACCCACACCACAGCACGACCCCCTCAGCAACCCCTCCAACCCAGACCCTGCAGACATTGATGAAATCCTAACCTACTCGACCATGTTTTACAAGGACGAGTTTCAGGAGCACCCAGACATTGTCAATACAGTGGCTGTGGATGCTGCCTTTCGTGCACGGTTTGCAGTGGGGTACACGGCATATGTGCAGGGAGAGTGGGCAGTGGCCCGCGAGGTGCTCAACGAGACGCTGGGTATGCGCCGCAACGCCAAGGGGACCGAGGTGGTGCGGGATGGGCCCAGTGCGGCGTTGCTCGAGTACATGGAGGGTTTTGGGTTTGTGGCACCAGCTGGATGGCCTGGGTATCGTGTCTTGGAGGGCAAGTGACCTAGGTGTGTTTATATTTGTGTGTGCTGTGGGGTTGTGCTTTGCGTAGGAAATACGCATATCCACACCAACCCACACAGTGCTCAAGCTATGCGAGAAGAGCGAAAAAACAAAAAGGTTGGACCAGTCTAGGTCAAGTCTGCCCGGGTCTATTATTTGTCTCGTCTGTCTGCGATTATTATTTTCTGCGTTGATGTTGCATAGGTGATGTGGAATATGTGTGATAGTGACTGTTTAGATAGCACAACGGGGACACAGCAGCACGGCATGTGAACAAGCTGTACACAATGACCGTTTTGCCGCTTCTCCTGTTTGCGTGCGTTCTGTACGTGGAATGTGCGAATCCATTCATCACACACCGCTACGCAGCAGATCCAGCGGGCCATGTGTGGGACAGCGAGGATAGACTGTACGTGTATGCGTCACACGATCAGCCGAATGCAGAAAACCACAACTCCATGGATCAATACTATGTCTACTCCACTGACAACCTAGTAGATTGGACAGATCATGGGTATGTATTTTGAGAAACATTGGCAGCGAATGCAACCACATCCTGGTCAAACACCCACAATCGCCACAAAACCCATACACAGCATGGTCTTGCACGTGGACAACGTGAGCTGGGCGGACAGTCACATGTGGGCACCAGATGCTGTGTACTGGAAGGGGCGCTACTATCTGGTGTATTGTGCAAAGCAGGCCCGAAAGAGACACGGTCCCATATTTCGCACGGGTATGGCAGTGTCAGACAAACCTACAGGACCCTTTAAAGACGTGGGCTTTGTACAGGGCATAGAGTGGTATGCGATGGGGTGGTGAGACGTGCATGTACAGAAGGGATGGGAGATGTGTTGGGGAAGGCAGCAGCAGCAGCACGTCAATCAGCATGGTCAACATGACATCATGCATGGTGAACATGGTCAACACTCGTACAATATCCCCTCATTATTCTTTTCATTTCACACACAGGGGTCAGGATCCTGCATTGTTTGTAGATGATGATGACACACCATGGCTTTACTGGGGTTTGGGGGGGGCTGCCTATGTAGCACGGGTATGCATGTGTTCTTGTTTGTTTGTGTGTGTGTGTGTGTGTATGGATCTGTACATGGATACTTCTGTATACGTTATAGTGCATCTGTGATCGATACATTTTTACATCCTCACCCACCCTCCCCCACACACAGCTCACAGAGGATCTCCTGCATGTTGAATACGACAGCATCAAAACACTCACAGACCAGCTGCCTGGGTTTTATGAGGGCCCCTGGGTGTTTTTAAAAGAGGGGTTGTATTACATGATGTACCCTGTGTTGGTGGGGATGGAAATAGGGGAGCGGCTGGAGTATGCTACAGCATCCACACCAGAGGGGCCCTGGACGAGAAGAGGTAGGGTGTTTTGAGGTGGTGTTTTGAGGTGGTGATGGTGGTGGTGATGATCGTGGTGATGGTAGTGGTATTTTGTGCTTGGCTTGGTGGTGTGGGGGGGAATGCATGGTCATGCAGGCATTATAACCCCCCACACCCACACCCCCCACACCCCACACACCCCACACGCAAATGTATCATCATCACACACCAAAGTATCATTATCATCACACCTCAAATAACCCACCACATCATCTCCTACAGGTGTATTAATGAATGTCACACACTGCTGGACCAATCACGGCAGCATTGTGGAATTCCGCAACCAGTGGTACCTGCTGTATCACACAGATGACTTGTCTGGTGGGATTGACGCCCGACGCAGCTTGGCAATGGAGCTGTTGCACTTCAACCCTGATGGTACCATTGAGGTGTGTGGTGTTGTTGTATTATGTGGTGTATATTGTATGTGTATTGCATGTGTGTTGTATGTGTATTGTATGTCCTGTATGTTGTATGTTCTGTATGGTATATATGCTGTACAGTGCATGTGTGTTGTATGTCAAGTGTAAATACATGTACACCATAAACTCCAACATGATCATCCCACCCACCCACCCACCCCCAACCCCACCACCCACAGCCGGTCACCCCCACAAAGCATGGTCCCCCCCCCTCCACCCCCTTTACCCCTACACAACACGCCAAGTATGTTGCCACTCGACAGCAACGACGTCAGGCACGTGGTGCTGCAATGAGGGCAGCAAGGGAGGCCATGGAAGCTGCCATAGAAGCTGCGCAAATGGCAGCTGCCAGGGAAGCTGCTCGACAAGAGGCAAGGAGGGCACAATTGCGATTCGTTCGCCACCGGGAACCGGCGCTGATGGACACGCTGCCGTCCATCGTGCTCAAACCCCATGTGCATGTGGTGGAGGACCCATTTCCAGATGAGGCACTGGGTGGTGATCGTAGTACTGCGAATGGTGATGGGTATGATCGGGGTAATGGTGATGGGTATGATCGGGGTGACCGGGTGGTTGTGAAGAAGGGTGGGGCATCGTGCAGACTGTGCTTGTGGTTGCTCGAGGGGATGAGCTATGTGTTTTCACCGTGGTATTGATGAGTGCTTTCATTATGGTGTGGTTATGGTCACCCGTGAACCTGCTCTGAACTCAAGAAGAGACACCATTTTTTTTCATGTCAGACAGTGTAGTGTGCATTGCATAGTTGTTATTTTCAATATTGGCCTGCGCCACATTCGCGTGCTACGGCTAACAAGAGCGTGCCCCTATTGGCGGCACTAGACATATGTTGCTGTGTAAAATCAACTTGAGGTCGATGCTGCTTGTTTCTCACAAACATGCACCTAGTAACTTGTCATCCTTGCAGCAACTGCATCCAAAGCGATGCATTACCACGTTGAGAGGATGTGCACAGCTATTCAATGCTCCACATAAGAAATATTGTGGTCATGCATGCAGCATGCCGTCACGGCTGCCTGCGCACACAGCACTGCCTTGCAGCCCCTTGCATTACAATATCAACACTGGGAGACATACTTGTAGGGTGCTTAATACAGACACATCTGATGCAACCGATTTGGGCAAGGGTGCATTGCAGCGACGGGTATGGCATCTTGTTATTGCTCCATCTCTCTTCTTGTGCAGAGATGACCAGTGGTGTATCCCACAGCAGCACAGTATCCACACAAATCCTTGTGCAGCATCCTTGCGCATCCCACGTTTCACTTCCATCGCACATCCCATGTTCCACATGTTCCACATCCAACGTCCCCTCATCCCCTCATCATCATCACACAGTTGACAGAATTGCAAGCACGTGTCACAAGTGCCCTCCAAGTCAGCCGTTACAATCAACTCGTACAACAACTTGAACAGCAAGAAGCAGCAGCTGCAGCACCAGATCTGTGGGACGATCCACCCAGGGCACAGGCAGTGGTTCGTGCGGTGGGTGTGCTCAAAGATGATCTGCGGCAGTTGCAGGGGTTTCAGGGCTTGGTGGAGGACATGGGTACTGCATTGGAATTGCTAGATTTGGAGGTGAGTGTGTTTTTGTGTGTGTTGTGTGTGATTGTGATTGTGTGTGTGATTATATGTGATTGTGTGTGTGATTATATGTGGTGTGTGATTGTGTGTTTTTTGTGGTGTGGTGTGGTATTGTGTGGCGTGCGATTGTGTGTGTGATTGTGGGTGATAAGTGTGGTGTGTGTGATTGTGTGGAGAAAAAGAGGCATGCGGCTTGCGCAGTGTATATGTTTGTGTGTACACACATGTCTGTGCATGTTTGCGTACACATACAGATACAAACACACATCCAAACACATGTACAAAAACACATACACAAACACCACTACAGGAAGCTGGTAGTCCTGAGGCTGAGTCAGCTGCTAGGGAAGCTACTGGGTTAGCTGAGGCGTTGACCAGTCAACTAAATGCATGGGATATGCGCATGCTGCTGGGGGGGCCATATGATGACAAAGTATGTTGTATTGGTGTATTGTGTTGGTGGTATTGTGTTGTTGTTGTTGTTGTTGTGAGTGTTGTTATGAGTGTTGTTATGAGTGTTGTTGTACTTGTGAGTGTTGTTGTACTTGTGAGTGTTGTTGTACTTGTGAGTGTTGTTGTAGTTGTGAGTGTTGTTGTTGTGTGTCAATGGGTGGGTGTGCATGTGTACAACTACCAGCATCATGTACACATGAAGCCCCACAACACCACAACACAACCCTCATCACCCTCAATGTTCGAGCACACTCAATATACACACACACACAGGATGCACTTCTTTCAATACAAGCCGGTGCAGGTGGAGTGGATGCAATGGACTGGGCTGAGATGCTGTTGAGGATGTACACTCGGTGGGCTGACACACAGGGGTTTACATGGAAGGTGCTGGAACGTACAGATGGTAGGGGATGGTGGAGTTGGGTGTGAGGTTTGTGGTGGGATTGTTGGTTGCAAATCATCATCACAGCCAGTGTATGCCCTTGCGTGCACACTACCTCTAACACATCACTCCGCACACCCATCTCCCCCCCCCCCAGGTGAAGAAGCAGGGGTTAAAAGTGTTCAAGTACAGGTGTCAGGCAGGCATGCATACGGATACCTATGTGGTGAAAAGGGGACACACAGACTTGTGAGGCAGAGTCCCTTCAATGCCAAGGGGGCACGACAAACATCCTTTGCTGCTGTAGAAGTGATGCCATTGCTAGGTGTGTGTGCTTTGGGGGGTGGGGTGTAGGTGTGTAGGTGTGTGTGTAGGTGTGCGTACGTGTGAAGTTGTGGTAATTGCGTTGGTGTGTGTGGCAATGACACGGACGCTCACACAACACCAAACCACCAACAACAACAATAACAACAAACCCAAAAACAATGATCTCAAAAACAATGATCTCAAAAACAACAGGGGAGGCAGTACAAGAGGTACACATACCAGACACTGACCTGGAGATATCCACCATGCGTGCAGGTGGCAAGGGAGGACAAAATGTAAACAAGGTGGAGACCGCAGTACGCATCAAACATATACCCACTGGTATTGCTGTGCGTTGTGAGGCTGAGAGGAGTCAGGCAGTGAATAAAGCACGAGCATTGGAGCTGATAAAGGTGTGTTGGGTGTGTTGCGTGGGTGGGTAATGGGTGTGTTGGGTGGGTGGGTGGGTTGGTGCATACGTACACCCATTGGCTTGTGGCCCCCAACATGTGCCCCCTATCCACCGCCTCTCATTCGTCGCAACAGAGTAAGCTGCTTGTGGTGGCGCAAGAGCAGCAATTGAAGGAAATTGCAGAGATTCGTGGCGACATGGTCAAAGCAGAATGGGGACAACAAATACGCAACTATGTGTTTCATCCATACAAGATGGTCAAGGACGTGCGTACAGAGCATGAGACGTCTGATGTGGGTGGGGTGATGGATGGGGAACTTGGGCCATTCATAACAGAGTATTTGCGGTACCGGCGGACCAACATGAATGCTCCTCGTGATTGATTATGTTATTGTTGTTGGGCTTTATCATTTTTGTATGATGCTGCAGTGTCTATTGATCACTGCTGAACACAGAACAAAGGTACCACCATCAAACATCAGCATTCCTTGCAATGATGTAACACCTTGAAATGATGCCTCTCACCTCAATGCAGCCAGACATGCAGCAAGACGTCATCACGTTTCTATAGCACAACGCAGCACAGCAATTCAGAGGGGGTTGCATCAACACGATCTTGCATCCATCAACCCCATCAACCCCACTTGCTCGTATTTCGTCCAGATTACTTGAACACCAGTCATCAATATGGCAACAAAATCGCCCCCTGGAACCAGTGGCACAAAAATCGTGCTTTCCCCGGGACGAGACCATGCCCCACCCACCTCCACCACTAGAGCAGCACTGACACCATCCACCACAGAGCAACCCACTGGCATGACCACACGCACTATGTTTGAAACTTGTTTAAAAAACGGCGATCTGGGACCAATTGTACGTGATGGATGTGACACGCAACATCCATGTGTGATGACACCCACCCACCACATCCTCAACCAGGTACAACTCCATTTCGACCTGTGGCATGGCACCGCCGCCGCGCAGCTGCATTTCCTCGACGACAGGGCCCTCCAAGAGGCTGCCACCGACGATCAACCTGAACGTGCAGTGTCGGTGCTGTTGCAACAGATTGCAGATGCGCAGGCGGATGATATAACGGCTGTATGCAGAGCCAATGCAGAGGATGTGGCAAAAACGCTGGGTGAGATTTCCACCATGCAGTCGGCATCAGCACGCATGAGGAACCAGTTTGTTGCAAATAATGATTTGTTGCAGGTGTGTTGTTGGTGGGGGTGGGGTGGGTGGGGAGTGGGGTGTGGGATGTGTTGGATGGTGTGTGGGTGTGATACACGACAGTCTCACACAAACAACCCTGTATATACACCCACATACATCCTGTATTCACAAAAATACACCCTGCTGTTTACCCTTTATACACCCTGTACACACCCACGCATACACACACACATACACCCTATACACACCCACGCATACACATACACATACGCCCACACATGCACACACATGCACCCCAATACAACACACAGACTGCAGGCATCGGTTTATTGTCAAGCCTCAAGCAGTGGCAGAAAATAAACAACATACAAGCTGCATTGCTCTCTGTACAAACGGTGTGTATCTTTGTTGTGTATTCTGTTGTGTATTTGTTTTATGTTTTTTGTGCATTTGTTGTGCATTTGTTGTGTGTTTGTTGTGTGTTTGTTGTGTGATTAGACATCCACATACATCCACACATCCACATGCAAAACACACCCTCACACCTTCTCATTCTCTCTCTCTCTCTCTCTCTCACACACACACACACACACACACACTCACACACACACACACACTCACACACACACACACCACCCTCCACACACAGAGTGTGCAAGTGGCAACACACCTCAGTCGGTACCTCGCACGTGCTGGGCATGATCTGCTAGAGGGTAATTTGTATCAAGGGTTTACAGTGCTGCAACGCATGAAGCGTGATCCACTATACGCAGCCTTGGACTCATCTGCTAGTGTGTCACGGTGTGTGTTGAGAGTGTATGTTTTTACATGTGTGTGAGGGTGTTTATATGTGTGTCTCTCTCCCTCTCTCGCTCACGCACACACTCAAACACACAAATACACAGTGACACATTTGCTCGGCTCTACCATCAGCGCCTCCTCTCAGTAGCACCAGAAGCAGCAGACCACCTTTCACTACAAGGGTTGCATGCGGGGGGACCTGGGTTGGGGCGGGTGGGCAAGTGGGTGGTACAGCAGCGGCGGTTGTTGTTGGATAGCATGCAAAGCATGGCTATGGAACAGTTTACACAGTGGCTGGTATGTGGTAGGGGCTGGGGGTATATGGGGTGTTGTATGGGGTGTGTGTGGTTGTATGGAGTGTATGTGGTGTGTATGGTAACGTGGGGGGGGTGTCAGTTCATTGTTGTTGTCATTGTTGTCAACATCCTGGTGTTGTCATGAGCATACGTGGGGTATCTAATGCTCTGTCCTACACGCAACCCACACACCCCATCACACACCCCATCACACACCCCATCACACACCCCATCACACACTCCCACCCACCCCAACAAACCCCCAACCCCCCCCATAACCAGGTCAAAGCACGTGGTCAACAGCAAGATGTGGGCATGCGAGCCATTCGAAGGGCAGCAGGGGAGCGTCAGGTGGAAGCAGTGTTGGGTGCACAACGTGCTGAGGTCTCTGCGCGCCTGGTGCCCCAAGGGGGTGCCCCTGGGGGTGTCAGTGGGGCCACCATCAGTGTGACTGTGTTGGATGACTTGGCAAAGTTGGTGGTGCAGGCGAGACAGGAGCTGCAGGCAACAAAACGAGGAGATGGTAGGTGATGGTAGGGGGTGGTAGGTGATGATGGGCTTTTTTTGGTGGGGGGGGAGGGGGAGTTTCTCAGACACACACCTGACACACACATGCATACCTCTGTCACACACACACACCTCTGTCACACGCACACACCTCTGTCACACGCACACACCTCTGTCACACCTCACACACACACAAAGACAAAAACCTTTCACAGTTGCAGCACTGGATGCTACATGGAAGCTACTGGAAGCATCACGCGCACAACTCATACTCCTGCCACAAGAACACCCATCTTCAAGCAACACACACAACACTGATGAAACCCCCTTTACCTCAACATCTACAGGGGGTGGGGGTGTAGGGGGTGGTGTAGGGGGTGGTGTAGGGGGTGTGTCTAGGTCGAAGGGGTCTGTGACATTGCAAAAATGTGTGAGTGAAGCTGAAACACCATTGATGGAGGGGTTGGATATGACCACCTTGAGCAGGTGAGGGTGTGTGAGGGTGTGGGTGGTGTGAGGGTGTTTGTGGTGTGAGGGTGTGATTTATGTGAGTGTGTGATTTATGTGAGGTGTGTGGGACGTGGCATAGCATGCATGTATGGATAATGCTCCACAGGAATTGTTCACAAACTGCACTCCCCTCATTCCATGTGTACCCACCTACCCACAACACTTCCTGTGAACCCCTGCCTTGTATACTCTATGTGCACTCTACCAATCTACCACTCCAATTCTGTGAATGCTACTCTACCCACAGATGTGTGCACATACACAAGTGTTTGGGGAAGCTCAACGTGGTTCGTGAGCATTACCTCTCACAGCGCTCACTACAGCTCAAGGCTGATAGCACACCACCGAGTGACTTCATGGGCAACTATCAGCCATACATTGCACAGGTGTGTGGGGGTGTTTAGGGGGGGGCACACATATCCATCGATGTTACACATATCACTTCATGTCCACACATCTCTCCATGTACACAACTGCTACCACACACTCTCTCCATACATCTTCTACCCCCACAATCCTCTACCCCCACAATCCTCTCCCCACACAACACACATTCTCTCCCCACACAACACACATTCTCTCCTTACACAACACACATTCTCTCCCCACACAAAACACCCCCCCCACACTCACCCCCCCCACACCCAGGTGGTGGGTTTTTTCGTCATTGAAGAGAGGGTGGCACGTCTGGGACATGATGGCATTGGTGCGCAAGCTGATGGTAGTTGGGAACAAGCCATGCAGCGTATAAAAACCCTATTACACAGCACATTTGATGCAGCAACGAGTGCGGATGCTGTGTTGGTAATCAAGGACTTTATGCAGCTGGCAATCGCTGCACTAGGTGCGGGGTGGTGTTGTGTGTGTGTGGTGTTGTGTGTGGTGGTGGTGATGTGTGTTGTTGGTGGTGCTGTGTGTGTGGGTACATGTTGTTCTACATGTCAGCACCCCATTACACCCATACATCCTCCCCCCCCCCCCCCCCCCCACCCCCAGGGTTGTATGGCTACAACACAGTGCCCCTCACCACTGTCCTCAGTCAAGCACGTGGTCGCTATGTAGAACTCCTCCTCAATAGCACCGCCTCTGCCGCAAATTTGTCAGTCATGCGGGACGCAGTACAACCAGTGGTTTTGTCAGACATGGCAGCGTACACGCGGGCGGTGGAGGACATGGGATTGCCACAGTGTATGGAGGGGTTGCGTGGTGAGAGGGTGGGGGAGCAGCCAGTGCTGCCTGTGCGTATGCCATACTCACCTATGATACCTGAACTGGTTGTGCTTGCACATCGGTGCGTGTGTGTGTAGGGGTGGGTGGGGGGTTGGGGTCAGG
>VFQP010000465.1_pt1 | contig 79195 bp, 61 predicted proteins | sample 3512351 | NCBI WGS metagenome assembly VFQP01 (sample SAMN10412372, study PRJNA504923) | tailings metagenome | isolation source: Relicate 1 Philex TSF1 revegetated site | place: Philippines: Tuba, Benguet | collected 2017-08-29
AAATTCCATCTAACAGTTTATATCTGCTTAATAGTAAGCGTTCAATATACTCGCATTTCAGGCAGCCTTGACTTTTTTCTTACTTTTTGTGTCAAGACAAAAAGTAAGAAAGGTCTCGGGGCAGACAGCCCCAGGTGTTAGCAACCTTGTTCTACATCGACCAATGTCTTATAATCTGCGAGAACCAACGCCAGGCGAATTACATAAACCTCGCTTCTCCCTCGATCTTCACAAACGGATTCTTGAAGAACCGCTCCACCACGCGGTTAAAATCTTCCGCATATATAACTGGAGTGGAATGGCCTGCTCCAGGCAGGATCCACAAATACGCTTTTGGAATATTTTTGTAAATAAGGAAGGTATGCTCCTCTTTAATCACATCATGATCACCCCCAATCACCAGCGTGGGACAGAGTACCTTTTGAAGCGAGGCTGGTGAGATATGCGGCTGTTCGCAAAGCAGTTTCAGCAGTTTCAATGAATTCTTTTCCTGTGGAGTTTTGGATGCTTTGGCATTCAGGCCTGCCAGCGCTGGCCGCACCATATCCCAGATCTCCTGTGGCACCGCTGTTGTATCCGGAGCAAGATTTGCACCCGTGATTGCGAGCTTTTTCACCTTTTTGGGATGCCGCTGCGCCAGCAAAATGCCATTGATACCGCCGTCACTCCAACCGATAACATTCGCAGAATCAACCTTTAATGCGTCAAGAAGTGCTGCATAGTCGTCGGCCATCATCTCATAAGTAAGCGAGTCTCCGGTGTCGGCAGATCTTCCCTGAGCCCGGCTGTCTGCAATGATCACTTTATAGTTTTTGGCGAAATACGGGATCTGGTAAATGAAGTTGTCGATCGACCCTCCATTACCATGAATGATAAGCAAAGGCTCGCCCGTTCCATAGATCTCACAATACATCTTAAACCCGCGTATATCATAAAACTTACCAGCGGCGGTATTCTTGCCATAAGGAACCGCTTTCGGATCGCTGAGAGCTTGCTGAAATTCGGTCATTTTTTTACCCGCATCTTCCTGTGCAGTTGAGCACAATGCGGTCAACAGGAATAAGGTCAAAATAGTTAAACGCATATAGGTTGGTTATAACGGGAAGTTAGGAAACTGGCACCAATCAACGGCAGAGAAGTAAAAATTCAAAAGTAAAAAGTAAAAAATAGGTCGTTTGATGTAGAATAGCTCATTTCATAAGCGATCCTGTTTTTACTTTTGAATTTTTAATTTTGACTTTCACTCCCGCTATGGCGACTTCGTCAAAATAAAAGAGGTGATTGCTTGCGCAACCACCTCTTCCTTTTGCTGATAGATAAATGAGAGATATATGATAGAAGTGTAACGGATTTAGAATGAGTATCTGAAACCGAGGCCGAATCTTGCCGCTTCGAAGTCAGAGTCGCCATTACCGATGAAGATCGTTGGTCTCCAGTCGAAAGAGAAGCTCAACGGAACATCATTGATTTTGTAATCCAAACCGGTCAAAGGACGAAGAAGGAAATCAGAACCTCCGTCATAGAGTCCAACACCTGCGCCAAGGCCGACATACCATTTCAGACCTGCGGCGTTATCAATTTGCTTATGATACTGATAGAAACCCTGGATCACTGTGTAATCGTTGCCGAACATTACATCGAACTGACCTACGTCTTTCTGGGTAAAAAAGTGTTTAACACTTGGACCAACGAGCGTCATACCATTACCGAAATCGACACCAAGGCCGACTCCTGTTTTGTAGGTGCTTTGAGCATTTGATACGTTGGCTACGAAGATAAATCCTGCCAGAAGGCTGCTAAGAATAAAGACCTTTCTCATAATTTTTTTACTGGAAAATGGTTTAAAAAATGGTGCTTCGGAATCCTTGATTGCCATTTTTGTGCCAGAATTGGCAAATGCCAGTGAACATTTCCGCCACTTATTGAAAACTGGCCAGAAAATATCCGAAGAACTTTTGGTTAAATAATAATAGAACTTAAATAATGTCGTTATCTGAAAGCGCCGCAAAGGTAGCAAAAATAGAAGGCCTGAAGAAGTGATAGTGGAATGATATCGCAACATTAGTGATTGAAGTGTGAAGAAAGCTCCCTGCTGCATGTAAAAAAAATACTGAGCTGTTAAGGCTTTGCTTTGTAGTTTCAAACTATTCCTTCAACTTTGCACACATTAAATCCAATTATATCGAATGGGACTTTTTAACTGGTTTACACAAGAGATTGCTATGGATCTGGGTACTGCCAATACCCTCATTATACATAATGACGAAGTAGCGGTAAATGAGCCAAGTATTGTTGCGCTGAACAGGAACAATCCGAAGGAGGTGCTGGCTGTGGGAAAAAAAGCGTTGATGATGCACGAGAAGACCCATGAGAGTATCAGAACGGTGCGTCCGCTGAAAGATGGTGTAATTGCCGATTTCAATGCTGCCGAGTTGATGATCCGGGAACTGATCAAACTGGTTTATCCCAAGAAGCCTTTATTTCCTCCGAGCTGGAGAATGATGATATGTATCCCCTCTTCTATCACAGAGGTGGAAAAACGTGCCGTGCGCGACAGCGCCGAGCAGGCTGGTGCCAAAGAAGTTTACCTGCTGCATGAACCTATGGCTGCTGCTCTGGGTATTGGTATTGATGTGGAAGAACCTGTAGGAAACATGATCATTGATATCGGTGGTGGTACAACCGGTATTACCGTCATCGCGCTGGCCGGTATCGTTTGCGATCAGAGTATCCGTATCGCCGGTGATGAGTTCACGGCCGATATCATGGAAGCTCTCCGTCGCTACCATAGCCTGCTGATCGGTGAGCGTACTGCTGAACAGATCAAGATCCAGGTTGGTGCGGCAATGAAAGATCTGGATAATCCACCGGATGATATCCCTGTCAATGGACGTGACCTTGTAACGGGTATTCCGAAACAGATCATGGTCAGCTACCAGGAGATTGCCGAAGCACTCGACAAAAGCATTTTCAAAATAGAAGAAGCGATCCTCAAAGCGCTGGAGCAAACGCCTCCTGAGCTGGCAGGTGATATCTACCGCCGTGGCCTGTATCTTACCGGTGGCGGAGCCCTGCTGAGAGGACTGGACAAAAGGCTTAGCCAAAAGATCAAGCTGCCTGTTCACGTTGCTGACGATCCACTGAAAAGTGTGGTAAGAGGCACGGGTATCGCTCTCAAGAACTACGACAAGTATCCTTTTGTAATGCGATAACCCCGGCGGGCTAAAGCTTCAGATTCAAAACAGCTCCCTTGCGTAATATATTCCTGTTCATCCGCCGTTTTTTCACCGTCATTGTATTTTTTATACTACAGGCGGTGTGCATATGGTTTTTGGTAACCTATAACAGGTTTCATCATGCGCAGGGTATGGCCGCTGCAAATGAAGTGACCGGTTGGTTCAATTCCAAGTATAATAACGTGGAAGACTTCTTTCGCATGAAAGATGAAAACCGCCGTTTGCTGAGGCTGAATGACTCTTTAATGAATCAGCTTCCCTCCAACTTTTTAAAGTACAGTACAGATAGCACCATTGCCCGCGATTCTGTTCCTTTTGATACACTGGGGCATTATCGCCACTATGTGTGGCGCGAAGCGCAGGTTGTTTATTCCACAGTCAGCAACGAAAAGAACTACGTGCAGATCAACCGTGGCTCTAACCAGGGCATCAGGGATAATATGGGCGTATTCAGTTCCGGTGGCGGTCTCGTTGGCCAGGTGGTGAATGTAAGCGCTAACTATGCCCAGGTGATGAGTCTACTTCACGTTCAGAACAGAACGAACGTAATGGTGAAAAAGACCAAAAACTCAGGACCGCTTTCCTGGGATGGTGCTGACCCGCATTTTCTCACCCTGACCAATATTCCTAAAAGTGATTCTCTCGTAAAAGGTGATACCATTGTTACCGGGAATTATTCATACGCCTATCCTCCCGGACATTTCGTTGGAACGATCGAAGAGATCGTAAAAGACGTGTCTACCAACTTCTATGTGCTGAAAATCAGGACTGGTGCAAACTTCGCCAACCTTCAGCAGGTAATGGTCGTGGAAAATCTCCAGATCAATGAATTGGATCAGCTGATGCAGGATACCCGAAGAAAGATTGATGATGCTAAAAAACCAAACCGGTGAGTGATCTGTTAAGAAATATTGTCCGCCTGTTCCTGTTCATCTTTGTACAGGTATATATCCTGAATGAGATTCCGGCATTACATCAGTATATCATTCCTATCATATACTATCTGTTCATTCTCTGGCTCCCGTTCCGTATATCCCGCATCGGATTGCTGTTTGCCGCGTTCATCACCGGTATGACGCTGGATTACTTTATGAACAGTCCTGGTCTTCACGCTGCTCCCTGCGTTCTGATCGCCTATCTGCGCCCTTTTATCATCAATATACTTTCGCCGAAAGAAACGGCTGAATTCAACTATCGTGAGCCATCACCACGCTCAATGGGATGGACTCCATATCTTGTTTATGTACTCATACTGACCGTGTTCCATCACCTCTATCTTGTAGTGCTTGAGTGGTGGTCATTCGGTTCTTTCCTGCACCTGCTGATCAAAGTGATTTCTACTACCGCTATCAGTATGCTTCTTGTGATCATTACTGAACTGCTGTTTTCGAGGAAGATGAATTACAGGACTAATACGGCGTAAATTTCGTTGATCGTTGACCGTTGTCCGTTGTCCGCGTATTACAAGCATCGCTGGTAAATTTTCCAGGGGAAATCTTCATATATAAATTTTCGCGAAAAACCGGAACCCGGTGAACGGACAACGGTGAACGGACAACGATAGTTTCTTCTTTAAGAAAAATTTATCCCCCGAAACATTTGGAAACCGCCCTTTTCATTTCGTACTTTGTATTGCTAAGTGTACACATTCCTTCTACGGGCAACAATCCCGCATCACCCATTCATTTTTACTTGACCTATGTCCGTGTTCAACCAGTCCAGAAGCCGTATTATCCGTTTGATATTTTTAGTAGCATTCGTTGTGATTATTGTGCAATTGTTCAGGCTGCAGGTGGTGGACAGCAAGTACAGTCAGCTTGCAATGGATAATGCTGTATTTCCAAAGATCGTATATCCTGAACGTGGAATTATTTACGACAGAAAGGGGAAAGCGATCCTCAATAATGCGATCATGTTCGATCTGATGGTTACACCCGCAGAGATCAAGAATTTCGATACAGCTTCATTTTGCCGATTAATGGAAGTGGATACAGCGGAATTCCGCAAACGGGTGAGGGATGCGATTATCCGGGAGACAAGGGTTCGCCCTTCTGTGTTCCAATCACTGATGACCCCACAGATGCAGGCTCGCTTTGAAGAAAACGCCTGGAGATTCCCGGGATTTGCCCTTGTTGAAAGACCTGTCCGCGTTTATCCGTTCAATACCGCCGCACATATCCTGGGCTATATCGGGGAAGTTGACACTTCTGATATAAGACGATCGGGAAATTTTTACAGGATGGGTGACTATATCGGTAAAAGTGGTCTGGAATCCACTTATGAAAAGGTGCTGATGGGCCAGCGTGGTGTACAACACCTGATCAAAGACAATCGAAACCGTCTCGTAGGGAATTACGAGAACGGAATGTTTGATACTTCAGCAATTGCCGGAAGAGGCGTACGCACCTATCTGGATGTGGAACTGCAACAACTGGCGGAAAAACTGCTGACTGGCAAGATCGGATCAGTCGTAGCCCTTGAACCCAAAACAGGAGGTATCCTGGCAATGGCATCCGGACCGGGTTTTGACCCGAATGAACTTACCGGACCTGATAAACAAAAAAACTATGCGCGGCTGGTACTTGACGTAAGCAGACCTTTGTTCAACAGGGCGATCAAGGGGCAGTATCCTGCCGGGTCTACCTATAAACCACTCGGAGCGTTGATCGGCCTGGACGAAGGTGTGATCACGCCTGCCAGCGGCATCACCTGTTTCGGATCTTATCACTATTGCGGACGGTCATACGGATGCACAGAAAAATTCGGTGGTCATGCCAATAACCTGCGGCTCGCTATCGCATGGTCCTGCAACTCGTTTTTCTACAATACCTTCCGGCTTACACTGGATAATCCAAAATACAGGAGCCCCAGAAAAGGCCTGACTGAATGGAAAAGATATATGTCTGCATTTGGTTACGGACACCGGCTTGGTGTGGATCTGCCGTCTGAAGATGGCGGGAATATCCCGGATACCACGCAGTATGATAAGGAGTACCGTGGCGTATGGAATTCCTGTACAATGGTTACAATTGGTATCGGCCAGGATAAAATGACCGTAACGCCACTTCAGATAGCAAACGGGATAAGCATTGTAGCCAATAAAGGATATTATTATATTCCGCATATCGTCAAGTCGATTGATGATGAAGGTGTAGGGGACACTGCTCTGCTGAATAAGTATCGTGTCAAACACGAGGTGCTCACGCATATTCCGGATACTTCCTACCGGACCGTTATTGACGGTATGCATGATGTAACGATACGGGGTACGGCATGGCGTATTCCTAAAATACCGGACGTTGAAGTGTGTGCGAAAACCGGAACTGCAGAAAACTATGGCATCATCAAAGGGAAACGTACACAATTAAAAGATCACTCTTTATTTGTTTGCTTTGCGCCAAAGGATGATCCAAAGATCGCCGTTGCCGTAATTATCGAGAACGGCGGATTCGGATCTACCTGGGCCGGTCCTATCGCCTTCCTTATGATGGAAAAATACCTGAAAGACACCTTGCGTGCAGACAGACAAAAAGAAGTTGAACGTATCGCTGCGGCTAACCTGATGCCGGGCTTCCTGAAAGACCTGCAATGGAAAGCTGACTCAACAAGAGCTTACTGGTTCTTTGAAAAAAGAAAAGACAGTTCTTATATCAGGAAATATATCCGCACTGCATCCGCACCGGTTCGCGCACCACAGCCACAAACACCTGCTTCAAAGAATAATGCACCGGCTCTCCTGGCCACCGCGACCATTTCAGCAGATAAAAGATCAACTGCCGCAAGGCCAACCACTACGACATTATGAGCACGAAGAATCCTGCGATATCAAAAGGAATAGATTGGAGCCTTGTGTGGATCTACCTGCTGCTCGTCGGAATCGGCATCACTGCTGTATTCGGCGCTACGTATAAAGAAGATGACCCGATACTGCAAAGCTTTCTGAACTTTGGAACAGATTACAGCAAACAGCTTTACTTCTTTATAGTCGGGCTGGTGATCGGGTTATTCATTCTTCTTACAGACAGTAAATTCTTCTCAGCAACGGCTAATATCTGGTATGCCGCCGGGATCGTCATGTTATTACTGGTGTTCCCGCTTCACTCAAATGTTAAGGGAACAGAATCGATCATCCGATTTGGCGGATTTAACTTTCAGCCGGCGGAATTCTGCAAAATATGTGTGTGTCTCGCACTGGCTAAATACCTGTCCAGACCGGAAACAGATTTCAGCAAGACCCGTTCACAAATGATCGCGGCAGGCATTGCATTAACACCGGCGATCATCACAATCATGCAAAGCGAAACAGGGCTTGCACTCGTATTCTTTGCGTTCTTCCTGGTGATGTATCGTGAAGGACTTCCTTCCGGTGTGCTGATCATTGGATTTGCAACAGCAGCACTGGTTGTTGCCACTTTGCTGCTGGACAAATATGTACTTGCCACTGCACTTACTGTTCTCGCGGTATTTGTGTTGCTGATCATGCGCAGACAAATAAAAAGAGACAGATCCCTGTTTCTCAAGATCGCATTTTTGTGGCTGATCTGTGTGGCGATCCAGTTATTTGGTGTACCATTTCTGTTTAAAAGTCTTCTTGCAAAACACCAGGTGGAGCGGATCTACAGTACGATCGGTAAGGATGTGCCGCCGGAATATATGAAAGGCGAGGCTGCGACACAAACGCAATCCGGTGCTGCGGTAAAAAAAGAAAACACTGCCGATTACAACGTAAAACAATCCAAGATCGCGATCGGTAGTGGAGGTCTCTTCGGGAAAGGTCTGCTAAAAGGAACCCAGACCCGCTACGGTTTTGTACCAGAGCAACGCACCGACTTTATCTTCGATACGATCGGTGAAGGCTTTGGTTTTACCGGGAGTTTTATCCTTCTTGGGATCTATCTCTTACTTCTATTCCGGATCATCACCATTGCCGAGCGCCAGCGAAGCGTCTTCAGCCGTTGTTACGCCTATGGCGTCGCAGCTGTATTCTTCTTTCATATCGGCATCAACGTAGCCATGACCATCGGCCTGGCGCCGGTGATCGGCATTACGCTGCCACTGGTAAGCTATGGCGGAACCTCGCTGATCACGTTCACGATCTTGCTGTTTATTTTGGTGAGGCTGGATGCGGATCGTCAAATGGTATTACGCTAATGGGCACGAATGGCCGCTAATCGCGAATGCACACGAATGGCCGCGAATTAGCGCGAATAGAGTCCTGTTGATTTGACGTATCAGTGGGTTGGGTGTGACAAATGATATTCGCTTAACTTTGCGCTAGTTTCTTTGTTAGACAACAGAAAGAGTATTAACCCTTGCGAGTTTTATTCGCATCAAATTGTGCCAGCGTGTATTCGTGAACATTCGCGTTAATTCGCGCAGCATTCATGTTTTTATGAGAGTTGTACCATTATCAGAAGGCTCCTTCACCATAGACAAGACTAAATTATTTGTTCCGTTTGATGAACAGCAGGATGATCTGCAGGCGCGGCCGGTTGGCAGCTTGCTGGTAGAAGTACAGCCTTTTGTAGTGATCACAGAGAAAGATGTGTTGCTGCTGGATACAGGTTTGGGGTTTTCAAAGAATGGAAAGCTGCAGTTGCATGATAACCTGATACAGGCGGGAATAAACCCGTCTGAGATCACGAAAGTGTTGATGAGTCATTTGCATAAGGATCACGCAGGTGGTGTGTCGGAAGAGGAGGATCGTACAAAGCTGAGCTTTCCGCAGGCAACGTATTACATACAGCAACGTGAACTTGATTTTGCGATGGAAAAAGGCCTTCCGTCGTTTATTCCGGAAGAGCTGGAAGTATTGAAGAACTCTCCGCAGGTAAAATTTCTTACCGATGATGAAGGAGATATCGATGGATATATTCACTACAAGGTTACCGGTGCTCACTCGCCATTTCACCAGGTATTCTGGATAAAGGAAAACAATGAGACGATCTTCTTCGGATCAGATGATGCACCACAGCTTCAGCAGATGAAACATCGCTTTGCAGCGAAGTATGATCATGATGGGAAGAAGGCGATGGAGCTGAGACGCGAATGGTGGGAAGAGGGGCGGGGGTGGACATTTCTTTTCTACCACGATACACAGAATGCGACGCGAATTAACGCGAACGAACACGAATAGTCATACGCACTAAAGAAGTATTATTTAAAGAACCCGGAGTAAAAAACATTTCATTAGTGTTTTTTACTCCGGGTTCTTCTTTTAAGATCTGCGTTCTTTAACGAAATAATGTCTATGACACAAGAACGTATCTATTGGGATGAGTACTACAAAATAATAGGCTTGTGCATGAAAGTCCATAATGAATTAGGCCACATGCATAAAGAAGTTTTATATCAGGATGCCCTGGAAGTTGAATTCATAAAAAATAATATTCCCTACGAACGGGAAAAAACTTTTCCAATCTTTTACAACGGAGAAAAATTAAAACACCGGTTTAAAGTCGATTTCTTTATTTACGGCTGTATAGTGGTAGAAATAAAAGCAATAAAGTCTTTCGCCCCAGGTGATTTCAAACAAACTGTAAACTATCTAAAAGCCACAAACATCGAACTGGCAATTCTTGTCAACTTCGGTTCTGCCAGATTAACCCATCAACGTGTAATCCGGACCACATAAACTTTAACAACCCCATTCGCGTCTATTCGCGCTCATTCGCGCTCATTCAATAATAAGGCCCGCCCTAAAAAGAGCCGGCCGTTGCTAACCTATGAAAAACACCAGGTTCAAAGATATATAAAAAGTTATCTTATTATCAGTTAAATTAAATTTTCATTAAGGACGGTTTTTCCCGCCTCCGCCCCGTAGTCTTTCCTGCCGGAGTTCACGAAGTTTGAGTATAAATCCGCGTTGATGGGCGAAAACCTGATTACTGCGGGGATCACCGATGATATCCCGGAAGCGGTTTCGGTATCTCACCTGAAGATCAGCGATTTTTTGACGGAGAACGAGATTGTCGCCACGGTTTTCCCGCGCGGTCTTTTTCCATTCTTTAAAGTATTCGATGAATACCGGTTTGAATTTTTTCGCCTCATCATTTGTCAGATTGAGCTTTTGCTGGATGTATTCGCTCATCTTGTCGCGGATGGTGGCATTGTCATCCACATCGTCGCTGTCATCCTGGGCAAACAGGGATGTGGTGGCGAGAAGCAGGAAGCTGAATATAAGTACAAAATGTTTCATGATCAATTGAAAAGAATATCGTCGTCTGTTTCATCAACAGGGACGTCTTTTAGAAAATCCTGTATTTCTTTATCGGATACGTTTTTTAATAAGCCTTTGATATCGTCAGGAGAACCGTTAGCGGCCAGGTCCTGCGTGGCAGGGCCTGTCATTTCTACAAACTTGTTGATATCGTCGGTACTTACTTTTTTCATATTTTTTTCAACCCATGCAAAAGATTGTACATCGGTTGCCGGATTGGAACTGTTTTGTTTTACCCAGATCGATACGCTTAACGCGATCACAGCAGCTACAGATGCCGCAATAGCGAGACCACGCCATTTCCTGGGTTTAATTGACACAACCGGAGCCATTTCTTTTTGTTCTGAAGGGATGACCACAGGCTGCTCCAGATAGCCCTCGGGCAGGCTGAACGGAGATTTGCGGGAAAGACCTCCAACTAATGATGAAAGCTGCGCTGTTTCATTTTGTGCGTCTTCATCGGCCAACCAGGCAAAAGAGGGATCCAGTTCGTCGAAATAACCTTCAGGAACGGTATAAACCTGTTTCTTGCTGATGCCAGCGAGAAACGGTGATAATTGCTCCAGCTCGGCAGCCGGCGTGGCAGCATCCTCCGCTTTGACCCTTTTCAGGATCTCGGCCGCAAGACCGGCAAAATAACCTTCCGGCACCGCATACACTTCCGGTTCTGATGCCGGGGGAAGCGAGCTTTCCAGTTCTTTCAATTCTTTTGATATAGTGGCTGACTGTGACATTACGGACTTATTGAGACGATTTACCCGGTTTAAGGTTTAATGATTCTTGATATAATCCTCTATTTTTTTAACTGCGTGGTGATAGCTGGCTTTTAATGCACCTTCACTGGTATCCAGCACGCGGCTCATTTCTTCATACGGCATTTCATCATAATACCGAAGGCTAAAAACAACCCGCTGTTTTTCAGGTAATTGCTGAATGGCGAGCTGTAGTTTCCATTCTAATTTGGACGCGTCAAAATGCTGATCTGCCTTTATCTTTTCGCCAAGGGTTGACTCCATATCATTCAAACTCAGCGTTCCCCGCTTTTTCTGCTGCTCCAGGAACGTGAGGCATTCATTTGTTGCGATACGATATAACCAGGTGTACAGCTGGCTGTCTTCCCTGAAATTTTCCAATCCCTTCCACACACGTATAAATACATTCTGCAATACATCGTTGGCGTCATCATGGTCCACGACCATGCGACGGATATGCCAGTAAAGTTTTTCCTGGTACTTCCTGATAATAGCTGTATAAGCTCTTTCTTTTGTTTCTGTTATCCGGAACTGCGCGAGCAGCTCAGCATCACTTTCACCCGTTAGCGGCATATCTGTTGTTTAGAAGCAAAAAATACTTAAACGTTTAACAAGTCAAAATTAAAAAAGTAAAAAGTAAAAAAAAGGTCGTTCAGAGTTGGATTACACCGTCTCTAAGCGACCTCTTTTTTACTTTTTACTTTTTTACTTTTGACTTTTCCTCGAAATAGCTTTCTCTGCGGCTGCTACGATATCCGGTACATCAAGACCGTATTTCTTGAGTAATTCCTTTGGTGTTCCGCTTTCGCCGAACGTATCTTTTGTACCGACGTATTCGATAGGCACAGGGAAGTGTTTAGACGCTACCTGGGCGATCGCATCACCAAGGCCACCGATAATATTATGCTCTTCTGCAGTAACGGCGCATTTGGTTTTTTTGATGGAAGCGAGAACAGCTTCTTCATCCAGAGGTTTAATGGTGTGGATATTGATCACTTCCACACTAATGCCTTTTTCCTGCAGTTGAACGCCGGCCTGGATCGCATTCCAAACCATATGTCCGCATGCGAAAATGGAAATATCTGTTCCTTCTGAGAAGATCTGTGCTTTACCGATCTGGAAATCTGATTCCTTTGTGAAGATCGGCCAAACAGGGCGACCGAAGCGGAGGTAAACAGGTCCTTCATAATCGGCGATAGCCATTGTTGCTGCTTTTGTTTGCGCATAATCGCATGGCACGATCACTGTCATGCCCGGCAGCATTTTCATCAGGCCAATATCTTCGAGGATCTGGTGTGTTGCACCATCTTCACCGAGTGTAACACCGGCGTGGGATGCGCAGATCTTTACGTTTTTGCCGCTATATGCAACTGACTGGCGGATCTGATCATAGACACGGCCAGTTGAGAAGTTTGCAAATGTGGTTGTATAAGGAATTTTTCCACCGATAGTCATTCCGGCAGCGATACCAATCATATTTGCTTCCGCAATACCAACCTGTACAAAACGCTCAGGAAATTCTTTCATGAACTGTTGCAGCTTCATTGAACCTGCGAGGTCAGCTGTGAGCGCTACGATATTTTCATTCTTACGTGCTACTTCCACGATCCCATCGCCAAAGCCGCTCCTCGTATCTTTATTACCTGTTGATTGGATATCCTTTAATGACATAGTTTATAATTAGATGGTAAATGTAAGCATTTTAGATCGTTGTCCGTTGACCGTTAACCGTTGTCCGTAATGCATTCATAACGGACAACGGTTAACGGTCAACGGACAACGGGATCAATTGAGTTCCCTCGGTTGCCCGCCAAAAATCGTCAGATCTGCTTTCAGCTTTTTCTCCCACTCCCAGGCAGTGATCATCATTTCATCAAGAGTATATTGCGGATTCCAGCCGAGAAGAGATTTAGCGAGGTCATTGTTGGCATAGATCGCGATCACATCGCCGGGGCGACGGGGGCCGAGATCGTAATTCAGTTTTACGCCGCTTACTTTCTCGAATGAATGAATGGCTTCCAGCACGGTCACGCCATTGCCGGTGCCGAGATTGAATACTTCACAGATAGAAGCATTTTCTTTCCGCTCGAGATATTGTATAGCAAGCGTATGTGCATGCCCGATATCACTTACATGGATAAAGTCGCGGATACAGGAGCCATCACGTGTTGGATAGTCGGTTCCGAAAACTGTCATTTTGGGAATTATTCCGATCGCGGTTTGCGTTATAGCCGGCACAAGATTCTGCGGTTTGCCGATCGGTATTTCGCCGATATGGATGGATGGATGTGCGCCAACCGGGTTGAAATAACGCAACAGGATGCATTGTGTCCCCGCAGTTTTGGCAAACTCGTTAATGATCTGCTCTCCCATTTGCTTGGTATAACCATAGGGAGACTCCGCAGGTTTCGGGATTGTTTTCTCTGTTACCGGGATTTGATCAGGATTGCCATATACTGTACAGGATGACGAAAAAACAAAATATGGAATGTTGAATTCCTGCACACATTTCAGAATGTTGATCAGGGAATTGTTGTTGTTTTCAAAATACATCAGCGGTTTTTGCACTGATTCACCAACCGCTTTGTAAGCAGCAAAATGGATGATGCCTTCAATGTCATCATTCTCCTGGAAAATGGCAAATGTGTCATCGAAATTGCATAGATCGACTTTGTAATTCTTAACTTTTTTACCGGTAATTCTCTCTACGCCTTCCAGCACTGCCGGGTTTGAGCGGCTGTTGTTATCTACAGAGATCACTGAATAGCCCTGTTCAATCAGATCTACGATGGTGTGTGAGCCGATAAAACCACAACCACCGGTTACAAGTATTTTAGCCATATTAAAAATTCATCGCAAAAGTCTGGAAATTTTTTCAAATGTGTCTCCCGGACCGGGAAAGGTTTGAAAGTTTCAGGTGTTGCGGAAGAGAGGTTTAGAAGTTTAACTGTTTGAAAGTTTTAAAGTTACGATTACAGGTTGGCGGGTAAAAGTTTAATGGCTTAAATGTTTGAAAGTTTTATGGTTGGGCGTGGGGCTATGGTAAAAACTAAGGGTTTAAAAGTCCGGCCAGCATCGCCATAACTTTTAAACCCTTAAACTATTAAACTTTTAAACTCTTATATGAACAGGTGTACCAGGTAGTAAACTCCGGTTGCGAGCAAGGCACTAACAGGAATAGTGAGTATCCATGCCCAGAGAAGGTTTACTGTAACCCCCCAGCGCACGGCCGATAAACGTTTTGTTGCACCAACACCCATGATGGCACCAGTAATGGTATGGGTGGTACTTACCGGTATTTTGAGAGACTCTGTAATAAACAGGGTCAGCGCACCTGCAGTTTCAGCAGCCACTCCTTCGAACGGGGTTACTTTGGTGATTCTTGTACCCATCGTTTTAACGATCTTCCAACCACCGCTCATTGTACCGAGAGCGATTGCAGAGTAACAAGCCAGCGGAACCCACCATTCCATATGCTCGAGACTATAGCGGCTCGGGTCTGAAGCGATCAGTGCCGCCATGATGATACCCATTACTTTTTGTGCGTCATTACCGCCATGCCCAACACTGAAGATAGCCGATGAAACCAGTTGCAGACGCTTGAACCATGAGTTTGCTTTATGTGCATTCAGATTGCTCAGGTAAAGAGAGAAGATCGCCATGGTGATCACGATCAGGCTCATCAGGATCCACTTAAAATTCTGAGAGTGGAATACAATTTTCCACACATAAGATTCATAATGCGATTTGAGTCGCTCTGGGTTTGTTTCAAGATTGAAATACAAAAATGTCAGAATACCGAGGATCACCAGTGAGGAGAATATTTTTGGCCCGGCTGTTTTCTTGAACGAATAAATAAACCAGATAGAGATCGCAAAGGCGACGATCATACCGATCAGCGGAGCGAGGAAGATAAATGCGGCGATCTGGATCACCGGCCCCGAATTTACGGATGAAAATGTGCCCGAGTGTGCAATCGCTGCTCCGGCAAATCCTCCGATCAGTGTATGTGAAGAAGAAGACGGGATGCCACGCCACCAGGTGAACAGGTTCCAGGCAATTGCTGCTATCAAACCCGAGAATATTACTTCCAGGGTAATAAAATCAGTTTTCACTGTTTTGGCGATAGTATTTGCAACGCCATGATCTTTAAAGATAAAAAACGCTACGAAGTTGAACAATGCTGCCCATAACACCGCCTGAAAAGGGGTCAGCACTTTGGTGGAAACAACTGTCGCGATTGAGTTGGCCGCGTCATGAAAGCCGTTGATGTAATCGAAGATCAGCGCCAGGGCTATAATTACGATCAGGAATGTGGTCATAATAGGTTTTTACTTCTGAATAGCTGGGGTAAGAAGTAAAAAGTCAAAAGTAAAAATTAAAAACTCAGTGGTAAGCAAACTGCCAAAGCGCGGGCTGATTTTTACTTTTTACTTTTTACTTTTTAATTAATTAAGCGTATTTGATGATGATCGACTCGATCACGTTGCTGGCGTCTTCACATTTATCTGTTACGATCTCCATTACCTGATAGATCTCTCTTTTTTTGATCACTTCTTTGGCATCAGGCTCTGTGGCAAACAGGCGCTCGATGCTCATGTCAAATACATCGTCCGCCTGGTTTTCGATGCTGTTGATCTTAACGAGAGCTTCAGTGATATTCCGCATATTTTTCATATCGCGAAGTTCCCTTACAGCGATGCGGATCTGGTTTGCACCCTGCTCGATCAGTTCCGCCATTTTCTGCATACCCATATCATTGGGGTTAACACGGTAGAAATTGATCTTCTTCGCCGAAGCATATATGTAGTCAGCAATATCGTCGAGGGAGGTTGCGAGATAATGAATGTCTTCACGGTCGAATGGGGTAATAAAGTTGCGGCCGAGTTCTGTAAAGATGCTATGGGTAAGCTCGTCGTTTGCATGCTCCAGGTCCTCGATCTGAGAGATAAGAGCGGATCGTTTGTCAAAATCTGTTTCAGCAACCACATCTTTCATGATGGTGCCCATTTTTGCGCAGTTGTCTGCCACCTGTTCAAAAAGTTCGAAGAATATCCGGTTTTTAGGCATGAAAATCTTCAGAAATGAATTAAGTCCCATATCATGTTTTTACTTGGTTGCGAAATTACCTGCTTACCACGCCAGACCCGGGAAATTACCCCGAATTAATAATTCCTTAATATTGGTATTGGAGCTAATGGCTTGGTTTTTATTGTATAACTGATTAAAATTCATTCAGTAAAACAAAGGTATATTGTTTTGGGCAATCAAATCCGGGCTTCGGTAACATTTCCATAACATTGCCTTCACAATTCCTTAATTGCTGCGTAACATGCCGGTAATCTCTGCGGAGTTCCTTTGCCGGAAATTACTTCTATGCTATTGCGGCTGAAATTACTGTTGATCTGTTCTTTTGCTCTTTCCTTTACATATGCACAAAACAGGATCTCCGGTAAAATTTCCAACGAAAAAAATGAACCAATCGGAGGTGTGTCGGTGAAAGTTGCCGGTCGCACGACTGGTGCTTCTTCGGACGTAGAGGGACGTTATACCCTGAATCTTCCTGCTGGTAAATATGAACTTGAATTTTCAGCAATCGGTTATGAAACAAAAACCGTTACTGATGTTGAAGTGACTCCTCAGCTGAATGAACTGAATATCGTTCTGAATATCAAGGCGAAAGAAGGTGAGAATGTGGTGGTAACAGGTCGTCGTTCCAGCGCGCGCATGGAAAGCGTCAACTCTTCAATCTCCTTCCTTAAAAATACCAATACTGTCGCTTCTATCATTTCTGCAGAATCGATCCGCCGTTCTCCTGACCGTAATACCGGTGAGGTATTGAAACGTACTCCGGGAGCGAGCTTACAGGATGGTAAATTCCTCGTTGTGAGAGGCCTGGCCGACAGATACAACCAGGCTATGCTGAACGGGATACTGCTTACAAGCACGGAACCAGACCGTAAGACGTTCTCGTTTGACCTGATCCCTTCTTCAATGATCGATAATATCATTATTAACAAGGCATTCGTTCCGGAATTCCCGGGCGAGTGGGCTGGTGGTCTGATCCAGGTAAATACAAGAGATATTCCTGCAAAAGGCTTTCTGAACATTCAGCTTGGAACGGGTTTCAATACACAAACGATCGGAAAAGATTTTTATAAGCAGCATGGTGGTGGTTTGGATTGGCTGGGTATCGACGATGGCACACGCGGTCTCCCTCCCGGATATACGACCAAGTCAAACTTTGACATTCTTAGCCCGGCTGAGAAAACGGCGATCGGTAAAGAAATGCGTAACGACTGGACACCGAAAGTGGTGAATGCTCCTTTGAACGCTTCTTTCCAGGCTAACGCAGGCTTTAATACCATGATGTTTGGTAAAAAGGTGGGCGGAACATTTGGTCTTATCTATAATAAGAGCAACCGTTTTGTTGACGCATTCAACCAGCAGAATACATTGTCTTCAGGAAATACATTCTTCCCTGAGTACAGCTATGATGACGGCCGGTTTGTACAGGAAGTAATGGTTGGCGCATTAGGCGGCGTGTCTGTACAGCTTAATCAGCGTCACAAGATCTCAGTAAAATCGATGATCAATGTAAATACAGACAATTACGTGATCAACCGCACGGGTATCGATAATATCCGTTCGAATGATGTAAGAGCTACTGAGCTTGCCTTCAAACAGAATACGTTCTTCTCTTCACAGGTAATAGGTGAACATACACTTGCAGCTCCGCTGAAATTTAAATGGTATGGTTCATTCAACATTCTCGATGGACAGAATCCTGATCAGCGCAGGCTTGCTTATACCCGCACAGCAGGCACCCAGAGCCCTTATACCTTGCTGATCGGTAACTCTCTTTCCCAGGAAAGCGGTAGCCGCATCTTCCAGGATCTGAGTGACTATATCTATACAGCTGGTGGTGATCTTACTTACAGCTTCAAATGGCTCGGTCAAAGTCAAACACTGAAAGGCGGTTATATGCTGCAGATCAAAGACCGTTTGTATGATGCAAAACTTTTTGCAAACCGTCTTCCTTCAGATAACGTAGCCCTGAGAGCACTGTCTCCTGACAAAGTGTTTGCATCTGAAAACTTCGGTAACGGTTCTGATAACCTGTTCGCATTTGATGCGATCAAAGGCAACACGTTCCGTTATATGGCGAATACCATTCTGAATGCAGGATTTCTTCAGTTGGATAACCAATTCACATCTGCACTGCGCGTTGTTTGGGGGCTTCGTGTTGAAAACTATGATCAGCTCGTAGGCAGCGTGAAGAAATGGGATCCGAGACATACACACACTGAAGTGATCGACTTCCTCCCTGGCTTGAATGCTACGTTGAAGCTGAATACAAAAACAAACCTGCGCTTGTCAGGTTCTCAGACAGTAATCCGTCCTGAGTTGCGTGAACTGGCAGCATTGAACCTGTATGATTTTGAGTTGAATGCTTCTGTTCAGGGTAATCCAAACCTCGAGCGTACAAAAGTAACCAATGCGGATTTCCGCTATGAATATTATCCACGCGCGGGTGAAGTATTCAGTGCTGGTGTTTTCTATAAATACTTCAATAATCCGATCGAGCAGGTGTTCAACCAGGGAAGTGGTGGCGCTAGCACTTTCAACTTCTCGAATCCCGAGAAGGCCCAATCATATGGTGCAGAGATCGAATTCCGTAAGCGTCTTGATTTCGCAAATGCACTCAGAAACTTTACTTTCCAGGCAAACGGTGCTTATATCTACAGCCGGGTGAAAGATCAGTCAGCAAGTCTGAATATCGATCGTCCGATGCAGGGTCAGTCACCATACCTGATCAACCTTGGTCTGATGTATGACCTGGAGAAACAAGGTTTCAATGCAACGCTTTTGTTTAACCAGATCGGCGAGCGTATCTACCTCGTGGGTGATATCAGTGCAGGTGCAGGCGCCCCGGATATTTATGAAGCTCCAAGACCCGTTATGGACTTCCAGGTTGCAAAGAAGATCATTAAGAATAAAGGAGAACTGAGATTGAATATCTCTGATATCCTCAATCAGACACAATACTTCTATCAGAATGCACCAGGCAGCAAAAGAAGTTTCCAGAAGGGCGAAGATGCATACCGGTTCAGCCGCCGTTTTGGAACGACATTCAGCCTGACATTTAACTACTCTATCATCTAATAACTGTAAATAAAATCTTTAAATACAAATAAGATCATGAAAAAGTACATCTTTTGTTTAACTGCGATAAGCGCTCTGGCAATCTCCAGCTGTCGGAAAATTGAAACCGACGGAGAGAAGGAAGTGATTGTGATCACGCAGCCGGGAACTGGCGGTGGCAATACCGGTCAAACTATCACTATCTCTGGCCGTATCAATGCTGACACCATCCTGAGAAAAGAAAATACTTATATTCTTAAAGGAATTGTTTATGTGGTGGGTGACCACACAATGACCATCGAAGCCGGTACAACTGTAAAAGGCTCGTACAGCGGCAGCGATGTAGCTGCGCTGATCATCACACGTGGTTCTAAACTCGTGGCAAATGGTACACAGGAAGCCCCTGTTGTATTTACTTCTTCCTCTCCTACACCGCAGTCGGGTGACTGGGGCGGTATCGTTCTTTGCGGTAAAGCAAGTGTAAATACAACGTTCTCCGGAACAGGTGGTGGTGCAGGCATTATGGAAGTTGAGGGTGGCATTAACAATTCATTCGGCGATGGTCTTGCTGGTGGTGGCGCTGCTCCAAATGATGATGATAGCTCAGGCGTATTGAAATATGTTCGTATCGAATATGCAGGTTATGCATTCCAGCCTGATAAAGAGATCAACAGTTTGACCATGGCGGCTGTAGGCCGTAAAACGGTGATCGACCACGTTCAGGTTGCTTACGCAAAAGACGACGCATTCGAGTGGTTTGGTGGTACAGTTAACTGTAAATACCTGATCGCCTATAAAACGCAGGATGACGATTTCGATTCTGATAACGGTTTCAGCGGAAGCGTACAGTTCGGTCTGATCATCAGAGACTCTGCTATCGCGGATATCTCTAAATCAGAAGCTTTCGAAAGTGACAACAACGCAAGCGGTACTGATGCAACTCCTCAGACAAGAGCAGTGTTCTGTAACGTTACAGCATTCGGCCCTACTGCAAATCTGAACAATATCGGTAGCAGCAACTATCTTGGTGCAGCAGTGCAGATCAGAAGAAACTCTTCAATTTCTATCTTTAACTCTGCATTCGTAGGCTGGCCGATCGGTATCCAGCTTAATGCATCTCAGGGTAACACAGACTTCAATGCAACGGCAGGAAGACTCCAGCTTGCTGGTATCATCATCGCTGGTGCTACAAAGAAGCCTTTGGAATATGTAACTAATGCAAATCCAACTGCAAACAGTTTTGCGACAGAAGCGGCATTCACAACCTGGTTCAATGATGCAGCACGTAAAAACAGGATTCTTACAACGGTTGATGAAGCACGTTATACAAGACCATTTGATTATATGAATCCAGATTGGCAGCCATTCGGTAACTCACCGGTAGTGATCCCCTCAGCTTCTAACACATACTTTAATGACCCGATCGTGGTTGCACGTCCTTTCATCACTAAAGTAGATTTTATCGGAGGTGTTGGACCCTCAGCCGAATTTGCTAACTGGTTCAAAGGCTGGACAAGATTTAACTAAGATCTTACTTAATTATAAGAAGAACGCGCTGCAGTAATGCAGCGCGTTTTTTGTTGGTAGAAGAAATGATAGTTGCCGGGTATGGTGACAGGTATTGCATTTACAAACGCGTTCCTCTCGCGATTAAAATCCAATGTGGTTGAGTGATTATCCGGCAATCATCCAGGTCTCACCTGCCAAGCCTCGCGGGCAGGCGGGGCGATGTCATTAGTTGAGGAATGATGCGCTTTATCCTGTTTCCAATTGTTGCGTTTTTGTAGTACTCCCCCGCTCTGTTTCCCCGGGCGATCGGCTTTAGTGTATCGGCGACGTTGAGCGGCCGAAGACCCGGGGTCCCGCTGAATGGCGGAGGCTTCCCAATCGATGGGAAACCCCATCCTCCTGCTATGAAAGTGTTAGGAAATCAGAGGGACCCCGGGTCTGGCAGGAATTAAGATTGTTATTCGCATTGAATAGCCCGCCCGGGGAAACAGTGCAGGAAGGGGATGAATCATCCGAAGCATCTCACTACTCGAAAATCTGACGAACAAACCTTGGGTGGCCCTTAACTGAAGAACTTCGCCCTGCCTGCCCGCCAGATGATCACTCAACTATATCGGATTGAATTCACGCACTATCCTATCACTCTTTTCCTCTTTTCCCTCCTTCACCCTCTTACATAAAAAAAGCCACACCGGAAGGACGACCGGTGTGGCTAAACTGCATGAGAAGACTTGCGTAGATGGAATAACTGCTAAAACCATCCAGCAAATGGGAACGACTTGGAAGAAAGAACTGATGTAAAGATGCGGCTTGTTTGTTAAGCAGTTATTATAGCAGCGTTAAGTCCATATTAATTCGATGGCCGGGCTGTCGGGATTCAAAAGCCTCAAACAGTAACAGAGCTCTCGAATTTTAGAAGCTCCTCCTGCTGTTTAAAATGTATAAGAACGCGGCAGCTCGGACATCCACCATCCACCATCGAACATCGATTTATGCCACTTCAAACACTTCCGCTTTCGCCTTATCAACGCCGAGGCCAAACAGATACTCTAAACTTTGAGGAATACTTTTACTGTAATCCATTTGGATACGTTCATCATTGTTGATCCATTCTTCCACATGATCTTTGAACGTATGATCAATGGCTTTCAGAACCCGCACTCCCATCTCCTGTAAAGCTGCGCCATTACATTGCTGCTCATACTGACTGCGGATTGGAATAGAAAGGATCTTCTTCCCGAGATGAAGCGCTTCTGCCGGTGTTTCGAATCCTCCACCCGTGATCAGCCCGCTGCAATGGATCAGACTCTCATTGAACAGCTTCTTATTTACCGGGAGCATCTTAAGATTGCCAACCTGTTTGGGCTCCGCGATCTGACCACAGAATACATCAAACTGCAGATCGCCGAATGCACTGAAGATCTCCATCAACTGAGGCTCACAATAAGAAGGAAGATAAACAGTGATATAGCCTTTGTCTGTCGGCATGGCTTCAATGATGTTCTGCTTTATTACAGGCGTAAAAATGAAATTATCATACGCCTTAAAATGCAATCCCACATAATGCGTTGCCCGTGCATAATTCCTCAGGATCCACTCCCCGGTTGAATTTTTAGGGTTGGGGCGTGGCGTATTGGCCGACAGGAAACTTGCCTGATGACCGTAATTAATAGACGGTATCTTTTTCTTTGCACAGGCCGCTGATGTGATATAGTCAAAATCATTCAATACAAGATCATATTTTTCCACCGGAAGATCCCTGATCTCATTACGGATACGCCTCGGATGAATGCCTTTCAGTATCTGCCAGTAGTCAAGACCCCCATTGCAATTATAGTAAAGACTCAAACCTTTGCTTCTGTATTTTATAGGCGCATCCAGTGAAAGATGGCTATTGCCACCGCTGAGGAAAATATCAATGTTGCCATATTCTTTCAGAAATGGCAACAACTCCATGGCACGGCTGATATGACCGTTTCCTGTAGCCTGGATTGCATAAAGTATATTCATATCGTAGAAGGTTGGGTTAGAGAATGCAGGTATATCGAGATCTCGTTTGTTACAACTTCCGGTTTGGGCTTCGGTTGTTTTTGAATTTCTGTTTTTACTTCTTCCTGGGGATGGGTGTAGAGGTGCCAGTCATTGCTGTAATACTCCAATGCCGTCATATGTTCTACCCAATCACCGGAATTCAGATAGGTAACTTTTCCTTTTTCATTTTCGAACACACGTTTTTCCGGTTGATGAATATGACCACATATTACGCAGTCATATTTTTTTTCTATTGCAAGCTCAGCGATCATCGTCTCAAACGCATCTATACGTACAAACCGCTTGTGAAACTGATCCATCACTTTTTTGGATAGCGACACTTTTTCCTTGCCGAACATGCGCATCATTCGGTTGATGACCCTGTTGAATCCAAGCAGCACCGCATATCCATTGCTGCCAAGCTTCCCCCAGAACTTTGCTGAATTGGCTGTGGTGTGATCAAATACATCACCATGAAAGATCCAGTTCATCTTTCCATCAATCTCAATTACAACTTTATCTGCCAGCTGAAAATTTCCCAAATGCAGATCTGCATATCTTCGAAGCGTCTCATCATGATTACCGGTGATATAAATGACTCGTGTGCCGGTTGAAAGAAGATGAAATATGTGCTGTATTGCAGCGATGTGATGCGGAGGAAAATAGTGTTTGCTGAATTGCCATCCATCTATAATATCTCCGTTAAGGATCAGCAATCGCGGCTCGATACTATTCAGGTAACTGACAAACTCCTTCGCTTTGCAAGCATACGTTCCCAGGTGGAGGTCGGAGATCACTGCTACATCAACGGGCCGTTTTTGCATTTTCGGGGTTTATTAAAGTTCAGTTGATAATATAACTTCAGTATTAAGGGAGTATTAAGCAATTGTGAAGCAGACCGCCCTCCTTCGCCAAGGCTACGGCGAACAGAGCAGACCACAGACCATAGACCATGGACCATAGACCGCCCTCCTTCGCCAAGGCTACGGCGGACAGAGCAGACCATAGACCATAGACCATAGACCGCAGACGAGTCTTTGCAATGGTAAAGCGATTTCATCTCCGGACTTGCGTCGGAAAGCTTAAATTATAATGACTCGTCTGCGGTCTATGGTCTATGGTCTGTGGTCTATGGTCCCAAACTTCACACAACCGTCACACCCGATTAACTATTTCGTTACATAACAATTCTTTCTTTGCGAAACCTTCAGCAAATGAAAGTTTTATTCATAAGCCTGATCATTCTTCTCTCGTTATCTTCCGCAACACCTGCGGGACCGGTAAGTCAGCCTCCGATAAATGTAAAGCCAGCACAAAATCTGATCATCGTTACCATCGATGGTTTTCGCTGGCAGGAGTTGTTTGGAGGAGCAGATGAGCAACTCATCAGCAATGAAAAATATACCGCTGACGCTGAAACGATGAAGACGCTGTACTGGGCAGACAGTAAAGAAGAAAGACGAAAAATGCTGATGCCTTTCTTTTGGTCTGTGATTGCAAAAAAGGGACAGGTATATGGCAACAGAGATTATAACAACCGCGTAAATGTTGCTAACCTGTATGCATTTTCCTATCCGGGTTATAATGAGATCTTCACCGGCACAACAGACCTGCTCGTTTCATCCAATAAAAAAAGACAGAACAGTAACCCCAACGTACTGGAGTATCTGAATAGCAAAGATGAGTTTGCCGGCAAAGTCGCGGCCTTCACTTCATGGGATGTGTTCCCTTATATATTAAACGAAAAAAGAAGCGGCTTTCCTGTGAATAGTGGATATGAACCGGTAGAAGCCTCGTATTTGTCAGAAGGGCAGCAATTGGTTAACAAAGTGCAGGATGAAGCCATCTATCACAAAGGTGGAACGCGTTTTGACCAGCTTACCTTCCTTTCAGCACGCGAGTACCTCCAGGAACACAAACCAAGAGTGCTGATGATTGGTCTTGGTGAAGGAGATGAATTTGCGCATGCAGGACGCTATGATATGTATCTGCAACAGGCGAATAAGGCAGACAGGCTGCTCGCCGAGATCTGGCATTGGGTACAGAGCACGCCCGGCTATAAAGACAATACTTCGATGATCATTACCACCGATCATGGCCGCGGAAAGAATGATTCAAAATGGGCTTCTCATCATTTGTTCGTAAAAGGTTCTTCACAAACATGGCTTGCGATGCTGGGACCAGGTGTTGACTCGCTTGGTGAGATGAAAGAAGATCAACAGCTTTATCTCCGGGAAGTTGCCGGAGTGATCGCTGGTTTGGTTGGTGAAGAGTTTGAACCGGGTACAAAAGTTACTGCGAAACGCTGAGCATAGCATTGTTGAAGATCCTGCAGAACTGCCCGACAAATTGACGCGTATACATTCCGTCAGGATCGAGCTCCGGATCAAGGATGGTGATCTCAATGCCAACTGCATTTTCCGATCTTAATAAGGGAGACAAAACTGCATCCAGTTCAGCGTAACTCATTCCATCTTCTGTACGGCTGTCTACCGCCGGCATCACCTCATCATTCAGTACATCCACATCGAGATGGATCAGAAAGCCGTCCAGTTCTTCTGATCTGGTCATCAACAGAAACTCTTCAACACATTTTTCAGCTCCTTGTTTTCGGAAGGCTGTCAGGTCAAGATAGTGAACAGATGATTCCTTTATCGGGGTAACATATTGCTCGTCGTATTCCCTGTTGCCTACACACCAAACATGCTCTTCTTTGAAATAAGGTTGCTGCCCTTCGATATCTGTCAGTTTCCGATGCCCATGTCCTGTTATGATCGCCGTATCCATTCCTGCTGCACCTCCTGTTTCTGACAGAGTAGGCAGCATGAAGTCATGATGACCATCGATATAAAACAACCCATACCGCCCTTCACGTTTAAATGCAAGAGCACTTCCGATCAGAATACTGCAATCTCCACCAAGTATTAAAGCGAATGACCGGGAACTGATCACTTCCTGTAACAGGTCTGCCTGTTTTTTGGCGTATTCTGTTATTGCGTCAGCATTTCTGACACCTGACTCTTTATCTATATGCATGGAATAGGGAGGCGGTTCCAGTGTAAGCGTCGCAACCGGATTGATAAGGGAATGAAATCCATGTTGCTTTAACCAGGATGGTAATTTTCTTACTCCCGGTTCATGACCGGGAGCAGGTTCTTTCAAACCAAGATTAGACGGGAATTCAAGTATGATCACAGAAGACATGTTCTGAAGTTAACACTTAAATGGACTATTGTCATAGTCTGTGTGGAAATGTCTTTTCGAGGTGAGAACCTCGGGGTCTTCTTTCTTTAAAGCAATTCGCCGGAGACCCGGCGGAGGTTTTCTTCTTTTGCTGAAGTGGGTTTCCGGGGTGAGAACTTCGAAGTCTTTTCTACTCTTTTGCCTTCTCCCCCCGCCGTGCTTCAGCAGGTGGGGATGCAATTCGCCGGGAACACGGCGGGGATTTCTTCTTTTAACTGATACTGCTTTTCCGAGGTGAGCACCTCGGAGTGTCCTTTTACTTTTTTTGCCTTGATGCAAAAAAAGTAACAAAAAAAGATCAAGGCTACGTGCGCATGGCTAAAATGGGAGGGTGTCGCCTGCACAAAAAAGAACTCGCCGGAAGATATTGATAGTTTGACTGGCGTGCTGGCTCAGACAGCTTTTTTGTGCCTTCGCACACCTTCGGTGTGTCTCAGACGGCGCCAGCCTCCCATTTTCTTAACGCCATCCGCACTAGGCCAGGCCCCCTCAAAGCGGGAAGTGGGCCTCGTGTCTCTTCGTAGTTTAAGTAGTGCGTCGCTTTTTTTCAGAAAGAGCTTGACATATATAAATAGCTTCTTGCCCGGAATTCAAATACAACATTGATACAACTCTAGATTCTGATAGAAACTTGTTCGAAGTGCTAATGAATTTTCACAATGAATGACTCTTCATCTTTCGGAGGGGGCCGGCCTTGGAAAAAATGGCAGCCTGCCCCGGACTAGATCCGGGGTTAAAAAAATGGGAGGCTGGCACCGTCTGAGTCACGCCGCAGGCGTGCGAAGGCGGCAAAAGCTGTTTGAGCCAGCATGCCAAACAAATACAAAACCTCTCCCGGCGAGTTCTTTTGGCGCAGGTGACACCCTCCCATTTTTAGCCCCCGCATCAGGTGCGGGGCAGGCTTTTTTTTCCTCTCCGTCCGCCGTAGCTTTAGCGAAGGAGGAAAGCCTTGATTTTTTTTTGCTACTTTTTTTGTATCAAGACAAAAAAAGTAGGAGGAGACTCCGAGGTTCTCACCTCCGGAAAAGCTGCTTCATAAAAGAAGAAAATCTCCACCGGAATTCCGGCGAATAGCATTAGCAAAAGAAATTAAAAGAAGACGTCAAGGTTCTCACCTCGAAAACTATTCCTTTTTTGTATCAAGCGTAAACCCAATAGAAGTCCCAACATCCTCGCGGCTCCGCACATGTATGGTTTGTCCATGCGCTTCGATAATGTGTTTACAGATCGCCAGCCCCAAACCACTACCCGTTACATCGCGGCTGCGTCCTTCATCGGTCCGGTAGAAACGTTCGAAGATGCGTGGAAGATGTTTTTCAGGAATACCGATCCCATCATCCCGGATCTCGATCAGTATATGCGAGCCGTCGGTGTTATACATGCTCGCAGTAATAGTGCCATTCTGCTTGCCGTACTTAATAGAATTCTCAACAAGATTAACCAAAACCTGCCGCACTTTTTCTTTATCAGCAAAAACAGTAAGGGGAGACTCGCATCCTTTCTTGATACTGCAACGGATATTTTTTTGTTCCGCCATGATCGAGATGCTTTCGAATGTTTCTCTTACAAGATCCTGGATCACGAAGCTTTGTTTGATAAGTTTTAGCTCACCACGTTCAAGTCTCGATATTTCATCAAGATCATTCAGCAGGTTGGTCAGGCGTTCAACATTCGTTGCGGCTTTTTCCAGGAACTTCCGGTTCACCTGCGGATTTTCCAACGCGCCCTGTAAAAGTGTATCTACATATCCCTGTATCGCAAATACAGGCGTTTTAAATTCATGTGAAAGATTCTGCAGGAACTCTTTTCTGAATTGCTCATTCGCACGAAGCAGTTCAACTTCTTCTTTATTTTCAGTAGCCCAGGCTTCCACATCCGCTCTTACATCATCAATGCTTTTCCGGGGAAGAATGTATTTGTAGTAGGTTTCTTCGCGTTTGGTCGCCTTTGTCTGGTAAATGAATTTGTAGATGAGTTTGATCTTGCGGTAAATGAACCGTTCCAGTACCAGGTTGATCAGTAAGTAACCGCCACCCAGTATTACGAGAAAGGAGATCAGTACCGGTTGCCATCTTTTTTCAATAATAAAAACTAAAAGACTGATGGGAGCTGCCAGGCCGAGAGCCGTGAGAAAGGATAGTTGACGGGGTGAAATATTTTTAAGTGAGAACATGTGCTGAAGTTACTGATTCATGATTGGTTTAAAAGTTTGAAGGTTCAAAAGTTTAACTGTTTCCTGACAGGAACTTTAAACTTTCAAACCATTGAACTTTTAAACTCTTTTACAGTTCGAACTTATAACCGACTCCCTTGACCGTCGTAACGCAGTCGATACCCAGTTTCTGTCGGATCTTCCGGATATGCACGTCGATAGTTCGGTCACCAACTATAACATCATTACCCCAAACCTGGTTCAGAATTTCGTTTCGAAGAAAAACACGACCCGGCTTCTGTGCCAGCAGGTAAAGGAGCTCGAATTCTTTTTTAGCCAGCACAATGTCATTACCATCCACCTGTACCATAAATCGCTCCGGATCGATCTTGATGTTTTCCATCTCGAGCGTTTTCACTTCGGTCTTATTAAGCCTGCGGAAAAGAGCATTTACACGGCTGAGAAATACTTTCGGGCTAACCGGTTTGCTGACATAATCATCAGCACCAGTCTCCAATCCGCGGATCTGGCTGCCGTCATCGTTGATTGCTGTAAGAAAAATGATCAGGGTGTCTTTGAAAGCAGGTTGGGCTCTCAGGATCTGGCAAACTTCAACACCCGTTTTTTTGGGCATCATTACGTCCAGGACTACGAGGTCTGGTTGTGTACGGCGGGCTTTTTCAATGGCTTCATCACCATCTTTTGCCGTAACTACTTCGTATCCTTCCCCGGTAAGGTTGTATTTCAAAATCTCTAATATATCCGGTTCATCGTCGGCTATCAACACTTTTCGCGCCTTATTTTCCATGCCATAGAAGTTTCCGCAAAGCTAACGCGATTTTGCTGGGCGGTAAAACTAGCCGTCTTTGTTCACGTAGACTTAATGATAAGTTAATATGGGGTCAAGATTTACAAGGAGTTATGAGGATCGTTATCCGTTGACCGTTGACCGTTGTCCGGGCATACATGATCAACTAGCGGTCAACGGTCAACGGACAACGGACAACGAAAATAGACGAAACTCCGTCCTAACCATGTGATAAACAGAATCTGGCGAATGTCCGCGCGGGTTGTTAACTTTGCAGATCTATCCTTATGACTTCGATAAAGAAATACCTTGTTTTATGTGGCACCGGCCTGGGTCTGTCTTTCAGCCTGGCAGCTCAATTCAATATAAGCAGTGCCATCACAGTTAAGCCTCCCAAGAACAGAGAGCTGTTCCATGATTATATCGACAAAGAACAAAAAGACCTGCTGGCAGCAGACGGAAAAGCTGATGCGTCAGTGACTTTTTCGTCTAATGAAGAGATCAATCTTCTCCTCGCCAATGCTATTGTACGTGACGTTGATGAATTTCAATATGCTATAGAAGCAGATTCTTTGCTGGAACATCGGCTGAAAGTGAACTATCTCACCGGTATGTCGAACATGCTCAGGTATGTGAAAAATAACTGGAGATCAAAGAGAGTTAATTTACTTCATCTTCCCCAGATCATTGATGCATACAAAGAATGTATTGTCGCCGACCGGGCGACGAACAGTATCGAGAACATCATCTATTCCATCCCTTACGATGCAGGCAATGCCGTGCTTGCTGCAAATATCTTTTCTGCAAACAATGGATACAATGCATCAAAAAATCTGCTGATCCTGAAATACTGCACGCTTCACCCCGCGTCAACCTTTATTACGCTAAAGGATAATCCTGATATGCCGTTTGCCGACAGCCTGATCAAGGCTGTATCAAAACGCTATCCGGGTCAGTTGTATACGTACTCACAGGCAAGCAACAGGCTGGGAGCAAGGATCCGCAATATCAATGATGACGATTTTGTAAAAGCGGTAACCCGGATGTCCAGAAGCAAAAGCGGACAACAGTATTTTCCGTTTCTCGATAATATTGTAAAAGGAAAGATCAGCTTTGAAGAACTTGACGCTGCCGAAAAAGATTCTGTGCAGTATTACCGTTTGCTGGTGAAAACACAAATGGATTATATGCAACGCGCGATCAATAAAGATACCGCGATCGCTTTTAAAGAACTTACCGCAAAACTCGAGAAGAAAGCAAAAGATGTATTTGTAACAACCATCAATGGTTTGCACAATGAAAATGACGCCGTTCGTTTCCGTTGCCTTCAATCCCTGAATGCACAGGAGCTTTTCTACCTCGCTGTCTTATCAGATGGATTGATCTATACCTCCAGTTATACGTCCGGCGTATATCCGCTGATGATGAAAAAGATCGGCAATCGCGGGGATTCATTATTGCTCAGTCTGAACTTTGATCACTATCGTAAATTTATCAGCCAGGCGGCAGCCTATAATACACTCGGAAGTTTCCTGGCAACATTCCCGAAGCATGATGATGCATCTGACCTGATGAAAGCATTTGTTGGCGGATTGGAAAAATCAAGCGGTCTTGAAGACGGTGTTGATGTGGCAGATTCTTATGCAAGCATCATCGAGACAAATAAGAAACTGGCAGGTGATGTGCTTTCCCTTGTACAGGAAAATTATCAGCGTAATCTCGATAATAATAACAAGAAAGGAATTGTCATCTATAATATCCTGAACAAGTTATTTCTTTCCGCAGATTCTGCAAAGAACATCGATCTCACCAAAGAACTCGGTATTCCTCCTGTATACAACGTTCCATTCTCTTCACTCACCAATGCAAAAGGTGAAGTGATCGCACAGGTGTTTTTTTATGGTGATAAAGATGGACAGGGAATTTTCACCGGATTTCAGAATATGTTTGCCGGCGGTAACTGGAGTATCGATCGCAGCAATCCGCAATGGATCACCATCAAATCTGTAAAAGGCAGCCCTGTGGTGATCTATGCCAATAAGCCATTACCGGAAGAAACCGGAGAAGATGATAAAGCACAGCAGGCGCTGGATGAATATCTGCAAAAAAACAGTCTTCAGCCAACGGTGACAATCCACCGGGGCCATAGCTACTTCGCCAACTCAACGATCTCTTATATGGCACCTTCTTCAAGAATCGTGTTCATGGGTTCCTGCGGAGGTTTTCACCTGATCGATTCCATTCTTCATAAATCGGAAGATGCGCATATCATTGCGTCCAAACAGATCGGAAAAACGGCGATCAACAAGCCGTTCTTTCAACTGCTGACAGAAAAACTCAGAAATGGAAACGGCATCGACTGGATCCCGTTCTGGAAGGAGTTCAAATCAAAAGCAAGTGTGGAAGGATTTGAGGATTACATTCCCCCTTATAAAAACCTCGGCGCAATCTTTATCAAAGCCTATAGAAAATCAATGGGTGAAGATGAATCAGATGGGTAGCGCATTCAAAAATCTCTCTGGGAAGGGCTACTGTGTACCCACCATTTCGAGTGGCGTAAGGTTCCCGCAGATAGACGCAGATCAAGGCGCAGATACGCAGATAATTCCGTTATGTAAAAAGCCATCTGCGTATCTGCTCGCATTATATCAGCGAAAATCTGCGGGAACCCTACGCCAGCCGTAATAAAGTCTTGCTCAATGTTGCAATGATTTTACTCCAGGTAGCTATGCTCTTTTCCGTTTATTTGGTATCTTTTTTGGCTACTAAGTAATATGAAGCTCAAGACCATCCACGCTATACTTCTAGCTTTCGTATCGATAAGTGCTGTTGCACAGGAGAAGCCGGTTTCTGACACAGCTGCCTGTAAAGTGCCACTCAACAGACAGATCTTTCATGATGAAGTAGATGCTGCCCAAAAAAGTGTGGGAGGAGCTGTGGAAATACAATCATCTGTTGATGCTCTTCAATGTGATATAGAAAAAGATACACTGATCTCCGGTCAGGACAAAGTGCGTTATTTGAGAGGTATTCAGAATCTTTTGAAATTATATGCTGGCGAAAGAAGAACATTCAAATCTCCTGAAAATGTTCTCAAAGAAAGCATTGACATCTATTCTTTGTCGGTAAAGGCTGACGCTCGTAAACGATCAGTAGAGCCTGCCATTTACCCCGCATCTTATGAGGCGGGAAGCCTGGTGACACGCGGTGCAAAGACCGCCCTTGAGAACAACAGTGGCTATAAGAAAACCAGCGACGCGCTCGTGCTGAAATATTGCACGCTTAATCCCGACCAAACTTTTCAGACATTAAAAGCAAACCCTGATGTGCCATTTGCCGACAGCCTCATCAAAGCAATAGCGCGCACCTATCCATCACAGTTGTATACTTACGCACAGGCAAATAATAAACTTGGATACAGGATCAGGAATATTGTGACAGATCCGTTTATTAAAGCCGTTGTGCAGATGTCACGCAGTAAAAGCGGACAAATGTATTTCCCCTTCCTTGATAATGTTGTAAAAGGTAAAACAACTATTGCAGAGCTGGATGCGGCGGAAAAAGATGCGGTGAAATATTTTCGTTTGCTGGTGAATACAAGGATCGACTATGTACAACGCGCACAAAATAAAGACACCGCGATCGCTTATGCAGAACTTGAAGCAAAGCTGATCCAGAAGGCAAGCGATGTGTTTGTAACAACTATCAATGGGTTGCATGAAAGACCGGATGCGGTCAGGTTTAAGATCCTGCAATCTTTAACCCCGCAGGAACTGTATTATCTCGCCGTGTCAACAGACGGACTGATATACACGTCAAGTTATACCAACGGTGTCTATCCTTTAATGATGAAAAAGATCAACAGCCGTGGAGACTCATTATTGCAATTGGTAAAGTTTGATCATTACAGAAAATTCATCAGCCAGGCAGCAGCCTATAATACGCTTCGGAACTTTCTCGCAAGTTATCCTGATGGCACGGCTGCAGATGAACTGATGAAGAGATTTGTAACACGCCTCGAAGAAACGAGTGGTTTGGAAGATGGTGTTGATGTGGCCGATTCTTATGCAAGCATTGCAGAATCTCTGCCGGAAAGAGCGAAGGAAATGCTGAAGAATGTGCAGGCAAATCTCGAGCGGACCCAGTCCGCCGGAGACCGAAGAGGTGTTGCGATCTATTCCATTCTTGATAAACTATTCCGTTCTGCGGACACAACCAGCAATATTGATCTTACTAAGGAGCTCAATATTCCTCCTGTTTATAAACTGCCTTTTTCTGCTCTGACAAATGACAAAGGCGAAGTGATCATCCAGGTTTTCTTTTTTGGTGACGAAGACGGCAAAACAGATTTCAGGATCTTCCAGGCGATGTTCCCAAAAACTAACTGGACGATTGACCGGACTAATAAACAGTGGATCGTGATAAAATCCACCAAAGAGAAGCCGGTGGTCATGTACGCAAACATTCCCTTTGATGAAGAAACGGGTGAAGATGACCGTGCCCAATCGGCACTGCGGGATTATTTGCAGGAGAAGAACCTGTTGCCGACAGTTACGATCAATCGGGGGCATAGTTATCATGCGAATACAACCATTGCGTATATGGCGCCTACTTCAAGACTGGTGTTCATGGGGTCCTGCGGTGGTTTCAACCTGATTAACTCTATTTTAAAGAAGTCCGGAGATGCGCATATTGTGGCGTCGAAACAGATAGGAAAAAGAGATATCAATAAACCGTTTATACAGTTGCTGACGGAAAAGCTCCGGTTGGGCCAGGATATCGACTGGATCCCCTTCTGGAAGGAGTTCCGGAAGAATGCAAATGTGGATGGGTTTGATGATTACATCCCTCCGCATAAGAATCTTGGGGTGATTTTTATAAAGGCTTATAACAGGTCGATGGATACGTCTTCGTCGTCTGCGCGCAGATCGTAAGCCGTTCTAACTATCGGCTGGCGTAGGGTTCCCGCAGATCAAAACGCAGATACGCAGATTATTCCCCTATATAAGATACCATCTGCGTATCTGCGCGTATTATATCTGCGTTCATCTGCGGGAACCCTACGCCAGCCGATAATTAGAACGGGGATTTTGAAGGGGCCTTAGTTTCCCTCCGATTACCTAACTTGCAGGCTCTTTAATCTATTCACTTGGCTGAGTCGGCACCAAAAAAGTTTGATATCGCAGTTCTGCGTAGGGTTTTCAGTTATGCGGCACCGTATAAAAGAAAGTTTTACCTGTCCATCGTACTCGCCATTCTTCTTGCCATTATCACTCCGGTAAGACCCTGGCTGATCCAATACACGGTTGACCAGTCAATTGCCAAATCACTGGTAGAAGAAGTGATCCTGATCACGATCATTCAGATCGGCCTGATCCTCGTAGAAACCGTCATGCGGTTTGCATTTACTTTCATGACGGCATTTCTCGGACAATCAGTCGTAAAGGATATGCGTATCGCTGTATACAAAAAGATCCTGAACCTGAATCTTTCACAATTTGACAAAACGCCGATCGGAACGCTGACCACCCGCACGATCAACGATATTGAATCGATCAATGAGATATTTGCAGAGGGGTTGGTGCCGATCATCGCTGACCTGCTCTCCATCGTATGCGTGCTTGCCTACATGTTCTCTGTAGATCCGACGTTAACGCTGATCGCCCTGATACCTTTCCCGATCATCATTATTGCAACCTATTATTTTAAGGAAAGTATCAACAAATCATTCTTCAGGGTCAGAAATGCGGTGACCAATCTGAACGCCTTCGTGCAGGAGCATCTAACGGGCATGGCTGTAGTCCAGGCATTCGCTTCGGAAGGACGGGAGTTTGATAAGTTTCAAAAGATCAACAAGGAACATCGCAATGCAAATATCAAAGCGATCTTCGCCTATTCCGTTTTCTTTCCGATTGTGGAGATCGTACTGGCATTGTCTATCGGACTGGTGGTATGGTGGGCCGCAAAGGATTCGCTGGCGTTGCAGGAAAGTAAGCAGGGCGTTGTGATCTCCTTTATTCTTTGCCTGAACCTGTTGTTCCGTCCATTGCGTGTGCTGGCAGATAAATTCAACGTATTGCAAATGGGCGTGATCGCGAGTGAACGCGTTTTCCGCGTACTGGATAACGACGATGTTACCAAGCCTCCTGCAGGCGGATATCAGCCTGCACCGGAAAAGATCACAGGTGGTGTTACATTCGACCATGTGTCGTTTGCCTATACCGATGAAAAATATGTATTGAAAGATATCAGCTTTGATATCAAACCGGGAGAAACGGTCGCTATCGTTGGCCATACCGGCAGCGGAAAAACCACCATTATCAGTTTGCTGAACCGCTTATACCAGGTACAGAAAGGAGAGATCCTGATCGATGGAAGACGGATCGATTCTTATGAACCGGATTTCTTGCGTCGGCATATCGGTGTTGTGCTCCAGGATGTATTCCTGTTCTCCGGTTCCGTGCTTGATAACATCACCTTGCGTAATGAAGATATTCCTCGTGAAAAAGTAGAAGAAGCAGCGAAGCTCATCGACATGCATGATTTTATTATGCGGCTACCCGGTGGCTATGATTATAATGTGATGGAAAGAGGGGCGACGCTTTCACTCGGACAAAGACAACTCTTATCATTTATCAGGGCATTGCTATATGACCCTTCTATACTGGTGCTGGATGAAGCCACTTCTTCCGTGGATACAGAAAGCGAAACGCTGATCCAGCATGCGATCGATACGCTGATCAAAGACCGCACGGCGATCGTGATCGCACACAGACTTTCCACCATCCGCAAAGCAGACAAGATCATTGTGCTCGACAAAGGCGAACTGAAAGAGATCGGTACACATGAAGAACTGATCTCAAAAGGCGGTTTCTATGCGCAATTGCATAGTATGCAGTTTGAGAAACACCAGGCGAAAGCGTAGGATAGAGAGCGATGTTCGATGGTCGAATGATGGCCGGGCTACCGCAATTTGATATTCTCCCATATCAAAAGAGCCCTCTGATTATGGAAAGCACCTTGTTGTTATAAACTAACAAATCGAAGTAACACGACCATCGGCTTCGCGGCATTAACCTTAATTAACATCAGTTTTTCCTCTAATAACTATACCTTTAGTTGTATCGTATACCTCACCACCAAAACCTTACGTATGAGATCTATAATCAGCATTTTATGTTGCTGCTTGCTTATCAGCGTGCACTCACAGGCTCAGTATGACAAAACCGTAAAGTTCAATTATGTTATCAGTTATGCTTATGATTTCCAGCCTGACAGTACGGACCCTGCATTCAGACTGAATGAAAAAATGTTGTTGCTGATCGGGAAGGATTTTTCGCAGTTCATTTCTGAAGATCTTTTCAGGGATGACTCCATCCTCACAGTGTTGAAAGAAGAGGCTGAACGAACACAGTCAATGCCTACACGTCCGCCCCGTCCACAATCTGCACCGCAGCAGCGCCCTCGTGCTAAAATAAACTATAAGGTATTCAAGGAGTTTTCCCTTGGTCAATACATTTTATCCTCAACTTTCGGGGTGCACAGCGCGCAGTATACAGAGAGCATAAAACCGCAGAACTGGCAGTTGTCGGATGAAGAAAAACAGATCGCCGGGTACAACTGTAAGAAAGCTACCACCTCTTTTTCTGGTAGAGACTATATAGCCTGGTATACCCCAGAGATTCCGATCGGAGACGGCCCGTATAAGTTTACAGGCTTGCCCGGTTTGATTCTTTCTTTGGGTGACATAGCTGGGCACCATGTATTTACGGCTATCAGTGTGGAGAAAAAAAATAAATCAGCGCAGTTGTACAAGAGGACAGGGCAGTTGTTCCATTCCTTTGCAACGAAAGAGGAATTTGTTGCTTACGGCAAAGAAATGAAAGCCGATCCGGCAAAAATGTATGAGCAACCTTATATGCAGGTACCGGAAGAGTTACTGCAGTTGCAAGTGGAGAAAATAAAAAAGTCGATTGCGAAGAATAATAACCCGATTGAGCTTTGAATCTAGCCAACAGATAAACATAACAGCTACTTTAGACTTCGCGAACAAAAATGTAAATTGCAAGTATGGACGGGCAAAAGCAAACCGATAAGATTGAAAAGCAGAACGATCAGAAAGTTTTCATGAGAACGTTTTCGTCTCAGGAAGAGGCAGAATTGTTTCGTTTACAACGAGACATGGATAGGTCGGATATGGAGAAATTTCATATGTTCTGCCGAATGATCCGTATTGGTAAGATGCTTTCTTCCGCAAAAAATTCGGTTAGCTAATCCCTCTTTTTATGGACGTAATGGACGAAGAACTTCTTCATTTCTGGAGAGTCTTGAATGAAAACCTTGTCAAATACATTATGGTGGGGGGATTTGCTGTTAACATGCAAGGGTATTCACGGGCTACTAGTGATGCAGATCTTTGGTTAAAGGACGAACTTATTAACCGTCAAAACCTTAGAAAAGCCTTTCTCAAAATGGAATATGGAGATTTTCCAAGTTTGGAGACAATGGAGTTTATTCCTGGCTGGACCCAATTCTATATTGCGGGAGGATTGACTTTAGATATAATGACCTCTATGAAGGGACTGGAGGACCAATCGTTCGACGATTGTTTACAAAAGGCTAATATCGCCGATCTAAATGGGATAAAAGTCCCTTTCCTTCATATCAATGACTTGATTTCCAATAAAAAAGCTGTTTTCCGGCCAAAAGATCAGCTGGATCTCATCGAACTTGAAAAAATCCGCAAAATCCGGCAGCAATCTGAGGATAAAAAAACCTTCTGAAACTCCATCATTTTCCCGATTCCGATTCCTTTTTCAGCTACCGAGCCTTATCTTTGCGCCAAATTTCAGGAACTGTATGCGTTTAGGACGTCTCAAATGCTTGCCAGTATTGGCTTTCGGCCTCTTATCCATGTTTTTTTCATCAACTCTGTTTGCCCAGGATCACGCGGATCATAAGCCAGCAGGGAACGGTGATCATGTTAAAGAAGAGGCAAAATTCAATCCCGGTAAAGAAATGCTGGATCACGTTGCGGACGCACACGAATTCCACTTCTTCACATTGAAAGGTGAAAACGGTCACGATACTCACGTGACGCTCCCTCTCCCGGTAATATTATACTCTCCAGAGCGAGGCCTGGATGTCTTCATGTCATCCAATTTCCAGCATGGGCATGAGTCTTACAAGGGCTATAAACTGGTTGACCATCATATCATTCCGGTGAAAGAAGGAACAATGGAAGTGGATGAGAACGTATCTGTGTATGATTTCTCACTGACCAAGAACGTTGTTCAAATGTTCCTCGCGCTGATCGTGCTGGTTTTGATCCTTACCAGTGCAGCAAAAAAATACATTGCTGGTCAGGGCCGCACTTCTGCTCCAAAAGGCATGCAGAATGCTGTTGAGTCGGTTGTAATGTTTGTTCGCGATGATATCGCGAAGCCAAACCTGAGCCACAAATACAAAAAATATCTTCCATACCTGCTGACTTTGTTCTTCTTTATCCTGATCAACAACATCTTCGGATTGTTGCCAGGCAGTGCAAACGTTACAGGTAATATCGCATTCACAGCAGTATTGGGTATCATCTCCCTGATCGCTATCCTGCTTAGCACCAATAAACATTTCTGGGGTCACGTATTCTGGTTCCCTGGTGTACCTGTTCCTGTAAAGCTGATGATGCTCCCTGTTGAATTGCTCGGTGTATTCTCCAAGCCATTCGCGTTGATCGTGCGTCTGTTTGCTAATATGACAGCTGGCCACATCATCATCCTGAGCTTCGTGAGCCTGATCTTCATCTTTACCGAGATGACAAAAGTGGCTGGCGTTGCTTTCACTCCGGTATCAATTGCTTTTGCTGTATTCATATATGTGATCGAGATCCTGGTAGCTTTTATCCAGGCATTCATTTTCACCAACCTGACTGCTGTATTTATCGGCCAGGCGATCGGTGATCACCATTATGAAGAGGCAAACCATTAATTAGCGTTTCACTTTTAATTATTATAAATAACAGAATCATGGATTTAATGAACACTCTGCTCCAGGCTGACACAGCATGGGCAAACTTTGGTGGTGCAATCGGTGCAGGTTTAGCTGCAATCGGTGCAGGTCTTGGCATTGGCCAGATCGGTAAAGGCGCGACTGATTCAATCGCTCGCCAGCCTGAAGCTGCTAACGACATCCGTGGTGCTATGATCCTGACAGCTGCCTTCGTAGAAGGTGTTGCGCTGTTCGCAGTAATCGCTGGTCTGCTGGCGGTTCTGAAGTAATCATACTTCACCCAAATTAGTGCTGTACCTGAAGCACAGGGCGGAGGGTACAGCTTAATTAAAAATTCAAAAGTAAAAATTAAAAATAGCAGGCTTTGCGATCGTGATCAACCTCTTCGACCGAAGTTTTTTAATTTTTAATTTTGACTTTTGAATTCGATTTGAAAGATTGTAACGAGACAATTAATATATAACAGATATGAGTTTACTGACTCCCGGCCTTGGTTTCTTTTTCTGGACGCTCATCGCGTTCATCGTGGTGTTCCTGCTATTGAAAAAATTTGCATGGAAACCGATCCTGAAATCGCTGAATGAAAGGGAAAAGAATATCGCTGATTCTATCGCATCTGCAGAAAGAGTAAAAGCAGAGATGGCTCAAATGCAAAGTGAGAACGAAGCACTGCTTGCAAAAGCACGTGAAGAAAGAGCGCAACTGCTGAAAGAAGCACGCGAGATGAAAGATAAGATGATCGCGCAGGCGAAAGACGAAGCAAAGGCTGAAGCAAACAAGATCATCCTTGATGCACAGGCTGCGATCAACGCGCAGAAAATGGCTGCAGTGATCGACGTGAAAAACCAGGTAGGAAAACTGGTGATCGAAGTGGCAGAAAAGATCCTGAGAAAAGAGCTCGCTGGCAAAGAAGCACAGGAAGCTCAGATCAAAGGTCTGGTGGATGAAATTAAACTGAATTGATAAAAGATATTTCCAAACTGATATATGCCTAATCCCCGTTTAGCCACGCGTTATGCCAAATCCCTGATCGATCTGTCTATTGAGAGAGGCGAGCTGGAGCAGGTATTTGCAGATATGCAATGGCTGCAGGCCGTAATTAAAAGCAATCGCGATTTCGTGAATCTTTTGCGCAGCCCGGTCATCAAGGCTGATGTAAAAAAGAAGATCGTTGAAGCAGTTACTGCCGGAAAACTGACCCCGATCACCAATGGTTTCAACAACCTGCTGATCACCAAAGGCCGTGAAGGAAATCTTCCTGAGATCGTGCATGCGTTCATCGACCAGTATAAAAAACATAAGCACATCCAGGTTGTTCAACTCACCACTGCAGAGCCGGTGAGCGAAACATTGAAAAATGCGATCATTGCCCAGGTGAAAAAATCCAAAGGATTTGAAAACATCGAACTGGAAGAAAAAGTAGATCCTTCCCTGATCGGTGGATTTGTATTGCAGGCAGGCGACCAGTTGGTTGATGCAAGCATTGCATACGATCTGAGAACGATCGCAAAACAATTCGAAAATAACGACTTCATTTATAAAGTTCGTTAAGACAGGCATTAGCTGACTCCGTCAGCCGGAGCTTCAGCGAAGGCTGAACATCAATTTTAAAAAGATAAACTGAAATATAATATGGCAGAGATTAAACCAGATGAAATAAGTGCGATACTGCGTCAGCAGTTGAGCAACTTTAACGCCAGCGCCGACCTGGAAGAAGTAGGCACCGTATTACAGGTGGGCGACGGTATTGCCCGCGTTTATGGACTGGGCAATGTCCGTTATGGTGAGCTGGTAGAATTCGAAAATGGTGTTCGTGCAATTGCATTGAACCTTGAAGAAGATAACGTGGGTGTGGTATTGATGGGAGAAACAGGCGCTATCCAGGAAGGTGGTAAAGTTCGCCGCACTGGTCAGATCGCTTCTATCAAAGTTGGTGAAGGAATGGTTGGCCGTGTGGTTAACACACTCGGTGAACCTATCGATGGTAAAGGCCCTATTGCAGGTGAGCGTTATGAAATGCCACTGGAAAGAAAAGCTCCGGGTGTAATCTTCCGTGAGCCGGTAAAAGAACCACTGCAGACTGGTATCAAAGCGATCGACGCGATGATCCCGATCGGTCGTGGACAACGTGAGTTGATCATCGGTGACCGTCAGACTGGTAAAACAGCGATCGCGATCGATACGATCATCAATCAGAAAGAATTTTACAAAGCAGGTCAGCCTGTTTATTGTATATACGTAGCAATCGGTCAGAAAGCATCTACCATCGCTGGTGTGATGAAAACATTGCAAGACGCTGGCGCGATGGAATACACGACCATCGTTGCTGCTTCTGCATCTGATCCTGCTCCACTGCAGTTCTACGCTCCATTTGCTGGTGCTGCTATCGGTGAGTTCTTCCGTGATACCGGACGTCCTGCACTGATCATCTATGATGACCTTTCAAAACAAGCGGTGGCTTATCGTGAGGTTTCCCTGCTGTTGCGTCGTCCTCCAGGTCGTGAAGCATATCCGGGTGACGTATTCTACCTGCACAGCCGTTTGCTCGAGCGTGCTGCGAAAGTGATCAACAACGATCAGATCGTTAAGAACATGAACGATCTTCCTGATTCAATCAAACACCTGGTGAAAGGTGGTGGTTCTCTTACCGCTCTTCCGATCATCGAAACACAGGCTGGTGACGTATCAGCATATATCCCTACGAACGTGATTTCGATCACCGACGGTCAGATCTTCCTTGAGTCGAACCTGTTCCTCTCTGGTATCCGCCCGGCGATCAACGTAGGTATCTCCGTAAGCCGTGTAGGTGGTAACGCACAGATCAAGTCAATGAAGAAAGTGGCTGGTACGCTGAAACTCGATCAGGCACTGTACCGTGAGCTGGAAGCGTTCTCTAAATTCGGTGGTGACCTTGATGCGGCTACTAAAAACGTAATCGATAAAGGTGCGCGTAACGTGGAGATCCTGAAGCAACCTCAGTACTCACCATTCTCAGTAGAGAAACAAGTCGCGATCATCTATCTCGGTACAAATGGTCTGATCAAAGAAGTACCTGTTAAACGAGTAAAAGAGTTTGAAGAACACTTCCTGCTGGAAATGGAAAACAAACTTCCTGATGTACTGGCTCAGTTCAAAAAAGGAAATCTTCCTGATGATGGCATCAAGAAGATGGTGGAACTGGCAAAAAGCCTGATCCCTCAGTACAAATAAGCCGATCTCAAGTTTATCTATCTATAAGCGGTCCCGGATTCTTCCGGGACCGCTTTTTTTGCGCGAGGAAGGACCGCAGACCGCAGACGCTAATAAAAAAGGAAAATACATTTCGGATGGGTACAGTAACGATTTCAGCTGTATGCCAGAAGCGTCTGCGGTCTGCGGTCCGTGGTCTGCGGTCTTTCCTATGCGGTCCGCCGTCTGCGATCCTCTGCAAAATATTTTCTCAGCCTTATTTGGTTTATATCGTAAACTGGTTTACGTTTGTATCGCAATCAACTGAAAAATGAAACTCCTGCTTACAACCGCTTTAACGCTCGCTGCAATAATTAGCTCTCAATTAGCTAATTCTCAGTCAGTTTTAAAAGGAATGGTTACCAACAACAAATCGAAGCCTTTATCCGGCATCAACATTACGCTGAAAGACACATATGATGGTGCGACCACCGACAGCCTCGGTCGCTTCTCTTTCTCAACAACAGAGAAGGGCGAATTGACCCTCGTTGCCAGCTCATCAGGCATGAAACCTTTTGAACAGGTTTTAAAACTCGGTAAAGACTCTACCTATAATTTCAGCATTCAATTGAAAGAAGAGATCACAGAGCTAAGTGCCGTTGTCGTATCTGCAGGCACATTCGAAGCCAGCGATAAAAAACGCACGGCCGTTCTAACGCCGATCGACGTGGCTACCACAGCCGGCGCAAACGCTGATGTTACCGCCGCATTGAAGACATTACCAGGTACACAGCAGGTTGGCGAAAGTGAAGGTCTGTTTGTTCGCGGTGGTACTGCAGCTGAAACCAAAACGTTCATCGATGGAACGCTGGTGAACAATTTCTTTTACAGCAGCATTCCAAACATCTCCACACGCAGCCGTTTCTCACCGTTTATTTTTAAAGGAACGGTGTTCAGTACCGGTGGATATTCCGCACTTTACGGCCAGGCATTGTCTTCAGCACTCGTTCTTGAAACAATCGACCTGCCTGAACAAAGCGCGGGCAGCCTTGGTTTCTCTCCTCTCGGTATCAGTGGCGGTCTGCAGAAACTGGCCAAGAACAAGAAGTTCTCCTGGGGGTTCAATTATGACTACACCAATCTGTGGGCTGTATTCAAAGTGATCAAACAACGTCAGGATTATATCAAGGAACCAGAATATCACACTGGTGATGCAAACTTCCGATTCAAAACCTCTGCAACCGGAATGGTGAAATACTATGGCTATTTCAGCCATAACAAACTTGGTTTCCGCGAGAATAGTATTGATTCTATCGGATACAAAGACAAATTCGGTCTGAAGAACTTCAATATGTATCATAACCTTTCCTGGAGAGAAGGTTTAGGCAATGGATGGAAAATGAATCTCGGTGTTTCGTATGCATACAACCAGGATGATATCGACGGCGGCATGCAGAACGCCAATAACCAGGATATAGTGCTCCAGGGTCTTGAATGGAAAGACTTCGGGTTACAATCGAAAGGAAAATACTTTAACGCAAAAGCTGTTTTTGAAAAGAGAATTGCCGGACTCAGTGCTGCAAGATTCGGAGCAGAGTATAACAACAGCAATGATAATCCTAACTATACTGACTATACAAATCAGAATTACGATTTCACTATACAGGAGCATCTGAAATCAATATTTGCTGAAACAGATATTTATCTCACCAATGCATTGGCTGCAAAAATCGGTGGACGTTTTGAACACTCATCATTATTTGACCGGTCGAATATCGCTCCACGTGCTTCGCTCGCTTATAAACTGGGGAAAGAAAGCCAGGCATCACTTGCTTATGGTATGTTCTATCAGAACCCTGAGACGAGATATCTTCGTTCAACCGGCAATCTCGATTTTGCAAAAGCAACGCACTATGTAGCGCAGTACCTTAAAACAAACAAGAACATTACGGCGCGCTTCGAAGTGTTCTATAAGAAGTATGATAATTTGGTGAAAACAGGAACTGAATATAACAACAGCCAGGTGGCAGCCAATAACAACGGTTTTGGTGATGCAAAAGGAATAGAGGTTTTCTGGAGAGATAAAAAAACGATCAAAAACCTTGACTACTGGGTTTCTTATTCTTACCTGGATACAAAGCGCGACTTTATGAATTTCCCTGTTGCCATGCAGCCAAGCTTTGCCGCAAAGCATACCGCTTCACTCGTGATGAAGAAATTTGTGACAGCCTGGAAGACCGGTTTTAATATGACGTATACATATTCCAGCGGACGCCCTTATTACAATATTTTCAATGATAACGGTACCAATAAATTCAGTGATGTAGGTAAAACAGATGATTTTCACAATGTGAGCTTCAGCCTTAATTACCTTCCGAAATTGTTTAGTAAAGGCGCAAATAAATTTACCGTACTGGTATTGTCTGTAAACAATATCTTCGGTATCAAGCAGACCTACGGATACAAATATTCTTACAACACGATCAGGAAAGAAGCCATTGTGCCGCCATCCCGTTCATTTGTATTCATCGGTCTGTTCATGAGCTTTGGTGTGGACAATACCGAAAATGTAATCAATAGTAATCTTTGATCTTAATTAACCATAAAACCCCAAAACATGAAACGTATATTCTTATCAGCTGTACTTGCTCTTTCAATCATCGCAGGTAATGCACAAAGCGATCGTTACAAATCTGCGATGGAGAAACTGATCGCAACAATGGACACTACAAAAACAGTTGCTGGCTACACAGAGCTTGGCAATTCATTTCAGCGTGTGGCAGAAGCAGAAAAAACGCAATGGTTGCCTTACTATTATGCAGCATTGGCAAATGTGAGTGCGGCAAATAATTTGTTCGTTACCGGTCAGACAGATATGATCGATCCGATCGTTGATAAAGCAGCGCCCCTGATCGCAAAAGCTGAAGAGCTTGAAAAAAATAATTCAGAGATCTTTATCCTGAAAAAAATGTACAACACTTCAAAAATGATGGCTGATCCGATGAACAGATATATGGAGCTTTCTCCCGTTGCAGCTGAAGCATTGGCAACAGCTAAAAAACTGAACCCGGAGAATCCACGGGTGCCATTGCTTGAAGGACAGGACCTGTTCTTCACCCCTGAACAATTCGGTGGCGATAAACAGGAAGCGAAAAAGAAATTTGAAGAAGCGTTGAAAAAGTTTGAAGCATTCAAACCTGCTGACGGCATTGCGCCTCATTGGGGTAAAGACCAGGCAACTTATTTCATTTCTCAGATCAAGTAAGAATGAATTATAAAGTATTGCAGCTTCGCCAGTAGTGCAGAGCTGCAATGCTTTTCTGTCATAGCTGAAACTAATTTATTATGAAGGAGGAGAATTTTTCAATTCAGGATAGCTTCCGGGTTATACAATCAATGATTGATAAAGCCAAAGAGGATTTTGCCGATAATGCATTTTTCTCCCTTTTATGGGGGTGGCTGGTATTTTTTGCAGCATTAGGTCAGTATGTGCTGCGGGAGATAGTTCAGTACGAGCATCATTACCTGGTTTGGTTGTTGATGATCCCCGGAGGAATTATCAGTATTATCTATGGTTATAAATTCAACAGGAAGACGAAAGTAAAAACCTACATGAATGAGGCAATGAGTCTTTTTGGAATTGGATGTGGTGTTTCGTTTAGTATCCTGTCGCTCGTATTTTCCTATAGTAATGCATGGCAGTTTGCATTTCCTGTTTATCTTGCGCTTTATGGCTTTTGCTCCTTTGTCAGTGGAGCAATTCTGCGTTTACCGATACTTAGGTGGGCTGGCGTTATTTGCTGGGCTATTGCGGTCCTGTCAATTTATGTTGGCTACGACATTCAGCTGTTGCTGATGGCTGCCTCAGCAGTAACAGCCTTTATCGTACCCGGTTATATTATGCGCGGTAAAAAAAGAAAGCAATTAGCATAACTATGGAAGAAAAAAATATATCAGAGCAGGAGAGTCTGCAATTGATCCGGGAAATGATCGGGAAAGCCAAGAGCAATTTTCATGAAAGTGGCGCCAGTTCTATTCTTTGGGGATCGGTGATCGGCTCTTGCGGATTGATCAGTTATTTCGAGCAGGAATTCAATTTTTCCATCGGATTCGATATTTGGATACTAACACTGATTGCCATTATACCCGGTGTTTGGATAAATATCCGCGCAGCAAGAACGAGAACAGTGAAAACGCATGCACAATCTGCAACAGATGTAGTATGGAACGTTTTCGGCATCAGTATCGTCTGTCTGGTATTGTATGGAAATATTATTCCATCGGTAAGTCAGCACTTATTTTCTACAGAAAATATTGAATTGCTGCAGCGCAATACATTGACCGGAGAAGTGAAAAATTACCGGCCAGCCTCACTAAGTTTAACCTCTATCTTCCTGATCATTTATGCATTTCCTACTCTCGCAACAGGTTGGATCAGGCGGTTCAAACCAATGACGATCGGAGCCATTATCTGTTACGTCTTTTTTCTCCTGTCTCTCTTTACTTCTTTCAAATATGATATGCTATTAAGCGGACTTGCAGGTATCGGTAACTGGCTTATTCCAGGTTTGATCCTTCACAAAAGATACCGGAAAGTAAAATCGGCTGATGTTTAAAGATCTTGATCCCATATTACATTCCCAATTACGGCTTGCTGTAGTATCGCTCCTCATTGGCGTGAAGGAGGCTGAATTCACTTTCCTGAAAGAGAAAACAAATTCAACTGCCGGAAACCTGAGCGTTCAAATACAAAAACTAAAAGATGCCGGCTATATCGATGTTGTAAAACAATTCAAGAACAACTATCCTCAAACAATCTGCAAGATCACTCCCCAGGGCATCGCTGCTTTCGAAGAGTACGTAAAGAATTTACAAGCCTATCTCGGCGCCAAGTGAGAGGATCGTTGTCCGTTGTCCGTTGACCGTTGTCCGTTGACCGTTGACCGTAGCTTCAGCGGAGATCCGTCAATAAACGTGAAGGGGTTTTGTCAAAGACAAAACCCCTTCACGTTTATTGCTATACGAAAATTCAATTTACTGACAGTCAACTCGACGGTCAACGGTCAACGGTCAACGGTCAACTCGACGGTCAACGGACAACGAACAAAAGCTTGCTGCTATAAAAAAATGCAGCCCTCTAGACAAAGGGCCGCTTCTATTGGAAACTCTAAGTGTATACTAAAGAAAACTTTAATCAGGTTTAATATCTTCTGGGCTGTCTTACAGGAACAAGCACTAAAGCTGGCGTATGCTCTTTAGGAGCGAGGACGCGGTCAATTGCTTTTTTTAATTTCTTCGCCAGCTCTTTTCTTTTGTTGATCTTTTCTACTGACATAGGGTAAACTTTGGGTTGTGTACGGATGTATGATCTGCTTATCTCGAAACAACAGAAGAATAAGTTGCATCACCTTTTTTGTCGATGATCTTTACGCGATAAGAACTGTTAGCTGCAACATTTGAATCTCGGAAGGCGTATTCTGCAGTGCCTTTATCCTCGGTGGTAAAAATGATCGCAACAGTTTTGAATGAAGAGCCATTAACGCTTCTTTCAAGTTCAAGCTGGCCGGCCCCTTCATTGTTATTGACCGACCAGGTCAGTTGAGTTCGCTTATCAGTGGAGGTGCACTGCAATGCTTCAACAGAAGCTTTTGGCGCTGAAACTGAAGATGTGGAATCTTTGCTTGTAAAAGGGTTTGTGCCAGGATAAGCCATGGCAATAGTGGCGTTCAGTAAAAGGGCGATGATAAAGCCGTAAAAGTTCGTTTTCATTTCCTTGGGTTTGATTATTTCTCAATCGGCCCACAGGAGTATCGGATAAGCGAATCAAAACATCGAAAGGGTTGGTGGAATTCCCTGTACCAATTCTAGTCGTATTTTTCCGTAGTAGAATGTGGTTTTCTGTAACTCGAAACAAACGTAATAACTCGTTCGTGTATTTGCAAGCAACTACGCTAATTATTTTTTGACGCGAGTGAGGCACGAATGGCCGCGAATACACGCGAATAGTCTATGACTGAATAAGTTATTTCGAAAAAAAGCGATAAAAAAAAGCCCGGAAAATATTTTCCGGGCTAGTAAATTTCCCATTCAAACTGAATGATTATCCAACTCGATAGTTCACTATTCGTGTTTATTCGCGGCCATTCGTACTCATTCGCGTATGTCTTCGTCTTCCATTCTCGCAAACACTTCCGGATTGATCTTCTTCAGTGGATTGCTTCTGTTTTCATCATAACTGGCCCGTTGCTGAATGATATCGATGCATTCGTAAATGGCTGTCAGAAAGGATGACGCGTCTGCTTTGTCTTTACCCGCGATATCGAATGCTACACCATGGTCAGGAGATGTTCTCACCACCGGAAGTCCAGCCGTATAATTCACTCCTTCACCAGAAGCAAGTGCTTTGAACGGGATCAATCCCTGGTCGTGATACATTGCCAGTACCGCGTCGAATTTATCATAATGTTTTCTTGCAAAAAAAGCATCGGCACTGAATGGACCAACCACCAGCATGTTGCTGTTCTTTGCTTCTCTGATTGCTGGTTTGATGATCGTTTCTTCTTCGTTTCCGATCAGGCCTTCATCACCTGCATGAGGATTTAATCCAAGAACCGCAATGCGCGGCTTGTCAATCCCAAAATCACGTTGCAGGCTTTTATTAACGATATGCAGCTTGTTAACAATGTTCTCCTTGGTAATATACTTCGCAATGTCCTTTACCGGCACATGCTCGGTTACGAGTGCAACACGAAAGCTACCGGCACACATCATCATCACAACATCTTTTGCTTCAAAAAATGTTTTCAGATAAGGAGTATGACCCGGAAAACTGAAATCGGCAGACTGAATATTCTTCTTATGGATCGGTGCGGTTACAAGCCCGTCGATCTGCTGTTGTTTCAACGCCGCCACCGCCGTCTGCAAAGAGAGAACAGCATATTTGCCAGCCGCATCTTCCAGTTGCCCCGGGTTAATGGCTACTTCTTCCTCCCAGCAGTTGAATACGTTTACCTGCTTGTTATTAAGCCTGTTATATTCTTTTGTACTTTGATAATTGAAGTTTATTTCGGAGATGGACTTCCGGTAGAAGTTCACCACTTTATTCGACGCAAAGATCACAGGAGTGCAAAGATCAAGCAACCGGCTATCTGAAAAGGTCTTGATAATAAGTTCTAACCCGATCCCGTTCAGGTCGCCACAGGAAATGCCAATTACGGGCTTTGGGGGAGTATTAGACATTGTTTTACAGATTTGTAGGTAAAGTTAGGGAAAGTTGGCGATCCGTTGACCGTTCACCGTTGTCCGTTGTCCGCAGCAACCTTAGTTGTTTATAAATTACTACGGTCAACGGTGAACGGCCAACGAACAACGAACATCGTGTTTCTACCTGAGGCAAATTCACGGAAACTACTCATCTATATATACTCCGAACTTTCTATTTTTCCGGTTAAATCCGCTATCGATGAAAAAAGCACCAATACTCCTGTTGATGGGAATACTTTGCAGTATTCCCTCTGTGGCACAGATCGTGTCCAGCCGGATGAAGGAGGTGTTTTTAAAAACCGATCTTGTTAATGCTGCAGATAATTTCCAGGACCCGTGGGAAGTGACTTATGGGCCTGATGACTCTCTCTGGGTGACCGAGGCCAAGGGGTATAAGGTAAATAAAATACATCCTGTTAATGGCGGCTGGCGTACTATACTCGATCTGAGTAATGGTAGTAGTTTTAATCCGGGTTCTTTTCGTCGCACATTTGGCTCAGGGCAAAATCCATGGCCGCAGGGCGGAATGATGGGACTTGCGATCCATCCTGAATTTATGACAAATCCTGCCAAACGGTTTGTATATATCGCCTATGTAAGAAATTATATCGGCCAGAACCAGACATATGCAGGAGAAACGATCCAGGGGCATTTGTTCATGACCTGGGTGGTCAGGTTTACTTTCAACCCACTGTCTGGTCAACTGGATAACCCCGAGAAAGTTTGCGATACCATACGCGGCAGTAATGACCATAATTCCGGCCGTCTCATCATCAAGCCCGAAGGAGGAACCAACTATCTCTATTATGCTGTTGGTGACATGGGGGCTGGGCAGTATGATAACATCAGCCGGACGATCAAATCACAACTGACCAGATCTTATGAGGGAAAGATATTGCGTTTTAATCTTGAAGAAGACAATGATCCGGTACAGGAACCTGCTACAATGAACTATGATCGCTGGATCCCTAATGACAATCCCTACAATGCTACACTGGGAGTGCAGAGTGCGGTCTGGAGCATGGGCATGCGGAACAACCAGGGTTTTGCATATGATACGATCAACGGAATACCGCGTTTTTATGGAACCTCACATGGCCCTTTCAGTGACGATGAAGTAAACCTGCTTGAGCCGGGAAAGAACTATGGTCATCCATTGGTGATTGGATACAAGAATGATGGAAACTATAACAATGCAAAAGCGGGCCCTGCGGGAAGCTCTCTTCCGCTGATCACCAGTGAAATGGCCAATGCTACAACTATCGGGGCAAGTTATATGGATCCCATCTATTCAAACTACCCTGCTGTTGCAGGCAATAACTCAACACCCTGGTCTATTCAGTATATCTATAACAACCGCAATTACTGGGATGGATCAAATAACCTGCAGGCTCAGAGTGCAAATCAATACTGGCATTCCGAAGGATATTCCGGTTTAGGTGTGTATACAAAAAGCTTTATTCCCGGATGGAAGAATTCATTGCTGATCGAATCCTTGAAATGGGGACGCGTGCTCAGATTAAAACTGGCAAACGACGGCGCTTCCACTGTGCCCGTGGATGGTGCAGATACTATTGGCTATTTCGGAAGCAGAAATAGATTCAGGGATGTTGCGGTTGATCCGGGAGGCCGTTCCATCTATGTTGTGATGGATCGTTCTTCGAGCAGTTCCGGACCAAGTGCAAACAATCCGATTGTACCGGCTTGCGCAGGCTGTGTGCAGAAATATACATTCCTGGGATACCTGAATGATGCATCCAATAAAAGCTCGATACCGCAAGCAATAGACATTACTGAAGCAGCGCCGAATGCATGTGTGACGGGAAGTTCCGTTACCATCAGCAGCGCCAATCAGAACACCAATATCTGGGTGCCCTTTACCGGACCTGACGGCAACGTGCTGGCGGAAGTATACGCCAACGGAAATAATTTGGGAGTAGTTCAATCATCGTTTTATATACATAGTGGTTCTATCCGGATCGCTGGCGGTAAGAAGTATCTGCATAGAAATATCACCATCACCCCGGAAAATCAGCCGGCTGTTGGGCAACCAGTGCGGATCCGTCTGTATCTATCAAAGACCGAATTTGATGAACTGGATGCTGACGGAGCCAGTGGTATCAGCGGAATAACAGATCTGCGTATCCTGAAAAATGATGATGATTGCAGTTCATTCATACAGTCCACAACTTCAATAATCACACCCAATCACTGGGATGCCCATGGCGCGAATGGCTATGTATTACAGTATAACAATCTCACCGGCTTCTCATCTTTTTATTTTGGAGCAGCCGGAATTGTGTTACCTGTAAAGTTGCTTTCTTTTACTGCTACGCTGCAGACAAATGGTTCAGGCTTGTTGCAATGGGAAAGGAGTACCGGAGATGGACCTGCTGAATTTATAGTGGAAAGAAGTATTGACAGTAAGAACTATCAGCCGGTTGGGAAAGGACAGGGAACAGGAAATTCAGTTGCTAAATACTCTTTTTCGGATAATACATTAACCGCGGTAAACGCCCCGGTAGTTTACTACAGGCTTCGGATTGTTGACAAAGACGGAGTGGTTTCCTATTCAGCAGTGGTGCAGATGGCTCTGTCATTTATCGCGAACGGAATAAGCATCTCTCCGAATCCGACTTCGGGTGAAACAAAGATGATCATTCAGTCCCGCACTGCCAGCCGTGTCCAGTGGAAACTGTATGACAACTCCGGGCGTGTGGTAAAAAACGCAACAGCCGATCTGGTTAAAGGTCATAATATCATATCTGTTGATCTCGGTGGTGTAGCGGCAGGCGTTTATTACATACAGGTGAGTGGTGCAGGTATCGATGCGAAACTTAAAGTACAGCGCTTATAGTAATTGCAAAGATCCGAAAACACCAGCTTGATTTATTTAAGCCGGTGACGATCCCCATATGCAATTCCTTTCCAAAATATGCTGTTATTTTCCCGCCATAAATTGTTTTTTTCACATGGATTCGGATCTGTATTAAAGGATATTCGTGCTTCGCGAATATTAATGCATCGTCTCTTACGAGAGGGGACGTGCCCGGGCTGAACCCTTTTCGTAAGAGGTGATGCTTAATATATTTAGCCTTTATGGCTAAATAACAGGTTGAGGATTTTGAAAAAATAAAAGAATAAAGAGATAACAAGACTACAGTACAAAATATCATCATTCTTCCGGGCCTGGTTTGACACCGGGAAGAATTTCTTATGTCCGGACACTTCAACATACCGGCCAACTCCACGATCACCCAGGTAAACATTGTAACATCTACAGGCTGAGATATGGACTCAGAACCCGTTACGTGCTTCATTTCCTTGTGCTTTCCCCCTCCACACGTACGCTTCCGGCGATTCCGTACTTTTGCAGTATGTATACGCTCAAAAAGTCGCTGGGTCAGCATTTCCTCAAGGATGAAAACATTTGTCGTAAGATCATTTCTGCACTACAGGAGCGGCCTTTTACACAGTTGCTGGAAGTAGGCCCCGGTGGCGGCGCGTTAACAAAATATCTTCTGCAGATAGAAAAGATCGATTTTAAAGCAGTAGAGCTGGATGAAGAAAAGGTGGGCTACCTCACGGCCACATATCCCGCTATCCAGAACAAGATCATTCATCAAAGCTTTCTGGATATAGAAAAGCCATTTACAGGTCCGTTTACTATCGTTGGAAACTTTCCCTACAACATCTCTACACAGATCCTGTTCAAAATACTGGAGTGGAAAGAAGAGGTGGAATGTATGGTTGGAATGTTTCAGAAAGAAGTGGCACAACGCGCTGCTGCACCCGAAGGCAACAAAGTTTATGGAGTGCTCAGTGTACTTGTTCAGGCTTTTTACGATGTTGAATATCTTTTTGACGTATCCGAGCAAAGTTTCAATCCTCCGCCGAAGGTAAAGAGTGGTGTGATCAGAATGCTTCCACGCAAAGATGTTCCTGCAATGAAGTCCGAAAAGGATTTTTTTCTGCTTGTAAAAACTGCGTTTAATCAAAGAAGAAAAACTTTGCGGAATGCAGTTCGCGGATTGTTTGAACCAGCAATACTCGAAGACGAATTGTTTAATAAAAGGGCTGAGCAATTGAGCGTGCAGCAGTTTGCCGAACTCAGTTTTAAAATGAAATAATCGCGGATTTTTATGAAGAAAGTTATTATTACAGGAAAGGCGCATAATTATCTGAAAGAAACACTGGAAGGAAAAGGATATACCGTTGACTATGATCCGCAGATCACTTATGAGCAACTGGCGAATAGAATTCACGATGTGGACGGGTTGATACTAACGACCCGCATCAAAGTGGACAAAGCGCTGCTGGATAGAGCTCCGGCATTAAAGTGGATCGGCCGCCTCGGCAGTGGCATGGAATTAATTGATGTTCCGTATGCTGAAAGCAAAGGTATTCTCTGTGTAAGCAGCCCTGAAGGTAACCGAAATGCAGTAGCAGAACATGCAATGGGCCTTCTCCTCGCACTGATGAATAAAATACCTTCTTCATTCGAAGAAGTAAAACAATGGCTGTGGAAGAGAGACGAAAATCGAGGCACAGAACTGACCGGACGAACAGTTGGATTGATCGGTTTTGGAAACACCGGATCAGCCTTTGCAAAACTGCTGAAATCATTCGACGTGACCATTTTGGCGTATGATAAATACAAGTTCGGCTTCGCTGAAGGAAATGTGCGGGAGGCCAGCCTGGAACAGGTTTGCCGCTATGCAGAAGTGATCAGTCTTCATGTACCGCTGACCGACGAAACATTTCATATGGCCAATGCCTCTTTCTTTGATTCTCTGGAAAAACAACCCTATTTTCTTAATACCTGCCGGGGTAAAACAGTTGATACATCTGCCGTTATAGAAGCTTTGAAAAACAATAAGATAAAAGCAGCAGCGCTGGATGTTCTGGAGAACGAAAAGCTGGACACCTATACGGAGCCGGAAAAAGAGAATCTTAACTGGTTGCTTTCCCAATCTAATGTAATTATAACCCCCCATATCGCCGGATACAGCCACGAAGCCTTTTTAAGGATGACCGAGGTGACGCTTGAAAAATTAGGACTTTGATAGCGTTTTTTTTCTAATACTTTCTTATTTTTGTCACACTTAATACCGCAACGCTTCAGGTAGATCCTGAGGCGTTGTTATTTTTTTTGTTTATACCTAAGGAGGTAATTATGAGTAACATTCAGTATGTGACAAAGGAAACTCTGGAACAGATGAAACTGGACCTGCAGAAGATGAAATCTGTTGACCGTCCCGCGGCGAGCCGCGCTATCGCCGAAGCCAGAGAAAAGGGAGATTTGAAAGAGAATGCCGAATACGATGCTGCTAAAGAAGCCCAGGGTTTGTTGGAAGCCAAGATCGCCGTTATGGAAGGCGCTATGGCGAATGTGCGTGTATTGGATGAATCAAACATCGATACCAGCAAAGTGTCCATCCTCACTAAAGTAACCCTCACTAATCTGGCGACCAAAAAACGCGTCACCTATCAGATTGTAAGCGAAAAAGAAGCAGATCTTAAAGCAAGTAAGATCTCTATCTCATCGCCGATCGGGAAAGGTGTTCTTGGAAAAGTCGTAGGCGATATCGCAGAAGTGCAGGCACCTGCAGGACTCATCAAATTCAAGATCGAAGATATCACAGTATAACCTTGTGTAAGGCAAAGCCCGGCACTTTTGTCAAAAGAAGAGAGGTTTAATAGCGTTGCAAATCTGCACTTATTAAACCTCTCTTCTTTTTGAATACTTGAATGCAGATCTATTTTTTTACATTCAATTGAAAGTTCAAACCAATATAATAATTCCTTCGGGGTGCTGCGTTGTAATATCGTCCTGCAGCAGCATTGATATCGTTACCCAGGCTATACTTCTGGTCAAGCAGATTGTCAGCGCCAATATAGAAGTTGTAGCCGATCTTTTTTGATCGTTTTGCTTTCCATCCTATACGGCTGCCGAACAACTGGTAAGACTTTGCTGTGGCGGTATTGGCATCATTGAGATAGATACCGGATGAAGCATAGAAATTCAGATTCAGAAATACCCCGTTCTTCATTTGCATATCCGCCATCGCCGCAAATGTTCCTTTAGGAACACTCGGTACACTCTTTCCACTAAAATCATCCGTGCCCTTTATAAAACTACCATACCTGAAATGATTATAGGTGTAGTCAGTATTGATGGTGATATAGTCTATCAATTTGCTTTGTAATGGTTGATACGTATAATCTGCATGCGATTCAATTCCTTTCTGTTGTACATCTCCGGCATTAACGAAGAAGTCTGCTCCGGCTGCATCTCTTCGTTGCACGAGCGCATTGTTCAAACGGAAATAGAACGCAGTTGCTTCGATCCTTAGTTTATTATGAAACAATGAATAGCGCGCCGTCATTTCATAATTCCAGCCTTCCTCTGCTTCAAGTTCTGTGCTGATCACTCCTGTTGAAGGCAGTAATTCCGCAACCGTTGGGGGAGAGAACCCTCTTGACACTGTTCCGAAAAGAGAAAGTTGTGTCCCGATCTTTCTCATCAAACTGATCCTTGGGGCCACCTCGTTCTTATACGACCGTGTTTGCCTTATTACCGGATAACTGCTCAGTCGTGAAAATGCTACGCTTGTTTTATTCAGACTGGCTCCCGCCTGAATAAACCATTTACCTTCAAGAGACCAGTCTCCCTGGAGAAATACGCTGATATTCCGGTAATTGATATCATCATTTGTCTGCAGTGTATCCGGGTTGCCGTTTCTGTTTCTGGCGACCTGTGTGTTGAAGTATCCCTGCTGAAATTCCGCACCTCCATTGATCGCCCATTGCGCTTTCTTCCAGGTAAATGTTGTACGCCCGCCATAAGAAGGTTCATTCCGCCTTTCATAGTTTCTGATAGTCGGATTTTTTATCTGGGAGAATGCTCCGTATAATGTCGTTGCATTTTGCAGGGATGAACTGATCAGGTATTTATTTGTAAAACCGGCGAGTATATTTTTTTGATAGATCGTTGCCTGCGCCTGTTCCGCCCCCGGAAAACCGCCTGCTGCGGGACGAGCTGCTTTAGGATTACTGTTGTATTCTGCAAGCGTTAATGCTCCCGGTGTCTGATATTGCATATCCGTAAACAGAACTGTTGCACTCAATTCCTGTTTATCCGATATTTTCAGCTGTGATAGCCAGGAGAAGTTATCACGACGCATCGCACTCTGATCTCGATAGCCATCACTCTCGTTATGCGCATAGGTAAATTGATTTTTGTTATCGCCATTGCCAAACCGTGCTGACGCAAAAACGTTCTGAAGATTATAACTACCCGTCAGGTAGTCAACAGAAACCCCGGGCTGCCACTGATCAAGGTTGTTGATCAATACAAGACCTCCGGTTCCGGCACCGTATAAACTGGATGCAGGCCCCTTGAAAATTTCCAGGCTGGAAAAATTATTCCATGCAAACTGGTTGAAGTACGTGTTCCCTCCGGGATCAGTTACCGGTATATCGTTCCAGTATACTTTCACATTTCTTACACCAAATGGCGAACGCAGGGAACTTCCCCGGATATTGATCCGGTAACTGCCGGGAGAACGTTCTTCCATGCGCACGCCGGCAATCGTATTAAAACTGTTAACGAGTGAAGATTTATTGTAAAGGTCACCATTATGGATATCAATGATCCTGACCGGCACACCGGCTTCGGAGAGCTTTCTGTATTGTCCGAATGTTCTCACCGTTACCTCTTCCAGTAAACGGGACGTATCTTTTATTTCATCCTGCGAGAAAACAGCTGAGGGGGTCAGCCAGATCATCGCAGCAATAACTGCTGTTTTTTTCATTGATTGGTATTGGTTCCGGATACTAAGGTAAATCTTAACTTTGGCAACATTCAATGAATGATGACTTAGAAGTTCGAAAGTTGCTGTACACATAGCTTTAATGTGATCAGTTTAAATCAAACACTGAGCCTCATTTTTTATAAAATCAAGTAACATGACTATTTTTTCGAAGATCATTGCTGGCGAGATACCGGGTTATAAGATTGCAGAGAATGATCGCTTCTTTGCTTTTCTTGATATTTTTCCTCTGCGTGAAGGCCATGTACTGGTGATACCCAAGCTCGAAGTAGATAAATTTTTCGATCTGCCAGCTGAATATTTATCAGCAATGCTTGTGTTTGCCCAGCCGATCGCAAAGGCGATCGAGAAGAGTTTTGATTGTAACCGGGTAGGACTTGAAGTGGTAGGATTGGAAGTTCCACATGCACACCTGCATCTGATCCCCATCAACGAAGCAAACGATCTGAATTTTGTGCAGGATAAACTGAAACTAAGTCCTGAGAGACTTAAAGAGGTACAGGAACTGATCGTCGGAAATTTATAACCGGACTGCAAGACTGCGGCTGTCGCTTTGCGCGTAACAACATTGCTCAAACAGATGAGACCTGGCGGGCAATACTTATTCGGTCTCGAAACTAAACATCCCCTTCCCGTGTTTCCGGTAAAAAAACAACCGGTAAAACGGGAAGGGAGTATATGTAACGAAGCACTTCCTCCGGCATTGCGGTGTTATCCCAACGAAGAGTTATTTCATCAGCCGGTGCGGATTCTTCTTCAAAAAATCTTCCCAGCCATTCAGGCCTTTGCCTTTTAGTGGTAGCGCGCTGCCCATTTGAAAGTGATGGCAAACCGCTATCGCCAATGCATCTGTTGCGTCAAAATATTGCGGAGCTTCTGCGATATTCAAAAGCTGCTGCAGCATTTTCCAGACCTGTTCCTTATCGGCATTACCGTTTCCTGTAACAGATTGTTTCACTTTTCGTGGAGAATATTCTGTCACCGGGATCCCGGCGCTCATCGCGGCTGCAATTGCCACGCCCTGCGCACGACCCAGCTTCAGCATACTTTGCACGTTTTTGCCAAAAAACGGCGCCTCGATCGCAAATTCATGGGGCTTATAGGTTGTGATAAGCTCGGTTACTTTTTCATGGATCATAAGCAAACGCTCGTGATTGTCCTTTTTTGCTGAAAGTTTAAGGGCATGCATTTCCCTGAGAGAAATCTTTCCCTGCTGTACCCTTATAACGCCATACCCCATTAAGAGGGTGCCGGGATCAATACCAAGGATTATTTTAGCTGACTTTTCCAAACCGCACTGTATTTTTACGTTATCAGGGAATACTCAAAAGTAAACAGTAAAACTGCAAAATTCAAAAGAACAATACATCGCCTGTTTTTCCCGGTTCGTTGCATTTGACGTCTCCTTTTGAATTTTCCTCTTAAATTTTGCATTATCCGCATGCCTGGAAAGATCATACATAACAAACGATTTCGGTATTTTATCAATTATTTTCTTGGACCGCTCTTGTTTATATGGCTTTCTTATTCCATTTTCCGGCAAATCGGCAATCAGCCGGGATTGGAAGAATCATGGCTGCATATCAAAAATGCTTTCGATAGCCAGCGGGTTTGGCTATTGCTGGCAGTAATGCTGCTCATGCTGGTCAATTGGTCTGTCGAAACCATCAAGTGGAAGCTCGCTGTACAGCGTGTGCAGAAGATAGATTTTGTAACGGCGCTAAAAGCGGTAATGTCTGGTGTTTCGTTTTCTGTGATGACCCCAAACAGGGTGGGTGAGTATCTCGGTCGTGTACTGTATATGGAAGAAGGCAAAAGATTGAAGGCGATCTCACTTACGATCACCGGAAGTATCAGTCAGCTGATCATCACCCTGCTGATGGGATTTATTTCGTTGCTGATACTCGCAGAACGTATTACCGACAGCGGAATGATCAGCACATTCTGGTTTCGCATGGTCATTTACGGAGTACTGGGGGCACTCGTTATTTTAACACTATTTTATTTCCGGCTGGCGGTACTGGTAAAATGGATCGACAGGCTGCCGGTAATGAAGAAATACACCTGGTTGCTCGATACGCTGGAGAATTTTAATGCAACGGTATTACTGCAATTACTGTCTTTATCAGCAATCAGATTTGTTGTATTTATCATACAATATTTTCTCCTTTTTCGTTTATTCGAAGTGGAGGTATCCTGGTGGCAGGGATGGTGGGCGGTCAGCCTTTCTTTCCTGGTGATGGCGGTGATCCCGACGATTGCGCTTTTTACCGATCTGGGGTTAAGAGGAAAAGTGAGTTTGCAATTGCTGGGCCTGTTCAGCAGTAACCAACTCGGGATCAGTCTGACAGCGCTAAGTATATGGTTTATTAACCTGATTATTCCGGCTGTGGTAGGAAGTTTGCTTATCTTAAGCATAAGAAAGATCTTTAAAAATAAATCGGATAAAAAGGTAGGGGACCACCCTGGTTGATTTGTTGTTGGACAAACCAGCGGCTATTCCGCTCCCTGATCCTGACCCGTTGTGAAAATTTAAATAAAGCGATTGATGAAAGTCATACTAAAATTATTGTTCCTGCCGGTTGTAATACTGCTGGCTTTTACTACAAAAAAAGACAAACCCTTTACGGACTCCTGCGGCATAAAGAATACCGCCTTTAAAGCCGGCGAGAAAGTAACCTATAAAGTGTACTACGCTGTTGCAGGTATCTATGTAGATGCAGGTACGGCCACCTTTACAAATACGCTCGAAATGCTGAATAACCGTCCGGTATATCATATTGTCGGGGAAGGGCACACCAACTCTTCTTATGATATCCTGTACAAAGTGAGAGATAAATACGAATCGTATATAGATACGGCCACATTGCAGGCGCTGAAGTTTGTTCGTAATGTGAATGAAGGCGGGTATAAGAAATATCAGAACGTGACCTTCAATAAAACAGCTAATACGGCTGTGACCAATGATGGTGTATTCAACGTTCCGGCTTGTGTGCAGGATGTGGTGAGTTCGGTGTTTTATGCGCGGAATATCGATTTTGATGTACTCCGCCCAAATGATAAGATCTCGTTTTCTATGTTCCTGGATAATGAAGTGTACAGTATGTACATCCGGTATCTTGGAAAAGAAACGATCAAAACCAAATATGGTAAATTTGATGCGATCAAGTTCAAGCCTTTACTGATCAAAGGAACCATCTTTGAAGGTGGCGAGAATATGACTGTTTGGATAACAGATGACGAAAACCATATTCCGATCCGTATCGAAAGCCCGATCGTAGTGGGAAAAGTAAAGATAGATATGATGGGACATGAAAACCTGAGATACCCGCTCAGCTCATTAGTAAAAAGAAGATAAATTCTGACCAGATAGAAAGAAACGCGGCGCTTATAACAGGGCCGCGTTTCTTTTTATAACAAGTATGCTAAAGATCATCGAGTTTAAAAATATCCTTTACGCTTATTCCTTTTTCTGTTTGCTGCAATGTGCAACATTCATTCACAGGATCATGCTCAAAAAAGAGTATGTAATCATTCTCAATCGCCTCTTTGTAAAAGGCTTCTTTTTCCTTTAGCGTGGTCAACGGTGTGGTGTCATAAGCCATCACATAAGGCATGGGAATATGCGCAACAGAAGGAAGAAGATCCGCCATAAACACGATCTTCCGCCCTTTGTATTGCATCTTCGGCATCATCATGCTACTGGTATGTCCGTATGCAAACAACACAGAAATACCTGGTGCAAAATCAAGTTCTTTCAATTTGCCGTTTGTATCTGATCTCTCTGTTGTGGACTGTAGGTGTTCAACAAATCTGAGTTTCCCGCTTTCTTTTATCGGCAGGATATTCTCTTTTAAGAAAGAGGCTTTCTCCCGGGGATTGGGTTCTGTTGCCCATTTCCAATGCTCCTCGCTGCTCCAGAAAGTCGCATTTTTAAAAGCGGGAACAAACTTGTCATCTTCTTTTTTGATCGCGCCGCCGCAGTGGTCAAAATGAAGATGCGTCAGAAAAACATCAGTGATATCATCTCTGTGAAAGCCGTATTTCGCGAGTGATTTATCCAGCGAATCATCACCGTGCAGGTAATAATGCCCAAAAAATTTTGCATCCTGTTTATCTCCCATACCGGTGTCAACCAGTATCAATCTGTCTCCATCTTCAATAAGCAAAGAGCGGAGAGCCCAGCTGCACATATTGTTCTCGTCTGCAGGATTCAATTTGTTCCAGATACTTTTCGGCACAACGCCAAACATCGCGCCGCCGTCAAGTTTGAAGTATCCGTTATTGACGCTGTATAATTTCATGTCTTACAGATTAAGAAGCTCCTTGCTTTTGTTTCTGCAATGCAGAATAGATCCAGATAAGCCCGATGGTAAAGAAAACGATCAGTGAAAGGATCGAGTTTCGCATATTGCCGGTAATATCTTCGATAAAGCCAAAGCTGAATATGCCTATCACAACGGCCAGTTTTTCTGTCGCATCGTAGTAGCTGAAGAAAGAAGAGGTGTCTTTTGTCTCAGGCATCAGTTTCGAATACGTAGACCGGCTTAATGATTGGATGCCACCCATCACAAGCCCTACGCCCACTGCCAGGCAGTAAAAATAATATTCAGTATTAACACCTTCATCAGCCAGCAACGCCGTGTAATATGCCGCGAGGCAGATCAGTATCCAAAAAAAGATGATGGAGATAAGCACCCGCAGGTTGCCATATTTTGAAGACATTCTGGACATGCCCCATGCGCCCGGAATCGCTACCAGCTGGATCAATACAACCGTAATGATCAATTTTTCTGAAGGCAACTGCAGTACTTTACTGCCAAAAACAGTTGCTGCCAGCATCACAGTTTGAACTCCCATACTGTAAAAGAAGAATCCCCGGAGAAATCTTTTCAATACCGGCATATGCTTAACCTGATCATACACTTTTTTCATTTCTCTGAAGCCATCTTTTAGCACATTTCCTTTTACAGCGTCTTTTCGAATCGGTTTGGGCAGCCGTGCAAATGGGATCTGAGCAAAACCAAACCACCAGAAACCAACTAACAGGAAGGTAAGACGGGTTGCAAAACCTTCCTGACCGGGCATAGCCATCAACAACCCGAAGCCGATGAACTGCATTAATACACTGCCAAGATATCCATAGGAAAACCCTTTGGCGCTGATACGGTCCTGGTCTTCCGGTGCCGCAATTTCAGGCAGATAAGCATTATAAAATACAAGACTGCCTGCATAGCCCATCGCAGCAAGCATGAACCCAATGATGCCCATGCTTAAAGTATCTGACTCAAAAAAGAAAAGACTGCTACACCCGATAGCGCCCATGTAGCAAAAAAAGCGCATGAAGTTTTTCTTATTGCCCCGCGTATCCGCAATAGAAGTCAGGATCGGATAGGATATCGTAACGATCAGGTAAGCGGTTGCGATAATGTAATCATAAAGTGCTGAATTGATAAAAGTCCGGCCGAATAATTCCACTTTCCCGTCCCCATCAGCCCCTTTGGTAACAGCCAGAAAATAAATAGGAAAAAACGAAGTAGTGATAACAAGGTTATACACCGAATTAGCCCAGTCATACATTGCCCAACCGTTCACTACTTTCTTTGAAGCCGTTTGCATACACATTTATTGAATGAACACTAATTATCGCGAATGGCCGCTAATGAACGCGAATAGCTTGCTTAGTGACAGGTCCTTAAAAATATCTTTTGCGTAATAGTCAGAACTATGAACGGCCATTCGCGTTCATTCGCGGCCATTCGTGTTCATGCTATTTTTATTTTATTATACCTTTCCAGATAAGGAACAGCATGATAAAGCCAACAATTATTCTATAGATTCCCCAAACACGGAAACCATATTTTTTTAAGAAGCCGATAAAGAATTTGATCGCAAGCAATGCCACCACAAAAGCAACAAGGCTTCCGATCAGCAGCGTCATCATATTATCGCGGGCGATCACTTCCGGGTTTTCTTTATATGTATCCCAGAAGCTCTTCGCTGATGCGGCAAACATAGTAGGCACTGCCAAAAAGAAAGAAAATTCTGCAGCAGCACTTCTGCTCAGCTTCTGGCTCATACCTCCGATAATGGTAGCCGCACTGCGGCTCAACCCCGGGAATACGATCGACAACACCTGGAAACATCCAACAATAAAAGAGGTTTTCGGGCTGATATTCTCTTCCGAAAAGATCTGCGGTTTATTGAACCAGCGATCCACAAAAAGCAAAATCACACCACCACCTATCATAACACAAGCGATAAAAGTAAGATTGCCCAATGCATCATCAATATGGCTTTTCAGCAAATACCCAAAAGCCAGCGCCGGCACCACCGCGATCATCAGTTTGAGATAAAAACCGATCCTTTTAAAATCGAAAAACTTCTTCCAGTACAAAACAACCACGGCGAGAATAGCTGCCAGCTGAATAACCACCTCAAACATCTCAAGGAAAGGCGTGTGCTCAACCCCCAATAACGGATTCGTAAACTTCATGTGAGCTGTAGAAGAGATCGGCAAAAACTCCGTCAACCCTTCCACAATGGCAATAATAATAGCGTCAATTGTCTCCATAATAAATTGTAAAGTCCAAAAATATTATCTATCAACCAATTCCTTGCGAACATAATCAAATCATAACCTCCTCCTCCTCTGACCGCCAGAGCTTCAGCGCAGGAGGTTTTCCCCTCTTAGCCCAAAAAAAGAAAGGTGACACACTGCTGCATCACCTTCTAAACTTATCGACCCATCAATTCGTTTTACTTTTAAGCTTTTGGCTTTTTGAAGATCGCATAGATCTCGATCACCAGCCCTGCCAAAATCAGCAATGGCGCCACCGTGATCCTTGTTGTGCTATACACCTGATCAGCATTGAACACCGCCGGATCTGTGCTCTTTCCGCCCGCCATCAGAAACATACCAATCGCGATCACTGCCGCACCTATCGCCATCCACATGTAATTATCCTTCGAAAACATGGTCGGCGTGGTGCTGGTCTTATTTTCAGTCATTGTGTTGAATTTGGGTGTGCAATATAAGGAAATGACGGGTTTCTGTAAAATACGAAATATAATGTATCGTTGTCCGTTGTCCGTTGACCGTTGACCGCGATAAAGCCGTTGCGGTCAACGGTCAACGGACAACGGACAACGATCCTAATACAGATCATCCAGCTTCATTTTCAAATACTTCAACACACTTCTATGCGTACTGAACAGCGTAATAAAGATGCCCAGCAGGAACAGCCCGCCGAACAGTAATGCCAGTGTGGTCGTATCGTGGATGGCTTTCATGCCCGGGATCTGCATTTCCGCTATATAAACGAGCAGGCCAACGGCAGCAACGGCGATGATGCCGCTGATAGCTCCGTTGACGATCGCACGGATATTCATGGGTTTGGCGATAAACCAGCGTGTAGCACCCACCATTTGCATGGTTTTGATCAGGAAGCGGTTGCTGAACATGGCCAGCCTGATCGTATTGTCGATCAGCAGGATCACGACCAGGGATATGATGATAGCACCCACCAGCAGGGCAATCCCGATCTGGCGGACGTTCTTATTCACTGTATCGACCAGCCCCTCAGGGTAGGTCACATCGGCTACATAGGTCTGCTTCGCCAGGTCCGCCTTGATAGCGGCCAGCGAATCAACCGTTACATAGTCTCTTTTTACAAAAAAATTGATACTGTTTGGCAGCGGATTCGCCTCCAGGATATTATCCCAGCTTTCATTCCCGTCTTTCATGTACTGCGCCTTCGCGTCTTCCTTGGTCACGAATTTGATCGATTTCACATATGGCTGCGTCGAAATATACTGCCAGAGCGCTGTACTGTCGCTTGGGTTCAGATCGCCGCGCAGCGCCGCCATCACTTCGATATTTTCTTTGAAATAGTTGCCAAGCTTGTTGGCATTGATCACAAACCAGCCAATAATACCAAGAAGGAACAGCACCAGTGTAACACCGAGGATCGACATGAAATATGAGGGTTTAGCTCTCTTGATAGAAGCTTTGCCGGATTTGGCCATAACACAGAATTTTGAAATTAATGGGTTGTTCCAGCTTCCGGGGAATCCAACCTTGGAAGCAGGTATGGCAAAAATAACCAATTTAAGCCCAATGTTGCTCGATATTGACGGATCAATCAGAGATACCTCCGGTCCGGCATACACGTAACATTGAATTTAAGAGCTATATCAGTATTTTTGCAACCCTTTTCTAACGGTCGATTGCTGGCTATATTGCCATGCGGACCAGGATATTTGTTAAGACAAGTAAAAAAGTAAAAGCAAAAAGTCAAAAGTAAAAAGCACTCCCAAACGCAGTGCCTGCCAGTTTTTTACTTTTTAATTTTGACTTTTTACTTAAAAACACAACAACACATAATAACTAACATTGATGGAATATAACTTCAGGGATATTGAAAAGAAATGGCAGCAGCAATGGAAAGACACGCACGCTTACAGAGTGCTGAATGAAACCAGCAAACCTAAATACTATGTGCTGGACATGTTTCCTTATCCCAGTGGTGCCGGTCTTCACGTAGGCCATCCTCTCGGATACATCGCGTCTGATATTTACAGCCGTTATAAAAGATTAAAAGGCTTCAACGTCCTTCACCCGATGGGGTTTGACGCTTTTGGTCTTCCTGCGGAGCAGTATGCCCTGGATACAGGACAGCATCCCGCTGTAACCACCCGCAACAATATCGCTACATTCAAATCACAGCTGAACAATATCGGTTTCTGCTATGACTGGGAGCGGGAAGTGAATACCAGCGAAGCGAATTACTATAAATGGACACAATGGATCTTCCTCCAGTTGTTCGATTCTTTCTTCAATCGCCATAGCAACCGTGCTGAACGCATTTCCGTGCTCGTGGATGCATTTGAAAAAGAAGGAAACAAGTCACATCCAAGTCCTGGTGATCCATCACTCCGCTTTACTGCAGACCAGTGGGAGAACTTTGACGAAGCGCAGAAAATGGATATCCTGATGAGCTATCGGCTGTCTTTCTGCGGCTATGGCGAAGTGAACTGGTGTGAAGCGCTGGGTACCGTATTGGCAAATGATGAAGTAGTGAATGGTGTAAGCGAACGCGGCGGCTATCCTGTGGTGAAAAAGAAATTGCGTCAGTGGTATCTGCGTATCACAGAATATGCTGACCGCCTTTTGCAAGGCCTTGAAACAGTCGATTTCAGCGATGCGATGAAGGAAATGCAGACGAATTGGATCGGTAAGTCAAGCGGTGCAGAGATCGACTTCAAGGTGGGGAGCCCCCCCCTACCCCCCCCTTCAGGGGGGAATGAGTCTCCGCTGCTGGGACTTGCTGATAAAACTGTGTATGATTTAACTAAAGAACTTGCAAGACGTCATCGTGAGGAGCCAACTAACGAAGAGGAATATTTGTGGCAGTTGTTGCGAGGTAATAAAGCAGGGTTTCATTTGCGGAGACAGCATATTATAGGATCTTATATAGTTGACTTCGTTTGTCTGAAGAAGATGGTGACAATCGAAATTGATGGAGGTTACCATAATGATCCCGAAATAAAAAAATATGATGAAGAAAGAACTCATTTCTTAAAAACAAACGGCTTTACTGAGCTTAGGTTTACTAATGAAGAAGTAAAAAAAGATGCAGCAGCGGTTGTCCAAAAAATAACTGAAGTACTTTCAAATACGAAAGACGTTTCAAAACCATCAGAGTCTTCGCAAGTCTCCCCTGAAGGGGGAGATTTAGAGGGGGCCTCTCTCCGCGTTTACACCACCCGTCCGGACACCATCTTCGGTGTCGACTTCATGGTAATCGCCCCGGAGCATGAACTGGTTGACCAGATCACAACGCAAGAGCAAGCTGCCGCCGTTGAAGAATACATCACTTATGTAAAAAGCCGCAGCGAGCGTGAACGCATGGCGGAAAAAAAGATCAGCGGTGTATTCACCGGGGCTTTTGCGATCAATCCCTTTGATGGAAAGAAGATCCCTATCTGGATCTCTGAATATGTACTCGCCGGCTATGGTACCGGCGCCATCATGGCCGTGCCTTGCGGCGATGAGCGCGATCATAAATTCGCGAAGCACTTTAATATCCCTATCACCAATATCATCGGCTCTCACTACAATGGTGAGGAAGCAAATGCAACAAAAGATGCAATCCTTGAGAATTCAGATTTCCTGAACGGTCTCGTGATGAGAGAAGCCATTGAAGTGGCGATCAAAGAAATCGAAAACAGAGGCATCGGTATCCGCAAGACCAACTTCAAGATGCGTGATGCCGCTTTCAGCCGCCAGCGTTACTGGGGTGAGCCATTCCCGATCAAATGGATCAATGGCGTCGCTTACCCGCTGGCTGAAAAAGAACTGCCGCTGGAATTGCCGCACGTGGATTCTTACAAACCCGGTCCGGAAGGCGAAGGCCCGCTGGCAAATATTCCTGCCTGGACCTCGCAGCATCTCGAAACCAATACAATGCCTGGCTACGCCGGTAGCAGCTGGTATTTCCTGCGCTATATGGATCCGGGAAATGGAGCTGAATTCTGCAGCCGTAAAGCATCGGATTACTGGGGGCAGGTAGATATCTATATCGGAGGAACTGAGCACGCGGTCGGTCACCTGTTATACAGCCGTATGTGGACGAAAGCATTGTATGACCTGGGTTATATCGGTCATGATGAACCGTTCAAAAGATTGATCAACCAGGGAATGATACAGGGAAGCAGCCGGTTTGTGTACAGGGTGAGAGGAACGAATGAATTTGTTTCGGCAGGTTTGAAAGATAAGTACGAGACAGACGAAATACATGTCGATGTAAATATTGTGGATGGAGTTGAGCTGGATGTTGAATCGTTCCGGAAATGGCGTGAAGAATATCGTGATGCAAAGTTCATTCTAGAAGGCGAAAAATACATCTGCGGAACACTCACTGAAAAAATGAGTAAGCGTTTGTTCAATACCGTAAACCCGGATGATCTGGTTAACAAATACGGCGCCGACACATTCCGCATGTACGAAATGTTCCTCGGCCCTGTAGAAATGAGCAAACCCTGGGATACAAAAGGTATCGAAGGCGTTCACCGCTTCCTTAAAAAACTCTGGCGTTTGTTCTATGATGAACTGAAAGGCAAAGTATGGACCGATGAAAAAGCAACCGACGCTGAATTAAAAGTCTTGCATAAAACCATCAAACAGATCGAAGAAGCAACAGAACGCTTCAGCTTCAACACCGGCGTAAGCGGATTCATGATCGCTGTCAACGAACTGAACGATCTCAAATGCACCAAAAAAGAAATTCTGCAGCCATTGCTGATCCTGCTTACTCCTTATGCTCCTCACGTTGCAGAAGAGTTGTGGCAGTTGCTCGGCAACGAAGGCAGCATCCTTAATGCGCCATACCCTGTCTTTGAAGAAAAATATGTAAAAGAAAGCAGCAAGGAATACCCGGTTTCCATAAACGGTAAACTGCGGACCACCATGAACATCTCTCTCGATGCAACTCCCGCCGAAGTTGAAAAGCTCGCGCTTGAAAACGAAGTGGTTCAGAAATGGCTCGAAGGAAAAGCCCCAAAGAAGATCATCTTCGTAAAAGGGAAAATGGTCAACGTGGTGATCTAAGTAAAAAAGTAAAAAGTAAAAATTCAAAAGTAAAAAAGGGAGTCTGTTATCAGGATCCCTTTTTTACTTTTGAATTTTTACTTTTTACTTTTTCCACAATCGGTTAGCCCCGAACCCCTTTTCGCCGTACATTCAGCGACCAAAATGCTTTTTCAATGAAGAAATTCTTCTCTCTTGCCGTGTTGTGCTGCTCGGCGCGGCTCTTTGCACAGGATGCAACTCATTTTCTTTCAAATCCCTGTCTTACGCCGGATGGGCAAACCGTGATCTTCAGTTATGAAGGCGACCTCTGGAAAGCCGGCGTTAAAGATGGTCAGGCAACCCGCTTAACTGCCATGCAGGGTTATGAGACCAATCCCCGTGTTTCTCCGGATGGCAAATGGATCGCGTTTACTGGTCGCCAGTATGGCAACGGAGATATCTTCATCATGCCGGTATCTGGTGGAGACGTTGCGCAGGTCACCTATCACAGCTCCAATGATGAGGTAACCGGCTGGAGCTGGGATTCGAAGTCGATCTATTTCAACAGCGGAAGAATGGGGCAGGTGGCTGGCTTTAAAGTAGCCGCAACCGGCGGCACTCCACGCCGCGTATTTGGAAGCAACTTCTTCCAGTATGATCATAACCTGGTTGAACATCCGAGCTCAGGGGAGATTTTCTTCAACGATACCTGGGAAAGCTCAAACCAGGCACAACGTAAACGTTATAAAGGACCATTCAATCCCGACATACAATCTTACAATCCGCAAACCAAACAGCATAAGAAATATACTGACTGGGAGGGTAAAGACTTTGCCGCAACGATCGACAAAGCCGGCAACATTTACTTTATCTCTGATGAAGCAAATGGTCAGTACAATCTGTACACCATCGAAAAGGGCAAAAAGAAAGCGCTTACCAAATTCAGTTCATCCATCAAAACGCCCATCGTAAATGCCCAGGGAGGAACGATCGTTTTTGAAAAAGATTACCAGCTCTGGAAATATGATGTAAAAAGCGGGAACGAAAGCAAACTGGATATTTCTATCATCCGCAATAATATCTTACCAAAAGAGAAAGACTTCGATGTGAAAGGTAATATCTCCGCTTTTGATGTTTCTCCGGATAACAAAAAGCTCGCATTTATATCCCGCGGTGAATTATTCGTAAGCGATATAGATGGCAAATTTGTTCAGCAGATCAGAAGAGGATCGGCAGAACGTGTACGTGAAGTAAAATGGACAAGTGATAACAGAACACTTTTGTTCAACCAGACATTCGGTGGATATACCAATTGGTACACGATCAGTGCTGATGGAAAAGGAACACAGAAACAACTCACAAAAGACACGCGTAATAACCGCCAGCTGGTGATGAATAAAAAGCGTGATAAAGGTGTTTATCTCAGTGGACGTGATGAGATCCGTTTGCTTGATGTAAAAACAGGCGAAAGCAAAACGCTTGCGAAACAGGAGATCTGGGGTTTCCAGAACAGTGATCCTGGGTTTTCTCCGAATGATGAATACGTGATCTTTTGTGTATACAAAAACTTTGAACGAGAGATCTTTGTTCATAATCTGAAAGAGAACAAAACAGTGAATCTTACCAATACAGATATCACGGAAGCGGATCCTGTATGGGGGCCTGATGGCAAATACATCTACTTTACTTCACAACGTTTGAAACCTGCTTATCCTTTCGGTATGCCGAACTCAAAAGTATACCGGATAGCACTCGAAAAACTGGATGAGCCATTCCGCATAGATAAGTTTGATGAGCTGTTCAAAGAAGAAAAGAAAGACACTGCAGCAAAAAAAGATACTTCTAAAAAAGCAGCAACAGCTGCGGCAACTCCTCATGTAAAAACGATCACAATAGACGCAGAAGATCTGATGGAGCGTATCGAAAGGATCGGACCTTTCTCAGGTTCACAAAGCCTTGTTGATGTATTGCAGAAAGGCGATAAGACCATTGTTCTTTATCATAGCGATCACGAAGGCCGGTACTCACTCTGGAAAACTACAAAAGAGCCGTTCGAGCAGGACAAAACGGAAAAAGTTTCCGACGGCGGCGTTTCCGGACTGGTAGATGCGAATGATAAACTGTATGCATTAAACAATGCAGGAATCAACAAGCTGAACCTGGATCTGAACCGCCTCGATCCGATCAATATCAGCTTCACTTTCCGTCGTAATCTTTCGGCCGAATTCGGACAAATGTTTGAAGAAGCCTGGGCGCAAATGGAAGAGAATTATTATGATGAGAAATTCCATGGTCTCGACTGGAAAAAGACCAAACAGTATTATCAGCAGTTCATTCCTTACCTCAACAACAGGGCAGATCTGCGTATTTTGCTGAATGACATGTTGGGTGAGTTGAACTCTTCACACCAGGGCTTTGGTACATTTGGGGTTGATGAAACCATTGCGCTGACCAATACAACCATGGAAACGGGGATCATCTTTGATGAAGCGTCTCCTTATACTGTGAAGTATATTGCAAAACGTTCCGCTGCTGACAAAAAAGGAATCGATGTTCGTCCGGGTGATGTGTTGACCAAAGTGAATGGAGAGCCGGTTCAGACAAGCAAAGACCGCAACTTTTATTTCACCCGTCCGTCAATGGATAGAGAGATAAGCCTCGAATTCACCCGCAACGGCCAACCTGTATCTGTAAAAATACATCCGCAATCAAGCTTGTACAACAACCTGTATGACGAATGGATCGATGAGAATCAGAAACGTGTTGATGAAAAAGGTAAAGGCCGGATCGCTTATGGATATATGAAGAATATGGGCCAGCCAGAGCTGGAGCAGTTCATCATCGATATGACAAAAGAACTCAATAAAAAAGATGCGTTGATCTTTGACCTGCGTTACAACACTGGCGGAAACGTTCATGATGAGGTATTGCGTTTCCTTTCTCAGCGTTCTTATCTCAAATGGAAATACAGAGAAGGAGGTCTTTCTCCTCAGTCTAACTTTGCCCCTTCAGATAAACCGATCATCCTGCTGATCAATGAACAGTCATTAAGCGATGCAGAGATGACCGCGCAGGGCTTCAAGGCACTGAAGCTTGGTAAGATCATTGGCAACGGCACTTATCGCTGGATCATCTTTACCAGTGGCGTAGGCCTTGTAGACAACTCTTCTGTGCGTATGCCAGGATGGGGTTGTTACAGCCTCGATGGTAAAGACCTCGAGATGAGTGGTGTTGATCCCGACATCCAGGTACTGAATACCTTTGACGACAGATTGAACGGCCGTGATCCTCAATTGGACAGAGCGATAGAAGAGATCCTGAAACAGATCAAGTAGGGGGCGGCGGAAAGGTTCAAAACGTTTGAGAGGTTCAAAACGTTTGAAAGGTTTAAGAGGTTCAAGAAGTTCAAGAGGTTCAAGAAGTTCAAAACGTTTGAAAGACCACACACCTTTAATAAACCCACTAAATAAAGAAAGGTTACGGAGTTTGGTTTCCGTAACCTTTCTTCATTTATACGACTGTTTAGACCTAACAAGCGGATCAAACCCCTTGAACCTCTCAAACCTCTTAAACCTCTCAAACGTTTTGAACCTTTTAAACTTTTCAAACCTCTCAAAACTTCACCGGTTTCCTAAACCGCACCATCGCACTGCTTCCTTCTGTGCTTTCGAGTCTTGCTTCATAACGATTATCTCCAACTACCGCGATCATGAGTGATGTATTGGGAGGTATCGATCCAAGATTTTCTGCAACCATTACGAGTTCACTGTTTTCTTGTAAAGAAGTTACGGCAAGTTTTATAGTGTATGCATTACCGGTCAGGCGGATATTGCTATACAGTAAGTGGCCGTCAAGAAACAGGGAGATCGAGTCGCCATCTATTTCCGCATTATCATAAAAACGCAACTCGATCGAATCGCCTGTAACCGGTATTTCGGTAACAAAGGTTTTCTTTCTGTTACTGAATTTTTCTTCGATGGTTTGTGGCACAGGAGCCGCAAGGGTATTTATGACCGGTGCTGGTGGAATAGCGACCATAGTGCTCTTTGCAGGTGATCTGGTGATGACAGGTGTTGTTTCTGGAGGCGACACCGGCTTTGAAGCAAGGATCGGGGTCAATGCTTCGATACTGTCAATGATGTCAGGTGTATTGCCTCCGGACAAGTAATTATCTATAACAAAATCCCATTCGTCATGAAAAGTGGTGTTGTCGGTTTTGCCGAGATGGACTTCTCCGGAAGGGTCATCCTGTTTGCCGCCTGCTTTTCCATCGAGTGTCATCTTGCCTCCGCCGGGACAGTTGAAGTCGGCCCGCGCCAGTAATGGTGTTTGTCCTTTTGCCGAAGAAGGCTTTTGTTCAACCAATTGATCATCCCACCACACTACCTCATTTGAGCGAGCATCGAAATACCCTTTGATTCTGTAGCGGCGGTATTGTGAAGGTGAACCGTAATAAGAGGTACCGGTAAGACTGTCTCCGCGTTGGATGATCTTCAACTCAACTTTCTGTCTGTTTATTTTGCCGGTCCATACGCCTGTTATCATTTGTGCTTCTGCAGGGAGCATACTGATACATAAAGAAGCAAGGAGGCTGAATATTATAACACGTTGTGCTTGCATAGTTTTTAAGGGATACCACTTAAACGGTACTTTATAAATGCTAGTATACGAGTTGACAGCACATGTTTAGTAAAGAATAAAAAACTCGTTCTTTTACAGGCAATTAACGCAGTTTTCTGCGGAGTGGACAGGTAATAAAAAAAGGTTAAAAATTGAAGTGAACGAAAATTTAAATATCTTTCAGACAGGAGTCTGACGGATTCCCTGCTCTACATCCCAACCAATTACCAAAAACTGCATATGAGAAAGCTTTACCTTTTTCTCCTTACATTATTATTTATTGTCGGCACCGGAGCTGTCTCTTATGGACAGTATTGTACTGTCAGTTATCCGGCAACGAACGTAGAGCCAATCACTTTTGTAAAGTTCAACAGCATTTCAAATCGTACGTCAGCAGCACTTACACAACCTGCGTATGAGAACTTTACAGTAAGTCCGACGGCCTCTCAGACAACGACTGTTTTTAAAGAGATCATCTATACGATGACGGTTGAGGGTAATACAAATGGAAATTTCCCGACGAACATCGATGTCTATATCGACTGGAACAATAACCAGCTTTTTACAGATGCGGGTGAGCACTATACGATTGGTACGATCGTGAATTCAACCGGTGCAGATGGCAAATCCGTTTCGCTTGATATTACCATTCCTGCGGGTATAGCGAATGGCGCGAAGCGTATGCGCGTTGTCAAGAATTTCAATGCTCCGGGTGGACCATGTATTGTTGGTACTACCAGTCAGTATGGTCAGGTAGAAGACTATACGATCACAGTGGCAACGGCTCCCAACTGTCTGACGCCACCTGCGGGCGGAACCATTGCAGGACCAGCTGGCCCTGTTTGCCCGAATATTCCATTTGTTCTTTCAATAAGCGGAGATTCATTCGGTCTGGGTCTTTCGTATCAATGGCAATCATCTCCTGATGGTTCAACATGGACGGATATTCCCGGAGCCACCACACCAAACTATACAGCAAGTCACACAACGCTTACTCATTACCGTCGGATAACCACCTGCAGCGGTCAGTCTGATCCTTCCACTTCAATTTCTGTTGGAGTGAAACCGATCATTGATTGTTATTGTCCGTCAGGTTCAGAAGATTTTAACTTCGAATATATTGGTAATGTAACGATCACCGGAGGTGTCAGCAACGCGACCGACGCGAGCAGCTACAGCGATTATTCAACTACTCATGTAGCAACCGTATTCCAGGGTCAGGTAGTAAAAGTGACAATAGATCAAGGCCTTACTGGTTGGGAAACCAGTGATGTGGCTTATGTATATGCAGACTTTAACCAGGATGGAGACTTTTCTGATCCGGGTGAGTTTGTCGGATCAAAGAGTGGGAACGCCGCTCCATATGTGATCTCATTCACCGTTCCTCCGACAGCTACACTTGGTAATACAAGACTTCGTATCAAGTTTGGTGATACGTTCTTTCTTGCTGTTGTAAACGAAAACGACCCATGCCAGGAGAGCTATTCTTATGGTGAAGTAGAGGATTATGGATTATTGATCACCGTTCCACCTTCCTGTATTCCGGTAAGCGGCCTTGTGGCAATTCCTTCTTCGCCAACAGAAGAACTGATCAGCTGGACGGCTTCCGCCACCAATCCATCAAACGGCTATATCTGGGAAGTCAGACAGTATGGCGATGGCGGTAGTGGAACCGATGGTTTGGTGACTTCAGGAACAACAGCTGCTGGTGTAACAAGCGCAACAGTAACGGGTCTTAGCGGAGGCAATACATACTTTCTTTGGGTAAGATCAGATTGTGGCGGTGGTGATCTTAGTGCATGGGATGGTCCATTGCAGTTTACAACAGTCTGCGATCCTGCAACTGTTCCATTTGTTCAGAATTTTGATGCTACGATCGAACCGGATCAGCCTGCCTGCGTGGTCATTCAGGATGCAAATGGTGCAACAAGCTGGAAGTCGTTCTTTGGTGGCGGTCAGGCTGCATCTTCACAGCCGGTAAGCATCCGTTATGAGTGGGATGCTGCCACACCTGCGGATGACTGGTTCTTCCTGCAGGGTATCACTTTGACGGGTGGTAAAACTTATACCTTGTCATTTAAATATAAAGCATCAAACGGTCCTGCTTTTGTAGAAAACCTTGAAGTGAAATATGGCACAGCACCCAACATTGCGGGAATGACCGCTGGTACGCTGTTCAGGGAGTTAAGTATTGCGACGGCAGTGGCTTCTCCATTTGCAACAGCTACGGCAACGTTCACACCTGCAGCGGACGGTGTTTATTATATAGGATTCCACGCATTTTCGGATGCAGATCAGGCATTCCTGTATGTAGATGACATTACCGTAGAGTCTTGCCAGACTCCTTCAGATCTGAAAGCGTTCAGTTCCACCCCTACAACAGCGGAAGTTTCATTTGTTTCCGCGGGAAACAGCTTCGTGGTTGAATATGGCCCTGTCGGATTTACGCCAGGTACTGATGCAACGGCGGGAGATGGTACGCTTGTTCCTGGTGTGACAGGCTCTCCTGTTAATATCACTGGGTTAACTCCTGAAACAGAATATGACATTTATGTAAGACAGAATTGTGGTGGTGCTGAATACAGCCTGAATGCACACGTCACGGTACGTACTTTATGTGCCGCAACGGTTGTGCCTTATCTGGTCAACTTTGAAAATGCGACTGCTCCAACAGGTTATCCTTCCTGCACAAGCATCTTTGATGCAAACGGAAGCAGCGGACCTGTGCCTAATACAACAGGCGGTCAGTATATCATCGCAGCCGGTACGACCCCGGATACATATGTATCTCCGACAAGAACACTTCGCTATATCTATGATGCAGCAAATACAAGCCGTGGTGCAGACGACTGGTTCTTCCTCCAGGGGCTTCAGCTTACCGGTGGAGTAAAATACCGTCTGAAATTCTATTACAAAGCTTCTGATGGTCCTGCATTCGTTGAAGCGTTGGAAGTGAAGTATGGAACATCCGCTCATCCATCCGCGATGACTCAAAGTGTATGGGAGAACAACAATATTAATACAGCAGTTGCTTCTCCGTGGGACTCTGCCCGTGTGGATATTACACCGGCTGCAACCGGCGTGTATTATTTCGGCTTCCATGCTAAATCAGCACCTGACCAGGGATTCCTTTATCTGGATGATATCAGCGTTCGTCCGTCTCCGGTTGTTGATGCAGGTATACCTTCTATCAAAGAAACATTGCCAACCTGCCCTGCCAGTAATTTTGTGATGACGGCTAAGGTTGTCAACTATAATCTGACCCCGTTGAATCTGGCAACTTACCCGATCACGGTTACAGCTTCAATTACAGGTGCAGCAACCAGTACGCTGACCGCAACCGTAAATACCGGAACGATCGCGCCTGGAGACACACTGCAGGTTCCGTTGACAGCATTTACATTTGCTGCAGGTTTGCATAATATCACCTTTAAAGTATCGAATCCAAATGATACGGAGAATGGCAATGACTCATACATCACCTCTGTATATGTGAACCCAACTCCGGTGGCAGCAGTATTTACTCCGGCCAATCCGCAGAACTGTGCACAGATCAGTACGCAGTTTGCAGCAGCCCCTCCGCCTTCGGTTGAGATGCCCGCGGTGACTACCGGCACCATTACCGTAGCAATCCCGGACAACTCTGCAGCTGGGATTACAAACTCACTGAACGTGACAGGTATTCCTGCCGGCGCACAGGTTACAGGTGTAAGAGTTGTGTTGAATGTTTCCCATACATGGGTAAGTGATTTGACCATTAACCTCAGGGCGCCAAACGGAAGAGTGCTGAACCTGATCAATGCTAAAGGAGGAAATGGTGTTAATCTCACTAATACAGTAATAAGCTCTGCATCAACAACACCGATCCCGGCAACAGGCGCGCCTTACACCGGAACATACAGAGCAGATGCTGCTGCAAACGTCGGCCCTACGGGCATGTTGTCTAATGCAGCTGCATTCAGTGATCTGTTCAATGTTGGTAACGGAACATGGACGCTTGGGCTGAGAGACCGGGTGAACGGTGACCTCGGCGTACTCACTTCATGGTCTATTGTTGTAACATATGGCTTCCCTCACCCTGCAGTTACCTGGGCTCCGGCAACCGGGTTGTTCACCGACGCAGCAGGAACAATTCCTTATGTGGCGGGAACAAGCGCATATGCTGTGTATGCAAATCCTGCAACTGAAATAACATACACGGTTACTTCAACGGCTGCTGGTTGTACAAACAGCAGCACCGTTACGGTGAAACCACTGATTGCAGTTGCCAACTGGCCTGCAAAGATCTGTATCAGTGATGAGCAGATCCAGTTGTCTGCAACACCTGCAGGTGGCACATGGATTGGTACAGGTATCTCCGGCAATACCTTCCTGCCTGCATCTACCGCAGTAGGTACTTATCCGTTGACTTACCGCTATACCAATGCTTCGGGTTGCGTTTCAACTACAACAGTTGTTGCAAAAGTGGAAGATTGTCCGGAACGTATCAGGCTGCTGCGTGATGATGCAGTGATCCTGTTCCCGAATCCGACACGCGGACAATTGAATATCCGGATCAACAGCGTTCTGTACAATAACCTGAACATGCGAGTGTATACCAATTCAGGATTACTTGTACACAACCGCACACTCACAAACCTTGCGTTCGGAAGGGTGATACCGGTAGATCTTACCATGTTGCCGGCCGGTGCGTACATGGTACAGTTCTTCTACGATGGCGGTGTAAGAACATCAGATAAAACCTTCCCGGTTATTATTACGAAATAACTGATGTCTTAATCCATACTTTCAAAGCATCCGCTTCGGCGGATGCTTTTTTATTTTCTTTAAAACTTTCCGCTTAGTTTTATAAAATGAGTTTTGAAGAAGTTATCCGGAATCATACAGATGCATTGAAGCAAATAGTTCCATTCGATTCATCGGCCGATAAATTATTGCCGCTGGATTTTACCGATGCAAATAAAGAACTGGATGAAGAGATCCTGGCAGACACGCGGTTATTTTCAAACTATATCAACCGCAAATTAGAAGCGGCAAACGCCCGTTACGGAATTGGCGGTTACAACGAACACAGAACCGTTTACAGCCGGAGCAAAGTATTTGATGCACCTGTGCCGGGCGATGAGCCACGAAGACTTCATCTCGGAACAGATATCTGGGGTAAACCCAATACGGCCGTGATGGCCCCTGTTGATGGTGTGGTCCATAGTTTTGCATTTAATAATCAGTTTGGTGATTATGGCGCAACGATCATCCTTTCTCATCAGCTTGACGGACTTGTTTTTCACAGCTTGTACGGGCATTTAAGCCTGGCCTCTCTGGGCAATCTTCAGGAAGGCCAACTGATAAAAGCAGGAGAAGTATTCGCCGGATTTGGTATTCCATACGAAAACGGACAATGGCCACCCCACCTGCATTTTCAGCTCATACTGGATATTGGCGACTGGAAAGGTGATTATCCCGGCGTCTGCAAATTTTCTGAAAGACACAAATGGTTGCAGAACTCACCGGACCCGGAAGTGTTGTTGGGAATGGCGGGGTGATGAATGATGATGTTCGATGGTCGATGTTCGATGGTCGATGGTCGACGGCGGATGGTCGATGGTCGACGGTCGATGGTCGACTGTGGATGGTCGA